>WNFC01000411.1_pt1 | contig 60823 bp, 59 predicted proteins | sample 5400541 | NCBI WGS metagenome assembly WNFC01 (sample SAMN13153342, study PRJNA577476) | soil metagenome | isolation source: 120 cm saprolite under Douglas fir tree site 2 hole 2 replicate 1 | place: USA:California | collected 2015-04-18
GCAGATATCCGGGCATCTGGTTACTTTGGGTATAGCTGCTGGATGCTGAGGCGTGTGATATTGGCCGACACGCCGGCCAATGTGGCCATGGTTATTGTGCAACGGCGCTGGATCGCCTACTTTCGGGCAGGTCAGAGGTCGCGATCTCGTATCGGAGCCCACGCGACCTGTGGGGGAAGCGCAGGAGTGAATAATGAACAAGCGTGATCTGATCGACGCGATTTCGGGACGGCTGGGGGACAAGAAATCCGCGACCGAAGCCGTGAACGCGGTTCTCGAGACCATCCAGTCGGCCGTCGCGAGCGGTGACAAGGTGGCCATCACCGGGTTCGGCGTGTTCGAGAAGGCCGAGCGCCCCGCCCGCACGGCCCGCAACCCGGCCACCAACGAGACCATCCAGGTACCGGCGTCCTCGGTGCCCAAGTTCCGTCCCGGTGCCGACTTCAAGGCGCTCGTCAACGGCGAGAAGCCCGGCGGCAAGAAGTAGCCACAGCCAGGCCAACGGCCGCGGGCGGCATCCGGGGGATCCGGGAGCCGCCCGCGGCCGTCTGCGCCGCGCTAACCGCAGGCCGCGCTAACCGCAGGCCGGGCTAACCGCAGGCCGGGCTAACCGCAGGCCGCGCTAACCGCAGGCCGGGCTAACCGCAGGCCGGGCTAACCGCAGGCCGCGCTAACCGCAGGCCGGGACGCTTGCGCAGTGCGGTCTGGATGATCCGGTCGACGAGCTGCGGCAGCGGCAGGCCCGAGGCGGTCCACATCATCGGGAAGCCCGATGCCGGGGTCATTCCCGGCATCGTGTTGATCTCGTTGACCAGGATCTTCCCGGCCGGGGTGTAGAAGAAATCGACCCGGGCCAGGCCCTCGCAGGAGATGGCGTCGAAGGCCGCGCAGGCCAGCCGCTTGATCTCCGCCGCGGCCTCCAAAGGGAGGGGCGCCGGGATCCGCATAGTGGTCGCGGATGCCAGGTACTTGGCCTCGAAGTCGTAGAACGCCGATCGCGAGTCCACCACGACCTGGCCGGGCACGCTCGCCTCCGGCGGCCCGCCGTCGATGCCCTCGAGCACCGCGCACTCGACCTCGATCCCGTCCACCGCGGCCTCGACGAGCACCTTGGGGTCGTACGCGCGGGCCGCCTCGATCGCCTCCTCGAGAAGGTCGCCAGGACCGGTGACCCGGGAGATCCCGATGCTCGAGCCGCCGCGGGCCGGCTTGACGAACACCGGCCAGCCGAGCTCGGCGATCTCGTCAAGTACCCGCTTGCGCTCACTCAAGCCACCGGAGCCACCGCAGCCACCGGAGCCGCTGCGCCACTCGCGATCATGCACCACCACGTACCGGCCCACCGGCAGGCCGCGCGCGGACATGATCAGCTTCATGTACTCCTTGTCCATGCCGGCCGCGCTGGCCAGGACGCCCGCGCCCGCGTACCTGGTGCCGGTCATCTCGAGCAGGCCCTGCAGGGTGCCGTCCTCGCCGTAGGCGCCGTGCAGCAGCGGCAGCACCACGTCCACCTCGCCGAGATCCCGTGGTACCGAACCCGGGCTCGTCACGTGGAAAACGAAGCCCGGGCCGGTCTGCGGCGTGATCTCGGTCCCCGTAATAGCCACCGACTCGACCGAAGGCAGCGAACCGCCGGACAGAGCGAGCCGGGCCGGGTCACCCGAGGTGAGCACCCACCGCCCGTCCGTCGTGATGCCGATGGGCAGCACCTCGTAGCGATCCGGGTCGATGGCCGACAAGATCAGGCCCGCGCTCGCGCAGGACACGGCGTGCTCGGTGCTGCGGCCGCCGAACACCACGGCGACCCGGATCTTGCGCTGCCCCACGCGTCCTCCCGTTGAGTGAAACTCCCAGGCTAGGGCCTGCACTCACGGCCTGCTGAGGGTTTCCAGGGCTACGTACGCGTCGGAAATAAGATCTTCGGGGTCCTCCAGGCCGATGGAGAAGCGTACCGCCCCCGGGTCGATGCCCCCGGCCGCCAGCGCCCGGTCATCGAGCTGGCGGTGCGTGGTGGAGGCGACGTGGCTCACCACCGTATGCGTCCCGCCCAGGGACGTGGCGAGCTGGGAGAGCCGCAGCTTGTCGGCGAACGCCATGCCCGCCTCGCGCCCGCCGTGCGGGGTGACCGTCACGATGGCCCCAAAGCGCACACCCTCGGGCCCCGCGTCGAACATCCGCCTGGCCAGCTGATGCCCGGAGTGCTCGGGGAGCCCCGGGTAATCGATGCGCAGCACAGCCGGGTGCCGGGTCAGCGCCGCGGCGAACACCGAAGCCGTCGAGCAGGCCCGCCGGACCCGCAGCGGCAGCGTCTCTAGGCCGCGGCGGAGCAGGAACGCCTCGTCGGGAGCCAGGCAGCCGCCGGTGTCCACCCGGACGCTGCGGATGTTGCTGATCAGCTCGATGCGCCCGGTGACCACGCCGCCGGTGACGTCGGAGTGACCGCCGATGTACTTGGTCGCCGAGTGCACGACCAGGTCGGCGCCGTGCTCGAGCGGCCGGCAGATCACCGGCGGGGCCAGGGTCGAGTCGACGACGAGCAGCGCCCCGGCCTCGTGCGCGATGTCGGCCAGCTTGCGCAGGTCGGCGACCGCCGTGGTCGGGTTCGCGATCGTCTCCGCGTACACGATCCTCGTGGTCGGGCGGATGGCCGCCTGGACCTGGTCCAGGTCGGTGATGTCCACGAAATCCGTCTCCACCCCGAACCGGGAGGCTACGTTGCGCAGAAAGGAGTACGTCCCGCCGTAGACGGCGGACGACGCGACCACGTGCGCGCCCGTCCGGGCGAAGGTCCAGAACACGCCGCTGATCGCGGCCATCCCCGAGGCGAACGCCTGCGCCGCGGGCCACCGCGGCAGGTTCACCCCCTCCAGCGCCGCGACGGCGCGGGCGAAGGCGTCCACCGTGGGGTTGTCGATCCGGCTGTAGGTGTAGCCGGGCATCTCGTCGTTCAGCACGGCGCGGTATTCCTCGGCCGTGCCGAACGCGAACGCCGCGGTCCGGAACACGGGCGTGCCGAGCGGCGGCTGCGAAGGCGTCGGCGGGGCCGGCAGATGCACCGCCCGGGTGTTCTCGCCGGTCTGCTTGCGCACTATTTCCACGATGTCATTCTCACCGTTCTGGGCATCAGGGTCCGGGCTACGCCGTCAAGGGCCGTACCACTCGGGCTTGGCTGAACGTGACGCTAGCATCGACGCGGCCTGGGCGACGGGCAGCCCGTCCCGCATGACGGCCTCGACGACCTCGGTGATCGGCATCTCGACGTGGTGCGATCGGGCCAGCTCGAGCACCGGTCCGCACGATGCTACGCCCTCCGCGGTCCCGCTCATCATCGCGGCGGCCTCGGCCACGGTCATGCCGCGCCCCAGGTTCTCCCCGAACGTCCTGTTACGTGACAGCGGTGAGCTGCAGGTGGCCACCAGGTCGCCCATCCCGGCCAGGCCGGCGAACGTCTGCGGGTCCGCGCCGAGCGCCGAGCCGAGCCTGGCGATCTCGGCCAGCCCGCGGGTGATCAGCGTGGCCTTGGTGTTATCCCCGAGTCCCATCGCGACCGCGATGCCCACCGCGATCGCGATGACGTTCTTCACCGTGCCGCCGAGCTCGCAGCCGGTCACGTCGGTGTTCGTGTACGGGCGGAAATACGGCGTGTGGCACGCGCCCTGCAGCGCCAGCGCGCCGTCCTGCGAGGCGCAGGCCACCACGGTGGCGGTGAACTGGCGCCTGACGATCTCGGCCGCCAGGTTCGGCCCGGCGACCACGGCGACCCGCGCGGCGTCCGCGTCGAGCACCTCGATGATGACCTCGCTCATCCGCTGGCACGTGCCGAGTTCGATGCCCTTGATCAGGCTGACCAGCAGCGCGCCGGGCGGGATCAGCGGCGCCCACACCGCCAGGTTCGCCCGCAGCGACTGCGCGGGCACGGCGAAGGCGACCAGGTCCGCCCCGGCGAGCGCCTCCCCCGGATCCGACGTCGCGTCGAGCGCCGGTGTCAGCGCGATCCCCGGCAGGTAGTCCGGGTTCTCGTGTAGGCCGGCCAGCGCCTTGGCGAGCTGCGGCTTGCGGCTGAACAGCACGGTGCGGGTCCCGGCGTCGCAGAGCACCTGAGCGAACGTGGTGCCCCAGGACCCGGCGCCCATCACCGCGGCCTTCATGCCTGCCCGGAGGCGGGTTCGTCCGCCTGCGCCTCCCCGGCCTGGCTCGCAGCAGCGGCAGAAGGAGCACCATCATCCGTTCGGCCCGAAGAAAGGCGGCCACCGGGGACGGCGGGATCGTAGGGTACGGCGGGCGGTGTCTCCTGCCTGATCTTGGCCAGCAGGGCGGTGATGTCGGCCATGATGTCGGCCGTGGCCGCGCGCAGCGTGCTCGCGGACAGGCGCTGGCCGGCGTAGGCGGACAGGTCCACCGGCGGCCCGGCCACCATCCGCACGGTCTTGCGCGGGAACAGGTGGGGCTTGGTGGTGCCGTAGGGGAGGATGTCCTGCGCGCCCCAGTGCGCGATCGGGATCACCGGCGCCCCTGTGGTCAGCGCCAGCCGCGCGGCGCCCGTCTTGCCCACCATCGGCCACAGGTCCGGGTCGCGGCTCGCGGTCCCCTCCGGGTAGACGATCACGCAAGCGCCGGCCCGCAGCGCCTGCTCGGCCTGCTTGAGCACCAGGCCGGCGTCGCCGCGGCCGCGGTAGACCGGCAGCTGGCCGAGCTTGTACAGCAGCGGCCCGAGCACCTTGACCTCGAAGACCGCCGACTTGATCATGAACACCGGGTACCGGTGCCCGTAGGCGTCGCTGAACAGGGCGATTGTGGGCCAGTCGGCGTAGGACAGGTGGTTCGGGGCCAAGATGACGCCGCCGGTCCGCGGGAAGTTCTCCTTGCCCTGCCACCTGTGCTTCATTAGCAGCCGCAGCAGCGGGCGCAAGATGATCACCGAGAACAGCCGCCAGCCCGGCGAGTAGCCCCATTCGCGGCTGGCCGTAGGCTGGGCGGAGCTATTGGCGGAGCTCATGGGCTCAGTCTCCTGGTTCAGATGGTCTGGTGTCGAGGCAGGATCACATGCATGACCGATAATGCCTTGATGAGCTGGTCAGTGCTGCTGCCCGTCAAGGTGCTCGCCCAGGCCAAGTCCAGGCTCGCCGGGCTCGCCGGGCCGCGCCGGGGCGAGCTCGCGCTCGCGCTCGCGTGGGACACGGTGACGGCGGTGCTCGGATGCGATGTGGCCGCCCGTGTGATTGTCATCACAGATGACCAGGTCGCGGGGGCCGAACTGGCCAACCTGGGCGCGCTGGTGGTGCCCGACGAGCCGCGCGACGGCCTCAACGCCGCGTTGCGCCACGGCGCCGCGCACGCCGGCGCCCGGTGGCCGGGCTCCGGGACGGCCGCCCTGTCCGCCGACCTGCCCGCGCTGCGGGCCGCCGAGATCGGGCGTGCGCTGCGGGCCGCCGCGGCCTGGCCGACGGCCTTCGTGGCCGACGCGGCCGGTGACGGCACGACGCTGTACACGGCGTCGCCCGGAGCGGCGTTCCGGCCGGCCTTCGGCCTGGCGTCACGGGCGCGGCACGCCGCGGGCGGCGCCGCCGAACTCGACCTGGACGCCATCCCCGGGCTGCGCCGGGACGTGGACACGCCCGCCGACCTGCGCGGCGCGGTCGCGCTCGGCCTGGGCCCGCGCAGCGCGCCGCTCGCGGCCGAACTGCTCAGATGTGCACCACGGGGCAGGTGAGCGTCCTGGTAATCCCGGGCACGGACTGGATGTGCGACGCGACCAGCCGGCCCAGCTCGTCGACGTTTTCCGCCTGGGCGCGCACGATGACGTCGTAGGGGCCGGTGACGTCCTCCGCTTGCGTGACCCCGCTGATCTTTCCGATATTCGAGGCCACATCGGCGGCCTTGCCGACTTCCGTCTGGACGAGGATGTAAGCCTCCACCATGAGGTCCTCCCAGGGCATTGCGGGACAGGCGCCCCTCGTGGATCACGCTACCGTAGAGGTCCAGACCTGTAACAGAGATGTCCCGTGGTGGCGGAGGCCATTATCACCAGGCATGACCCGCAGACGCTGGCCGGGCTCGGAGAGTTCGGTCTGATCAAGGCGTTGTCGGCGTGGCTGCCGCCGGGCCCGCGGACGCTGGTCGGCATCGGCGACGACGCGGCCGTGCTCGCGGCGCCCGACGGCCGGGTGGTGGCCACCACGGACTTCCTGCTCGAGGGCAGGCACTTCCGCCGGGACTGGTCGAGCGCCGCCGACGTCGGGCACAAGGCCGCGGCCAGGAGCCTGGCCGACCTCGCGGCCATGGGCGCCGAGCCGTCTGCCCTGCTGGTCGCGCTGGCGGCGCCGGGCGACCTGCCGGTCAGCTGGGCCCGGGAGATGGCGGCCGGGCTGGCGGCCGAGTGCGCTCGGGCCGGGGCCAGCGTGATCGGCGGGGACACCGCCCGCGCCGCCTCGGTCTTGCTGGCCGTGACCGGCCTCGGTGACCTGGCCGGCCGCGCCCCGGTGCGCCGGTCGGGCGCGGCGCCCGGCGACGTGGTGGCGGTGGTGGGCCCGCTCGGCCACGCCGCGGCCGGCCTGGCCCTGCTGTCGGCCGGCCTGCGGCAGGACCCGCTGGTGACGGCCCAACTGAGGCCCGCGCCGCCGTACGACGCCGGTCCCGAGGCCGCCGACCTGGGCGCCACAGGCATGATCGACATCAGCGATGGCCTGCTGGCCGACCTGGGCCACGTCGCGGACGCGAGCGGCGTGCGCATCGAGCTGGCATCTGACGCGCTGCGCCCAGGTGACCCGCTGCTCACCGCGGCGCGCGCCGTCCGGGGTCCCGCCCGTCACGTTTCTTCGGGCCGAACGGGCCGTGCTTCACGCCCCGACCCCGCTGACACGCCGACCTGGCCAGACGCACTGAGCTGGGTGCTGACCGGCGGCGAGGATCACTCACTCGCCGCCACCTTCCCGCCGGACGTGCGGTTGCCGCCCAGGTGGAAGGTGATAGGCGCGGTGCGCCCGGGTCATGGCGTCGTCGTCGACGGCCAGCCGTGGGCCGAAGCCCCCGGCTGGGATCACTTCGCCTAGGGGCAGGCCCGCCCTAGGCGAGCCCCGGCCGGCCAGGACCCGCTAGCGGGTGACCTTGCCTGCCTTGATGCAGGAGGTGCACACGTTAACCCGCTTGGGCGTGCCGCCGACCACGGTACGGATCCGCTGGATGTTCGGGTTCCAGCGGCGGCGGGTGCGGCGGTGTGAGTGCGAGACGTTATTGCCGAAGCCCGGCCCCTTGCCGCATACGTCGCAGACGGAAGCCACGGTTCGCTCCATTGATTAGGGTTACGGTACGTGTGGGTGATGCCCGTCCAGGCGGATCAGGCAGCCGTCGAAGCTTACCCGATGCCCCGGCCAGCCTGCGAACCGAGACCGCAAATGTCCGGGGACGCTTCTATGCTGCCAGGTGTGACCACGCTCAGCGAATCGCTGATCAAGGTGCTGGGCCCCAGGACGGGCAAGCCGCTCGAAGCCATCTTCGGCCTGCGCACGGTGGGCGACCTGCTCCGGCACTACCCGCGCCGTTATTACACCCGCGGCGAGCTGACCGACCTATCCTCGCTGCGCGAGGGCGACCACGTCACCGTGCTGGCGCGGGTAGAGATGGTGAGCAATCACCCGCTGCCCGCGCTGCCGGGCAAGGGGCGCCGGAGCCGGACCGAGGTGATCGTCACCGATGACCGCGCCAAACTGGTGCTGACGTTTTTCTCGCAGCGGCAATTTCACCACCGTGCGCTGGTTCCCGGCATGGTCGGCATGTTCGCGGGGACCGTCTCCAGCTTCCGCGGTCGCCGCCAGTTGGTCCATCCGGAATGCGAGATGCTGCCCGGGGCGCCACCTAATGCCGACCTGACGCCCGAGCTGGCCGCCGAGTTCGCCACGGAGATGATCCCCGTCTACCCGGCTAGCGCCAAGTTCAGTTCCTGGCGGATCGCCAAGTCGGTTCAGACCGTGCTCGCCACGCTGGACGCGGGAGAGGATCCGCTGCCGGCCGAGCTGAGGGAACGGTACGGGCTGGTCGGGCGGGCCGAGGCGATCCGGGCCATCCACCGGCCGCTGGACTCCGCAGACCGGGACCGGGCCAGGAAGCGGCTCAAGTGGGACGAGGCCTTCATGTTGCAGGCGGCGCTGGCGCAACGGCGGCTGGCGGCCGCCGCCATGCCGGCCATGCCCCGGCCGCACATCGCGGGCGGCATCGCCGACGAGTTCGACGCCAGGCTGCCGTTCACCCTCACCAAGGGCCAGGTCGGCGTGGGCGAGACCATCGCCGACGAGCTGAGCTGCGCCTACCCGATGCACCGGCTGCTGCAGGGCGAGGTCGGCTCGGGCAAGACGGTGATCGCCATCAGGGCGATGCTTCAGGTGGTGGACGCCGGCGGCCAGGCGGCGCTGCTCGCGCCGACCGAGGTGCTGGCGCAGCAGCACTACCGGTCCATCACCGGCATGCTCGGCCCGCTGGCCCAGCGCGGCCAGCTCGGCGCGGCCGAGCACGCGACCGGCGTCGTCCTGCTCACCGGGTCGGTGGGGGCCGCGGCCCGCCGCTCGGCGCTGGCCGATGTCTTCACCGGCGACGCCGGGATCGTGATCGGCACGCACGCCCTGCTCGAGGAGCAGGTCCAGTTCGCCGACCTGGGGCTGGTGGTCATCGACGAGCAGCACAGGTTCGGCGTGGAGCAGCGCGACGCGCTGCGCGCGAAGGCCGCGGACAACCGGCCGCACGTCCTGGTCATGACGGCGACGCCGATCCCCAGGACGGTGGCCATGACCGTCTACGGCGACCTGGAGACCTCCACGCTGACCGAACTGCCCGCCGGGCGTTCGGCCATCGCCACCCACGTGGTGCCCGCGGCGGACAAGCCGAGGTTCCTGGAGCGGGCCTGGGAGCGCGTCCGGGAGGAGGTCGGCCGGGGCCAGCAGGCCTACGTGGTGTGCCCGCGCATCGGTGACGCGGCTGATGGCGGTGACGCTGGTGATTCCGATGGCGCTGGTGATTCCGGTGGCGCCGCTGATTCTGGTGACGCGGTCGATTACGGTGACGCCGGCGACCTCCGTGACGGCAGTCCCGGGGACCGGGACGCCATCCCCCGCGGGGTGGGCGCGGGGGGCCGCCGCCAGCCGCTGGCGGTGCTCGACGTGGCCGCGACGCTGGAGGCGGGCCCGCTGGCCGGCCTGCGGATCGGCATCTTGCACGGCCGGCTGCACCCGGAGGACAAGGACCGGGTGATGCGGGAGTTCTCCGCGGGTGCCATCGACGTCCTGGTCGCGACCAGCGTGATCGAGGTCGGGGTGGATGTGCCGAACGCGACCGTGATGGTGGTGATGGACGCCGAGCGCTTCGGCGTCTCCCAGCTGCACCAGCTGCGCGGCCGGGTCGGCCGCGGGACCGCGGCGGGACTGTGCCTGCTGGTGACCGAGGCGCCGCCCGCCAGTCCGGCGCGGGAGCGGCTCGACGCGGTGGCCGCCACGCTCGACGGGTTCAAGCTGTCCCGGCTCGACCTCGAGCAGCGCCGGGAAGGCGATGTCCTCGGCGCCGCGCAGGCCGGCCGCCAGTCCAGCCTGAAGCTGCTCCAGCTGCTCAAGGACGAGGACCTGATCAGGCAGGCCAGGGAGGACGCCACCGCGGTGGTCTCGGCCGACCCCCAGCTGGCCGCGCACCCCGCCCTGCGGGCGGCGATCGACGAGCTACTCGGCCGTCAGGCCGAATACCTCGACAAGACCTAGGCGCGGGCGTGCACACTTAAGGGGTGGCACGCGTTATCGCTGGCGAGGCGGGCGGGCGTCGGCTCGTGGTCCCGGACGGACGGGATACCCGGCCGACGAGCGATCGGGCTAGGGAAGGCCTGTTCGCCACCGTCTCGTCGATCGTGGGGCCGCTGGCCGGAGCGCGGATCCTGGACCTGTACGCGGGCTCGGGCGCGGTCGGTCTCGAGGCCCTGTCCCGCGGCGCGGAGCACGTGCTGCTGGTGGAGCACGGCGCCCGCGCCGCGCGCGTTATCAGGCAGAACATCGAGGCGATCGGCCTGCCCGGCGCTGCGGTCATCGCCGACCGGGTGGAACGGGTGCTCGCCCGCGGGCCTGGGGAGGGCCGGTACGACGTCGTGTTCGCCGACCCGCCATACGCGCTGCCGGACGCCGAAGTGGCCCGGGTCCTCGCCCTGCTCCCTGAGCACGGCTGGCTGGCGCCGGGGGCGCTGGTGATCGTGGAGCGCGCCACCAGATCCGGGTCCCTGAGCTGGCCGGACGGGTTCGTGCCTAACCGGGCGCGCCGGTACGGGGAAGCAACCTTCTGGTACGGTCTCGTCGCGAAAACCGCCGGTGAACGAGCGTGATGACCGGTGTGGACGCAAGCAAGTACTCGCCGAAGAGCAGAAGGGTGGGACCGCGTGCAACGCGTAGTCTGTCCGGGTTCTTTCGATCCTGTCACTAACGGTCACCTCGACATCATCGGCCGCGCCGCCGGGCTCTATGACGAGGTGATCGTCGCGGTGCTCATCAACGTGACCAAGCACAGCCTGTTCACGGTCGACGAGCGCGTCGAGATGCTAGGCCAGGTCACCAGCCGCTACGGGAACGTCCGGATCGAGCGTTTCCACGGCCTGCTGGTGGACTTCTGCGCGGCCAACGGGATCACCGCGGTGATCAAGGGGCTGCGTGCCGTCAGCGACTTCGAGTACGAGATGCAGATGGCGCAGATGAACTACCGGATGGCGAAGGTCGAGACGCTGTTCATGACCACCAACCCGCTCTACTCCTTCCTGCGGTCGAGCCTGGTGAAGGAGATCGCCAGGTACGGCGGAGACGTCAGCGGGCTGGTCCCCGACCTCGTCCTGTCCCGGCTGCGCGAGCGCCTGGCCGAAGAAGCCGAAGAATAGGCCGAGCGTAGGCCGGGAGGAATACCGGCCGATGCCGTCAAGTTGGGAATACCGCGCGTCGCCGGTAGGCTATGCGCTCGGTTTCCATTAGCTCTACACGAGTACACTGCCATGCCCAATACACGCACGTATGCACCCCGTGGGGCGCTTGTCTTCGACACGCGCCTGCTCGGCCGTCAGGCGGGGTCCGCGCTGACCCAGACGCGGACCGTGCCGGCCCCCGACGACCTGCGCCTTGAGCTCGTCGGCGTCCCGGTAGGCGCCGACGTCGCACTCGACGTCCGGTTCGAGGCGGTGTCGGAGGGCGTTCTGGCCACCGGGACCGCGACCGCGCCGCTCGCGGGCGAGTGCGCGCGGTGCCTGGCCCCGCTGACCTCGTCGGTGACCGCCGGCTTCCAAGAGCTGTACCTGTACACCGACAAGCACGACAAGCACGACAAGCATGAAAAGCACGACAAGCATCAAGAGCATCACGAGCACGAGGAGCAGGACGACGAGGAGCGCCATCTCGACGGCGCCCTGCTCGACCTGGAGCCGGCCTTCCGTGACGCGGTAGTGCTCGCGCTGCCGATGTCACCGCTGTGCCGGGAGGACTGTCCCGGGCTGTGCGTCGAGTGCGGCGTGCCGCTCGCCGACGCGGGTCCCGGCCACCAGCACGAGGACGCGGCCGACCCCAGGTGGGCGGCCCTGAAGCAAATTGAACGACCAGGCAACTAACCAACAGGACCGGCGCGCCGGCGCCATCGACCTACAGGAGGGCTGACGTGGCGGTTCCCAAGCGGAGGATGTCCCGCAGCAACACCCGATCCCGACGTTCGAACTGGAAGGCCACCGCGCCATCGCTGGTGAGCTGCCCCCAGTGCCACGAGCCCAAGCTGCCGCACGTGGCCTGCCCGACCTGTGGCACCTATCGGCGGCGCCAGGTCATCACGCCATCCTGAGGAACCTGACCGGTTACGGGCCAGATACGGGGGGTTACACATCGCGCTCGGCCGGGCATGATCAGCCAATGCTAGGAGGAGGACGCGTTGGGCGTCGTGAGCCGGTCCTGGGACGGCGGTGTGAACGCCGGAAGAGATCCCGCTGAGCTCCGGCATGCTCTCGGCGCGCCGATCATGCCCAAGTCGCTCGAGCGCGCGCTGACGCATCGCTCCTACGCCTACGAGAACGACAACCCGCCCACCAACGAGCGGCTCGAGTTCCTCGGCGACTCGGTTCTCGGCCTGGTCGTGACCGACACGCTGTTCCGCGGTTATCCGAACCTGCCCGAGGGGCAGCTCGCCAAGCTCCGCGCCGCGGTGGTCCAGATGGGCGCGCTCGCCGAGGTGGCGCGCGAGCTGAGCCTGGGCGCCTACGTCCGGCTCGGCCGGGGCGAGCAGGTCACCGGCGGCCGGAACAAGCCCTCGATACTGGCCGACACGCTGGAGGCGGTGATCGGCGCGGTGTACATCGACTGCGGCCTGGCCGAGGCGAGCGCGCTGGTGCACCGCCTGTTCGATCCGGTCATCACCAGGTCGGCCCGGCTGGGCGCGGGCCTGGACTGGAAGACCTCGCTGCAGGAGCTCACCGCGGTCAAGATGCTGGGGGTACCCGACTACCAGGTCGAAGAGAGCGGACCGGACCACCAGAAGTCGTTCCGCGCCGTGGTCCGGGTCGGCGGCCGGGTGCTGGGTTCCGGTGAGGGGAGCACCAAGAAGGCGGCCGAACAGCAGGCGGCCGAGGCGGCCTGGCGGGCCATCACCGCGGAAACGGCCCCGCACTCTATATCCTCGGGGGGACGACCCCCCGAGAACCCCCCGATCCTGGGGGGAAACCTTTCCCCCCAGACCCCCTCGGCCCCCTCGGCCCCCTCGGCCCCCCCGCTGGCGGCGGGCAACGGCGACCTGAGGGACGTCAAGGACGACCCGGGCGAGGACGTCAGGGACTCCGGCGACGGGGAAGAGCCAGGACCCGCGCCGGAGCAGTGAGGGGGAAAGGGGAGGCGGGCGGGGTGCCTGAGCTACCCGAGGTCGAGACGGTTCGCCGCGGCCTTGAACACCAAGTCGTGGGCCGGACCATCGACACCGTCCGGGTCCTGCATCCGCGCGCCGTCCGCAGGCAGCCGTCCGGCCCCGCGGAGTTCACCTCCGCCCTGGCCGGGCGCCGCCTCGACAGCGCCAGGCGGCGGGGCAAGTACCTGTGGATGTCGGTGGGCGAGGACGCCCTGCTCGCGCACCTCGGGATGAGCGGGCAACTGCTCGCCGTCAAACCGGACCAGCCGCTCTCGCCCCACGTGAGGATCTTGTTCACCTTCGCCGACGAGGGCCCTGACCTGCGGTTTACCGATCAGCGGACGTTCGGGTACATGTGCGTGGTCCGGGACGGCGCCGAACTTCCCGCGCCGATCGCCCACATCGCACCAGACCCGTTCGAGGCGGCCTTCGACCCGGCCGTCCTGACCGTGCGGCTGCGCGGCCGCCGCACCGGGGTCAAGCGCGCGCTGCTCGATCAGTCGCTGGTCAGCGGCATCGGCAACATCTACGCCGACGAGGCGCTGTGGCGGGCCGGGCTGCACTGGGCCCGGCCCACCGAGACCCTGAACGGCCCGGAGGTGAGCCGCCTGCTCGCCGCGGTCCGCGACGTGCTCGGCGAGGCCCTGGCCGCCGGCGGGACCTCGTTCGACGACATGTACGTCAACGTCAACGGGGAGAGCGGCTACTTCGAGCGGTCGCTCGCCGTGTACGGGCGGGAAGGCTTCCCCTGCCTCAAGTGCGGCACGCCGGTCCGGCGTGACCCCTTCATGAACCGGTCTGCCTACAGTTGCCCGCGCTGCCAGCCTCGCCCCCGCCGGGCGCGCTGGTAGGGGCGGCCGGACCGGCGGCGGCTGACCCGGCCGTTCGGTACGCTCCGTCAGGCCCCGTGACGTCAAAAACGGGTTGTTATGGCTGATAAGGTGTATAACAGGCATTGGATGGGCGCCCAACTTGACCAGCAAAGGCCAGGGTGGGAAACTGGTTGGTGTTGGTTGCGCGCGCGGATTCGCGCGTGTTAAGCATGTGCCCACTCTGGTCACTCAGCGTGGAGGACCTTTAACAATGGCGAAGGCTCTATTCGGCCACGTCGGCGGTCCGGATCCCCGCATCGTTTCCGAGATGCGCCGCCTCCAGCAGCGAGTACGCGACCTGGAAGCCGAGCTTGTGCGGCTTCAGGAGCAGAACGACGCGCTCGCGGTTGAGGCAGCCCATGAGGACGTGCTGGTGCCGGACCGCGAGCCTGCGTTCGTCTGACGAGCGCTGGCAGACGCGGACAAACGACAAGCAACGAATCAGGGGCGCCCCTGGCGGCGCCCCTCTTCGTTGTATATCTGCCCGTTATATGTCATTAGTCACACGGGCATCAAAGGCGGCAGTGACGCCGGGTGTCGCATCGGGGACTTCCGGCCAGTTTGGCATGTCTGCTCAAGATCCGGCACGCGACCCTAGCTGCGGTTCGCCGTATCGCGCGCCGCGGGGCGATAAGGTGCGGAGCGAGAGGAGGGGCTGCACTTGTACCTGAAGAGCCTCACTCTGCGCGGCTTCAAGTCTTTCGCCTCCGCCACCTCGCTCCGCCTCGAGCCCGGCATCACCTGCGTGGTCGGCCCTAACGGCTCGGGCAAGTCCAACATCGTCGACGCCCTGTCCTGGGTGATGGGCGAGCAGGGGGCCAAGTCGCTGCGCGGCGGCAAGATGGAGGACGTCGTCTTCGCCGGCACCACCTCGCGCCCGCCGCTCGGCCGGGCCGAGGTGACGCTCACCATCGACAACAGCGACGGGGCCCTGCCGATCGAGTACGCCGAGGTCACGATCAGCCGCCTGATGTTCAGGTCCGGGCAGAGCGAGTACGCCATCAACGGCGATCATTGCCGCCTGCTCGATGTTCAGGAGCTGCTGTCCGACTCGGGCCTGGGCCGCGAGATGCACGTGATCGTCGGGCAGGGTCAGCTCGACGACATCCTGCACGCCGGCCCCGAAGCCAGGCGCGCCCTGATCGAGGAAGCGGCCGGCGTGCTCAAGCACCGCAAGCGCAAGGAGAAGGCGCTGCGCAAGCTGGAGGCGATGCAGGCCAACCTGACCCGGCTGGTCGACCTGACCGCCGAGCTGGGCCGTCGGCTCAAGCCGCTGGGCCGGCAGGCCGAGGTGGCCAGGAAGGCCGCCGTCATCCAGGCCGAGCTGAGGGACGCCAAGCTGCGGCTGCTCGCCGACGACTACGTGACGCTCGCCGCCGACCTGCAGCGGGATGAGGCGGACGAGGCCGCCGTGCTGGCCAGGCGCGCCGCCCTGGAGCAGGAGGTGGCCCAGGCCAGGACCAAGGAGACCGAGCTTGACCAGGCCGCGCAGCAGGCCTCCGCGGTGCTGGCCCAGGCGCAGGAAACCTGGTTCGCCCTGTCCTCGCTGGCCGAGCGGCTGCGCGGGACGCAGAACCTGGCCGCGCAGCGAAACCGCCTGCTGACCGAGGCGGCCGAGCCCGAGCGGGCTGGCCGCGACCCCGACGAACTGGACCGCCAGGCCGAAGAGCTGCGAGAGGAAGAGGAAGGGCTGACCACGCGGCTGGAGGCGGGCCGCGAGGTGCTCTCCGCCGCGGTGGCCGAGCGCGCCGCGGCCGAGGCCGGGCTCAGCGCGACCGAACGCCGGCTGGCGCAGGGGGCCAGGACGGCCGCCGCCCGCGCCGAGCGCGTGGCCAGGCTGCGCGAGCAGGTCGGCGCGGCCGACAGCCGCAGCGTGGCGGCGCAGGAGGAGCTGGACCGGCTGGCCGTCGCCGCCGCCGAGGCCGGGCAGCGCGCGGCCCGCGCGGCCGAAGAGTACGAGCAGCTGCAGGACCTGGTTAGCGGGCGGGATGAGGACCGTACCGGGCTGGCCGCCGCGCATGAGCAGGCCGCCGGGATCCTCATTGATTATGCCGAACGGACCTCGGTACTCCGCACGGCCGAACGTGAATCCGCTCGCGAGCTGGCCGCCTTGCGGGCCCGGGCGGAGGCGCTGGCCGAAGCCGCGCGGCGCGGCGCGGACGCCTCGGCGGCCCTGCTCGCCGATCCCGCCCGCTTCGGCGGCGTGGTGGGCTCGTTCGCCGCGCGCCTGCGAGTGGCCGAGGGGTACGAGGTGGCGATCGCCGCGGCCCTGGGCGCCGCCGCCGACGCGGTGGCGGTGGCGGGCCTCGACGCGGCCGCCGAGATCCTGGCGGCCCTGCGCCGCGACGACGCCGGCAGCGCCACCCTGGTCATCGCAGCCGAAGGTCCCGCCCCGAGTAACCCCGCAACCTCAACCGCCCCGGCCGATTCTGCGCCCCCAGCCGATCCTCTCGCCCCGGCAGACCCCGCCGCCCCGAGTAACCCCGCAACCTCAGCCGCCCTGGCAGCCCCACCCGCCCCTAGGGGCCCGGGGCCATTCCCGGCCATCGAGCTGGTGCGGGCACCGGCCGGGCTGGCGGAGGCCTCGGCGGAGCTCCTGCGTGACGTGGTGGTTACCGCTGACCTGGACGAAGCACGCCGGATCGTTCGGGAAAATCCTGGTTTGAAGGCCGTGACCCGCGCCGGTGACCTGCTCGGCCCGCATTGGGCCCGCGGCGGCGGCGCTCGGCCGCAGAGCCTGCTCGAGCTGCGGGCGGCGGCGGACGAGGCGGCGGCGGGGCTGGCCGAGGCCGAGCAGCGGTGCGACGAGGCGGCCCGCGAGCTGGCGGTCGCGGCCCAGGCCGAGGAGGCCGCCCGGCAGTCGGTGGCGGAAACGCTGGCCCGCAGGCACGAGGCCGACGCGGCGGCGGCGGAGATCTCCGGGCGGCTCGGCCGGCTGGCGGGCGCGGCGCGGGCCGAACGGGACGAGGCTGACCGGCTGGATACCGCCATCACCTCGGCCCGGCGGGCGGCCGAGAAGGACCTGGCCAAGCTCGAGCAGCTCAGGCAGGAGCTCGCCGAGGCCGAGGCCCAGGCTGAAGCCGAGGAGCCGGACGAGCCGCAGAACAAGACTGCTCGGGAGGATCTCGCCGACCGCTGCACCGCGGCGCGGAACGCCGAGATGGAGGCCAGGCTCGAGGTCAGGACCGCGGAGGAGAGGCTGCGCGCGATCGCGGGCCGCGCCGACTCGCTCGCCGCCGCGGCGGCCGCCGAACGCGCCACGCGCCAGCGGGCGGCGCAGCGGCGCAGGCAGCGGGCCGCGCAGGCCGCCGTGGCCCGGGCCGTCGCGCTGGGCGCGCGGTACGCGGTCGAGGCGGCCGAGCAGTCGGTCAGCCAGGCCCTGGCCAGGCGCGCCGAGGCCGAGGCGGTGAGCACCGGCGGCGCGACCGAGCTGAAGGCCGTCCGGGCCCGGGTCCGCGAGCTGGCCGCCGACCTGGACACGGTGGTGGACACCGCGCACGGGACCGAGATCGCCCGGGCCGAGCACCGGCTGCGGCTTGAGCAGCTGGCCGAGCACGCGCTCGAGGAGTTCGGGGTCGAGGCGGACGCCCTGGTGGCCGAATACGGACCCGAAGTGCCCGTGCCGGTGATCGGCGACGAGTCGGCCCTGCCGTCGGCCTACGACCGGGCCTCGGCCGAGCGCCGGGCCGCCGAGGCACAGCGCCAGCTCGACCGGCTCGGCAAGGTCAACCCGCTCGCCCTGGAGGAGTACGAGGCGCTCACCGAACGGCACACGTTCCTGGCCACCCAGCTCGAGGACCTCCGCAAGACCCGGCGCGACCTGCTTATCGTGGTCAAGGAGGTCGACGACCGCGTGCAGGAGGTGTTCGCGTCCGCGTACGCCGATACCGCCCGCGAGTTCGAGCAGCTCTTCGGCCGGCTCTTCCCGGGCGGGCAGGGCAACCTGGTGCTGACCGAGCCGGACGACATGCTGGCCACCGGCATCGAGATCGAGGCGAGGCCGCCGGGCAAGAAGGTCAAGCGGCTGTCGCTGCTGTCCGGCGGGGAACGGTCGCTGACCGCCATCGCGTACCTGTTCGCGATCTTCAAGGCCCGCCCCTCCCCGTTCTACGTGCTCGACGAGGTGGAAGCGGCCCTGGACGACACGAACCTGCAGCGGCTGCTCCTGGTCTTCGACGAACTGCGGGAGAGCTCCCAGCTCATCGTGATCACCCACCAGCGCCGCACGATGGAAGCCGCCGACGCCCTCTACGGCATCACCATGCGCGGCGACGGCGTCTCCACCGTCATCAGCCAGCAGATAGCCACCCGCCAGCCCGCCTGACCCGGCCCGAGCACGGCACGACCAGAACGCCTCCTTAGCCTCGTAGGAACCTCGCGTCACAGCTAAGACTCCGGGCAGGCGGTAGGTTGGCGGACGACCTGAGCGCCAGTGACGCCGCGACCCGGATAACCTCGCTCGACCCCCGCCGGATGCGACGCACGGCGGGGTCTGGGAGACTGTGAGCCTGATGGAATACGTGATCCTGATCATCGTCCTCGCCGTCCTGGCGGTCCTCACCGGCGGCTGGCTGCTGTTCGTGCGGCCGCGCCGGGGGCGCGCCTCTTACGCCCCGCCTGGTCAGACCCCGGCGGCGCCGACGACCGCGCCCGCGCCGGGCGGCGGGGAAGGCGAGGGGACTGCCGCCGCGTCCGAAACGCCCGCGGCGGCGACCGGGGTGCTCGAGGTCGAGCGGCCGCCGCCGTCGGCGGGGCGGCTGGTGCGGCTACGCGCCCGGCTCGCCCGGTCCCAGAGTTCGGTGGGTTCGGCGCTGCTGAGCCTGCTGTCCAGGGACCGGCTCGACGACGAGACCTGGGACGAGATCGAAGAGGTACTCATCACGGCCGACGTGGGCGTGGCGCCTGCCCGGCTGATGGCGGACGACCTGCGGACCAAGGTCAAGGTGCTCGGGGTGCGCGGGCCGGCCGAGGTACGCGAGCTGCTCAGGACGGAACTGCTCGGCCAGCTCGGCGAGGATACGGACCGGTCGCTGCACGTTTCGCCAAACCACGGGACGCCCGCGGTGGTGCTCATGGTGGGCGTGAACGGCACGGGGAAGACGACGACCTGCGGGAAACTCGCGCGGGCGCTGATCGGGGATGGGCACACCGTGCTGCTCGGGGCCGCCGACACCTTCCGCGCGGCTGCGGCCGACCAGTTGCAGACGTGGGGTGAGCGGGTGGGCGCCGAGACGGTGCGGGCCGACCGGGAGGGCGCCGACCCGGCCAGCGTGGCGTTCGATGCAGTGAGCCAGGGCATCGAGAAAGGCGTCGACGTGGTGGTCGTGGATACCGCCGGCCGGCTGCACACCAAGGTTGACCTGATGGACGAGCTTGGCAAGGTCAAGCGCGTAGTGGAGAAGAAGACCACGGTCGATGAGGTGCTGCTCGTCCTCGACGCGACCACCGGGCAGAACGGGCTCCGCCAGGCCCGGGTGTTCGCCGAGGTGGTGGACGTCACCGGCGTCGTGCTGACCAAGCTGGACGGGACGGCCAAGGGCGGGATCGTCATCGCGGTGCAGCGTGAGCTCGGCGTTCCGGTCAAGCTCGTCGGCCTTGGCGAGGGACCGGACGACCTGGCCCCGTTCGACCCGGGTGCCTTCGTGGACGCCATCCTCGGCTAAGACTCTGAGGGTCCGCCCTGAAACATGCTTGTAACAAGGGTCCCGGCTGTTTCACGCGGCCGACACACGCCGACAGGTCCGGTGAAACGTCGGCATCGGATGGTCGGTACAGGACTCCGAAGGGACACCTCAGATGAAGCTCATCACCGCTGTCATCAAGCCGTTCAAGCTGGACGATGTCAAGGCCGCGTTGCAGGCGTTCGGCGTCCATGGCCTGACGATCACGGAAGCAAGCGGATACGGCAGGCAGCGCGGGCACACGGAGGTGTATCGCGGGGCTGAGTACCAGGTCGACCTGGTGCCGAAGGTCCGCGTCGAGGTCCTCTGCGAAGACCAGGACGTCGACGACCTGATCGGAGTCGTGGTCAAGGCGGCGCAGACCGGCCGGATCGGCGATGGGAAGGTCTGGTCAGTTCCGGTTGAGACGGTAGTCCGGGTGCGCACTGGAGAGCGCGGGCCGGACGCGATCTGACCGGCATCTTATGAGCTGTCCGGGGGACGCGTGGAAGCAATGACCTCGTTCGCTGCGGATCGTGCTCGCCGGACTACGCAGGTCGATCGGTGGCTGGCGGAACTCCTTGGTGCCGAGGCCGGCGTGGCCCTGGTGGCGGTGGGCGGGTATGGGCGCCGGGAACTGCTGCCGCGCAGCGACCTGGACGTGCTGCTGCTGCACGGCGGCCGCGATGACATCGCGAGCATCGCCGACCGGATCTGGTATCCGGTCTGGGATTCCGGCGCCGAACTCGACCACGCGGTGCGTACCGTGCCGCAGGCCAGGAGGGTGGCACGCGCCGACCTGAAGGTCGCGCTCGGGCTGCTGTCCGCCCGGCACGTGGCCGGCGATCCGGACCTGACCGAACGGCTGCGGGCGGGCGCGCTGGAGGACTGGCGGTCGGCCGCGCCCGCGCGGCTGGCCGAGTTGCACGCCGCCCACGACGAGCGGGCCAGGACTAGCGGCGAGCTTGCCTTCCTGCTCGAGCCGGACCTGAAGGAGGCCAGGGGCGGCCTGCGGGACGTGCACGCGATCCAGGCGGTGGCGGCCGCGTGGGTGGCGCCCGCGCCCGGACCCAGAGTCCGCACCGCGTATGAGCAGATACTCGACGCCCGGCACGCGCTGCACGAGGTCACCGGGCGCCGCCTGGACCGGCTCGTCTTCGAGGAGCAGGACGAGGTCGCCAGGGCGCTCGGGCTGCTCGACGGGGACGTGCTGCTCAGGATGCTGGCGGGCGCCGCGCGTACGGTCGCGTACGCGGTCGATCACGCCTTCCGCCAGGCGGACCGGCTCCGCGGGCGCCGGCTGCGCCGCCGCCAGGCCGAACGCCGCCCGCTGGCGGACGGGGTGGTGGAACAGGACGGCGAGGTGGTGCTGGCCCGGGCGGCCGATCCGGCGAGCGACCCGACGCTCGTGCTGCGCGCGGCCGCCGCGGCCGCGCAGGCCGGGCTGCCGCTGGCGCCGCGGACCCTCGACCGGCTGACCGAATGCCCGCCGCTGCCCGTCCCCTGGCCCGTGGCCGCTCGGGACTCGCTGCTCTCGCTGCTCGGGGCCGGCCAGGCCGCGGTCAGCGTGTGGGAGGCACTCGATACCGAAGGCCTGGTGACCGCGCTGATCCCGGACTGGGAGCGGGTCAGGAACCGGCCGCAGCGCAACCCGCTGCACACGTTCACCGTGGACCGCCACCTGGCCGAGGCGGCCGCGCGCGCGGCCGCGCTGACCCGTGAGGTGGCCCGGCCCGACCTGCTGCTGCTTGCCGCGCTGCTACACGACGTCGGCAAGGGCTGGCCGGGGGATCACAGCGTCACCGGCGAGGTGGTGGCGCGAGACGTCGGGCGGCGGATGGGCCTGCCCGCCCCGGACGTGGAGCTTGTCGCCTCGGCGGTCCGGCTGCACCTGCTGCTGCCCATGATCGCCACCAGGCGCGACCTGGACGACCCGGTGACCGTGAAGCAGGTGGCGACCGCCGTGCGCAGCCGTGCCCTGCTCGAACTGCTGCACGCCCTGGCCATCGCGGATGGGCTGGCGACCGGGCCCGCGGCGTGGAACGACTGGAAGGCTACCCTGGTCGCCGACCTGGTGCGGCGGGTCGAGGCCGTGCTCGACGGCGAGCCGATGCCCGGGCCCGCGCCGCTGCGCGACGACCAGCTGGCGCTGGTCGCCGAGGGCGGCCCGGCGGCGACGGTGCGCGGATCGGAGGTGACCGTGGTCGCCCCCGACCGGCCGGGCCTGCTGTGGCGCGCCGCCGGGGTGCTGGCCTCGCACCGGCTGGCGGTGCGGAGCGCGAACGCGACGTCGATCGGGAACACCGCCGTCTCCGTGTTCGACGTGGAACCCGAATTCGGGGACCCGCCCGACGCGACGCTGGTGGCCGCGGATCTGCGCCGGATGCTGCAGGGGCGGCTGGATGTCGAGGACCGGCTCGACCGCCGCGCGCGTGCGGTCCGGCCGCGCTCCGCCTCGGTTCCCGCACCCAAGGTGACCTTGCTCGACGACGCGTCCGAGACCGCGACCGTGGTCGAAGTGCGGGCCCACGACGCGCCTGGGCTGCTGTGGCGGGTCGGCCGGGCGCTGGGTGAGTGCGGCCTGGACGTGCGCGCGGCCCGGGTGGAAACGCTCGGGGCCGAAGTGGTCGACGTGTTCTACGTGACCGATGGTGACGGCAAGCCGCTGGCCGGCGAGGACATGCGCCGCGTGATCGCGCACTCAGTCCTGGCCGCGCTCGGCGACTGACCACGGGGCGACTGGCCGCGCTCGGCGACTGACCACGGGGCGACTGACCACGGGGGTGACTTAGCGGCCGGGCGGCTAACCGCGGGGGAACCTACCGGCCGGGTCGCTTAGCCGTTGACAGGACGCGGGTACCCCGGGCCGTTCGGTAGCCTGGGTCTTGTGTTTGAGACCCTATCTGACCGGCTGACGCAGGTTTTTTCCGCCTTGCGCGGCCGGGGACGGCTGTCCGCTGCCGACATTGACGCGACGTGCCGGGAAATCCGCATCGCCTTGCTCGAGGCGGACGTCGCGCTCCCGGTCGTCAGGCAGTTCATCGCACGGGTCAAGGAGCGGGCCAGCGGCGAGGAAGTCTCGGCCGCGCTGAACCCGGCCCAGCAGGTCATCAAGATCGTGCACGACGAACTCGTCGGCATTCTGGGCGGCGAGGAGCGGCGGCTGCGGTTCGCCAAGGTGCCGCCGACCGTGATCATGCTGGCCGGCCTGCAGGGTTCTGGTAAGACCACGCTGGCGGCCAAGCTCGCCTTGTGGCTCAAAGGGCAGGGCAACACCCCGATGCTCGTCGCCGCCGACCTGCAGCGGCCCAACGCTGTGCAGCAGCTTCAGGTGCTCGGCGAGCGGGCGGGCGTGCCGGTGTTCGCGCCGTCCCCGGGCAACGGCGTGGGCGACCCGGTGGCCGTCGCCCGGGACTCGCTGGAGGAGGCCGGGCGCCGCCAGCAGAACATGGTCATCATCGACACGGCGGGCCGCCTGGGCGTCGACGCGGAGATGATGGCGCAGGCCGTCGCGATCAGGGACGCCACCCAGCCAGACGAGGTCCTGTTCGTGGTCGACGCGATGATCGGCCAGGATGCGGTGGCGACCGCGCAGGCGTTCCTCGACGGCGTCGGTTACGACGGCGTGGTGCTGACCAAGCTCGACGGCGACGCGCGCGGCGGCGCCGCGCTGTCCATCGTGGAGCTCACCGGGCGTCCGATCATGTTCGCGTCCTCGGGGGAGAAGCTCGAGGACTTCGACATCTTCCACCCGGACCGAATGGCGTCGCGGATCCTCGACATGGGTGACATGCTCACCCTGATCGAGCAGGCCGAGAAGGCCTTCGACGCCGATCAGACCGCGTCGCTGGCTGGGCGGCTCGCCTCCGGCGAGGGATTCACGCTCGAGGATTTCGTCGAGCAGCTGTCCATGGTCCGCAAGCTGGGGCCGATCGGGAACCTGCTCGGCATGCTGCCGGGCGCGGCCAAGAACCGGGAGCTGCTCGCCCAGGTCAACGACCGTGACCTGGACCGGGCCGAGGCGATCGTCCGGTCCATGACGCCGGATGAGCGGCGCAACCCGAAGATCATCAACGGCTCCCGCCGGGCGCGCATCGCCAAGGGCTCCGGGGTCGCCGTCGGCGAGGTCTCCCAGCTGGTCACGAACTTCTTCGAGGGCCAGAAGCAGATGAGGGCGATGTTCAGCGGCGGCATCCCCGGCATGCCGCCGGTGCCCGGTCTCGGCGCGGCGCGGCGGGCCACAGGCAAGTCCGCCCGCAAGAAGGCCAAGAAGAAAGCGCCACGCAGCGGCGACCCGCGGCGTGCCGCCGAGATCGCGCGCGGCGGCGGGGCGCAGGGCGGCGCGGCCCCAGGAACCCCAGGAGACGGTCCCGGCGCTGGCCAGGGCGGGGCCGGCGGCCTGGGCGGCCTCGGCGGCGGCCTTCCCGGCGGCCTGCCGGAAGGTTTCCCCGAGAGCCTGGCCGACGGGCTGGCTAACCTGCCGCCCGGGCTGGACTTCCCGCCCCCGTCGCAGGGCAACGTGCCCGCCGCGTTCCGCGGCGGCGACAAGCGCCGCAAGAAGAAGTAGCGGCCCGAGCCGACCACCTACTCAGGGCTGAGGGCGCGCACGGTGTCGATGGTGTCGGCCTCGGCGGCCGTCTTGTCGTCGCGGTAGCGCAGCACGCGGGCGAAGCGCAGCGCCAGGCCGCCGGGGTAGCGGGGGCTGCGCTGGACGCCGTCGAAGGCGACTTCTACCACGAGTTCGGGCCGGACGTAGACGGTCCAGGAGTCCCTGCGGTCTTCCAGCGCGAGCAGCCGTTCGGTCTGCCACGTCAGCAGTTCGTCGGTCAGTCCCTTGAACGTCTTGCCGAGCATGACGAAGCCGCCTGTCTCCGGGTCGCGGGCGCCCAGGTGCAGGTTGGATAGCCAGCCGCGGCGCCGCCCGTGCCCCCACTCGACCGCCAGCACAACCAGGTCGAGCGTGTGCCGCGGCTTGACCTTGATCCATCCGGTCCCCCGCCGCCCCGCGGCGTACGGGGCGGCGAGCGACTTGACCACGACGCCTTCGTGACCGTGCGCGATCGCGTCGATGAAGAAGGCCGTCGCCTCCTGCGCCGATTCGGTGACCAGGCGCGGCATGAGCAGGTCGGCCGGGACGGCCCGGGCCAGCGCGGCGTGTCGCTTGCTGTCTTCCATGTCGATCAGGTCGGTGCCCTCCAGGTGGAGGGCGTCGAACAGGAACACCGAAAGCGGCACCGAAGGACCCCCGCTGTCCAGGCTGGCGGTGCGGGCCGCCGTGTCCTGGAACGGCAGCGGCCTGCCGTCCTCGCGCAGCGCGATCAGCTCCCCGTCCAGGACCGCGGTGGACAGCGGGAGCTTGGCCAGCGCCGCCACCACCTCGGGCAGCCGGGCCGTGATGTCGTCGAGCGTCCGGGTGAACAGGCGCACGTTCCCGTCGGACAAGTGCGCCTGGATCCTGATGCCGTCGAGCTTCCATTCCACCGCGGCCGCGCCGCCGACCTTGGCCAGGGCCTCGTCGATGCTCGTCGCGCTGGAGGCGAGCATCGGCCGAACCGGGCGGCCCACTTCCAGGCCGAACGCCCGCAGCGCAGCGCTGCCGCCGCTGAGCGCGGCGGCGGCCACCACCCCCAGCGAGCCGCGCAGCATCATGGCCCGGCGGATCTCCGCCACCGGCACCGAAGCCGCTCGCGCGACGGCCTCGGTCATGACTCCCTCCAGCGCCCCCTGGCGCAGCTCGCCGGAGAGCAAGCCGACCAGGAACCGCTGCTCGTCCTCGGTGGCCCGGCCGAACAGCTCGCCGACCAGGGCCTTGCGCGCGGACGCCGATCCCTTCCCGCAGACCGCCCCGATCGCGGAGAAGCCCGAGTCCACCTCGCTGAGGGTGAGCGTGGGCGTGTCCGCGGGCGTGAACCCGTCCCGCAGCGTCGCCCACCCGACGCCGATCTGCCGCTGCGGCAGCTCACCGGACAGGTAGGCCACGGCGATCGGCACCTCGAGCGGCCCGGCCTCGCGCAGCGCGGCCGCCAGCGTCTCGATCTTCGCGAGCCGCGCGCCGGTGATGGCCACGGCCCGCGACACCTCAGCGATCTCAGTAAGCAGCACACGAACATTCTGCCCGGCTCAGCTGTGCCGGCCGCCGCGGCGCTGGCCGGGACCGCGCCGGCCGCGGCGGCCGTTGCTCCCCGGCGCCCATAGCCAGTATCCAACCGGGAACAGCCGGACGTGCAGGTGGTCATCGACGAGCCCCCATAGCCCGCGGCGCGCGAACAGCGCGACGAGCATCGCGACCAGCCCGAGGACGATCAGGTACCAGGCGTTGTAAGAGGCCAGCGACTGCTGCAGCACCATGTACACGATGGTGCCGAGGATCGGCCCCTCGATGGTGCCGAGCCCGCCGATGATCACCGCGAACGCCATCTTGGCGGTCCACTGGACGCTGAACACGGCGCCCGGCTGCACGATGAGCTGGCTGAGGGCGAGCAGCGCGCCGGCCGCGCCGCAGCCGACCGCGGCCACGACGAAGACCAGCATCCGGGCCAGGCCGACCCGCGCTCCTGAGCTGCGCGCGGCCACCTCGTCGTCGCGGACGGCGGTGAGCACGAGGCCCAGGCGGCCCCGCAGCAGCAGGTACACGGTGGCCAGCGCCAGGACCGTGACGGCCAGCCCGATCCAGTAGGTGTAGGCGACGAGCAGCGCGGGGTCGTAGCCGGACACGCCGGGCAGCGACATCCCGGTGCCGCCGCCAATGGACGGGAACTTCTCGATGAACAGCATCACGGTCGTCGCGAGCACCCAGGTGGCGATGGCGAAGTACCCGCTGCGCAGCCGGGAGACCAGCCACCACAGCGGCACGGCGGCGACGCCGCAGCCGATCGCCGCGACCGGGAGCCCGGCGAACGGCGAGGTGCCGTGCTGGGCCAGGATCAGCACGAAATACGCCCCGAGTCCCACGAACGCCTGCTGCCCCACCGAGACCAGCCCCGCGTAGCCCGCCATCAGGTTCCACATGCAGGCCAGCGTGAGCACGATGAACCCCTGCACCATGAGGGTGGTGGTGCCGGAGTACACGATGTAGGGGAACAGCGCCAGCACGACGACGACGATGAGGGCGCCGGCTCCGGTCCAGGCCACGTTCCTCCGTGACCGGGTCACCCGGTAATTTTCTTCCGAACGGACCGAGGTGTCAGCCACCACGCTCATGATTGCGCCCTCCTGGCGGTAAGGCCCTGCGGGCGGAGCGCCAGCACCACCAGGAAGACGATGTACCCGGCCAGGAACTGGTCGCCCTGGTTGATCTGGGCGCCGATCTGCTGCGCGACGCCGAGCACCACGCCGCCGAGCAGCGTGCCCCACAGCGAGCCGAGGCCGCCGATCACCACCGCGGCGAACGCGAAGAGCAGGATCGTGTCGGTGCCCGTGGTCGGGGAGAACTGCGAGTACATGCCGTACGCGATGCCCGCCAGCGCCACGGTCCCGAACGCGATCGCCGCCGCGATGCCGAACACGTGCCGGTAGTCGACGCCGGACAGCTGGGCCGCTTCCTTGTCGTCGGCCACGGCCCGGATCATCCGGCCGTATTTCGAGATGGACAGGAAGTACTGCAGGCCGAGCAGGACCACCACCGCCACCGCGAAGATCAGCAGCAGCAGGTAGGCGATCTGGATCTGCGAACCGAGTGAGAATGACCCGGTGATAATGGCATTACCGGTCCCGAGCGAGTGGCTGTCGGCGTTGATGAACTCAAGCAGCGCGTTCTCGATCACCACCGATAGCCCGAACGTCACCAGCAGCGTGGTGAGCACGCTGCGATCCAGCGCCGCCTGGATCAAGGTCCGCTGCAGCACGTAGCCGAGCACCGCCATGATCGGCACCACGATCACGAACGACCAGAGCACCGGGATGTGGGTGACGGTGATGACGCCGAGCGCGATGTAGGCGCCGATCACCGCGAGGTCGCCGTGCGACAGGTTGACGACCTTCATGACCCCGAACATGAGCGAGAGCCCGCAGGCGAACAGCGCGTACAGGCCACCGGTCAAGATCCCCTGGATGATGTCGTTGACCCAGACCATAACGGCTCCGTTTCCTCGGGGGGGACGACCCCCCCCAGACCCCCCCCGCTCACGGGGGGGCTGCCCGCCCCCCCGAACCCCCCGGGCCCCCCGCTCACGGGGGGGCTGCCCGGGCCCGCCGGGGGGCCTAGGCCGAAGTACGCGGCCTCGACCTGGGCCGGGGTGACGTCAGCGGGCCGGCCCTCCAGCGTGGTATGCCCCTCGAGCAGGCACTGCAGGTGCGACGCCACCCGCAGCGCCTGGCTCACGTCCTGCTCGACGAGGAGCACGGTGAGCCCGGTGGCCAGGATCTGCGGCAGCATGGCGTAGATGCGCTGGACGATCACCGGCGCCAGGCCGAGGGAAAGCTCGTCGAGCAGCAGCACGCGCGGGTTGGCGACCAGGGCCCGGCCGATGGCGACCGATTGCTGCTCGCCGCCCGACAGCTGGGCCGTGCGCTGGGTCCTGCGGTCCCTCATCCAGCCGAACAACTCGTAGACGCGCTCGATCGTCCACGGCCCCTTCCGTGCGTATGTCGCGCCGACCTGCAGGTTCTCCTCCACGGTGAGTGATCCGAACAGCCGCCGGCCCTCCGGCACCATGGCGATCCCACCGGTGGCCCGGCGTTCCGGCCGGACCCTGGTCAGGTCCTTGCCGTCGTACAGGATCGATCCTTGCGTCGGCTGGTGCAGGCCGGCGATCGTACGCAGCAGCGTCGACTTGCCCGCGCCGTTCGCGCCGATGATCGCGTACACCTCCCCGGGGAACACCCGTAGCGATATGTGGTCCAGGGCCCGGAGCTGCCCGTGGTGCACGGTGAGGTCGCGGACCTCGAGCAGTGCTGGCCCGCGCCCCTTCGGCTCGCTCATGGGGGGTCTCCCAGGCTGAGGCCCTCGCTCAGGGTGCCGCCGCTTAGTGAGGCGGTGACCTCGGTGCCGAGGAAGACCTCGCGGACAGCCGGGGTGGCCAGCACCTCGTCGGGTGTGCCGTCACCGACGAACCTGCCGTCGGCCAGGCAGATCAGCCGGCTCACCACCGGGGTGAGCGCGCGCACCACGTGCTCGATCCAGATCACCGCGATGCCCTCGGCGTTGACGCCGCGGACGATCTCGACCAGCTGGGCGACCTCCGGGTCGGTCAGGCCGCCCGCCACCTCGTCGAGCAGCAGCAGCCTGGGCTGCGACGCGAGGGCGCGGGCGAGTTCCAGCCGCTTGCGCTGCAGCAGGCCGAGCCGCGCGGCGGGGAGGTTGGCCTCGCCGGTCATTCCGGCCCGCTCCAGGGCACCGATGGCCGACGCGTAGCTGGCCCGGCGCCGCAATCCCGCGCCCTGCTGGGCGGCGACGAGAACGTTCTCGAACACCGTCATGTCGGTGAACGGCCGGGGCACCTGGTACGTGCGGCCGATGCCGAGCCGGCACCGGGCCGCCGGGTCCAGCCTGGTGACCGTGCGCCCGGCGAAGCGGATTTCCCCGGCGCCGGGGGACAGGTCACCGGAGATGAGGCCGAACAGGCTGGTCTTGCCCGCGCCGTTCGGCCCCACGATCCCGACCGTGTCCCCAGGACCGACGGCGAACGAGAGGTCCTCCGCGACGACGACGCGGCCGAACCTTTTCGTCACGTGGTCCAGTTCGAGCAGTGGACTTGTCATCCGGTTACTTGTTCGTCGGCTCGAGTGTCCCGGTGAGCGGTACGTTTGGCATCAGCGTATTGTCGACGACCGCCATGGAATAGCCCCACTTGGCGCTCGGCTTCCACTGCACGCCAACGCACGGGGTGTCCACGACGCCCGGGGCCGGGTTCTTGCTCGACGTCCAGTCGAGCTGTCCGGCCAGAGCCTGGATGTTGACCTTGAACAGCGCGTCGGCCACCTCGGCCTTGTTGTGCGGGTCGCTGACCGAGGTGAGCGCCGCGTAGGCGACCTCGAAGAGGCTGTAGTTGCTGAGCGATTGCACCCACTGCTGGCCGGTGGCCGCCTCATATTCGCTGGCGATCTGGCTGCAGGTCTCCCCGGTCAGCGAGGACTTCCACGGCATCCCGGGCGCCCACCAGGCATCCGTCGCGACGTTGTTGACCAGGTTCCCGAGCGCCTTCACGTCGCCCGGGAACAGCAGCACCTTGGCCACCGTGGCCAGCTTCGGCTTGAAGCCCTGCTGGGCGGCCTGCTTCCACATGACGTTGAAATCGGGCGGCAGCGGGACGTTGGTGAAGAAGTCGCACTTGTTCGATTTGAACAGGCTGATCATCGAGGAGTAGCTGGTCAGCCCGTCGGTGTAGGCGGGCGGGTCGATCAGCGTGTAGCCGGCCGCCTTGGCGAAGATCGGCCACGCGGCCCGGAAGGCGTTGCCGTCCGAGTCGTTCGGGAACGTGCAGCCGACGACCTTGTCGGTGTGCAGCTGGTTGTGGATCCGGTTCCACATCGGGATGAAGGCGTTGCACAGGTCGTTGACGCCCAGGAAGTACACCGTCGCCCACTTGGGCTTGAACGTGCTCTTGCCGGGGGTCGGGTTGCCCCCCAGGTTGGCGTACCAGGCCTGCCAGGGAACGTTGCCGCAGATCACTGGCGTACCCAGGGTCTCGGCCTTGGTCGCCACCGGGTTGACGGTCTCGGGCGTGGACGAGGTAAGGAGCAGGTCCACCTTGTCGGACAGGATGGCCTGGCTGGCCAGGTCGCCGGCGCGGTTCGGGTCGGACTGGGTGTCGTAGGACTTGATGGTGACCGGGTAGGTCTTGCCGCCGATCTTGAACCCGTTCTTGTACTGCGACGTCTGGGCGATCTTGCTCAGGATCCAGGTGTCGGACGTGCCGAAGTCGGCCAGCGCCCCGGTGAGGGGATGGATGAAGCCGATCACGATCTCCTTGGTGCCACTGGCAGATGCGGTAGATCCGCCGCTGGCGCCTTTAATGCTTGAGCTACATGCCTCGAGCAGTCCGCCGCCCCCCACGACGGCCGCACTGGCGCCGGCCGCGCGCAGCACGCCGCGTCGGCTGAGAGGTGCTAGCCCGGGGGGGCGACCCCCCGGAACCCCCCGATCACGGGGGGATGCCATCCCCCCGTACCCCCCTGGCCCCCCAGACCCCCCTGGGCCCTCCCGCGAGGGCATCGCGCTGTCGGGTTGCGCAGTCTGGTCACTCATGTTGCAATCGATCTCCTTTGAGGTCGCGCCGGGGCGCGGGACCGCGTCTGAGGTGACACCGTGCGACCCCTGCGGATCTGGCCTCAGGGTGCTGCGGCGTCATGAGGCTAACATCACCTAAATCCCGATGCGGGGACGCTACGAGTTAAAGCAACGAGCGCTCGGCGTCATTGGTTTCTGCGGACCTCGGTCCGGAATTGCCTAATATTCGGGCTCCTATCACTTCGTGAGAGTGCGTCCGGCCACAGTGTCATTGTGTGCGCTCTGCGAACGAACGTACATATATAGAACAGTATGGCAACGCTAGGATGCCCGTTTGACGATAGTCAACGCACGTTATGGAACTGTTTCATAGCGTGAGACCCCGAGGTCGGGGGGACCTCCTACCACCCGGTAGGCACCTCATCCGCCCATCCTTCCACCCGCCCCAACCCTCCACCCGCCCATCCCCCACCACCCGAACCCGGTCAGCGCCAACGCGCTGTTCCTCCTGTATCTCATATGTCACACAGGTATCAATGGTAGCTGGTGTCCGTGTTACCTCTTGTGCTCCTAGAGTTCGCGTTGCGGCCCGCCCCCGAAACCGGCGCTCCTCCGGCCGCTGGCCTCGGTGGCGATGGGTCGCCTGGGGGTTTGGCGGGACGATTACTAGTCAGCGACGGTTGTCTGGCACAATGTGATGCTGACCGCTAGGCCAAGCGACGCCCTCTCCTCGTTCGCCCGGCCTGGCTCACCTGTGCGGTCCCGTCGGCTGTTTCCCCGGTCGGCGCGGGTCCGCCGCTTCGCATCTATCGCTGGGAGAAGACCACAGTCGTGGCTGTCAAGATCAAGCTGAAGCGCCTGGGCAAAATCCGGGAGCCCTACTACCGGATCGTCGTCGCGGATGCGCGCACTAAGCGCGACGGGCGCGCTATCGAGGAGATCGGCAAGTATCACCCGAAGGCCGAGCCCTCGCTCATCGAAGTGAACTCTGAGCGGGTGCAGCACTGGCTCTCGGTGGGCGCGCAGCCCACCGACCCGGTGCGTGTCCTGCTCAAGATCACCGGGGACTGGCAGAAGTTCACCGGGGAGCCGGGAGCGGAAGGCACGCTTCGGACGGCCGAGCCGCGCGCGGACAAGAAGGAGCGCTTCACGGCCGCCGCCAAGGAGAGCCAGGCCAGCAAGGACGCCAAGGAAGCTAAGGAGAGCAGGGCGGGGACCCAGTCCAGGGCCGCCAAGCCCGCCAGGGACGCCTCGGCCAGGGAAGCCCCGGCCAGGGACGCCACAGCCAAGGAAGCCCCGGCCAGGGACGCCCCGGCCAGGGAAGCCCCGGCCAGGGAAGCCCCGGCCAGGGAAGCCCCGGCCAGGGAAGCCCCGGCCAGCCTGACGGCCGCCGCTGAGGGTGCCGCCCAGGCCGGCCGCGCTACCGGCGAGGCGGACGCCGGGGACGTCAAGGCTTCAGCCGCTGACACCGGCGCGGACGCCGAAGCCGCGAACGCGGACACTGGCGCTGCGAGCGAGGGCGCTGCGAGCGAGGGCGCTGCGAGCGAGGGCGCCGCGAGCGAGGGCGCCGCGGTCGCTGACGTGAAGGCCGCGGCTGACGAGTCCGGGAGTGGAGCCTAACCGTGCTTGAGGAAGCCCTCGAGCACCTGGTGCGGGGCATCGTCCAGTATCCGGACGACGTTCAGGTAGCCAGCAGGACGCTGCGCCGGGGCAACGTCCTCGAGGTGCGGGTGCATCCCGACGACCTCGGCAAGGTCATCGGCCGGGGCGGGCGCACCGCCAGGGCGCTGCGTACCGTGATCGGTGCCTTGGCGGCGGGCCGCTACGTCCGGATCGACCTGCTGGACGCCAACGAGGTCCGCTGACCCCGATGCGGGTAATCGTCGGCCGTATCGGCCGTCCGCACGGGCTTCGCGGTGAGGTCGTGATCGGGGTCAGGACCGATGAGCCTGACCTCCGCTTCGCCGTGGGTGCGACCCTTGACTCTAGCCGTGAGCATGACGAAGAGCAGGCGGGCGGCGAGCAGCTGACGGTCGCTTCGGCGCGCTGGCACTCGGGACAGCTTCTGGTCGCGTTCGCCGGGGTCACGGACCGGACCGCGGCCGCGGAGCTGACCGGCAGCTGGCTGAGCGTAGATTCAAGCCAGCTGCCGGAAATCGGTGACCCGGACGAGTTCCGCGACCACGAGCTGATCGGCCTGTCGGTGCGGACCTCGGTCGGCGACCCGGTGGGCGTCGTCACCGACGTGCTGCACCACGGCCAGGACCTGCTGGTGGTGCGGCGCGCGGACGGTCGCGACGGCGAGTCCCTCGTGCCATTCGTGAAGGCGATCGTGCCCGAGGTCGATCTGCACGCTGGCGTTCTCGTCATAGACCCGCCGCCGGGCCTGCTCGACCCCGGGCCGCCGGAATAGCGACCCGGTAAGGAGAGATCGTGGGGCTTCGCATCGACATCGTGACGATTTTCCCCGAGTACTTCGCCAGCCCGCTCGGGGTCTCGCTGATCGGGAAGGCGGCGGCGCGGGGCGGCATCGAGTTCCGCGTGCACGACCTGCGCCGCTGGGCCAAGGACGTACATCACACCGTGGATGACGTGCCGTTCGGCGGCGGTCCGGGCATGGTGATGAAACCGGACGTCTGGGGCGACGCGCTCGACGAGATCATCCCGGCCGAGTCAGCCGGGGCGGCCAGGCTGGTCGTGCCGACGCCGAGCGGAGTGCCGTTCTCGCAGGACATGGCGGCCCGGTACGCGGCCGAAGCACGGCTGGTGTTTGCCTGCGGGCGGTATGAGGGCATCGATGGCCGGGTCGGCGAGGCGATGCGGGCGCGGATGCCGGTAGACGAGGTGAGCATCGGCGACTACGTGCTGGCCGGCGGCGAGGTCGCCGCGCTGGTCATGTTCGAGGCGGTGGGGCGGCTGCTACCGGGCGTCCTGGGTAACGCGTCCTCGGCCGGGGACGACTCGTTCGGCGGTGACGGAGATCCGGCGGGTGCCATGCGCGGGTTGCTCGAGGGACCCGTTTACACCCGGCCGCGAGCCTGGCGTGAGCGAGAGGTGCCAGAGGTGCTGCTGTCGGGTAACCACGCCGCCATTGCGCGCTGGCGTCGCGATATGGCGTTGCGCCGGACCGCTGCCCACCGGCCAGATCTCATCGGGGCGCTGCGCGACCTGGACCGGCGCGACCGGCAGGTGCTGGCCGAGGCCGGGTTCGCGGTCGACGAGGAGGGCTCTTCTGCGGCTGGCTTTCCGGTTAGCGGCGAAGATATGGCACACTGAAGTCCGCTGTCTTTTTCAGGTATCCGGCCGGGGGACCCCAAGAGTCCTTATGGCGCGAGCCGCTGCCGCCGGGTGCCCGCACCGACCACCACCGAGGAAACCGCTGTCATGCATACCGCGATTGCCGAAATCGAGCAGGCCCAGACCCGGTCTGACATCCCGGACTTCCGGCCCGGGGACACGCTGAAGGTCCACGTCCGGGTCACCGAGGGGAACCGCTCACGGATCCAGGTGTTCCAGGGCGTGGTGATCCGGCGTCAGGGCAGCGGGGCACGGGAGACATTCACCGTCCGCAAGGTCAGCTACGGCGTGGGCGTCGAGCGGACCTTCCCCGTGCATAGCCCGTCCCTGGACAAGATCGAGCCCGTCACCCGGGGCCGCGTACGCCGCGCCAAGCTGTACTACCTGAGGGAACTGCGCGGCAAGGCAGCCCGCATCAAGGAGCGTCGCGACCAGACCGGCAGCTGACGTGCCCAGCGGGCAGGCGAAGGACGATCAGCAGGACCCTGGCAGGCTCGCGTCGGCTCGCGCCCCGGAGCCGGTAGCGGATAACAGCGCTCCGGAACCGGGCCAGAGCGCTCCGGCGGCCAAGAAGAAGAAAAACTTCTGGCGCGAGCTGCTGACCATCGTCGTGGCCGCCGCCGTCCTCACCCTGCTGGCGAAGGCGTTCGTCGTCCAGGTGTACCGGATCCCGTCGGCGTCGATGGAGAACACACTCCAGGTCGGCGACCGGGTCCTGGTGAACAAGCTCGTCTATCACTTCCGGGGCATCGGCCGCGGCGACATCATCGTGTTCAGCGGGCAGGACTCGTGGGACCCAAACGCCTCGCCGCCGTCCGGCAATCCGGTGGTCCGGCTCTTCGATGACGTGCTCTCCGGCATCGGACTGCAGAACAACCAGACCTATTACATCAAGCGGGTGATCGGCCTTCCGGGCGACCACGTGGCGTGCTGCACCAACGGGAAGATCACGGTCAACGGCGTTCCGTTGAGCGAGAGCTCGTACCTATTTCCCGGCAACGTGCCCTCCTCGTCCAAGTTCAGCGAGGTCGTGCTGCCCGGCCACCTCTGGGTCATGGGGGACCACCGCAGCGACTCAGAGGACTCGCGCTACCACTCGGGTGACCCGGGCGGCGGGGCCATACCCGAGAACCAGGTAGTGGGCCGGGCGTTCCTGATCATCTGGCCGGTGTCGCAGATCCGCGATCTGCCCATCCCGTCGACCTTCCAGCAGGCCGCGCTGCACGCGGGCGCCGCCGTGGCGGCCGTCCCGGTGGCGGGAGCGGCAGGCGCCGCCGGTGTCATCGGCGCCCCCCTGCTCCTCCTGCGCCGGCGCGGGAGCCAACGCCGTGACGAAGGGAAAACCGGACCCCGGTCTTAGGTCCGCTAGCCTCGGCCCCGGGCCGCTAAACGTGCCGCGATGGGCGACCTATTGCGCGGAAATGTGATTTCCGCCCGCATCTGCGTGGGTTATCCTGCCCGTCGTGCTGCGCGGGGCGGCCGGCCCGGTGGCCCGGCAACGGCGCTAAGCTCAACGGTGTGCGCGATCGGAAGGGGCGCGGATGAGTGGCGCGGGCCGTGGCGTGACGCCGGGGGCCGAGCCGGAGGCCGGCTTGGCCAAGAGCGCGGCGTCAGCAGTCCCTGGCCAGGGCCAGCCGGTCAGCCCGGATAACGGGTCCCAGACATCCGGGCTCCCGGCCGACGGGAAAGCCTCCGACGGGAGACCTGACGGTCCGGCGGCGCAGGGCACGGCCGACGGTGCCGCCGGCCCGGCCAAGGCCGACGGTGCCGCCGGCCCGGCCAAGGCCGACGCGTCGCCCGATGGCGGGAAGGCCTCGGAGGCTGCGGCCGCGGGTTCAGAGCCGGCCGGGTCCGGGGCGGGCGGCCGCGGGCCGGCGGGCGGGCGCGGGACGGCCGGCCAGCGCAAGCGCAAGAAGCGGTCGTTCTGGCGCGAGTTCCCGATCCTGGTGGTCATCGCGCTCGTGCTCGCGGTCGTCATCAAGACCTACGCGATCCAGGCGTTCTTCATACCCTCCGGGTCGATGGAGAACACGCTGAAGATTAATGACCGGGTTCTGGTTAATAAGCTCGTTTATGATGTTCGTGGCATTCACCGCGGCGATATCGTGGTCTTCAACGGTGCTGGCTCATGGGACCCGGGGACGGTGCCCGCGAGCACCAATTTTGCTGAGGAGTTTGTCGACGGCTTTGCTAGCATGTTCGGCTTCGGGCGTCCGGGAGACATCCTCATCAAGCGGGTCATCGGGTTGCCCGGGGACCATGTGGCCTGCTGTGACGCGCAGGGCCGGGTCACGGTCAACGGCGTTCCGCTGACCGAGCAGTCGTACTTGTATCCCGGCGATGTTCCCTCGGAAGTCAGGTTCAACATCGTCGTGCGGCCAGGCCGGCTGTGGGTCATGGGAGACCACCGGCTTATTTCCGACGACTCCAGGGGCCATCTCGGCGATCCCGGCGGCGGGACGATACCGCAAAGCGCGGTGATCGGCCGGGCCTTCGTCATCATCTGGCCGCCCAGCCGGTGGGGGTTCCTGCCGATTCCCGTTACCTTCGAGCAGCCGAAACTGAACTCCCCGGCCACCGCGGCCGCCGCCAGTCCCCCGAACGGAAGCGCCGGCGCGGCTGACCTGCTGTCGGCGCGGCTCCAGCCCGCCGGGTCCGCCCTCCCGCTGTCGCTCGGTTTCGCCGCCGCCATCCCCGTCACCTGGCTGCAGCGCAGAGTCCGGATCCGGTTCGCCCGACGCCGCGCGGCCAGCCGCGGTGGCGGGCAAGTCCGTGACGGAGGATGAGAATCCCGGCCCGTTCGGCATTTCGAGTTCTTGATCGTGAATTTGACCTTTTCCGGCCACTCGGACTCGACCTGCCGATCCATGCCGAACTCATCAGGGCGGCCCATCGGGAGCCCTGATTCCCGGCGCCGGCGCCCGTGCCCGCGGGCGCCGGGGCCTTGCGGCCTTAGCCACGCAACCGCGCGAACTCGCGTACCCTGCGGAGTGTCATGACCCGCGATCCTGGTGTGCCGACAGCCAGCGGCCTGGCCCCTTCAGCCCCCTCAGACCCGGCGGTCCCGGTCTGGACTCGATATCCCAGATACCCGGGCTACACGCCGAGGCGTGACGGGGGGCTGGGCGCGTACGAAACGGTGCTCGCCCGGGCCGGGTTCGCTCCGGTGGCCGGCATAGACGAGGCCGGACGGGGGGCGTGCGCGGGACCGCTGGTGGTGGCGGCTGTCGTGCTCGATCCGGCCTGCATCCGGCGGATGCCCGGCCTGGCCGACTCCAAGCTGCTGACCCCGCAGGCCAGGGAGGAGGCTTACGCGGACGTGCTGCGGCGGGCCATCGACTGGCACGTGGTCGTCATCGGCGCCGACCAGATCGATGCGACGGGACTGCATGTGTGCAACGTCTCCGGCATGCGCCGCGCCTTCGCCGGCCTGCGCGCCGTGCCGGGCTACGTGCTCACCGACGGCTTCCCCGTTCGCGGCCTCGGCGCGCCCGCGCTCGCGGTCTGGAAGGGGGACCGGGTCACCGCGTCGGTGGCCGCCGCCTCGGTGGTGGCCAAGGTCAGCCGGGACAGGATGATGCGGGACCTGCACGAACGTTATCCCCAGTACGGTTTCGACCGGCATAAGGGGTATGTCACGGATGAGCACGTACGCGCCCTGGCCGAGCACGGGCCAAGCCCGGTGCACAGGTATTCGTTCGTGAACGTGACCAGGGCGGCGGGCCTGGCGAACCCGGTGGACCCGATGGCGCCCATGGATCCGGCGGAGCTGATGGGCCCCGCCGAGCTGATGGGCGCCGCGGAGCTGATGGACCCCGCGGAGCTTGGCTCGGCTGAGACCTTGCTAACGCTGGGTATGAGCCCTGCGGGTGCACCGGGGGAGAACGAGAGGAGAATGGACCCATGAGCGCGGAGGACCTTGAGAAGTACGAGGCGGAGATGGAGCTGCAGCTCTATCGCGAGTACCGCGACGTCGTCGGGTTGTTCACGCACGTGGTCGAGACCGAGCGCCGGTTCTACCTCACGAATGACGTCGAGCTGAACGTCCGGTCAAGTGACAACGGTGAGGTCTTCTTCGAGGTTACGATGCGAGACGCGTGGGTCTGGGATATGTACCGGCCCGCCAGGTTCGTCAAGAACGTCCGTGTAGTCACCTTCAAAGACGTCAATATCGAGGAACTGGCCAAGGCTGACCTGGAAGTTCCAGAGGACAAGCCGGACTTCCCGGCGTAGCTTGCGCGGAGGAACGATGTTCGGGCTTCCTGACGAGGTAACAGCCTGCCTGTTCGACATGGACGGGGTGGTGACCCAGACCGCGGTGGTGCACGCGGCGGCGTGGAAGGAAATGTTCGACGACTTCCTCCGCGAGTACGCCAAGAGCACAGGAACCGAGTTCGTCCCGTTCGATCCGCACGCCGACTACGACGCCTACGTCGACGGCAAGCCCAGGCTGGACGGAACCAGGTCCTTCCTCGAATCCCGGGGCATCCATCTTCCGGAAGGCATGCCCGATGACCCGCCGGGGACGCACACCATCTACGGGCTGAGCAACCGCAAGAACGAGCTGGTCCTGGCGAAGCTAGCCGCGGGCGGCGTTCAGGTGTACGAGGGGAGCATCACCTATATCCGCGCGGTGCGGGAAAAAGGGATAGCCACCGCGATCGTGTCGTCCAGCGCGAACACGCAGCAGGTACTCGACTCCGCGGGCATCGCGGGACTGTTCGATGTGCGGGTGGACGGGCTGGTCGCCCAGGAGCGCGGCCTGCGCGGCAAGCCCGCGCCGGACACGTTCCTGGCCGCGGCCGAGGCGCTCAACGCGCCGCCGGGCCGTGCGGCGGTGTTCGAGGACGCGCTGGCCGGTGTCGAGGCGGGCCGGGCGGGCCATTTCGCTCTCGTCGTCGGCGTGGACCGGGTCGGGCAGGCGCAGGCGCTCAGGGAGCACGGCGCCGACATCGTGGTCAAGGACCTGGCGGACCTCCTCGACAAAGACGGACCGTCGGACGAGGGCGCCCGATGATCAAGCAATCCGCGTACGGGACGGAGCCCTGGCGGCTCGTCGAGAACCGACTCGACCTGGACCTCCTCGCGCAGAGCGAGTCCGTCTTCGCCCTGTCGAACGGGCACATCGGGCTGCGCGGCAACCTCGACGAGGGCGACCCGCACGGGCTGCCCGGCACCTACCTGAATTCGGTCTACGAGGTGCGGCCGCTGCCGTACGCCGAGGCGGGCTACGGCTTTCCCGATGACGGGCAGACCGTCATCAACGTCACCAACGGCAAGATCATCCGGCTGCTCGTCGACGACGAGCCTTTCGACATCAGGTACGGCACGCTGCAGGGGCACGAGCGCGTCCTGGATATGCGCGCGGGCACGCTGACCCGGCAAGTCGACTGGTCGTCCCCGGTCGGAGCCAGGATCAAGGTGACGTCGGCGCGGATGGTGTCGCTGACCCAGCGCGCGATCGCGGCGATCAGCTACACCGTCGAGCCGGTGGATCAGAAGCTGCGGCTCGTGCTGCAGTCCGAGATCGTCACGAACGAGGAACTGCCGCAGGGGGGCAAGGACCCCCGCCTGTCGGCCATCCTGCAGTCTCCGCTGGTCAGCGAGGATCACCAGCACTCTAGCGACGGTTCGCCGCCCCGGGCGCTGCTCGTGCACAAGACGCGGGTCAGCGGGCTCCGGATCGGGGCCGGGATGTCCCATGAGATAACCGGCCCGGAGAAGATGGCGTGCCGGACCGAGTCCTCCCCCGATCTGGGCCGGGTTACGGTGGCGGCCCAACTGTCCCCGGGTGAGCAGCTGCATATCGTGAAGTACATCGGCTACGGCTGGTCAAGTCAGCGGTCCAAGCCCGCCCTCATCGACCAGGTGGTCGGCGCGCTAGCCGCCGCCCACCTGACCGGCTGGGATGGCCTGCTCGCCGAGCAGCGGGCGTACCTGGATGAGTTCTGGGACGGCGCCGACGTTGAGCTGGACGGTGACGCCGAGATCCAGCAGGCGGTGCGCTTCGGGCTGTTCCACATCCTGCAGGCCGGGGCGCGGGCCGAGTACCGCCCGATCGCGGCCAAGGGCCTGACCGGGACCGGCTACGACGGGCACACGTTCTGGGACACCGAGAGTTTCGTGCTGCCCGTACTCACGTACACGCAGCCGTCCGCCGCCGCCGACGCGCTGCGCTGGCGACACATGGTGATAGGCGAGGCCAAGCAGCACGCGACCGATCTCTGCCTGGCCGGGGCGGCGTTCCCGTGGCGGACGATCCGGGGCCAGGAGTGCTCTGGCTACTGGCCCGCCGGGACCGCCGCGTTCCACATCAACGCCGACATCGCCGATGCCGTAATCCGCTACCTGGACGCCACCGAGGACACCAAGTTCGAGCAGGAAGTCGGCCTTGAGCTACTAGTCGAGACCGCTAGGCTGTGGCGGTCGCTCGGCCAGCACGACGCCATGGGCCGGTTCAGGATCGAGGGCGTGACCGGGCCGGATGAGTACAGCGCGATCAAAGACAACAACATCTACACCAACTTGATGGCGCAGCGGAACCTGGCCTGCGCCGCCGATCTGGCGGCAAGACTGCCCGACGCGGCGGAGGCGCTCGGCGTGACGATGGAAGAAGCGGCATCCTGGCGTGACGCGGCGGCCGCGATGTACGTCCCGTTCGACGAGCGTCTCGGCGTCCACCCGCAGCACGAGGGGTTCACCGACTACGCCCGGTGGGACTTCAAGAACACCCCCGAGGACCACTATCCGCTGCTGCTGCACTACCCGTACTTCCAGCTGTACCGCAAGCAGGTCGTCAAGCAGGCCGACCTGGTCCTCGCCATGTACATGCGGCCGGAAATGTTCACCGCTGAGCAGAAGGCCAGGAACTTCGCCTACTACGAGCCGCTCACCGTGCGCGACTCCTCCTTGTCGGGCTGCACGCAGGCCGTGATGGCGGCGGAGGTCGGTCAGCTTGACCTGGCCCACGACTACCTGGCCGAGGCCGCGCTCATGGACCTGAGGGACGTCGAGCACAACACCTCGGACGGCGTGCACATGGCGTCGCTGGCCGGGGCGTGGATGGCGCTGGTGGCGGGGTTCGGCGGGATGCGCGCGGGAGCCGGGTCGCTGGCCTTCAGCCCGCACCTGCCCGGCGGCCTGTCGGAGCTGAGATTCCGGCTGCGCTACCGGGGCCGCAGGCTGCGCGTCACCATCACCTCCAGGCGAGCCAAGTACGAGCTGCTTGACGGCGATCCGCTTCCCGTGACCCACCACGGCAAGGAGTTCCAGCTCGGCAAGAGAGCCGCGGAACACGAGATCCCGCCCGTGACGCCGGGGCCGCGGCCCGAGCAGCCGCCGGGCCGCGCCCCGTACAGCCGCTCCGGCAACTGATCCGCCGCTCCGCCGCGTCGTGCGCGGCTGCGTGCCCTGGCCGGTGGGCCCTTCCGCCTGTCTGAGGTTCTAGGCCCCCGGCGGATTGAATCACCCGGCACTGACATTCCCGGCCTGGTGTCCACGAGCGCGGAGCGTTTTCCCGGCTTTCCACAGGCGCAGAGGCCGTCCTGCGGGCCGCCCCTGGTTACGGCGATGGTCGGAGCCGGAGGTGATGGCGATGCGCGCCAAGGATGTGCTGGGCAAGTCCGGTGAGCAGGCGGCGGCCGAATACCTGGAGTCGTGCGGCCTGCGAATCCTGGACCGCAACTGGCGCTGCGCCGGCGGCGAGATCGACATCGTGGCCGTGGAGCGGCATGTGCTGGTGATTTGCGAGGTCAAGTCCAGGACCGGGATGCGTTACGGCAGCCCGCTCGAGGCCGTCAGCCGGGCCAAGCGGGCCCGGCTGCGCAGGCTGGCCGTGCAGTGGCTGAACGCCCACGGGGTCAGGTTCGATCAGGTCCGGATCGACGTGGTCGGCCTGGTGTACGACGGCACCGGCGGGTTCACCATCGAGCACATCCGGGGAGTGGGTTAGCCGTGCCGCTGGCCCGCACGCATTCGGTGGCGTTGATAGGAGTGACCGGCCAAGTGGTCGAGATCGAGGCGGACATCGCGAACGGCCTGGTCGGGATGATCTTGGTTGGCCTGCCCGATACCGCGCTGCGAGAGGCGCGGGACCGGATCCGGGCCGCGATCGTCAACAGCGGGGAGGAATGGCCGCAGCGGAAGATCACCGTCGGGCTCTCCCCGGCCAGCTTGCCTAAGCGGGGCAGCTGGTTCGACCTGGCCATAGCCGTCGGGGTACTAGCCGCGGCGGGCAAGGTGCCGAGAGCAGCGGTGGACGGGGTGATCTTCTTCGGTGAACTCGGCCTCGACGGGCGGCTGCGGCCGGTCCGCGGCGTGCTGCCCGCGGTGGCGGCCGCGGCTAACGCCGGGTTCGGCAAGATCATGGTGGCCGAGCAGAACGCGGCCGAGGCCGTCCTGGTTCCTGGCGTGCACGTGATCGCGGCCAGCAGCCTGACCGGGGCGGCCGACTGGCTCCGGTGGCAGGCGCACGGGGCGCCCTCGGCAGTGCGGTCTCCGGCGGCCGTGCCGGTCAGGTGGCCGCCTCAGGCGCCGCGATGGCGCCTGACCTCGCCGAGTTGCTAGGCCAGTCGATGGCCCGGCGAGCCGCCGAGGTGTGCGCCGCGGGCGGGCACCACCTGTCGTTGCTCGGGCCGCCCGGTGCCGGCAAGACGATGCTGGCTGAACGGATCCCCACCATTTTGCCGCGCCTCGACACCGCGGCCGCGCTGGAAGTCACGGCCATTCACTCGGTGGCAGGAACCTTGCCCCCGCAGGTCCCTCTGCTGACCGACCCGCCGTTTCTCGCCCCGCACCACACCGCGACCAAGGCGGCGATCGTGGGCGGTGGCAGCGGCATCATCGTCCCCGGCTCTGCATCGCTGGCCCACCGGGGCGTCTTGTTCCTCGACGAAGCGCCGGAGTTCGCCAAGGACGTACTTGACGCGCTACGGCAGCCGCTCGAAGCGGGTGAAGTCGTGGTGGCCAGATTGGGGGTCATCACAAGATTCCCAGCTAGGTTCACCTTGGTTCTGGCCGCGAACCCGTGCCCGTGCGCGAGGGTGGCCGGACCTGCCGAGGGCTGTAGCTGCAGCCCGGCCATGCGCCGCCGGTATCTGGGACGGATCTCGGGCCCACTGCTCGATCGCGTCGACGTGAAGATCGAGCTTGAGCCGGTTGGCCGCAGGGAATTGCTGAACGACCGGACCTTCGCCGAGTCGAGCCGGACCGTCGCGCTGCGAGTGATCCAGGCCAGGGACCGCGCCGCCCATCGGCTGCGCGGCACTCCATGGCGCCTGAACGCTGAGGTCCCGGGATCGGAATTGCGCCGGACCTGGCCGCCCGCGCCAGGTTCGCTGGCCGCGGTGGAGCGCTCCCTAGATCGCGGCCAGATCAGTGCCCGTGGCGTCGTCAAGGTCATCAGGGTCGCCTGGACTATCGCTGATCTGGCCGGACGGCCGCGCCCGACCAAGGACGACTGCAATACCGCGCTTGGCCTGTGGCTCGGGGTGCGGCGGTGAGCCCGGTGACGTCGGCGGTCCAGCTGAGCAAGGAGAAGCTGGCCCGGGCCGCGCTCACCTACCTGGCCGAGCCCGGCGATCCCGCGCTCGGCGCCCTGCTCGGGATCTGCGGCCCGGGCGAGGTGCTGGCCGCGATCAAGGCGGACATGCTGCCCGGGATCGGGCCTGGATGCGGCGACAGCCCGGCCAGCAGGGCGGCACTGGAGCGTGCGCTGGGCCGCTGGCGGGTCCGGCTGGCCGGGCTGCCCAGCGACGCGGACATCGCCGCTGCCTGCCGCGACGGCATCCGGCTGATCTGCCCGGGGGATCCCGAGTGGCCCGATGGGCTGGACCAGCTTGGCCTGGCCCGCCCGTACGCGCTGTGGCTGCGCGGGAACGCGGATCTGCGCTTTGCCTGCTTGCGTTCGGTGTCCATAGTCGGGTCACGGGCCGCAACCGGATACGGCGCTCACGTCGCCGGTGAAATCGCCGCTGACCTCGGCGAGCGAGGGTGGGCGGTCATGTCTGGCGGGGCCTACGGCATCGACGCCGCCGCGCACCGCGGCGCGCTGGCCGCGGAAGGAATCACGATCGCGGTGCTGGCCTGCGGAGTCGATCACCCCTATCCCGCGGGCCACGCGCAGCTATTCGCGGCGATCGCGGCGCAGGGCCTCGTGATCAGCGAATGGCCGCCAGGACGGCCTCCGGCCAGGATGCGGTTCCTGGTCCGCAACCGGGCCATCGCGGCGTTGACCTGCGGCACCGTGATCGTGGAGGCGGGTGCGCGCAGCGGGGCGCTCAACACCGCGCGCCATGCGGCCAATCTGGGCAAGCCGCTGATGGCCGTGCCCGGGCCGGTGACCTCGGCTCAGTCCGCTGGGTGCCACCAGATCATCAGGGAATGGGGTGCCACCTGCGTCACCGGCGCCGCCGACATCATCGAGATGATTTCGCCGATAAGCGTCCCGGATGCGCTGGCGCCCGGCGGCGCCCGGGAGCCGGCGTCTTCACCAGGCTCCGCGCCGCCGGGTCCGGACTCGGCGCCTTCCCGCGACGACCTTGATGCCGACAGCGCCCGGGTGCTGGACGCGCTTCCCGCGCGGGGCCGCGCCGGAACCTCGACGATCGCGATCGACGCGGGAGTGGATCTCGATACCGTGCTGCGATGCCTCGGGCTGCTGGCTGGCTACGGCTTCATCGAGCGCTGCGATGGCGGCTGGCGCCTGCGCAAGCATTAGATGCGATACCTGCCCGCCGCCTGCGGAGGTCCACGCCCGGGCCTACGATCAAGAAGGTCGCAGCCCAGTCGTCCTCCGAGATGTTGTCCGCTAGCGTTACGCGACCTCCGCCTCAACCTCGCGCTCGAGGCTGGGTTCGCGGTCGAGGTCACCCTCGTCTTCGAGGTCGAATTCGAGCTCAACGTTGCGATCCCTGGCGAGCTGTTGCAGGTCGTAACGCTCGACGTGATCCGGATCGGCGAGGCTGATGGTCCGGAGCCCCTGGGCGGCCAGCCGCTCGTTGATCTCGTCGAGGTGGTCGCGGACGAGCTGCTTCTCGGCGTCGGTGGTCTTGCCCTTGTGCGGCTTGCCGGCGTGCTCGAGGGTGGTGTAGTCGAGACGATCGCCGCGTGAGGAGCCGTTAGCCGATGCTCTCGGGCTGCGCCTGGCCGGCCGGGCGGCGACGAGAAGCTCCTCCATCGAGTTCTCCGTGGCCAGCTTGTCGAAGGCGTCGGCCTCCATGACGATGCGGCGCGGCTCGATGTCTTCGGGAAGGTACAGGTCGACGACCGCTACCCGCAGGGCGGCCCGTTCCAAGGCCTCGGCTTCGTCGGTGAGTGCCTCGATTTCGACCGGGCCATCGCCGAGTTCGGGGTGCTCGTGCACCACGATGCGTGCCAGTGCGTCGTCATCCATGATGAGCTGGCCGCTCAGGTCGCTGAACCGGACAGTCTTCTGACCCATGCTCGATCCCTCTCTCCATCCCTTTGCGGGCGCTGGTGCGAGCGCGTTCGCGGCCCGTCGCGATTTCGCCGGACCGCTGCTGGGTGAACGCATGGATCACCCTGCCGCAAGAATCCCCGCATGTCAAACTTCAGTTCGATCGGCGTGTCCATATACGAAATTACTCGCGATTGCCCCCTCACCTGGCCTGTCGTGGGCTCACGGGCGGATCCGGGGTGCAGACTTGGCATATGAAGGATGCCGGGGAGCGCGCGGCCGCCACGGGTCCACTGCCGCCTGCGCTGGCCGCGGCGCTGGCCGCGTTCGAGCGTTTCCTGCGGTCCGAGCGCTCGCTGTCGCCGCACACGGTCCGCGCTTACGCCGGCGACATCAGATCGCTGCTCGAGCACGCCTGCCGCAACGGGGTGGACGCGCCGGAAGGCCTGGATCTGACCCAGTTGCGCGGCTGGCTCGCGACTGCGCACGAGGCGGGCGCGGCGCGCGCCACCCTGGCCAGGCGCGGCGCGGCGGCCAGGACGTTCACGGCCTTCGCGCATCGCCGCGGCTGGCTGGCCGCCGACCCTGGCCCGCAGCTCGGGACGCTGAAGACTCGCCGCGTCCTGCCGCACGTCCTGCGCAAGGACGAAATGAAGGCCGTGCTGACCGGTCTGGACGCGGCCGGCCGCCAGGCTGAGGCGGTGGGCCAGCAGGCCGGGATGGCCGCAGGAACCGAGGCGGGCCAGCTAACCGAGGCGGCGGTGGCCCTTCGCGACGCCGCCGTGCTCGAGTTGTTCTACGCGACCGGGATCCGGGTCAGCGAGCTGTGCGGACTGGACGCGGGCCACCTCGACCATGGCCGCCGCACCGTTCGGGTCAGGGGCAAGGGCGACAAGGAACGCACCGTGCCGGTCGGTGTGCCCGCGCTCCGCGCGGTGACCCGCTGGCTAGCCGCGGGCCGCCCCGCGCTCGCTACCGGGGCCAGCGGACCGGCCCTGTTCCTCGGTGTCCGCGGCGGCCGCCTGGACCCGCGCACGGCCCGCCGGATCGTCCACCAGCGCCTGCGCGAGGCGGGCACGACCCGGGACACCGGCCCGCACGGCATCCGGCACACCGCGGCGACCCACCTGCTCGAGGGCGGCGCCGACCTGCGCAGCGTCCAGGAGATCCTCGGCCACTCATCGCCTGCGACCACCCAGATCTACACGCACGTGTCGATCGAGCGCCTCAAATCCAGCTACCGCCAGGCCCACCCCCGGGCTTAGCCGCCGGTCCGCACGCTCATCACTTTGCACCCTCCAGCCGCATCCCGGGTGCCCACGTAGCCCGCGAAGCCGCGGCGATGGCCTACGCTGGCGAATGACCCCGCCACCGGGACCGCGACCCCATAGCGGAGGAGCCATGGAACAGCCGTCGGCCCGGCCATACTCTCTGCCGCCGGGGGATGGGTGGACCTACAATATCGGCATCGACATGACCGCCAAGGTCGGCGAGCTGGGCCAGGGACGCCGGGTGGCCGTCACCGAGTACACCACCCGGGCCGGCGAGGAGCCGGGCGACCATACCCACGAGACCGAAGACGAGATGTTCTACGTGCTCCAGGGCGCAGTCACGTTCCGCTGCGGTGACCAGACGTTCGAGGCGGCGGACGGCGGCTTCGTCTTCCTGCCGCGCGGCATCCAGCACGGCTACCAGATCCGCAGCGCCGGGGACGTCCGCCTGCTGGTCGTCACTGCGCCCGCGCCCCAGGACGGCGCGCCGGCGGGCTGGGGTGGTTTCATCGCCGACCTGGAGTCGGGCGGCGAACTGCGCCGCTCACCCGCTCAGGGCTGACGACAGGTCCGCTCGCCAGTCGCCAGATACGGCGAAATGCGCCTTCGGATACTCGAACTCGTACTCCCAGATGAGCTCGAATCCGGGCCGGGACCCCGGGAAGGGGCGGCCGGGACCGGGGGAATGCGCGGCCGGGGATCCGGGGAATGCGCGGCTGGCCGGGAACGTCAAGTATTCTTGTAAGGGTCGCCGGAGCCGCGCCAACCTGGTGCGTGCTCGGCGGCTAAATCGCGTGCCCGTTTGCTCTCCGGGGCGACAAGCTTCCCGGCGGGACGCGCCGCTCGGTCCGTCGGCCGCAAGGCCGGCCGCAGGCGCGTCAGGTCACGGGCACCAGGAAGCAACCGAGCAGCGCTGCAGCAGGAAAATGCGTGCGGCGCACGAAGGAAAGGGACCGTGCCCATGGCTCAGGTCGTCAGCATGAAGCAGCTCCTGGAGAGCGGTGTCCACTTCGGTCACCAGACCAGGCGCTGGAACCCGAAGATGAAGCGCTACATCTTCACCGAACGCAACGGCATCTACATCATCGACCTGCAGCAGTCGCTGGACTACATCGACCGCGCGTATGAGTTCATCAAGGAGACCGTTGCGCACGGCGGGACCATCCTGTACGTCGGCACGAAGAAGCAGGCGCAGGAGGCGATCGCCGAGCAGGCGCGCCGGGTGGGGATGCCGTTCGTGAACCAGCGCTGGCTGGGTGGCATGCTGACCAACTTCTCTACCGTGTACAAGCGGCTGCAGCGGCTTAAGGAGCTCGAGGAGATCGACTTCGGCGACGTAGCCGCCTCCGGCATGACCAAGAAGGAGCTCCTACAACTGCGGCGCGAGCACGACAAGCTCGACCGGACGCTGGGCGGGATCAGGGACATGGCCCGGGTGCCGAGCGCGATCTGGGTGGTGGACACCAAGAAGGAGCACATCGCCGTCAACGAGGCCCGCAAGCTGGGCATCCCGGTGGTCGCCATCCTCGACACCAACTGCGACCCGGACGAGGTCAACTTCCCGATCCCGGGTAACGACGACGCGATCCGCAGTGTCGCGCTGCTGACCAGGGTGGTGGCCGACGCGGTCGCCGAGGGCCTGATCGCCCGCGCAGGCGCGGCCGGCGGCGACGAGAAGCCCGCCGGCAACCAGCTGGGCACCGCGGAGCCGCTGGCCGAGTGGGAGCGTGAGCTGCTGGCGGGTTCGGTGGCAGACAGCCCCGCGGACGTGGTGAGGCCCCCCGACACGCCGATCGTGGCCGCAGCCGAGGCCGAAGGGGCCGCCGACCGCGAGATCAATGCTGAATCCGCGATTACCAGCGACACCGCCGCCGCTGTCGACGAAGCGGACGACCTGGCGGGCCTCGCTGAAGCAGCCGACGGCCAGACCGCCCCCGCCGCGCAGGACGCGCAGGACGAGCAGGCGATCGCGGGCACCGACGAAGTATCTGAGTGAGAGACGAGGACATGGCGAATTTCACCGCCGCTGACGTGAAGCGGCTTCGCGAGCAGACCGGCGCCGGCATGATGGACTGCAAGAACGCACTCGAGGAGGCCAGCGGCGACCTGGAGGCCGCGGTCGAGCTGCTCCGCCTCAAGGGCGCCAAGGACGTGAACAAGCGGGCTAGCCGCACCGCGGCCAACGGGCTGGTGGCGGCCGAGCTCGACGGGACGCAGGCCGGCGTGCTCGTCGAGCTGAACTGCGAGACGGACTTCGTCGCCAAGACGGACCTGTTCCAGCAGATAGCCGCCGAGATCGCAACAGCCGCCCTCAAGGCTAAGGCCACCGACCGGCTGACGCTGCTGACCACGGAAGCCCGGCCGGGCACCACCGTCCAGCAGCTCATCGAGGAAGCGGGCGCGAGCCTGAAGGAGAAGCTCGAGCTCGGCCGGTTCGCCCGGTTCGAGGGCGGATACGTGGCGAGCTACCTGCACCGCAGCGACGCGGCCCTGCCGCCGACCCTGGGCGTCCTGGTCCAGCTGGACAAGGAGAACGCGGACGTCGCCAAGGACCTCGCCCAGCAGGTCGCCGCGATGCGGCCGCTGTACGTCGCCCGCGAGGACGTCCCGGCCGACGTGGTGGAGAAGGAGCGCCGGATCGCGGAGCAGATCACCCGCGACGAGGGCAGGCCGGAGCAGGCGATCCCCAGGATCGTGGACGGCAGGCTGAACTCCTACTTCAAGGATGTCGTGCTCACCGAGCAGGCGTTCGTGAAGGACCAGAAGACCGCGATCAAGCAGGTCCTGGCCCAAAGCGGCGTCAGCGTGAGGGGCTTCGCCAGGTTCCAGGTCGGCCAGGCCTAATGCCGGAGGCGCCGGAGCCTGGACTCGCGGGGGTGCTTCATCCGAGCTGGCGCCGGGTGGTGCTGAAGTTGTCCGGCGGGTTGTTCGCGGGCGCCGAGCCCCTGGGCATCTCGCCGGACGTGGTGGCCCACCTGGCAGCGGAGATCATCGCCGCGGTGAAGGATGGAGTGCAGGTCGCCGCGGTGGTCGGCGGCGGCAACATGTTCCGCGGCGCGGCCCTGGCCGAACGGGGGATCGACCGGGCTCGCGCCGACTACATGGGCATGCTCAGCACGGTCATCAACTGCCTGGCCCTGCAGGACGTGCTGGAGAAGCTGGGCGTGGAAACCCGGGTGCAGACCGCCATCACGATGGGCCAGGTGGCGGAGCCGTACATCCCGCGCCGGGCCATCAGGCACCTGGAAAAGGGCCGGGTGGTGATCTTCGGGGCCGGGCTCGGCGCGCCCTACTTCTCAACCGACACCTGCGCCGCGCAGCGGGCGCTCGAGATCGGCGCCGACGCGGTGCTCAAGGGCACCAAGGTCGACGGCGTGTACGACGCGGATCCCCACAAGACGCCGGACGCGGTCCGCTTCAACCGGCTGGACTACAGCGAGTATCTCAGCCGCGGGCTGAAGGTGATGGACACCACGGCGGTCAGCCTGTGCATGGACAACGGGATGCCGATTGTGGTGTTCGCCCTGATGGGCGAGGGGAACGTGGTCCGGGCCATCCGCGGCGAGGAGGTCGGGACGCTGATCTGCCGCCTGGATGACCAAGACGGCCAAGACGGCCAGGACGGCGAGGACGGTCAGGACGGCGAGGTCAGCCGGGATGGCTGGGACGAGGATCAGCAATACCGTGTGGATCATGCGGACTAAGGACGGCGGACAGCTAAGCTCGCATAGGCATGGCGAGCACAACGGAGCCGAACAATGATCGACGACACGCTCCTCGAAGCCGAGGAGAAGATGGACAAGGCGGTCTCGGTCGCCAAGGAAGAGTTCAGCGTCATCCGCACCGGCCGCGCGCACCCGGGCATGTTCAGCAAGATCACGGTCGATTACTACGGCACGCAGACCCCGGTGAACCAGCTGGCCTCGTTCCACGTGCCCGAGCCGAGGATGATAGTTCTCCAGCCGTTCGACAAGAACTCGCTGGCGGCCATCGAGCGGGCCATCAGGAACAGCGACCTGGGCGTCAACCCGGCGAACGACGGCATCATCATCAGGATCGTGCTGCCCGAGCTGACTGAGGAGCGCAGGCGCGAGTACATCAAGACCGCGCGGCACAAGGCCGAGGACGGCCGCGTCTCCATCAGGAACATCAGGCGCCACGCCAAGGACACCCTGAACAAGATGATCAAGAACGGGGACGCGGGCGAGGACGACGTGCGCCGGGCCGAGCGTGAGCTCGACGAGCTCACCCACACCTACGAGGCGCAGGTGGACGAACTGCTTAAGCACAAGGAAGCCGAGCTCCTCGAGGTCTAGTTGGACATTGATCCAGCCGGACCAGACGCCGGGGACACCAAGGCCGCTCAAGTGCCCGAGGCCTCCAAGCCGCCCGAGGCCCCCGAAGTGCGCCAGCCCCCCGAAGAGCGCCAGGCCCCCGAAGTGCGCCAGCCCCCCGAAGTGCGCCAGGCGCCGGGGGCCCCCAGCCGGGCGTCGCGGGCCGGGCGCAACCTGCCGGTCGCGATCGGTGTCGGCGCGGGTCTCGGCGGTCTCGTGTTTCTCACCCTGCTCACCGTCAAGGCGACGTTCCTGCTGTATGTGGGCGCCGCCATCGCGGTGGCCCTGACCGAACTGGCCTCGGCCTTCGCCAAGCGCGACATCAACATCCCGGTGATCCCGGTGGCGGCCGGCGGGGCCGCGGTGCTGACCTGCACGTACTGGCTGGGGTCGCGGGCCGCGCTGGCCGCGCTCGCGCTGACCATGGTCGTCATCTTCGCCTGGCGGCTGCCCGGCGGTCCCTCCGGCTACGTCAAGGACGTCACGGCGGGCGTCTTCGCTACGATCTACCTGCCCTTCCTCGCCTCGTTCGTGGTCGCGATGCTGGCGCCGGCCGACGGCCCGCGGCGGGTGCTCACCTTCGTCATCCTGACAGTCTGCAGCGACATCGGCGGTTACTTCGCCGGGATAACCCTCGGCCGCGGCGGCCGTCACAAGATGGCTCCGGTCATCAGCCCGAAGAAGACCTGGGAGGGCTTCGCGGGCTCGGCCGCCGCCTGCCTGCTCGCCGGGGCGCTGACGCTGACGCTGATGCTGCACGGCCACCCCTGGCAGGGCCTGCTCACCGGGGCGGCGGCGGTCCTCGCGGCCACCCTCGGCGACCTGGCCGAATCCATGATCAAGCGCGACCTTGACATCAAGGACATGGGCACGCTGCTGCCAGGTCACGGCGGCATTCTTGAACGACTCGACTCGCTCCTGGTCGTCGCCCCCGTGGTATGGCTGCTTCTTTTCCTTTTCATCCCCGTTCGCTAGTTTTACTCGCCGCTACGAGGGGAGTTGCAAGGCCGGGGTCTTGGATCGGTTTGGAGAGGAGCCGACAAAGACATGACGGTCCGGTTCAGAAGTCTCGCCTTCCTGATTTACGTGATCATCGGCATCGTGGTCGCGTGGAACCGCGGGTACATCATTTTCGCCTGGCTGAAGGCGACGGCGAGCGTGCTGCTCGCCATTTTCCTCTGGTGGCTGGTCCTGCTAGGCGTCAACGTCCACGTCCACTGAGTTGCCCGGGGGGGCGACCCCCCGGAACCCCCCGCTCACGGGGGGGCTCCCCGCCCCCCCGTACCCCCCTGGCCCGGGCCGACGACCCAGCTCCGCTGCTGCTCGGCCAGCCTGCTGACCAGGCTGGCCGAGCCGTGTTCCTTGGCCAGCTGGCGGTCCCGTTCCGAGATCGGGACGATCCAGAGCCACCGGACGGGGTCCCCGCCGACGGCGAAACCCGACAGATCCGGCGGCTCGGGGCCGGGCAGCGAGCCAGGCGAGTCGAGCAGCAGCACCGACCCGTAGCCCTCACCCCCGCCCAGCGGGAACGTCGAAGGCTCGTGGTACCAGCGGACGCTGTGGCCGGGCCCGAACCAGGTCACCGCGCGCCAGGGGTAGGTCGCGAGCCAGAGAAACACCCGGGCCGCCTGTGCGCTCGGCAGCGTGGTGGCGATCGCGAGCTCGATCCTGGCGTATCCGCTCGGGTCGTCAAGCACCTGCTCCACCACGGGCATCCGCTGGCAGCTCATGCCCACCGTGGACAAGATCGTGTAGGGACGGTGCGGACCCGATGGCCGTTCGGTGACGCCGGTAAGCGGCTGGCTGCCTGCCGACGCATCCCAGTACTGCCCGCCCGGCCCGAGCCGCGGCAGCAGGTGACCGAGCAGTGCCTGCTGGAACTGGCCCCACCCGTTGGCCGACTGCCGCCAGCGCCAGTAGGCCCTGGACCGTTCCAGCCGGGGCGCGAGCCCTTCCATGGCGTCGTCCAGAGACCAGCCGAACGGCGTCTGGCCGATCACGTCGCTGCTGTAGCCGGGCATGCCGCGGTCCATGTCAGACCAGCCCGCGATGACCGCGAGCGGCCGCCCGTGCTCCAGGATCGCGACCCCGTCCCCTTCCTCGAACCACAGCGCTTCCAGCGCCTCGGCCTGCGGCGGCGGGCGGCCGGCCGGGTGCTTGGTCCGCGTGGCGGGCATCAGCGGAGCGCGCCCCGCGTCCAGCCGGGCCTGGTCGGTGGACTGCGGGGCGGGCCGGTGGTTGGCGATCCAGGTGGCCGATATCGCGGAGGTGTCGTCGTGCAGGTAGGCGGCCGTGGTCAGGCCGTCGTATTCGACGGTCACCTTGCGGCTGCCGTACGGGCTGAAACTCTCGAGCAGCGTGACCGGCGGCCGCGGCTGGCCCGGTCCGGTGGATTCTGGGTGCGACATGGCCATGAAACGAAATGTACTGACTCAACTGCGCCACTCAAACCGTTCGGCCCGAAGGGGAGCCGTGGCCGTGAATCCCGCGCCATATCCTGGGTGTAAAGAGCAGGAAAATCTTTTGATCCGAACGGAGCCAGGTGTCACCTCCCCCTCCCGCTGCACCGGATCCGGTGGTTTCGGCAGAACCAGCCGGACCAGCCAACCCGGTGCCGCTCGTCCTGGCCGGCGGTCGCCGGGCGGCCAGGCGGCCGCCGCGTCACTTGGCTGACCTGCCGCTGGCCGAGCGCCGGGCCGTGGTGGCCGGGCTCGGCCAGCCGCCCTTCCGGGCCAGCCAGCTGTCCAGGCACTTCTTCGGCCGGTACACCGACCAGCCGGAGGAGATGAGCGACCTGCCGCGGGCGTCCCGTGACCCGCTGACGCAGGCTCTGCTGCCCCGGCTGCTGACCGCGGAGCGGGAGCTGTCCTGCGACGCGGGGACCACGCGCAAGACGCTGTGGCGCACGTTCGACGGGGCGCTGGTCGAGTCGGTACTGATGCGCTACCCGGACCGGGTCACGATGTGCGTGTCGTCGCAGGCGGGCTGCGGGTTGGCCTGCCCGTTCTGCGCCACCGGGCAGGCGGGCCTGACCCGCAACCTGTCCACGGCCGAGATCGTCGGCCAGGTGGTGGCGGGCGCGCGGCTGCTCGCGGCCGGCCAGGTCCCCGGCGGTCCGGGCCGGGTCTCCAACGTGGTGTTCATGGGCATGGGGGAGCCGCTGGCCAACTACGCCAGCGTGGTGGCGGCCGTCCGCCGGCTGACCGATCCGGTGCCGGAAGGCATGGGAATCTCCCAGCGCTCGGTCACCGTCTCTACCGTGGGCCTGGTGCCGGCCATCGCCCGGCTCGCCGCCGAACACCTGTCAGTGCGCCTCGCCGTGTCCCTGCACGCCCCGGACGACGAACTGCGCGACACCCTGGTGCCGGTCAACCGGCGGTGGAAAGTCACGAAGGTGCTCGGCGCCGCGTGGGACTACGCCGCGGTCACCGGACGTCGCGTCTCCGTGGAGTACGCCCTGATCAGGGACATCAACGACCAGGCCTGGCGGGCCGACCGGCTGGGCTCGCTGCTGGCCGGGCGGCTCGCGCACGTCAACCTGATCCCGCTCAACCCGACGCCCGGGTCGAAGTGGACCGCGTCGCGGCCCGCCGCGCAGCGCGAGTTCGTCCGCCGCCTGGAGGCGCACGGGGTGCCGGTCACGGTGCGGGACACCCGGGGCCGCGAGATCGACGGCGCCTGCGGTCAGCTGGCCGCCTCGGCCTCGGCCCGCCCATTGTCATGAACAGCCCCTCTCATGAACAGCGCCGCATGACCGGGGCCTGGCTCCGCCAGTTGCGGTGGCGGGCGGTGCACTGGGGGTGGGAAGCGGTGCAGCGCGGCGGTCTGGTGACCGCGGATACTCCGGCCGGGCGGCGGTTCGCCGCGTTCGGCCGCGGATCAATGACGGCCTTCCCGCCCGGATCGGTCTTCGGGGAACGCTGGATCACCGTCGGCGAGGACACCCTCATCGGCGCCTTCGTGACCCTGTCGGCCGGGATGGTGCCCGGCCAGGACCTCGGCCCGGTGCCGGTGCTGCGGATCGGGGACCGCTGCGTGATCGGCCGGGGCAGTCACATCGTCGCGCATCACTCGCTGGTGATCGGGGACGACGTGTTCACCGGCCCATACGTCTACATCACCGACCAGAACCACGGGTACACCGACCCGGACGTCCCCATCGGCAGGCAGCCGCCGTTGAACGCCGCGGTCCGCATCGGCTCGGGAAGCTGGCTCGGAGCGGGCGCGGTCGTGCTGCCGGGCGCGTGCATCGGCCGCAACGTCGTGATCGCGGCCGGCTCGGTGGTGCGCGGCACGGTGCCCGACCGGTGCGTGGTGGCGGGCGTCCCGGCCAGGGTGGTCAGGGCGTATGTGCCGGGCGACGGCTGGTCGCCGCTATCTGGGTCAGCCGGGCTTAGACCAGCCGGGCCCGGGTCAGCCGCGCCCGCCGCCGAGCGCGTCGAGAGCGTCGCGCAGCCGGCCGACCCGCCGGGCTAGCTGGGCGGCTGCTTCCTCCGCCTTCGCGTCCTGGCTCACCGCGGGAAGCTGGCGCAGCACGGCCACGGTCTCCTCGACGGCCTTCAGCCGTCCGGACAGCGGGTCAATCAGCGAGCGCCCGCCCAGCAGTTCGGCCTGCTCGCGGAGTTGTCTGCCCTTCAGGTACAGGTCGACGAAGACCGACACCTTCGCCTTGAGCACCCAGGGGTCGAACGGCTTGGCCAGGTAGTCGACCGCGCCGGCGGCGTAGCTGAGGAAGGGCTGGTCGAGCTGGGCGATCGCGGCGGTGAGGAAGATGATGGGCACGTCGCGGGTCTTGGCGTCCTGCTTGATCCGGGCGGCGGTCTCGATGCCGTTCATCCCCGGCATCACGATATCGAGCAGGACGACCGCGAACTCGTCGGCGAGCAGCGCCTCCAGCGCTTGCTCGCCGGACCGGACAGGCACCAGGATCTGATTCAGCGAGGACAAGATGGCGTCCAGGGCGACCAGGTTCTCGGCCCGGTCGTCGACCATAAGGATCCGGGCCTGCCGTGACACTGGCTCACTTCCCTCTTGCTGCCCGCAGATCTAGCAGCCCGCCCCCGGTGGCCTGGTGCTATCGTCTCACGTCCTGGCGAGGTGGTTCCTCCCCCTATCGACTAGTTTCCCGCTGGGCTCCGCTAAATTTGACGGGGCTGTCCTCGACGGGGGCTGTCTTCGACGAAGTCATGTTCGCCGGGGCCATCTTCGGCGTGAAGACCTCGCCGCGCAGCGCGCGCTCGACCAGGGCGACCGCGCGGGCGGTGGCGGCGAGCCTGGCGCCCTCCTTGCGGTAAGCGGCCAGCACGGTGTCGATGGCGTGCGGCGGCAGCGCGCCCGCGAGCTCGGTTCTCGCCGTGCGGTACCCCTGGCGCGCGCCCTCCACGCACGCTTTCGAGTGGTACCTGGCCATGGTGGCCAGCGCCACCGGATAACGCCGCAGGACCCCCTGCAGGCGGTAGTCGGGCGGTACGACGTCGAGCAGCCAGCCGACGGCGGTGGACTCGAAGTCGTCGCTGCCGGGCGGGTGCACCCCGGCCGGCCATCCCGGCGGCGTATACATGGCCATGAGGCCAGCATACCCCGGTATCGAACCTGTATTCTAGCTGCCCTAGGCGCAGCCCCCAGCCCTGAGCCGGAGGGGCAGCCACGTTCCGTCAGGGAGCAGCTGCGCCCCGGCTGACTGTCCATCTGGGCTGGGCTCGTTCGATATTAGGGAGTAGGCCAATGGAGCTCGGAACCCATCGGAGGTACGGACCGTGAAGTACATGTTCTTGCTCAACCGCACGACGGACGCGCTCCCGGAACCGGGGACGGCCGAGTTCGACCAGACGATGCAGGCGTACAGCGCCGCCCTGGAGGTCCTGGGCCAGGCGGGCGTGCTCATTGATTGCGCCCCGCTGGCGGCCCGGTCGTCCTCGACGACGGTGCGGGTCCGAGATGGTGAGACGATCCTGACGGACGGCCCCTCGGCCGAGATCAAGGAGCAGCTCGGCGGGTACACCATCGTCGAGTGCGCCGATCTGGACGAGGCCCTCAAATGGGCCGCCATCATGCCCGCGGCCAGGGACGCCTCGGTGGAGGTCCGCCCGATCATGGCGGTGCAGGCACCGGTGTGAGCGTTCCGCTCGACCAGCTGATCCGCGGGCACTGGTGGGCGGCGGTCGCCACCCTGTGCCGCCTGACCGGTGATCTGGGGGCGGCGGAGGACGCCGTGCAAGAGGCATGCGTGGTCGCCCTGGAACGGTGGCCATCGGCGGGAGTGCCCGGCAACGCCCTGGGCTGGCTCATCGGCGTGGCCCGCCACAAGGCCCTGGACCGCCTCCGGCGCGAGGCCATCCGCGGTGCCAAGGAGGCAGCTTCGATGCGAGAGGCCCACGAGTCCACTGCCGGGCAGGACGCCTCCCCGCGAGCCGCCGACACGCTCAGCCTCATGTTCTTGTGCTGCCACCCGGCACTGGACGTCTCCGCCCGCGTCGCGCTGACCCTGCGGTCGGTGTGCGGCCTGTCGACGGCGGAGATCGCGGCGGCCTTCCTAGTCCCCGAGGCGACCATGGCCAAGCGCCTGGTGCGCGCCAAAGCCAAGATCCGCGAGGCGCACATCCCCTTCCGGGTCCCCAGCGAGGCCGAGCTCCCAGGTCGGCTGGGCGCCGTGCTGCGGGTCGTCTACGTACTGTTCACCGAGGGTCACATGGCCAGCCGCGGCGACACTCTGGTCCGCGGTGACCTCTGCGACACCGCCATCTCCCTCGCCCGCGGCGTCGCCGGCCTGCTCCCCGAAGAGCCCGAGGCGATGGGGCTGCTCGCGCTGCTGTTGCTGACCGACGCGCGCCGGGCGGCGCGCAGCGACGATCTCGGCGAGCTGGTACTGCTGGAGGACCAGGATCGCCGCCGGTGGGACGCGGGCATGATCGCCGAAGGCGAGGCGATTCTCGAGGCTGCCCTGCGTAGAGGCCGGCCCGGGCCCTATCAGCTGCACGCCGCCATCGCCGCCTGCCACTCGACCGCATCCAGCGCCGGCAGCACCGACTGGCGGCAGATCGCGTTGCTCTACGCCGAGCTGATCCGCTATGAGCCCACCCCCGTCGTGGAGGCCAACCGAGCGGTGGCCCTCGCCATGGCCGAGGGCCCGGCCGCCGGGCTGGTCATCCTGGATGCCCTGGCCCATCACCCGCAGCTGCAGCGCTGGCCCCAGCTTCACATCGCCCGGGCTGAGCTGCTGAAACGGCTCGGGCGTAACGGCGAAGCGATCGACGTCTACTCCTCCGCGCTCAAGCTCGAGCCGGCCCCGGCCGCCCGGTCCTTCATAGCCAGGCGGATCCGGGAACTCAACAGCTAAAGCGTGTGCGATCCCGCGAGGCACTCACCGGCGTCCCGGGGATCAGGTACCTGCATACCCGCACCCAGATCGCCGCGTGGAACGCTGCCGGGCACGAACCAGGCTCGTTCGGCCAAAAAGAATGATCCCGAACGGGCTGGGTGCTACGGCCTCCGCCACCTGCGTGCCTCCGGGTCTTAAGCGGCCACGCTTACTCCAGCCGGCGCGGCTCGGCGAGGCCTGCCCAGGGCGGGGCGCCGTCTGCGGTGCCGCCGGCGTTTGCGGCTAGCTGGCCGAGCAGGTCGCCGAGGGTGTCCAGGTCGGCGTCGGCCAGCCCGGCCCGGAGCCTGACGTCGAAGGCGATGGCCGCCTGTTGCAGGCGCAGGAACGCGGCTTCGCCCGCCTCGGTCAGCTCGACCACGTGGATCCGCCGGTTGGCGGTGTCACGCGCGCGGGTGATCAGGCCGCGGGCGTCCATGGCATTGAGGTGATGCGTCAAGGTGGCTTCGCGGACCCCCACCGCCTCGGCCAGCTCACGCTGGTTGGCTGGCTTGCGGATCTTCAGGTTGAGCAGGATCAGCCAGGCCGGCAGCGTGCCGCCCGCTTCGTCGAGGGCCTCGTCGAACGCGCGGCTGACGGTCCGGGCCGCCTGGCTGAGCCGCAGGCCAATCGGGACGCGAAACGCTTCCTGCATGCTCACCAGCCTACCACAAAAAATAGATCTCTAAGTGTTTGACATCTAATCCTTAGACATCTAATCTACTGCCATAGCGGCGGCCATCCGGCCGTTGACACGGCGTGTGGGAGACACAATGAGCGAGCCAAAGGGGCGCGGTGCCGCCTGGACTGAGGAGCGAGGAACGAGCGACGAGGGAAGGCGGCGCCTAAAAGCGCCCCGGAGGCGAGCGGAAAACACTGACAGTCCCGCTATCGAGGCCGACGGTCTGAGAAAGACCTTCGGTCAGGTCGCGGCCCTGGACGGCCTGAGCTTCCAGGTGCCGGCCGGCTCCGTCCTGGGCCTTCTTGGGCCGAACGGGTCGGGCAAGACCACTGCCGTCTCTATCCTGTCCACCTCGCTGAGGCCCGATGCCGGGCGCGCCACCGTCTGCGGCCTGGATGTGGTGGCCGACGCGCCAGCGGTACGCGGGCTGATCGGCTTCGCCGGCCAGTTCGCGGCCGTGGACCCGAACCTGACCGGGCGGGAGAACCTAACGCTGATCGGGCGGCTGTCGCGGGTGGGCCGCAAGCAGGCCAAGGCCCGCGCCGATGAACTGCTGGACAGCTTCGGGCTGAGCGCGGCCGCCGGCCGGCTGGCGCGCACCTACTCGGGCGGGATGCGCCGGCGGCTCGATGTCGCCGCGGCGCTGCTGCACCGCCCGCCGGTGCTCTTCCTCGACGAGCCGACCACCGGGCTCGACCCGGAGAGCCGCTCCGGGTTGTGGGAGTCGGTCCGTGATCTCGCCCGGTCCGGCACCACCGTGCTGCTGACCACGCAGTACCTCGACGAGGCCGACGCCCTGGCCGACCAGGTCGTGATCATCGAGTCCGGGCGAGTGGCCGACGCCGGCACCCCCGCCCAGCTCAAGTCCAGGTTCGGCACGACCATCTTCAACCTGGGATTCGACACCCAGGCCGACTCTGAAATCGCCTGGAAGATCCTCGCCGCGGAAGGCTACCTGCCGGAACGCGCCGGTACCGAGATCCAGGTCCGTTCCGGCTCCGGGTCGGGAGCCGTCACCCAGGTTCTGCGCGCCCTGGACGGCCAGGCGCCCGACCCGGTCTCGGTCGCGGTGCACGAACCCACCCTGGACGACGTGTTCCTCACCCTGACCCAAGGAGGCAGGGCCGTGCGAGCAGGAGGCAAGGCAGCATGAGCACCATCACACTGGCATCACACACACGGGCACCGCGCACACTGGCGCCGCGCCCATCGGTCATGGGCCGCGTCACCGCCGCGTTCTGGGACACGGCCGACGTCGCCGGGCGCAACCTGCGGACGCTGTTCCGCACCCCGCAGGCGCTGATCTTCGCCACCGTCCAGCCGGTGATCTTCGTGCTGCTGTTCCGCTACGCGTTCGGCGGCGCGATCCACGTGCCGGGAGTGGACTACGTCGATTACCTGATGCCCGGCATCTTCGCGCAGTCCGTCTGCTTCGGCGCGATCGGCACCGCGGTGGGGCTGTCGGCCGACCTTCGTTCTGGCCTCCTGGTCCGCTTCCGCACGTTGCCCATGGCCCGCATCGCGGTGCTGGGCGGCCGGACGCTGGCCGACCTGGCCCGCAACCTGGTAGTGGTCGCGGTCATGATCGGTGTTGGTTTCGCGGCCGGGTTCCGCAGCGCCAACGGCGCCGGCGGCCTGCTCGCCGCCCTCGGCCTGGTGGTCGCGTTCGCGTACGCGATCTCCTGGGGCTTCGCGGCCCTCGGCCTGCGCGTCAGCGATCCGGAGGCGGCCCAGGCGGCAGGCGTGCCGGTCATGTTCCTGCTCGTCTTCACCTCCTGCGCCTTCGTGCCGCTGGGCTCCATGCCCGGCTGGCTGCAGGCCATCGGCGCTCATCAGCCGGTCAACGCCCTGGTCACCGCCGAACGGGCGCTGATCCTGGGCGGCCCGGCCGCGC
>WNFC01000180.1_pt1 | contig 60820 bp, 51 predicted proteins | sample 5400541 | NCBI WGS metagenome assembly WNFC01 (sample SAMN13153342, study PRJNA577476) | soil metagenome | isolation source: 120 cm saprolite under Douglas fir tree site 2 hole 2 replicate 1 | place: USA:California | collected 2015-04-18
GCCGAGGGCAACACCTTCGCCGAGGAGGAGGAGCACCAGCCGCACGGAGGCTGACGGGGGCCGGCGGCCGGCTGGAGGCAGCAGGTGCCCAGCCGAACGTTGAGCGAAAACGTGCAGGGTTTGGATGGTTTTGGCTCAACGTACACTACAAACTAGCCTCGATGGACCCGGACCTCGACGTACACGCCCTCCAGCGGGATCTCGCGGCCGCCCTCGCCGGGGAGGTGCGCTTCGATGTGGCCACCCGGGCAGCCTACGCCACGGACGCCTCCAACTTCCGGCAGCCACCGATCGGCGTCGTCGTCCCGGCCTCCATCGACGACGTCGTTGCCACGCACCGGGTCTGCCGGGCACACGCTGCCCCCATCCTGCCCCGGGGCTGCGGCACGAGCCTCGCCGGGGCCGCGGTGAACCATGCCGTCGTCATCGACTTCACGAAGCATCTCGACGCGGTGCTGGGCATCGATCCGCAGCGGCGGGTGGCACGGGTGCAGCCCGGCACCGTCAACGACCGGGTGAGCGAGGCCTCGGCGCCGCACGGCTTGCGGTTCGGACCCGACCCGGCCACGCACGCCTGGTGCACGATCGGCGGCAACATCGCCACCAACGCCTGCGGGGTCCACTCCCTGCAGGCGCGGTTCGACGGCGACGGGAGCCGCACCTCCGACAACGTCGCCCGGCTGGAGGTGCTCACCTACGACGGCCTGCGGCTCTGGGTGGGACCGACCACCGAGCCGGAGCTGGAACGTATCATTGCCGGGGGCGGTCGCAGGGGCGACATCTACCGGGATCTGCGCGACCTGCGGGACCGCTACGCCGGCCTCATCCGGAGCCGCTTCCTCCCGATCCCGCGCCGGGTATCGGGCTACAACCTCGACGAACTGCTGCCGGAGCGGGGCTTCAACGTGGCAGCCGCCCTCGCCGGCACAGAAGGCACCTGCGTCACCTTCCTCGAGGCCGACCTGAAGTTGATCCCCCGGCCCCCCGCCCGGAGCCTGCTGGTCGCCGGCTACCCGGACATCCTCGGGGCGGCCGGCCACGTGATGGAGATCCTGGAGGCCCGCCCCATGGGCTGCGAGGCGTTCGACCACCTCCTCTTCGAGAACCAGCAGACTCGCCACCTCCACCCGCGGTCGCTGCCGTTGCTGCCCGCAGGGGACGCCTGGGTGCTCGTCGAGCTCGGTGGGGAGACCGTCGCGGAGTCCGAGGGGAAGGCCCGGGATCTCGCGGACCGCCTGCGCCGCCATGCCAGGCCTCCGGTTGGCGTCGCGCTCTTCGGCGATCCGGCGCAGGTGCGCCGCCTGTGGGAGGTGCGGGAGGCGGGCCTGGCTGCGTCCTCATTCCCGAAAGGGGAGGCGGACCACTACCCGGGCTGGGAGGATGCGGCAGTCGCCCCCGAGGACCTGCCCGGCTACCTCGGCGACCTCCGGGCACTGTTCGACCGGTACGGCTACACCGGCGCCTTCTACGGCCACCTCGGTGACGGGTGCATCCACTCCCGAGCCGACTTCGACCTGCGGACGCCGCCGGGCGTCGCCAGGTACCGGGCGTTCATGGAGGAAGCGGCCGATCTGGTGGTGTCCTACGGGGGGTCGCTGTCCGGCGAGCACGGCGACGGCCAGCAGCGGGGTGAGCTGCTGACCCGGATGTTCGGCGAGGGCCTGGTCCGCGCCTTCGGCGAGTTCAAAGCGATCTGGGACCCCGAGGGCAGGATGAACCCCGGCAAGGTGGTCGACCCCCGCCCGCTGGACCGGGACCTGCGGATGGGGCCATCGTACCAACCAGGCCGGCCCGTCGCCCACCTCGCCTACCCGGAGGACGGCGGGGACTTCGCCCACGCGGCGCTGCGATGCGTGGGGGTCGGCAGGTGCCGCCGGCCCGATCCCGACGGGGTCATGTGCCCGAGCTTCGCCGTGACCCGAGACGAGCAGCACTCGACCCGGGGCCGCGCCCGGCTCCTCTTCGAGATGCTGCAGGGCGACGTCGTCACCACCGGGTGGCGCAGCCCCGAGGTCGCCGGCGCCCTCGACCTGTGCCTCGCCTGCAAGGGCTGCACCAGCGAGTGCCCCGTCGGCGTGGACATGCCGTCCTACAAGGCCGAGTTCCTGCACCACCACTACGAGGGCCGGCGGCGGCCCCGGCATGCCTACGCCTTCGGGCTCGTCGACACGGTCGCCCGGGTGGGGTCGAAGCTGCCCGGCCTCGCCAACCTGCTGGGCAGGACCACGGCGCTGAAGCGTGCCGCAGGGATGGCCCCGGAGCGGGCCGTGCCGCCGCTCGCCGCCCCGACGCTCCAGCAGTGGTTTGCCGCCCGTGGGGCCCGAGGGCGCAGGGGCGACGTCAATCCCGGGGGGCCGAGGGTCCTCCTGTGGCCGGACACGTTCAGCAACTACTTCGACACCTCCCCGGCGATCGCGGCGGTCGAGGCGATCGAGGCTGCGGGGTGGCGGGTCCTCATGCCCCGGGGCCACGCCTGTTGCGGCCGGCCCTTGTACGACTACGGGTTCCTGGGCCGCGCCGAACGGTACCTGCGCAGGGTCTTGGCCGCCGTAGGGCCGGCGCTCGCCGAGGGGCTCCCGGTGGTCGGCGTGGAACCGAGCTGCGTTGCGACGTTCCGCCACGAACTCATCCGGGTGCTCCCCCGTGACGACGACGCCCTGGCCCTCAGCCGCCAGGTGGTGCACTTCGGCGAGTTCTTCGAACGCTACGGCATCGAGCCACCACCCGGCGGGCCGCGCCGGGCCCACCTCTGGATCCACTGCCACCAGAAGGCGACCGGCGGCGGTGGCCCCGACCGGCGCCTGCTGGAGGCGATGGGGGCCGAGGTCGTGGCGCTGCCCGGGACCTGCTGCGGCCTCGCCGGCTCGTGGGGCATGGAGGCCGCCCATCACGACCTGTCGATGGCCATCGGGGAACGGGACCTGCTGCCCGCCGTGCGGGCGGCAGGGACGGGCAGCGTCGTGGTGGCCAACGGCTTCTCGTGCCGGATGCAGATCGCGGCAGGCACCGGCCACCGCGCCCTCCACCTGGCCGAGGTGATGGCCGAGGCCCGCCGCGGCGCCGGGGCGAGTTGACGACGAGGAACTTTGAGTACAAGCCGTTGCTCTACACCGGTTTTTACTCACAGAACGTTCGTGGCCCGTCGTCAGGCGGAGCCGAGCCTGCCGGTCCGCAGGTGCGCGCGCCCGAACAGGAATGCCAGGCCGTAGAGCCCGGCGGCGATCAGGCTCAGTGCCCGGTAGCCGACCACGAGGGCCGAGTACTCGAGCGCCCCGCCGAGGATGGCGCCGAGCAGGTTCATGCCGAAGGCCGTCCCCGATGTCGCAACGTCCTTGAAGCGCTGCGAGAACGCAAGGTTGGCGAGGAAGATCGGCGCTGCAGCCAGCGCCACCGCCAGGACGAAACGCAGCGGCGGAGCGAAACGCAGGAGCGTATCCGGCGGCACCGCCCATGCCAGCCCCAACGTGACCAGGAGCCAGAGGTAGAGCCACGCAGGCCGCCGGAAGCTGACCCGGCGTGAGACTTCGACCGCGGCCAGCACCGCGATGAGGACGCCGGCGAACACGAGCGCGTTGACCAGCCAGGTCGTGCCGAAGAGGAGCGCGAACTGCACGACGCTCTTCGTCTCCAGCAGGAGGAAGGCGGCCCCCATGAAGAACAGGTCCGCGTACTGCCGGCCGCGGCGGAGCCTCCCCGCATACAGCCAGACGGCCACGAGGGCGACCGCGAGGATGAGCACGAGGGTCCTCCAGTACAGGCTCGGCACGCCCGGCTGTTTCAGGTACAGGAACGGCGCGTTGTCCGTGGCGGGCTGGGTGAAGCGGGTGCTGGGCGTCCATGTGGTCGGGCACGAGACGGCGCCGGGGCTGTTGCCGGCGAGGAAGAGCGCCTCGTGGCCGAAGTTGCCGACGACCTCGACGCAGGGGGGCCGTCCATAGACCACCTGCAGCGTCGTGGCCAGGCGGTCGACCAGCCAGTCCTCACGGTAGAAGTTGTACATGCCGAAGACGCCATCCGGCTGCAGGAGGGCGTGTACCCGGCTCATCGCCTCCTGGGTGAAGAGGTAGCTCTCCAGCCGGAGCGAGGACTGGCCGGACACGAGCGTCAGGGAATCCGGCAGCGCGAAGACGATCAGGTCGTAGCGCTGGTCGGTTCTCTGGATGAACGCCCGCCCGTCGTCGATATGGACGGACACGCGGGGGTCCTGGTACGGATGGCTCGGGTTCAGCCTCCTGCCGAGCTCGTAGATCTGTGGGTCGATCTCCACCGCATCGACGTGGCGTGCACCCTGCGAGAGCGCGATGGCAACGTCGGTGCCGGTACCCGCGCCCACGATGAGGACGTTGTCGAGCTTCAGGTCGGGTGCCCGCTGGTAGGGAAGGAAGTAGATCGGCTCCGTTTCCTTGCGGGTCTGCACCGACGTGATGACCTGGTGCGGGACGCCGTTCACGTAGACACCGACGATCCGGCCGCTCGGCCCCCAGCTCACCTTGTAGTACGGGGACCATTTGGTGTGCGCGGCGCCGGACTCGATGCCCAGGAAGAGCAGGAGCACGGCGATGGCCACGACCTGCAGGAGGCGGAGCGACCGGCCGAGCACGGCGGCGAACCCCACCGAGGCGACGCCGCCCCAGGCGATGGGCGGAGCCTGCGACAGCGAGAGCGCCGTGAAGGCCAGGATGCCGGCGATGCTGCCCAGGATGTCGAGGCGGTAGGCGTCGAGCGGCTTGAACCGCACGAAGGTCTGGGCAACGCCCGAGGCGATCGTGGCCATCACCGCCGCGACGGCGAGGAAGATGATCGGAAGGGTGATCCAGATCGGATGACCCGTCGGTTCGAAGTGGCCGAAGTAAATGATCTGCGTGCTCGAGCGGTCGATCTGCACCGGGTACAGATGGACGTACGCCACCGCCATGGCCAGGAGCGGGGCGGCGAAGGCAAACAGGCTCGTGCCCCGGATCGTCGGACGGAGGAAGCCGAGCCCGATGCCGAGGAAGCTGCCGAGCAGGACGAAGTTGGAGAAGTAGGAGAGGTAGAGGACGTTGGCGCCGGTCCATCGGATCAGGGCCAGCTCCACGAAGAGCATCAGGAAGCTCAGACCGAACAGCCGGACTTTGTCCCCTGTTGCCGGCCGGGTGATCCCCGCCGTCGCCGGGCCCGGCGTGGCCGCCGGTGCCACGAGCGCCCGCAGCCGAGCCAGCTTGCCGCGTCCGGGTAGGGGCGGGTTCGGCACGGCGACCGACGACTGCGTATTCGATGGCATGGCGTCCCTTCCGCGTGGAACGGAAGGAGTCCGCCGCCCATCCGCCCTTCGACGTCGTTGCCACTATCGCGTAGGGAACGATTGGGACGCCAGCATGGCCGGCAGACTCTTGTAGCCTGTGTGTCCGGCGCAGGGCAGAAGAACTTTGAGTAAAAACTGTTGCTCTACAACGGTTTGTACTCAAAGTTCGGTCATCGACCTCGGCTGGACCGCGCCATCTCGGCCCGGCGGGGGGATGAGCCCCCGACCGAGACCCGAGACCTGTTTTGCGGTCGGTGCCATGGCCGAATTCGGCCAGCCTATCGTCCAGTTTGGTGGCCACTCTTGGCCACGACAATGACCGCTTGCTGATTGATGGGTCCACGACAGATGTCAGATCTCGCCGAAAGTGGGCTGCCGCAGAGAGGAGCCAGCGTTTTATGACATTATGAGAAATAGTCACTTATGAGGCATAGTCCCATTTCCCACCGTATTTTGAGGGGGTAGGGCGGAATCCAGGTGCGTCCATGCCCGCAACCCTCCTGCTGAGAGCAAAGGTCCTACGCGGAGGGCTTGGCTTCTTTCTCTCATGAAACTTTAATGAAGAAATCTACGAAAAGCTGGTGAGGGATTCCCGAGGTGGGTATCCAAGCTGCGGTTCATGAGTCGATCAGGCTGAGCGAGACCGTCAAGTAGCCGGTCAAACCGGGTCGACGTGATGGGGGACCTGAGTTTGGACCACGGGTACGACGTGTATTGCCTTGCTGACCCGTTCTTCTACGAATCCTTCCTACGGGTTCGCGGCGATGACGTGGACTTCGAACTTGCTCGACGCCGGGTTCCCGATGGCTGGGGGCGAAGTGAGTTCGACGACTGGCTCGTGTACCGGCCTTCCGGGCTCAGCATGCCCTTGCAGGGCTGGAAGATCCACGCATCGGCCTGCCTGGACAACGCGGAACGAATCCTCGCAGGCGTATGGGACTACTGCATCCCCAGGGGCATCCCATTCAAGTTCGTCCGGAGCCTGCAGCTTCTGCTCCTCCGCAACGCCAAGTACGCAAACCGGGCAGCCAGTGGGAAGTTCGTCACCATCTACCCGGCCGACGAGGGCCAGCTCGAGCTCGTGCTCACCGAGCTGGGTACGCTCCTGGAGGGCCAGCCAGGGCCCTACATCCTCAGCGACCTCCGCTGGGGATCGGGACCGCTCTATGTCCGCTACGGTGGGTTCGCAGAGCGGCACTGCATCGGTCCGGACGGCGAGCTGGAGCTGGCCATCGCCGACCCGAGCGGGCGTCTGGTCCCCGACCGGCGCCGGCCGTCCTTCCGGCTGCCCCCCTGGCTGAGCCTGCCCGGGTTTCTCGAGCCGCACCTCGCCGCGCGCAAGGCCGCGACGGTTGACGAGCTCCCCTACCGCATCGAGCGCGCCCTGCACTTCTCGAACGGAGGGGGGCTCTACGAGGCGGTGGACGGTCGCAGTGGGGAGAAGGTGGTACTGAAAGAGGCGCGGCCTCACGCGGGGCTCGCCTTCGACGGCGCCGACGCGGTCGCTCGTCTGCGCCGGGAGCGGGAGACCCTCGAACGTCTGGCAGGCCTCGACATGGTGCCTGGCCTGCGTGGCCACTTCACGGTCGGGGATCACCACTTCCTTGCCATGGAGTTCATCGATGCCAGCCCGCTGAGGAGGGTGCTCGTCCGCCGGTACCCACTCCTCGGGGACAAGATCGACGAGGGCGCCCTCGCCGACTACACGGCCTGGGCCCTCGACGTCTACGGCCGGGTGGAGGCCGCGGTGGCGGCCATCCACGACCGTGGCGTGGTGATCGGGGACCTGCATCCCTTCAACATCCTGCTCCGGCCGGACGGGCGGGTCGCGCTCATCGACTTCGAGGTGGCCGCCCACGTCAGCGAAGCTCGGGGTCAGACGCTCGCGGCACCGGGGTTCCGCGCGCCGGCCCGCGCCACCGGCTTCGAGATCGACCGCTTCGCGCTGGCCAGCCTCAAGCTCTTCCTGTTCCTGCCGCTGACAGCGCTGCTCGGCCTCGACCCGGGCAAGGCCGGGCAACTCGCCGAGGAGATCGGGGAGCTGTTCCCCGTCCCCGCGGAGTTCCTGTCGGAGGCGGTCCGGGTGATCACCGGCGAGACGGCGCCCTCAGGCGGCGCGCGCCGGCTGAGGATCGATCCGGACTCCGAGGGATGGACGCGCGCACGGGACTCGATGCGGCGGGCGATCCTGGCCAGCGCCACCCCGCACCGGGAGGACCGGCTGTTCCCGGGGGACATCAGGCAGTTCACCACCGGCGGCCTCAACGTCGCCTACGGCGCGGCGGGCGTCCTCTACGCCCTCGCGGCGACCGGTGCGGGACGCTACCCCGAGCACGAGGAGTGGCTGGTCCGGCAGGCCACGAACCCCGGCCCCGGAACGCGGCTGGGCTTCTACGACGGCCTGCACGGCGTCGCCTACGTGCTCGACTATCTCGACTACCGGTGTGAGGCCTTGAAGCTCATCGAGGTCTGCGTCGACGAGCTGCGCGGGAACCTGGAGCACTTCCGCATGGACCTCTACGCTGGGCTGGCAGGTATCGGCCTGAATCTCCTCCACTTCTGGGCCGCTACCGGGGATGCCTCGCTGCGTGACGCGGCGCTCGAGGTGGCAGAGATCGTTGCGAGCCGGCTGGGTGACGAGGGCAGCGTTGCCACCGTCAGTGGGGGCGAGCACCCTTACGCCGGGTTGCTGCGCGGCTCCTCGGGGCCGGCGCTGCTGTTCCTCCGCCTCTACGAGCAGGTGGGCGACGCGGCGCTGCTCGACCTGGCGGCCATCGCGCTGCGCCAGGACCTCCGGCGCTGCGTCCTCAGCTCCGAGGGCGACCTGCAGGTCAACGAGGGTTGGAGGACCATGCCCTACCTCGCCGACGGCAGCGTGGGCATCGGTCTGGTCCTCGACGACTACCTCACCCATCGCCGGGATGACCGCTTCGTGGAAGCCGCCGCGACAATCCGGAGAGCAGCCGAAGGCCAGTTCTACGTCGAGCCTGGGCTCTTCTACGGCCGGGCGGGCATGATCCTGTATCTGAGCCGGTGTCTGAACCCCGGCGCGAGCGGTCGGGATCCCGTCGTGGCCCGCCAGGTCCGCCAGCTCGGGTGGCATGCCCTGGCCTACCAGAGCGGCCTGGCCTTCCCGGGTGAGCAGCTCCTGCGGCTCTCGATGGACCTGGCGAGCGGGACCGCCGGCGTGCTGCTCGCCCTCGGCGCCGCGCTCCACGCCGGCGCCGTCGAGCTTCCCTTTCTCGGTCCGCCCGTGCGAACCGAGAGCCAGGCGGGTGGCGCGGGTGACCGCGCCCCCGCGCTCGTCGCACATATCACGACGGAAAGGAGGTGATCGGTATGGCGATTCTCGAGCTCCAGGACATGGAAGTGGAGTTCGGTCCCGAAGAGGGGCACAGCGGTGCCAGCAAGGACTGTGGCAGCTTCCTGAGCCTGCTTCTCTGCTAAGAGCACAGTTGAAGCGCTGCCGAAGTGGCCGCTCCATCGCTCTTGGAGCGGCCACTTTGGCGCGGCAGGCCTTGGCTCGACATTCTGGATCTGTGGGGCACCTGCGAAGTGGCAACCGAGGGTGGGGCTGGGGTCGGAGGTTGTAGCGGGGACCGCGGGAGGATGATGCGGACGAGATGGGAGCTCGCGTGAGGAACGGGACGGGTCCTGGTGGGGCCGTCCCTGCAAAGCACCGGGCGGCGAGCCGGCTGCTGGTCCGCACCGCCCGGCACGGCGGGGGCTGGCTGCTGGGGCTGGGCGTCGCCGGGCTGGGCCTCGCCGCTGCCGAGACGGCGCTGCCGGCCGTCCTCGGCCGCGCGGTCGACACCGTCGTCAGCCGCGCCTCCGGGCCCTGGCTTGCCTGGGTGGGTCTCCTGGTCGCGCTCCTGGTTGCCTGTGACGTGCTGGACGACCTGGCGGCGGGCGGCGCGACCGCCTCCTCGACGGCGTGGCTCCGCCGGTCGGTCCTGCACCACCTCCTGCGGCTCGACACGCCGACCGCCGGGCGCTTCACGCCCGGAGACCTGGCGAGCCGTCTTGCCGGCAACGCGGCCGATGCCGGACGAGTGGCGCCCTTCATCGTTCGCTCCGCTACCGGCCTGCTGCTGGGACTCGGCAGCGCCGTGGCCCTCGCGCTGATCGATCCTTGGCTCTGCGTCACCTTCCTGGCCGGCATGCCGCTGCTCACGCTGGTCGTGCGCACCTTCGCCAGGGAGGCCTCCGTCACCGCCGAGCACTACCTCGACGTCCAGGGCAGGATCGCCGCCCGGCTCGTCGATGCCGTGTCCGGCGCCCGGACGATTGCAGCGGCAGGCACGGTGGAGCGTGAGACGCAGCGGGTCCTGGCGCCTCTGCCGGAGCTGCAGGCCCATGGCAGGGAGATGTGGCGCCAGCAAGGGAGGTTCGCCGCGCTGGATGCGCTGATTCCCCCGCTGCTGGCGATTGCCGTCCTGGCGGTTGCCGGAGCGGAGCTGGCGCGGGGCCGCATCACGCCGGGCGAGATGCTCGCCGCAGGGCAGTACGCCCTGCTTGGCACGGCTCTGACCTCCGCGGTGACCTCGGTGAGCCGGCTGGTCCAGGGCCACGCCGCCGCCGGGCGCGCCGCAGAGGTGCTCCGCGAGGCGCCCGTGGCGTACGGGGAGGCGGACCTGCCGGAGGGCCGGGGGCGACTCGAGTTCCGGGGGGTCGGCGTGCGGATCGAAGGCCGGCAGATCCTCGATGGCGTGGACCTTGCCGTCCCGGCGGGCACCCTCGTCGCCCTGGTCGGGCGCACGGGAGCAGGCAAGTCGCTCCTGGCGAGGCTCGCCGGCCGCCTGGCCGACCCGGACGAGGGCGAGGTGCTCCTCGACGGGGTGGCGCTGCCCCTCCTGAAGCGGGACGCCCTCCGGTCAGCGGTCACCTACGCGTTCGAGCGGCCGGCGTTGATCGGGCAGACGATCGAGGACGTCATCGCGTTCGGCCCGCGCCGGCCGTCGCTCGAGGAGGTGGCCGCAGCCGCGCGCGCGGCGCAGGCCGACGCGTTCATCCGGCGCATGCCTGAGGGTTACCGTACCCCGCTGGCCCGGGCCCCGATGTCGGGAGGGGAGTCCCAGCGGATCGGTCTGGCTCGGGCGTTCGCCCATGCCGGCCGGGTCCTCGTGCTCGACGACGTCGCCGCGAGCCTGGACACAGTGACCGAGCACGAGATCACGCGGGTGCTGACCGGGGAGCTGGCGGATCGGACGCGGCTCGTCATCGCCCACCGCGCCTCCACGGCGGCGCATGCGGACGCGGTCGTCTGGCTGGAGCGCGGACGGGTCCGCGCGGTGGCACCCCACCGGGTCCTCTGGGGGGAAGCCGCCTACCGCGCCCTGTTCGAATCCGGCACCCGGGCGGCCGGCACCGTCCCGGAGCCCGCGGGCAGGGGTGAGGTTGCGTGAAGCCAGGGCGGCCGCGGGCGGCCATGTGGCACCTTCTGGTTTCCTCCCGAGGGCGCCGTCGACGGGACCTCGCCGGGCTGGCCGTGTGGGCCGCCGTCGAGGCGCTTCCCGCCTACCTCTCCGGGCGCCTCGTCGCCCTGGCGACCGACCGTGGGTTCCTCGCGCGGCGCCCGGGGGCGGGGTTCGCCTGGTTGGGGGTGATGGCCGTCGCCGTGGTCGTGGGCGCATGGGCGAATCGCCACGTGTTCCGGCGGCTGGCGGCCGTCGTCGAGCCGTTCCGGGACGAGCTCGTCGCCGTGGTCGTGACGGGCACGCTCCGCCGCTCGGCCACCTTCGGCGCGACCGGCGACGCCGCGGGCGTGGCCCGCCTGACCCGCCACGTCGAGATCGTCCGGGAGGCGTACGCCGGCGTGCTGATGGCCGTGCAGGGGTTCGTGGTCACCGCCCTCGGCGCCCTCCTCGGGCTGCTCAGCCTGGCTCCCGCGGTCCTCTGGCTGGTCGTGCCGCCGCTGGTGGTCGGGCTCGGCGTGTTCGTGGGAGCCCTCGGCGGCATGGCGCGGCGGCAGCGAGCCTCCATCCTGGCGGACGAAGGCATCGCGACCGAGGCCAGCGCCCTGGCCGGCGGATTCCGCGACATCGCTGCGGGGGGAGGAGAGTCCGTGGCTGCCGCCGCCGTGGAGGGAGAGATCGACGCGCAGGCCGCCGCGACCAGGGAGCTCGCCCGGTTCACCGCCGTCCGGAGCCTTGGTCTGGCCGTCGGGGGCTTGGTGCCGGTGGTCCTGATCCTCATGGCGGCGCCCCGGCTCGTGCGCCACGGAGCCACGCCCGGGGTGATATTGGGAGCCCTGACCTACGTGTTGCAGGGCGTCTACCCGGCACTCCAGATGCTGATGCGCGAGCTCGGGCGGACGGGGCTCTGGCTTCTGGTCGCCCTGGGGCGCATCGTGGAGGCGGCAGTCCCAGGGGACGCTGACGAGGCGCCCGATGTCCCCGATGCCCCATTGGACGGCTACGGCATCCGGCTTCGCGATGTCACCTTCCGCTACGGCCCGTGGGCCGAGCCGGTGATCGCCGGCCTCGACCTCGACCTTCCCGAGGGAGAGCACCTCGCAGTGATCGGGCCGAGCGGCGTGGGGAAGTCCACGCTGGCGGGCGTCATCGCCGGGCTGCTCGAACCCGAGGAAGGGGAGGTCACGCTCGGCGGCCTACCCCTGCGGGAACTTGGTCCCCGCACCCTGTCCCGTTGCCGGGTCCTGATCCCGCAGGAGGCATACGTCTTCGCAGGCACGCTCGGCGAGAACCTCGCCTACTTGAGCGCAGGCGTCGCCTCGGAGCGGATCGACGAGGCGGTCGACCTTCTGGGGGCACGAACCCTGGTGGAGCGCCTTGGGGGATACGGAGCCGATGTCGACGCCTCGACACTCTCTGCCGGCGAACAGCAGCTCGTTACCCTCGTGCGAGCCTACCTGTCGCCGGCCCCCCTCGCGATTCTCGACGAGGCGGCCTGTCACCTCGATCCGATGGCCGAGGGGCAGGTAGAGGAAGCCTTCGCCCGGCGCCAGGGTAGCCTGATCGTCATCGCCCACCGGATCAGCTCGGCCCTGCGCGCACAGCGTCTTCTCGTGATGGACGGCCCTCACGTTCTCGTGGGCACGCACGAAGAGCTCCTTGCTCGCTCCTCGCTGTACCGGGATCTGGTCGGGCATTGGGACGTGCATGTCACAGAGCAGCCATCGCGCTCCGGGGCTCCCACGACCTGAGCCTGCGCACAAACCCCCGTGGATCCGCCATGCCGCGGACCGGCTACTGCTCGTAGCGATGCCCGGCAATCCGCCCCGGTGTTCCACGTCGGGCCTTGGAGACAGCGGCGTGGTAAAAAAGGGCTGTTCTACGTACCATAACTTCCATACCTTTTCAGCACTGCCGGCTGGGCATGGCTCGGACTGCACTTCTTCGCCCGATGAGCCAAGCGCCAAGCACGCTCAGCTACCAGGCTGCGCCCGCGACCTGCCTGGTGGTGGCGTTGAGGCGGTTGAACAGGTTGGTCACGCCGATCATGAGGACCAGGGCCGCGAGCGCCGGCTCGTCGAAGTGATGGGCGGCCTCGTCCCAGACCTCGTCCGGTACCGGGTCCGCTCGGTCGCTGAGCCGGGTGGCGGCCTCGGTGAGCGCCAGCGCCGCTCGTTCGGCGTCGGTGAAGTAGGGCGACTCCCGCCAGGCCGCCACCGCGAAGAGCCGCTCGTCGCTCTCGCCCGCCTTCCTGGCCGTGCGGACGCCAGCGTCGACGCAAGCGCTGCAGCCGTTGATCTGGCTCGCGCGCAGGTGGCCAGCTCAAGCGTCGCCTCCGGCACGCCGCCCTCCTTCGTGGTCTTGAACAGCTTGAGGATGGCCGGCATGGCGGCGGGAAGGATCGTTGCTGGGTTGGTCATCCGTGCCTGCATGGTTGCCTCCTCCAGGGTCCTGTTACATCGGTCGGGCTTGGTTCGTCACTGCAATGACGGATGGCGACAGAGGAACGTAACAGTGGGCGAACATGACGAGCTGGCGGAGCGATTCGAGGAGCACCGCGCCCACCTGCGGGCGGTGGCGTACCGGATGCTCGGCTCGCTGAGTGAAGCGGACGACGCTGTCCAGGAGTCCTGGCTCCGGCTGAGCCGGCCCGACAGCAGCCGTGTGGAGAACCTGGGCGGCTGGCTGACGACGGTCGCCGGCCGGGTGTGCCTGGACATGTTGCGCTCACGGCGGGCGCGGCGCGAGGAGCCGCTGGGCGTGCACGTGCCGCAGCCCATCCTGAGCCGGGTGGACGGGATCGACCCCGAGCACGAGGCGCTCCAGGCCGACTCGGTGGGTCTTGCCCTGCTCGTGGTGCTGGACACGCTGGCTCCCGCCGAGCGGCTCGCGTTCGTCCTGCACGACATGTTCGCAGTGCCCTTCGATGAGATCGGTCCCATCATGGGCCGCTCCCCGAACGCGGCAAAGCAGCTCGCCAGCCGCGCACGACGCCGGGTTCAGGGAGCCGCCCCGGTTCCCGACGCCGATGTGACTCGCCAGCGGGAAGTCGTCGACGCCTTCCTCGCTGCCGCGCGCGGCGGTTCCCTCGAGGCGCTTGTCGCGGTGCTCGATCCGGAGGTCGTGCTCCGGGCAGACTTCGGTGCCGCGGCTGCGACCCCGTCGAAGGTGGTCCGCGGGGCGGGCGCCGTGGCGGAGCAGGCGCTCACGTTCTCGCGGTTGGCCCGGTTCGCACGACCGGCGCTCGTCAACGGTGCCATAGGGGTCGTCACGGCCCCAGATGGACAGCCGGTTTCGGTCATGGGCTTCACCATCACGGGCGGGAAGATCATCGAAATCGACATCCTCGCTGACCCCGTGCGTCTACGGCAGCTCGACATGGCGGTCCTCGACGACTGACCGACCACTTGCCGTTTTGCATGCCCAAACGGACGCTACGTAGAATCGCCGGGGGGTGAGGGGTGGTATCCAACGCTGATGAGGTTGACGAGGAGCGAGAGGAACGCTTCGCGCGTAGCATCGCCGAGCGCCTCGGGCCAAGGCTCGGCGGCCGGGTCACACCGGAGACGATCGAAGAACACGCCCGAGCCGCCTACCGCACGCTGGCACAGGATGCACGCATCCTCGACTTCATCCCGATCCTGAGCGAACGGGACGTCTACCTGAGCCTGCGGTCGCCGTAGATTCTCCCGAACCTTTCTTTGTCCGTAACCGGCCGTCCCAACGCCGCCTGGCGGACAGAGAAGGTTCCGGCCTCCTCACATCGGGGCTTTGACGGGCGACGGGAGCGGCAGATCGCAACGCCGCCCCCGGCACCTCGTCACCAAGGGTGGCGACAGCGAACAGCGCCGCCGTCCAACCCAGACCCATGAACGCACGTCCGTGCCGGAGCGCCTACTTTCCTCCAAAAGGTGCGCTATCCGCACTTTTTGGAGGAAACTCACTTCCCTCAGAGCCGCTGACGAGGCCGAGGTGGTCCTCATCCCTCCGTACTCCCCCAGGCCTCCTCCAGCTCACGGAGGCTCCCCGGATGCTCCGTCCAGGCACAGAGCAGCGTGCCCCGGAACTCGACCAGGTGGGCGGTGCGGTAGCGGTACGGGATGCCGTCGCGCTCCAGGCGGTGCTCGACCAGCAGGACGCCGTGGTCGTCGTTGGCGATGACGTGGAGGATGTCCTGGCGCAGCGTCCCCCCGCTCCGCTCCACGGCCGGCCGCAGCATGTTGCGGAACGTCCAGCGGGTGAAGGTGCCGCTGACGGCAGAGTTGCCGGGCACCGTGAAGACGATGTCGTCGGTGCATGCCGCCAGGAAGCCGTCGACGTCGCCCCGGCCCAGGACGGCGTACAACTCCCGCAACCACGCTTCGTTCGGGTGGCTCACCGGAACCTCCCCCCAACCTCACCGCAACCTCCCCTCCACCTCCGGAACGAGTCAGCGGTATATTCGCCTGAATGACGACGCCCCCTACCGGGAAGACCGAGCCGTACCGCAGGACCAGATACAAAGGCGGGGGGGGGATGTGGTCCTGGATGCTTCACCGCGGCAGCGGCCTCATGGTGCTGGGCTTCCTGTTCCTGCACATCCTCGACACGTCGCTCATCGGGTTCGGCAAGCACCACTACGACACCTTCGTCAACATCTACAAGACCGCATGGTTCCGGCCGCTCGAGGTACTCCTCGTCGGCGCCGTCATCTACCACTCGATGAACGGTCTGCGGGTGATCCTCGTCGACTTCTGGGAGCGGGGGGTCCGGTACCAGCGCCAGCTCGCCGTCGCCGTCAACGTCGTGAGCCTCGTGATGTTCGTCCCGTCCGCCTTCATCATGCTGAAGCCGATCTTCTCGTGAGGACCCCGTAGTGGCGACCGTCCAGGACGTCTACGAGCGGCACTTCCCCTCCGGGGTCTCCCCGTCGAGCTGGGAGGTCTGGTCGTGGTTCTTCATGCGCATCTCCGGCCTGCTGCTCGTGTTCCTCGTCCTCGGCCACCTCGCGATCATGCACGTCTTCGGAGGGGGCGTGGAGCGGGTCAACTTCGACTTCGTCGCCGCCCGGTGGCACGGGATCTTCTGGCGGAGCTACGACTGGCTCCTGCTGGCCCTCGCCCTCCTGCACGGGGCGAGCGGCACCCGGACCGTGATCCACGACTACGTCCACCGGGACGGCTGGCGGGTGCTCCTCAAGGCCACGCTGTACACGGCGACCTTCGTCTTCCTGTCCGTCGGTACGCTGGTCATCGTGACCTTCGACCCGACCTCCCTCGGCGGGCACTGAGTGGCCGTCACCTACCACCAGTTCGACTGCATCATCGTCGGGGCGGGCGGTGCCGGGCTGCGGGCCGCCCTCGAGGCGTCCAAACGCTGCTCCACGGCGGTGGTCACCAAGCTGTACCCCACGCGCTCGCACACCGGCGCGGCCCAGGGCGGGATGTGCGCGGCCCTCGCCAACGTCGAGGAGGACTCCTGGGAGTGGCACACCTTCGACACGGTGAAGGGGGGCGACTACCTCGTGGACCAGGACGCCGCCGAGATCATGTGCCGGGAGGCGGTCGACGCCGTCATCGAGCTCGAGCACATGGGCCTGCCCTTCAACCGGACGCCGGACGGCCGGATCGACCAGCGCCGGTTCGGCGGCCACACCCGCAACCACGGCGAGGCCCCCGTCCGGCGGGCCTGCTACGCAGCGGACCGCACCGGCCACATGATCCTGCAGACGCTGTTCCAGCAGTGCGTGCGCAACCACGTGCAGTTCTTCAACGAGTGGTTCGTGCTCGACCTCATCCTGACGGGGCCGCCCGGGGCAGGGAGTGCCGAGCGCCACTGCGCCGGGGTCATCGCCTACGAGCTCAAGACCGGGCAGCTCCACGTCCTGCACGCCAAGAGCGTCCTGTTCGCCACGGGTGGCTTCGGCAAGTTCTTCCGGATCACCTCCAATGCCCACACCCTGACCGGCGACGGACCGGGCATGTGCCTGCGCCGGGGGATCCCCCTCGAGGACATGGAGTTCTTCCAGTTCCACCCGACGGGGATCTACGGCCTCGGGATCCTCCTGTCCGAGGCGGCCCGGGGCGAGGGCGCGATCCTGCTCAACGGCGAGGGCGAGCGCTTCATGGAGCGCTACGCCCCGACGATCAAGGACCTGGCCCCCCGGGACATGGTCAGCCGGGCCATCTACCAGGAGATCGCCGAGGGCCGGGGGGTCGGCGGCCGGGACTTCGTCCACCTCGACGTCCGCCACCTCCCCGCCGAGGTCATCGAGACCAAGCTCCCCGACATCACCGAGTTCGCCCGGCTCTACCTCGGGGTCGAGCCCACGACCGAGCTGGTCCCGATCCAGCCGACCGCCCACTACGCCATGGGCGGCATCCCCACCGATGTCCAGGCCCAGGTGGTGATCGACGAGGCCAACTCCCCGCTGCCCGGTTTCTACGCCGCCGGGGAGTGCGCCTGCGTCTCGGTGCACGGGGCGAACCGGCTCGGGACCAACTCCCTGCTCGACATCATCGTGTTCGGCCGGCGGGGCGGCATCCAGATGGCTGAGTACGCGGCAGAGGCCGAGCTGGCGCCCCTACCCGACGACCCGGCGGCCGGCGCCCGGACGATGCTCGCGGGGCTGCTGGGGCGCTCTGTCGGTTCCGGTGGCGGCGAGGGCGGCGAGCGGATCGCCCCCCTCCGCAAGCAGCTCCAGGACGAAATGATGGCCGACTGCGGGGTTGTGCGGACCGATGCGACGCTCGGGCGGGTGCTCGGCACGATCGCCGAGCTGCGGGAGCGCTACCGGCGGGCGGGCGTGGAGGACAAGGGCCGCGTCTACAACACCGAACTGCTGGAGGCGGTCGAGCTTGGCTTCCTGCTCGACCTGGCCGAGGCGACAGCCGTCGCCGCCCGGGCACGCACCGAGAGCCGGGGGGGCCACTTCCGGGAGGACTTCCCCTTCCGCGACGACGGCTACTGGCTGCGCCACTCGCTGGCCCGCCGGCTGGAGGACGGGACCATCGAGCTCACGTACAAACCCGTAACGATCACGCGATACATGCCGATGGAACGGAAATACTAGAGTCGAGATGGCGGTTCTCGGCGGAGAAAGGAGCCAGACGGTGGGAGCGATCGACCGGATGATCGAGGAGCGGCACCTCCTGATGCACCCGTTCTACGTTCGGTGGCAGAAGGGCAAGGTGACCCCGGAGGCGCTGCGCAGCTACGCGATCCAGTACTACGCGTACGAGTCGGCGCTGCCGAAGTTCCTCGAGACCGCGATGGCTCACCTCCCTGACGGCCCCGCCCTCGAGTCGCTCAAGGACAACCTCGCCGACGAGGCAGGGGGGCCCGTCCCGCACCCCGAGCTGTGGCTGCGCTTCGCCGAAGCCCTCGGTGTGAGCCGCGAAGAGGTCAAGGACACCCCGTTGCTGCCCCGGACGGCGAACCTCGTCCACACCTACGAGTCGCTGTGCGAGCGCGGCCCCGACGAGGCTCTCGCCGCCCTCTACGCCTACGAGGCGCAGTTCCCGGCGGTGGCGGCCTCGAAGGCCGACGGCCTGCGGCGCTTCTACGGCGTCACGTCACCGGCAGCCCTGGAGTTCTTCGACCTGCACGCCACCTTGGACCACGAGCACGCTGCCGGCATCCGGACGGGGCTCGTCGATTCCGAGCCGGCCCGAGAGTCGGTGGCCCTCGCACTCGACGCCTGGTGGAACATGCTGGACTCCTTCGAGGCAATGCTCGTTTGAGGGTAGAGCTCAAGATCCAGCGGTTCGACCCCGAGACGCAGGAGGCCCCCGTCTGGGGCACCTACGTCGCCGAGGTCGAGGACAACGGCCGGGTGCTCGACGCCCTGCACTACGTCAAGTGGTACCTCGATGGCACCCTGGCCCTCCGCCGGTCCTGCGGGCACGGGATCTGCGGCTCCGACGCCATGGTCATCAACGGCGTCAACCGGCTGGCCTGCAAGGTGCTCTGCAAGTCCCTGAGCCAGCCCGTGACCGTCGAGCCGATCCGGGGGCTCAAGGTCGAGAAGGACCTCATCGTGGACATGGAGCCCTTCTTCGCCGGCTACCGCAAGGTCCTGCCCTGGCTGATCCCCGACGAGGGCAAGGATGCGCCGGGGGGCCGGGAGCGGCTCCAGTCGCCCGAGGAACGTGCCCGCTACGACGACACCACGAAGTGCATCCTCTGCGCCGCGTGCACGACCTCGTGCCCGATCTTCTGGGGCGACGACGCCTACGTCGGCCCGGCGGCGATCGTCAATGCCCACCGCTTCCTGTTCGACTCCCGTGACGACGGGTCCGCCGAGCGCCTCGATGTCCTGAGCGCCCGGGAGGGGGCCTTCCGGTGCCGGACGACGTTCAACTGCACAGACGCCTGCCCCCGCGGCATCAAGGTGACCGAGGCGATCCAGCAAGTGAAGCGGACGATCCTCTACAAGAAGGTCTGAGCCGACCGTAGTCTCCGTCAAAGGATCGCTCTGCAGTCTTTTTGACGGAAACTATGCCTTGATGCCCGGGCACAGGTAGAGGCGGAGGCTGTGATCAGCGGCGGCGTCGACGGCGTCGGGCCGGCGGTGGCGCTGGGGGCCGGATTTTCGCCCGGATCTCGGTAGGCTTGCCGGATTCCTTCACGGTTCGAGCGGCAAGCAGCGCGACGGCTGCCAGGCCGATGAGGCTCACGATCCCGTAGGTGTCCATCGTCGAAGTCCCCTCTCGTCCCCCCCAGTATCGGCACCCCGGGGGGCGGCGCATAGCCGTCCGAAGTGCGTAGTGCCTCACCCGTCGGCGGGCGGCCAGGGATTCGCAGGCGGGGGAGGGGGCGGCTGGGGCGAACTGTAGCCGGGCGGCGGCGGGTAGCCGGGCGGGCCGTAGCCCGGCGGTGGGTAGCCGGGGGGTGGGTAGCCGGGGTAGCCACCTCCGGGCGGGAACCAGCCCGGCGGGTAGCCCTGCGGCGGGTTGGGCGGCCCGTAGTACCGCACATCACGGCTGAAGCCCAGGATCGGGTAGAAGACGAACGGCAGGAAGAACAGCCCCACGGCGTAGCCCTCGCTTTTGCCGAACGCCTTCGACAGATCGAGATAGATGAGGACCTGGAACACGATGTTGACAAACGGGGCGTACACGAGGAAGACCCACCACCACGGGCGGTTGATGAGCTCGAGGGTGACGATCCATTTGTAGACCGGCACGATGGCGGGCCATCCCTCGCGCCCTGCCTTCTTGAACATCGCCCACCTCCCCACCAGGATGGGGATGGAGAACGCCGCGACGAGGGCGAGTTCGACAAGCAGGATGGCCGCGATCGCCGCGCCGGGAGGGTTGTTCTGCTGGAGGGGGAGGACATGCATGGAAGCCGGCCGACGGTCAGTGCCGGGCCCGGCCTATTGCGGGGGCGGACCCGACTGGCCCCCTCCCTGGGGCGGGTAGCCCGGAGCCTGCGGGTAGCCCGGAGCCTGCGGGTAGCCCGGAGCCTGCGGGTAGCCCGGAGCGGGAGGGTACCCCGGTGCTGGCGGGTAGCCACCGGGCGGGTAGCCACCCGGGGGGTACTGCATGGCGGCCGCAGGGCCGACGTACCGATCGTTACTGAAGGCCAGGATCGGGATGAAGATGAACCCGAGGAAGAACAGGCCAATCCCAAAGCCGGTTCCCTTGCCGAAGGACTTCGCCAGGTCGATGGACCAGATGATGACGAACACCCAGCCAATGAACGGGAGAAAGAAAAGGAGAAGCCACCAGCCGGGCCTCCCGGTGATCTTCAGCCCCAGGTAGACGTTGTAGAAGGGCACGAACCCTGCCCACAGGGGGTGCCCGGCCTTCTTGAGGATAAGGCCGTAGCAGTAGCCGTAGAAGATGTAGACGACGACATAGAACAGAAGGAATCCGGCGATGAGGCCGCCGCTGACGCCGGTCGACGTCGTGGTGTCCTGCGCGAACAGCAATCCGCCCATCTGCAGAGCCTCCCTGGTGGTAGGGCCTGCCAGGATTGTTGCCCATAGTTCCCGGGAAGTAAAGGCTTCGGGCTTTCCTACAGGTTCTCGATCTCGACCGGCTCGATGTCGCCGGCGGGCTCGAAGCCGAACACCTTGGCATAGAAGTAGAGCTCGGCCTCCAGGGAGCGCCGGATGTTCTGCGCCTTGCGGAAGCCGTGCTGCTCCCCCTCGAAGGCGATGTAGGCAAACGGGAGGCCCTTGGCGCGCAGCGCATCGACCATGACCTCCGCTTGGGACGGGGGGACCACCCTGTCCTCGAGGCCCTGCAGCAGGATGAGGGGGCAGGACAGCCGCTCGGTGAAGTGGATCGGGGAACGCTGCCGGTACCGCTGTACCTCGTCCGGGTACGGGCCGATCAGGGAGTCGAGGTACCGGGACTCAAACTTGTGGGTGTCCTTGGCGAGCGCCTCGGCGTCGGCGACCCCGTAGTAGCTGGCCCCCGCGGCGAACACGTCGTGGAAGGTGAGGGCGCACAGCGTCGTGTACCCGCCGGCGCTCCCGCCACGGATCGCCAGCCGGACGGGGTCGGCGTCCCCGCGTTCCACCAGGAACCTCGCCGCCGCGATGCAGTCGTCGACGTCGAGGATCCCCCACCGGCCTGTAAGGCGCTCCCGGTAGGCCCGACCGTAGCCGGTGCTGCCCCCGTAGTTCACGTCCACCACCCCGAAACCCCGGCTGGTCCAGAACTGGATCTCCAGGTTCAGCGCCGACGACGTCGCCGAGGTCGGGCCGCCGTGGCTGAAGACGAGCAGGGGCGGCCGTTCACCGGAAGGGGCCACGGGCACCTCGGGGTTCGTGGGCCGGTAGTAGAGGGCATGGGCGGTCACCGAGTCGCCGTCGAGGGCGCTGGGGAAGGAGATGGGCTCGGCCACCGAGACGATCGCCGGGTCGACCTCGTGGCTGAGGCTGCGCCGCACCACCTGCTCGCTGCCGGTGGCCGTGTCATAGACGACCACGGCCGGCGCCTGCACCGGGCTGGCGCCGATGAAGGCGAGCCGGGTCCCCGAGCTCACCAGGCTCGCAGGCGAGAACGAGCGGTAGGCGAGGCCCAGGTCCTCGTACGCACCCCCGGAGGTGATGCGGCTCAGACGGGTGCCGCCGGAGCCCCCGAGCAGGCAGACGACGCTGCCGCCGTCCCCGCCCGGAGCGGGCTCACCCGCAGCGGGCACCTCGGGAACGAAGGCGTAGGTCGAGAGGCCGAAGATCCACTGTGGCACCCCAAGCTCGGCGTCGATGGGAGCGACGGGCTCGACGCTACCGTCGCGGTCCACGTACAGGTTCCACCAACCGCTGCGGTCGGAGATGAAGTACAGGGCACCCGACGGGCCGAAGGCCGGCTGGAAGATCGACTCCGCCGGGCCCCCGGCGACGAGCCGCCGGCCCCCGAGCCTGGCCCCCTCCCCCAGTTCGGCAACCCACAGCTCCGTGCCGTCCCACGGCATCCTCGGGTGACCCCAACTCGTCCACGCCAGGCGCCTGCCGTCGGGGCTCAGGCGGGGGAACGAGAAGAAGGCAGCCCCTCCGACGAGGACGCGCGGCGGCGCCGAGCCGTCCGCCGGGATGGCCACGATCTCGTTGACCGGTTCCCTGCCGGTAACGTGGCGCTCCCGGACGCAGATGACCCAGGCGCCCCCCGGGGTCACCACGCCGTCGGCGTAGCGGTCCCCGCGTGGGAGGAGCGGCTCGGGGGTGATCGCCCGGGGCGCCGCCCCCGGATCCACCCGGTACAGGCGCTGATCGTCGAAGTTGGAGAAGTAGACCGTCGTTCCGTCCACCCAGTAGCTGCCGCCGCCATACTCGTGGACGGTCGTGCGAGCGTTGAAGCCTGCGGGAACGACATCGGAGACCGTGCCCTTGGTGCCACTGGGCGAGCGACGGACGACGACGCTGCGGCCCCCCTCGTCGGGGCGTCCCTCCAGCCAGAAGAGGTCGTCGCCGGACCACGCGACCTGGCCAAGGCGCACGCCGCCCGAGGCGACCAGTGCCGCAGTGATGGGCGACGGCCACGACCCGTACGACACGGGCGAGGTCACGGGCTCACCTTGACGGTCGCCATCATGGCGGGATGGATGAGGCACCGCAACGTGTAGGTCCCCGGCGACGTGAACTGCAGCGAGTACGTCAGCAGGCCGGGCGGGTAGGACATGAGCAGGCCGGAGTTGTGGAAGCCGCTGCCGGGGTAGAAGCCGCCGAAGACCATGCGCGGCCGGGTCTGGGTCCCCAGCGGGGGCCCCTCGCCGCCCGAGTTGCGGACCGCGGCGTTGTTGATGTGCACGATCCCATCCGACCCCTTCGTGAGCAGGCCCACCGCGCTGTCGGGCGGGTTGACGGCAATGGCGTGGGTCCCGTAGACGTTGAACGACACGGTCTGGCTCACGCCGACATCGAGTTCCTGCGGGCCGAACGTGGTCACCAACGTCGACGTCACGCGGTCGCCGGCGGTGATGCCTGCCACGTTCGTCGTCGTCACGGCGGCCGCGTCCTGGGCGGCGGGCGCCAGGGCGGCGACGACCCCGTCGACCTGGGAACTCCCCGCCGCCGACACCTGGGCCGGACCGGGGATCGTCTGGGCGGGTGGCACGACGTCGATCTTACCGATCATGTTCGGGTGGACGAGGCAGCGGAAGGTGTACGTCCCCGGGTTGATCGTCGCCGAAAGCGGCACGGTGAACGTCGAGGTCGGGGGGAGCCAGCCGCTGTTGTAGAAAACCTGGCCGCCGCTGAAGGCCGGCTGGTCGCCCTGCGCGCATGCGGTGGTCGCCGGCGGGGTTCCGGTGTCGAGGAAGCACGGCTGCGCGGCGGCCGGCAGCGCGTCCCCGCCCCGGCCCGGCTTCGGGAAGATCGCGGGCAAGGCGGTCGACCTGGGGGCGGCGTCGACGAGGGTCCCGAACGTCACGGTGTGGGACTCTCCCGACCAGACCTCGTTGAACTTGATCGTGTCACCCGGATGCACCCGGAGCTCGTTGGGGAAGAACTCGTCGGCGGCGATGGGGATGGTGGCAGACGAGGCGTCGACCGACACCGAGAATGTCTGCGGGCCGATGGGGGCCGGAGCGGGCCGGGAGGGCGTGCTCGCCGCCGGGGGTTTCTTCGAGGTACAGGAGGCGGTCGCCACCAGCACCATCACGGCGAGCATCCCCAGATATTGCAGCGGTTTGCGGACCGGCCTTCGCACGTGCCGATCCTACCGTCGGGGTGGCCGCCGAGCGGCGCCCCCAACCGGTCAGTGCGCGTCGGGATGCTGACCGAGCAGTTGCTGGAGGAGTTGCATCAGGTCGATCACTGCCCCGTGGGACGTGGCGGCGCCCGGATTTGCCTGCGCCTGCTGGGCCTGCGTGCCGGCGGACGACTTCTGGCCGGTGAGGGGCCCGGTGAGGCTCTGGATCGCGGTGCCGAGCCCGGACAGCGTCGGGTCGCAGGCGAGGACCGGCGAGAGGGCGTTGACCGGGCTGAGGATCTCGGAAAGCAGGTTGCCCGACTCGGGGCTCGCCGCGGAGCCTGCTCCGCCGAGTGGCGTTCCGGAGCCGGCCTGGAGGGTACGGGTCAGCGCCCCGACGGCGCAGGGCAGGGCGCTCACGACCGGCAGTCCCGGAGCTGCCGCCGGCTGCGCCGTGGTCGAGGTCTTGCTCACCGCCACAACGGGCGCCGCAGGTGCCGCCTGGGCGGGTGCCGGCTCGGCTGGGGCCACGATGGGCACGGCGACGGGGATCGGCCTGAGCGGCGACCCGGCTGCCGCCGAGCCGCTGAGCGCACCGGCGGAGACGGCGGTCGCCACCGCGACCGACGCTCCAATCTCGGCGAAGCGTGACAGGGGCGACAGGGTCGCAGCTCCGGGCGAGGCCGTGACGCTGTGCGCAAGGCGCTGGCCCAGGAGCAGCTGGCGGCGGAACAGTCCGGTCAGGTGCGACGGCGAGGCAGCCAGCAGCCCCAGCAGCGCTCGCATGGCGTCCCGGGGCCGGCGCCGGGCGATCGCCTGGCACAGACGGCACGATCGCATGTGCGCGGCGACGTCCTCCCGGGACATCGCCGCCGGGTCGGTGGCAAGCATGCTCGCCATCCTGCGGCACTCCGCCATCTCCTCTTCGGCCAGGTCCAGGCTCGCCAGCTCGACGCGCATCCGCTTGCGGGCACGTGACAGGGAGATCTCGACGGCACGGGTGCTGATTCGCAGGGCGACTGCGATGTCGGCGTAGGACATGCCCTCCAGTTCACGGAGCACCAGCACGGTACGCTGGCGCTTCGGGAGCCGGCCGAGTGCCTTGTGGACCGTCGTAACCGCGATCTGGGCAGAGACCGACTCCCAGACATGGTCCGGCTGGGCAGTGGTCTCCATCTCGACGAGATCGACGGGGTCCGTCGGCTGGGGGCGGCGGACCTGGCGCCGAGCCTCGTCGATGCAGACGTTGCGAGCGATCTGCAGAAGCCAGGCACCGAACTGGTATTCGCCGTTGAACCGGGGCAGGGCGTGCAGCGCTCGGGCGAACACCTCCTGCGTGAGGTCCTCGGCGTCCGAGCCCTTCATCGAGGAGACGAAGGAGTAGACGCGGGGGTAGTAACGCTCGACCAGTTCATCCGTGGCCTGCGGCAGTCCCGACTGGGCAGCCTGGACCAGGATTCTTTCAGTCATGGCGCGTCGTCTGGGGCAACTACCGAGTCTCCTGGCTCCGTTTGGGACCTACTTCCATTTTCTAGGGAAGAACTAGAGAAAACCCAGCAGCCATACACCATGCCAATATTTAACGGGGCACAGCGTGTTAACACAAATCGTCAATCGTCCGGATCGGCCAGATCATGTCGGTCTGGGCACAATTTAATCAGCGCGGGCACGCCGGCGATCTTCTCATCGTCCAAATGCGACCACAGGATGCCGGGGGGACCCCGCAGTCCGGCTGGTCGGTCGGGCGGTAGCGTTCGGATGGTCGCCTCGGGCGTAACGATGACGTCCACCCGGAAGTCGTGCTCCGTCTCGGGCAGGTCCTCGTCCAGGACCTGGACGGCGTGGACGGTCGTCGCCACCCGGGTCCAGTCGCCGATGACTCCCGCCTCGCGGGCGAGGGCGAACTCCAGGTCCGAGAAGCCGCCCCCCTTGCCGATCCGGACCCCCTCGAGGTTGACAGCGACCGTGCCGCAGACGATCAGGTCGATGGGGGCCATGGCGTCGAAGCCCACCGGCACACCTTCGATGGCGGCCCCCCGGATCGAGGCGGCCCTCCGTGGGGTCGTGCCGAGCCGATCCGGGTCCAGGGCGAGGAACGGCAGTGGCCCGGCCAGGCGCGGCACCGCCACATAGACAAGCTTGCCCTCCGACAGCGCGGCTGCCCGGACGGGAAGCTGCGGAAGGTCGGGGTTGGCCTTCAGGACGGAGGCGCGCTGCCACTCGGGCGTCTCCGCCAGCCGCCGGGCCGCCGCCTCGGCCCCGGTGAAGTTGGGGATGCGCCCCCGGGCGCCGGGGAAGCGGGCGGCCCCCGCCTGCTGGAGCGCCTCCCAGACCCGCTCGCGGACCTCCTGCTTTTCTAGTTTTCCTCTCGTGGCCCGCTCCTCCGGAGCATCCCACGAGCCAGAGGGGATTCGCAGCTCATCCCCCTCCGCAACGCTCCGGGGGGCTGCTACTCGCCCCTGGACCCCCCCTAATACTCGCGCTCCAAGCTCGCGACGGCCGGGCCAAGCTGGGAGACGAAGCCCTGGAGCTGCATGAGCTTCATCAGGTTGCCCGTGATCTTGATCTTGCCCTGCATGAAGGCCGCCTGGGGGTTCAACTCGAGCTTGTCGAGCTGCACGGCGATGTCGTAAGTCTGGGTTATGGTCGCGTCCGGGCTCTCCGCCTCGCCGAGGGCAACCTCAGGGACGCCGTCGGCGGATCGTGCGAAGTACTTGACCTCGCCGCGGTCGGGGACGTCCGTGACCACCTGCTGGATCGCGAAGTTCTGGCCCTTGATGGCCTTGGTGAGGGGTTCGGACTGCCGGAAGAGGTTGGTGACTTCCTTGGCCCAGTCCTCGGACAGATACTTGACTGCCATTCCTTGTCTCCTTTGTCGGACCCTACCCGGCCGCTGCCTTGCGACAGCGTAAATTGGATGGTACACGGACGGGGGCGTGCCCCCGAGGGACGAGAAGGGAGCTGCAATGGCCGAAGCAGTCATCGTTGAGGCGGTCCGGACCCCGATGGGCAAGCGGGGAGGCAAGCTCGCCGGCTGGCACCCCACCGATCTCCTCGCAGCAACGCTCTCCGAGCTGGTGAGCCGCGCCGGCATCGACCCCGCGGCGGTCGACGACGTGATCTGCGGCTGCGTGTCGCAGGTCGGGGAGCAGTCCCTCAACATCGCCCGCAACGCCTGGCTCGCCGCGGGCCTGCCCGAGTCGGTCCCGGGCACCACCATCGACCGTCAGTGCGGCTCCTCGCAGCAGGCTGCTCACTTCGCGGCCCAGGGGGTGATCGCCGGAGCCTACGACGCCGTCATCGCGTGCGGCATCGAGCACATGACCCGGGTGCCCATGGGCTCCGCCATGAGCGGCGGCTTCCCCTTCACCCCGCAGATGATGGCCCGCTACGACGGCAACCTCGTGCCCCAGGGCATCTCCGCAGAGTTGCTCGCCGCCGACTGGGACCTGAGCCGGGAGGAGCTGGACGACTTCGGCTACCGCTCGCACACCCTCGCCGGGCAGGCGACCGCCGAGGGTCGCTTCCGCAAGGAGATCTTCCCCGTCAAAGTCGACGGCCCCGAGGGCAGCGAGCTCTTCGAGACCGACCAGGGCATCCGGTACCCGTCCGACCGCGCCAAGATGGCGACCCTGCTGCCCCCCTTCTTCAACGAGGAGATGGGTAAGCAGTTCCCCGAGATCCGTTGGGTCGTGACGGCCGGCAACTCTTCGCAGATCACCGACGGCGCCGCCGCCCTGCTCATCATGAGCCGGGAGAAGGCCGAGGCCCTGGGGATGGCGCCCCGGGCACGCTTCCACTCGTTCGCGCTCGCCGGCAGCGACCCCGTCCGGATGCTGGCGGGGCCGATCCCCGCCACCCGCAGGGCCCTCGAGCGGGGCGGCCTGGACCTGGAGTCGGACATCGACGTGGTCGAGATCAACGAGGCCTTCGCCTCGGTCGTGCTGGGGTGGAAGAAGGTCCTCGGGATCGACGACGCCTGGTTCGAGGAGCGCGTGAACCCCAACGGCGGTGCCATCGCCCTCGGCCATCCCCTGGGCGCCTCCGGGGCGCGCCTCATGACCACGCTGCTGCACGAACTCGAGCGCCGCGGCGGGCGCTACGGATTGCAGACGATGTGCGAAGGTGGGGGCATGGCCAACGCCACGATCATCGAGCGCCTCGGCTGAGGGTTCCCCATGCCTGATGCAGGGCCTGACGCAGGGCGGGGCGCAGGGCCGGGCCCAGGTACGGACGCGCGGGGCCCGCAGGCAGGAGAGCCGATCCCCGGCTCGATCCAGATGCTCGGCCGGATCATCCGGGTGTCCCTCCTCGCCCTCGTGGCGATGATCTTCCTCAGCCTCGTCTGGTTCCTGTCGGGCGTCCTCGGCTCGCCGATCCTCAGGGTGCTGTTCGGAGCCGTCCTCTTCGTCATCGTCGCATCGCTGGGGGTGGGGTACTTCCGCCAGGTGGCGAACCCACCGCCGCCCGACCCGGTCCCGACTGCGGTCCACCCAGGGCTGCGGCTCGCCTACGTGTGCGACATGTGCGGGCTTGAGCTCGCGGTGCTGAAGGTGGCCAAGGACCGGGCCCCGAAACACTGCGGGGAGACGATGACGCTCGTTCGCCGGGGCCCGGCCTCGGACGACGAGGGGGACGAGGAGGACGAGCCCGAGGTCTAAGCCGCTCCCTCAGTGCCACTGCGTCGCGACGCCGAACGCGACGGCGATCAGGATGAGGCCCACCCAGATCATGTAGTCCTTGTCGAAGAAGTGCACAGAGCCCGACAGGACGTAGCGGGACAGGATCACCGCGAACCCGAGGGCGAGGAGGCCGAAGAACAGGACGGGCACCCAGGCCGGCGACGGGGCCGGCTTGCGCTTCGGCGGCGGCTGGTAGCGGCGGCGCTTCGACTTGGAGACCGGCACAGGGATCCTCTCCTGGGGCGTACCCGCCGCATTGTACTGTGGGATGCATATGGGCATCACTGGTGGCAAGGTGCTGCGCTGGACCGGCAGGGTGCTGATCGGCACCGGGACCTTGATCCTCCTCTTCCTCGCCTACCAGCTCTGGGGAACCGGCTTTATCACGAGCCGCCACCAGACCGACCTCAAGCAGAAGTTCTTCGCCGGGGTCCACGCCGCGCAGGCGAGGCCGAACCCGACTGCCGGGACGACTGGCACGGTCGTGACGGCCCCCGCCCCAGCCAAGCCGAACCTGGGTACGGGCATCGCCCTCCTCGAGATCCCGAAGATCAACCTCAGCATGGTCGTCGTCGAGGGCGTCAGCGTGGAGGACCTCAAGCTCGGCCCTGGCCACTACCCCGGCACTCCCCTGCCGGGCGAGCCCGGCAACGTGGTCATCTCGGGCCACCGGACCACCTACCTCCACCCCTTCTACAACCTGAACGAGCTCGGCATCGGCGACAGCATCACCCTCACCAGCCGGGACGGTAGCAAGGCCGTCTACCTCGTGACGGAGAACAAGATCGTCGCTCCGACCGCCGTCGAGGTGATCTCGAACACGCCAGACGACCGGCTGACCCTCACCACCTGCAACCCCCGTTACTCGGCCTCCCAGCGCCTGATCGTGGTCGCCACGCTGCAGAATGCCCCGACGAAGCAGGCGCCGGCATGAGGGCGCCACTCAAGGTCCTCGTGGTGGTGGGTGGCGTCGCCGTGGGCCTCGTGGTGCTGTTCTTCCTCTTCGAGCGCGTGATCCCGCACATCCTGCCGACGAACTTCTAGTAGCTCTAGACTTGCCCAGGTGAGCGGGCCCCGGGTGCTGCTGATCGACAACTTCGACTCCTTCGTCTACAACATCGCCCAGTACCTGGGGGCATCGGGGGGGGACCCGGTCGTGCTGCGCAACGACGCCGGCCTCGAGGAGCTGGAGGCGCAGGCCCCGGATGCGCTCGTGGTCTCCCCCGGACCGGGCCGGCCGGAGGACGCCGGATGCTCGGTGGCGGCGATCCGCCACTTCGCCGGCAGGATCCCCGTCCTCGGTGTGTGCCTCGGTCACCAGGCCATCGGCATCGCCTTCGGCGGTACCGTCGTCCGGGCGGGGCGGGTGATGCACGGGAAGACCTCCGAGGTGTTCCACGAGGGGACCGGCGTCTTCGCCGGACTGCCGAGCCCCGTCGAGACGACCCGCTACCACTCGCTCGTGATCGACCCCGCCGGGCTCCCTGCCGAGCTGGAAGTGACGGCCCAGACCGCGGACGGCGTGATCATGGGGGTCCGCCACCGGGAGGTGGCCGTCGAGGGCGTCCAGTTCCACCCCGAGTCGGTCCTGACGGCCTCGGGCATGGACATGATCGTGAACTTCCTGGCCGCAGCCAGGCCCTAGCCCTGGGAGCGCCCGTAGCAGGGGAAAAGGACCCAGCACCTTTCTTTGTGTGAATAGGCTCCATTATGAGCCATCAGCACACAAAAAAGATTAGGGCGGGTTGGCGGTGGAGGTCGGCGTCGAGGATGGCGAGGCCGACGTCGACGGTGACGTGCCGATGCTCTGCGACACGGTGATCAGCACCGTGTCGCCGGGGCAGGCGCCCTGCCCTCCCTTCGGGGACTGGTCGACGACGAGCCCGGGGGTCCCGAGCACCTGGGTCTGGGTCTGGGACTTCACGGTGAAGCCGGCCTGCTGGAGGGCGCTGGTGGCATCGGCCTGCTGGCGCTGCGTCACGTCCGGGACCTGCTTCGCAGGGTTAACCGTGATCGTCACGCTGGAGCCCGTCGGGACCTGCTGGCCCCCCTGCGGGTTCTGCGAGAGGACGCTGTTCGGGGTCTTGGCGGGGTCGCAGGTTCCGGACACCGGCACCGCGGCGAAGTTCTCGTCGCGCAGCACCTGCGTGGCGTGGGCCTGGTCGAAGCCGGTCACGTCCGTGAGCGTGGCCGGCTGCTTGCCCCCGCTCTGGTAGATGTCGATCGGGGCCCCCCGCTGGGTCACGGTGTTGGCCTGCGGCTGCGTGCGGGTCACCTGCCCCTGGGGAACGGTCGCCGAGAACTCCGAGTTGACGTTGCCGACCATGAAGCCCGCCTTCGTGATCGCCGTCTTGGCGTCGTTGAGGGACTTGTTCGAGACATCGGGGACCGGGCCCTTCTGGGCGCCGCTGCTGACAGTGAGCAGCACCGTCGAGTTCGGCTTGACCTTGTTGCCGTCGGGCGGATTCTGGCTGATGACCGAGCCGGACGCCACGGTGTCGTCGAACTTCACGGTGTCGCTCACGCCCTTGAGCTGATGCTGGCTGAGCATGGCCTGGGCCTGGGCGAGCGGCTGACCCGTGACGTTGGGCACGGTGACCGACGCGGTGCCGCCCGAGATCACGTAGTACGCGATCGCCCCGCCGCCCACGAGGATGGCGGCGATCAGGAGGAGGACCAGGCCGAGCGCGAGCCCCCGGCGCGCCGGCGGCACCCCTTGGGGGGGGCCGATGGCCGGGATCACCGTCGTGGCCTCCCGCGGCGGCCCGGCGGGCGCCATGGCGACCGTCTGGTCGGTGGGCAGCACGGGCGTCGCTTCGACTGCCTGGCCGGCGAGGAGGCGCTGGAGGTCGAGGCGCATCTCGTCCGCCGACTGGTAGCGGTTGTCGGGGTTCTTCGCGAGGGCCTTCAGGACGACGGCGTCGAGCTCCGGAGGGATCTGGGCGATGAGGTGGCTGGGTGGCTTCGGGGCCTCCCGGACGTGCTTGTAGGCGATCGCCACCGCGGTGTCCGCCTTGAACGGGACGGTGCCGGTCAGCATCTCGTACAGGACGACCCCCACCGAGTAGACGTCGGAGCGGGCATCGACGGGCATCGCCTGCGCCTGCTCGGGCGAGAGGTAGTTGGCCGTGCCGAGCACCGTGCCGGTCTGGGTGACCGTCGCCCCCGAGTCGGTGATGGCCCGGGCGATGCCGAAGTCCATGACCTTGGTCTTGCCCTCGCCGTTGATCATGATGTTGGCGGGCTTCACGTCCCGGTGGACGATGCCGTGGCGGTGGGCGTAGTAGAGGGCGGAACACACCTCGACGGCGATCTCCTCGGCCCGCTCCGGCGTGAGCGGCCCGTCGCTCTGGATCACCTCCTTGAGCGACTTTCCTTCGACGAACTCCATGACGAGGTAGTAGGTACCGCCGTCGGAGCCCCAGTCGTAGATGGCGACGATCCGGGGGTCGTTGAGGCTGGCTGCCGACTGGGCCTCCCGGCGGAAGCGCTCGATGAAGGCTCGGTCCCGGGCGAGCTCGGGGTGCAGGATCTTCAGGGCGACGGGGCGGCCAAGGAGGCGGTCCTGCGCGATGAAGACCTCCGCCATGCCGCCCGAGGCGAGCGGGCCGGTGACCTCGTACCGCCCTCCGAAGAGGCGACCGGGCTTACTCAACCACCTCCTCCACCGTGGCGGTGCTTGGCGGTGGGTGTGGGGCTCGGGCTCGGGGTCGAGCAGCCGTACCCGATCAGGCTGCAGAGCAGGCCGGAGCCCGGATTGGAGCTGTTGTCACCCGAGTTCTGGTCCTCCTCGGGGACGGCCGTGACGGTGAGCGTCACCGGGGCGTCCTTGGCCACGACGGCGCCGGGCAAAGGGCTCTGCGCATAGACCTGGCCATCGACCGTCCCCGGGACGGTCTGGTCGCTGACGACGACATGGAGGAAGCCTTTCGCCTTGATGATGGTGGTGGCGTCGGTGACGTTCTTGGTTGTGACGTCGGGGACGGCGGCAAGGTTTCCGAGCGAGACCGAGAAGGTTACCCCGAGCCCACGTTTCAGTTTGGCCCCCGCCTTCGGGTCCTGCACCAGGACCTGCCCTGCGGGCTGGTCCGAGGGGACGTTCGTCCGGGCCACGGTGAAGCCCATGCCGCGGGCGGCGGCGCTGGCCTGGTCGAAGGTCATGCCGGTCCACGCCGGGAGGGCCTTGGGGGCGTTCATCCGCTGCCAGGAGCGGACGATGTCGAACGACAGGCCGGCCATGAACAGCACTACCAGCGCCGCCAACACCCAGGCGAGACGCCCTCGCCGGCGGGGCACCCGGGCCGGCGGGTGGGGTGCCTGGGGGGGCGTCGGCGGCCGCGGCACCGCCCCGGGGGCCGCCTCGACCATCGTGGGGGGGCCGACCATCAGCGGCACGGTGCCGGGACCCGCCGCGGCAGCCGGCATCGGCGCCGTGCCGCTCGGGGGACGAGCCGCGGAGCGGAGGGCCCTCGCCATGGCCGCGGCGCTGGGGAACCGCTCGTCGGCGGTGGGGGCGAGCGCACGCCGGATGACCGCATCCATCTCGGCCCCGACTGCCGGATTGAGCGCCCCTGCGCTCGGTGCCGGGGCGTCGAGGCGCGCGGTGGCCGACGCTATCGAATTGTCGCCAGCGAAGGGTGGGTGACCCGTGACAAGCTGGAACGCGACGCACCCGAGCGAGTAGATGTCGCTCGCCGATGTCGCCCGCTCCCCGCGTACCTGCTCGGGTGAGAGGTAGTCCGGCGTGCCGATCAGGGCGCCGGTGGTGGTGAGCTGGCCGCCGCCAGCGGCGAAGGCGACGCCGAAGTCGGTGATCTTCACCGCCCCGGAGCGGGTGAGGAAGATGTTGGCCGGCTTGATGTCGCGGTGGACGGCCCCCAGCCCGTGGGCGTACGCGAGGGCGTCGGCGGCCTGGGCCAGGATGCCCGCGACCTCGGCGCCGGCCATGGGGCCGCCGGTCGCAAGGATCGTGTGGAGGTCCTGGCCGTCGAGCAGTTCCATGACGATGGCCGGGCGGCCCTCCTCCTCGGCGAAGTCGTACACGGCGGCGATGCCGGGGTGCGACAGGGATGCGGCGATGCGGGCCTCCTGGCGGAAGCGGGCCAGGGAGCGCTCGTCGGCGGCCAGTTCCTCCCGCAGCAACTTGACGGCGACCTCACGGCCCAGCACCTCGTCGTGGGCGCGGACCACCGTCCCCATGCCGCCCGCCCCGATGATGTCGCCGAGGCGGTAGCGGCCAAGGACGCTCCGGGTTGCTTGCTGCCCCACTTTCTGGTCCAGTGGGACGCCGGCCTCCTTGCTCACGACGTCACCATCCTCGCACCTGCTTATCCGCGAGCATGACCTGCTGCGCAATCGGCGCAGAAAGCTTCCCGCCCGTCGCCTCGCTGCCGAGGTTGCCGCCGTTCTCGACCAGCACCGCGACGGCGATCTTCGGGGCGTCCGCCGGGGCAAAGGCGATGAACCAGGCGTGCGGCGGCTGCCCGGCGGCGGTCTGCGCCGTGCCGGTCTTGCCCGCCACCTTCACGCCCGGGATCTGGGCGGCCGTGCCGGTCCCTGCGTGCACGACTCCCTCCATCAACGTGGTCAGCGTCGCTGCGACATCCGGGGGTACCGCCGTCTTCCACACCGAGGGCTTGCTCTGCTGGATGACGTTGCTCTGGGGGTCCCTGACCTCCTTGACGATGCGCGGCGTCATGATCTTTCCCTGGTTGGCGATGCCCGCCGCGACGAGCGCCATCTGCAGGGGGGTCCCGGCGACGTTGTACTGCCCGATGGCCGACTGGGCCGTGAAGGCCGGGGACTTGAGATCGGCGTCGGTCGGGAGCCGGCTGGCGACGTCGGGGATGTCGAGGGGCGGGGCCTCGCCGAAGCCGAAGTCGCGGGCCGTCTTCGCCAGTGCCCCCGCCGGGAGCTGGGTCGCCAGCCTGGCGAAGTACACGTTGCAGGACTGGGCCAGCGCCTGGGCCATGTCGCCGCCACACACCTCGTTGCCGAAGTTCTTGATGGGGCTGGTGGTCTGGGCCGGGAGGAATTGGCCGGTGGGGCCGTAGGACGTCGACACGCCGAGGCCGTTCTGGAGGGCCGCCGCCGCGGTGATGATCTTGAAGGTGGACCCCGGGGGGTAGGTCTGGCTGGCCGCCCGGTTCAGCATCGGCTTGCCAGGGTCGGCCTGGAGGGCCTTCCACGCCTTGGTGTCGGCATTGGCGTCATGGCTCGAGATGGTCGTGGGGTCGTAGGACGGCGACGAGACCATGGCGAGCACCGCGCCGGTCGTCGGGTCGAGGGCGACGATCGCACCCTTGTGCGTGCCGAGGGCGGCTGCCGCAGCCTTCTGGAGCTGCTCGCTGATCGTCGTCACGACCGTGTCGCCCTGCGTTGTGCCCCCGAAGAGCTGATCGCTCAGCTTCTGCATCGTCAGGCCCCCGCCCTGGCCGGTGAGCTCCTTGTTGTAGGTCGATTCCAGCTGTGCCCTGCCGTAGATGGACGAGTAGTACCCGCTGACGTGGGCGAAGGTGGCCCCGTCGGGGTAAGTCCGGAGGTACTTGAGGTCCTCGTTGGGCGTCTTGACGCTGAGGGCCACCGTCTTCTCGTCCGACGAGAGGATCGGTCCCCGGGCGATGGCGTACTCCTTCAGGATCACCCGGACATTGCCCGGGTTGTTGGCGAGGTGCTCGGCGTTCACGAGCTGCACCCAGTTGAGATTGACGAAGGCGACCCCGAAGAGCACGAGGGCGATCAGCGCCACGATGCGGATCTGGCGGTTCACCGGCCGCCTCCCGCCGGGCCAAGGTCCGCCAGCGACTCGCTTGAGCCCGGCGTCCAGCCCCCCACGAGGTTGTCCACCGCCAGGTTGTCGGAGACCCTGAGCAGCAGGGCGATGATCACGAAGTTGGCGAGCAGGCTCGACCCCCCGTAGCTCATGAACGGCAGCGTCACGCCGGTGAGGGGGATCAGCCGGGTGACCCCGCCGATGATCAGCAGCGTCTGCAGGCAGAACACCGTCCCAAGGCCGGTGACGAGCAGCTTGGAGAAGTCGTCCCGGCACCTGGTGGCGAGGCCGAAGACCCTGGCACCGAAGATGGCGTAGGCACAGAGGATCGCCGTCGTCCCGACGAGGCCCAGTTCCTCCCCGGCCGCGGAGAAGATGAAGTCCGTGGAGACCTCGGGGATGAGTTCGGGCTTGCCGAGGCCGAGGCCGGTGCCGAAGACGCCGCCGGTGGCGAGGGCGAACAGCGACTGCACGATCTGGAAGCCGTGCCCCCTCGGGGAGCCGAAGGGGTTGAGCCAGACCTCGAAGCGGGACCGGACGTAGCCGAAGAGGTTGTAGGCGACGAACGCCCCGCCACCGAACAGCACGAGCCCCGACAGCGGGTAGACCGGGCGGGCGGTCGCGACCCACAGCATCACGACGAAGATGGCGAAGAACAGCAGGGAGGCCCCGAGCTCCTTCTCCTGGACCAGGACCACGACGGAGATGGCCCAGGCGACCAGGACCGGACCGAAGTGGCGGATCTCCGGGATGCCGATGGGGCCGATCCGCCGGATGGCCACCGCCAGGAGCTCGCGGCGCTCCGACAGGTACCCGGCGAAGAACATCACCAGGCAGACCTTCCCGAACTCGCCCGGCTGGAAGTTCAGCGGGCCCAAGCGCACCCAGAGCCGCGCGCCGTTGATGGTCATGCCGAGGCCGGGCACGATGGGCAGCAGGATGAAGGCGACGCCCGCCACCGCCCAGGTGTAGCGGTAGCGGGCGAGCGCCCGCACGTCGCGCACGACGACGAGCGTCGCCACAAAGGCGACGACCGAGATGACCAGCCAGCGCAGCTGCGCGCCGGCGAGGTGGTGGTGCGGCCGGTAGGCGACGTCGAGCCGGGCCAGCAGCACCAGGCCGATGGCGTTGAGGAGCGCGGCGATGGGCAGTAGCAGCGGGTCGGAGGCGGGGGCGAAGCGCCGCACGGCAAGGTGCGCCACCAGGTAGCTCGCAACGAAGACCCCGCCGTACAGCGCCAGGTGGCGCGGCACGCCCGGCGAGCGGGACAGCGACGTCAGCCAGTACCCGCCGATGGCAACGACCGACGCCAGCACCAGCAGCGACGCCTCGGTGTTGCGCCGGACTGCAGGAACGATCACGGGGAGGGCCTCGGCGTGCCCGTCGCCGTGGGCGTGGCGGTGGCCGTGGCCGTGGCCGTGGGGGTCACGGTCGAGGTCGGGTTCTGTTCCACGGTCAACTGCAGGTTCCGGAGGTTCTCCACCGCACGGTCGGCCGCGCTCCGGCCGGCGGCCTTGATGCCCTCGCGGAGCTGCTGCTGGTTGTACGACGGGAGCGAGGCCGTGGGGATGTCCGTGGTCCGGACGAGCGAACTCACCCGGATGCCGGCGAACGATCCCGGCACGCCGCGGAAGACCGCCACGTGGCCGCTCTGCTCGCCGACGTACCAGGAACTCCGCACGGCGAAGAGGCCGCCGACCAGCCCGACGACGAGCAGCGGGACCACGACGACCGTCCCCAGGAGCAACCTCGTGCGCCGGCGTCGGGCCGGGATCGTGGGGAGCCCATGGACGGGGCGGCCCGCGGGTGCCGGACCCGCCGGCGGGCCGGGCCGGTCCGCTTCACGCATGCGGTGCGACGGGACCCTCCGCGCGCTCGGGGCCGATGCCGGGCCCTCGCCAGGCATCGACCGGCCGAGCCGCTGGGACCCGTAGGACCCTCCGCCGGTGAGCACGACCGCCGGCTGCTCCGCGGTCCGGGACGGGTCGGGGCCGCCACCGCGCTTGGGGAAGTCCACGATGACGACGGTGACGTTGTCCTTGCCCCCCGCGGCGAGGGCCGCCTCGACCAGGGCCTGGGCAGCGGCCTGCGGATCGGGCGTCGCCTCGAGGATCTCCCGGATGTCGTCGTCGTCCAGCATCGAGGTGAGCCCGTCGGTGCAGAGGAGCAGCCGGTCGCCCGGGCGGACGTCGAGCAGTTGCACGTCGACGTCGACCTCCGGCGACACGCCCAGGGCCCGCTCCAGCACGGAACGCTGCGGGTGGCGGTCTACCTCGTCCGCCGGGATCTTGCCCTCCCGGGCGAGCCGCTCCACGACGGTGTGGTCCTGGGTGAGCCGCCGCAGCCTCCCGTCGCGCAGGAGGTAGGCCCGGGAGTCGCCCACATGGACGATCTGGGCGGCGTCGTGGCGAGTCATCATGGCGGTGATCGTGGTGCCCATGCCGGCCAGGTCGGGATTGGCCGAGGCCTCGGCGTGCACGGCGCGGTTCGCTGCCTGGACGGCCGCGACCAGGGAGTCGGTGTCGTGGCCGGCCCCCTCCCGCAGGGTGCGGATCGCTCCCGCCGAGGCAACCTCGCCAGCGCGGTGGCCCCCCATGCCGTCGGCGACGGCGAAGAGGGGCGGCGCCGTCAGGTAGGCGTCCTCGTTGTTGGAGCGCACGAGGCCCACATCGGTCGCGGCGGCGTAGCGGGGGGCCTCCCCGTCGCCGGTGGACGTCACCGGCGGAACTCCAGTTCGGTGCGGCCGATGCGGGCCCGGTCGCCGCGGTTGACCGGCGTGGGGGCCGTCACCTTGCGGCTGTTCAGGTAGGTCCCGTTCGTCGATCCCATGTCCTCGAGGAAGAACTGCCCGTTGCGCCGGAAGACGCGGGCGTGGACCTGGCTCGCGTAGGTGTCGCCGAGGACGATGTGGCACTTGCCGCTGCGCCCGAGGATCAGCTCGTCGCCGAGGTCGAAGAGCTTGGGCTTCTCCCCGCCGACCAGCAGCGCCACCTTGTCGGGAGGCTTGCCCGACCGTCCCGTGGCCGGGGCGGGTGCGGCGGGTGACTTCGGGGTGCGAGGGCCGGAGATCTCCAGGTACATCGCCCGTACGGCCCGGGCCAGGAACAGGAAGATCAGCGCCAGGAACAAATACTTGAGGATCGTGAGGGCAAGCGCAGGCACGGCCTCCCCTTCGCGATCAGTCGGCGTTTGAGGCAGGCAGAGGGTCTGACGCCACCTGGGTCGGTTCGGGTACAGGGACGGGCGCTGCCTTGGGAGGTGCCGGCCGCACCTGCTCGGTGGCGACTTCCATCTTGCTGCTGCCCACCTGGATCCGGTCGCCCGGCACCAGCCGCCGTTCCTTGACAAGGCTGCCGTTGACGTAGGTGCCGTTCGTCGAGTCGAGGTCGACGATCCACCAGCCATCCTCCCGCCTGACCAGCTCGGCGTGTTGCCGGGAGGCGTTGGCGTCGTTGAGGCTGATCTCGCAGGCGGGCAGGCGGCCCATCACGAGCCGGCCTCCTTCGAGGGGCCACTCCTTCGGGGGGTGTGACCCTACCAGCCGAAGGACGTCGCGCTCGAGCGGTTCGGGGGCGGCGGGCGCGACGGCGTCGGCGTCGTGCTCGGCGTGGGTGTCGAAGCGCCCGGAGGGGACCCGCTCGTCCCGGACGAAGTCCACGACGAGGGGGCCGGGGAACTGCCACCGGCGCTCGCCGGCGCTGCGGCGCAGGAGGGAGCCGAACTCCTCCTGGAGCGTGGGAATGAGCCCCTCGAATCGCTCGAAATCCTCGGTGCCGAGGTGGATCTCGTACCGGTTCGGCACGTAGACCGCCCCCACGCTCACCGTCTTTGCCCCCTCCATGTCGCGCAACAGACGCCTGCCGATCTCGGCGGGCTGGATCGGGGAGCGAAAGGCCTTGGAGAAGAAACCGTCGACGACTCGCTCCAGTCGGCGTTCAAACTCGTCGAAGAGCCCCAGGTGTCCTCCAAGACTTCACGGAAAAAGGGTTTCGACCCGCCGTGAGTATACCCGGGTGCCCCTCGGGCCCGGTCGGGTCCGTGATGGGCCTTGACGGGGCCTGGTGGGCCCCGACCGATTACACTTGCGGACGCTTCCACTCAAGGGCGAGTGGCGGAATGGTAGACGCGCTGGCTTCAGGTGCCAGTGGGTGCAAGCCCGTGGAGGTTCAACTCCTCTCTCGCCCACACAGTTCCGCCCAGGCGGGGCCTTCGAGAAGCGTGAAGACTTTGGTACCGATAGCAGCCCTTTTCTTCACGTTCCTTCTTCACGCTTCCTTCTTCACGCTTCCTTCTTCACGCTTCTTTCTTCACGCCTCTGCGTGTGCGTCCTCCCGACCCATCAGGCGAGGCCCGCCGCGGCGGTGAGCGCTGCCCGGTAGACCTCCTTGAGCGGCAGGCCCAGCGTCCGGGCCGCCTCGGCGCAGTCGGCGTACTCGGGGGCGACGTTGACCGCCACGTCGTCCCGGAAGGCAACCTTGACCCGGACGGGGAGGCCACCCACCTGGACCTCCAACCACCGGCGCGGCAGCATCCAACGGCGCACTGCCGAGACGCGGACCCCGATCGTTGAGGTCTCGGCGATGAGCGTTTCCCGCACCGCCTCCTCGGCATGCGGCGGGGCGAGCACCTGGATGACCTGGGCGGGCCGGCCCGCCTTCCCGATCACCGGGACCACCCAGGCGTCGATCGCACCGGCGGCAAGGAGGCGCTCCAGGACGTACGGGTACAGCTCGGGGTTCATGTCGTCGACGGTCGCCTCGACGATGAGGTCCTCGATGCCCTCGGCACGCTCGTCGCCCTGCCCCTCCGACGCCTCCCCGAGGACGATGCGCAGCACGTTGGGGATCTCGAGCTCCCGACTGCCGGCCCCGTGCCCGACGGAGGAGACCGTCATGGAGGGCATCTTGCCGAACGAGGTCACGTACTCCGCAAGGATGGCGGCCCCCGTCGGGGTGATGAGCTCGGCCTCGATGTTCCGGCCGTAGATCGACGCCCCGCCCAGCAGCTCCAGCACCGCCGGGGCCGGCAGCGGCAGGGGACCGTGGCGCGACGGGACGACACCGGTGCCGGTCGCCACCGGGGAGGCGAACACGTTGCCGGCGCCGAGGCTGGCGAAGGCGGCGGCGCTGCCGACGACGTCCACGATCGTGTCGACGCCGTCGAGCTCGTGGAAGTGCACCTCGCCCGTGCCCACGCCGTGCACCTGGGCCTCGGCACGGGCGAGCCGTCCCAGGATCGAGGCGGCCCGGGCCGCGACCTCGGGATCCAGGTCCGCCCCGTCGAGGAGGCGGAGGCCGTCGGCGTAGGTGCGCATGACGGTCCATGTGCCGTCGGGGGCCGAGATGTCCACCTTGCAGGCCCGCAGCCCGCAGCGGCGCACAGTGGTGAATGTCAGCTCGAAGGGGATGCCGAGGGCGGTGAGCTGGGTCTCGACGGCGCCGAGGTCGGCACCGGCGTCGATCAGCGCTGCAAGGATCATGTCCCCGGACGCCCCGGAGAAGCAGTCGAGGTAGGCGATCATGCCCGGCGCCACAGCATCATCGCCGCGAAGACGGCGGCACCGAACCCGTTGTCGATGTTGACCGCGACGACCCCCGGGGCACAGGAGTTGAGCATCGTGAGCAAGGGGGCGATGCCCCCGGCCCCGGCCCCGTACCCCACCGAGGTGGGCACGGCGACAACCGGGGCGGCCACGAGGCCCCCGACCACGCTGGCGAGCGCACCCTCCATGCCGGCGACGACGATCACGACCCCCGCGCGGTCCAGCACCGCCCGGGAGGCGATGAGGCGGTGCAGCCCCGCCACCCCGACGTCGTAGAGGCGTTCGGTGGGGAGTCCGAGGGCCTCCGCCGTGACCGCGGCCTCCTCGGCGACAGCCACGTCCGCGGTGCCGGCGGACACGATGGCGACCGGCTCGCCGCCGGACGGCGCCTGGGAGCGAGCGACGATCAGGCGGGCCACGTCGTGGAACACGGCATCGGGGGCGATCGCCGCCACCGCATCGTGCTGGGTCTTGGTCGCCCTGGTCACGATCACCGCCCCCTGGTTGCGCTCGAGGAGCACGGTGACGATGGCGGCCGCCTGCTCGGCCGTCTTCCCCGGGCCGTAGACAGCCTCGGGGAGGCCGAGGCGCAGCTCCCGGTGGTGGTCCACCCTCGCGAAGCCGAGGTCGGAGTAGGGGAGATAGCGCAGCTCACGCACTGCCTCGTCCACCGACAGCTCGGCGCCGGCGCAGGCCTCGAGGATCTGGCGGAGCGTCGCTTCGTCGATAACTGCCACCTCCTGGAAGACCGGTTTTCCCTATCAGGTGCCAATCGGGCATCGGACCGGTGAAGTATCCTATGGCCTCGCCACCCATGAACCAACAAACGATCGTCCTCATCGCTGCGTCGGGCGGCCTCGCCGCGCTCGCGCTGGTCGTGGCACTCTCGGCGCACCGCCGTCTTGCGGCCGCCAAGCGGTCCCTCGCCGTCCTCCAGGCGACGTCGAACGGCAAGACGATGCTCGACGCCGTCGCGACCTACGGCAAAGACCTCCAGCTGTTCGAGCAGGGCCTGAACAAGATCCTCGAGCGGCAGGACGAAATCATGCTCGACCAGGCGACCTCGGTCCGTAACGTCGCGGTGGTGCGCTACGACGCCTTCGACGATATGGGCGGCCGACTGTCCTTCTCGGCGGCCCTCGTCGACGATCACGGGAGCGGCCTCGTGCTCTCGGCAATCAGCGGGCGGATGGAGGCCAGGGCCTACGCCAAGATCATCGAGGAGGGGGAGTCTGAGATGGGCCTCTCACCGGAAGAGCGCAAGGCAATCGACGAAGCGATGAACGGGCGGAAGCGCAACAAGGCGAAGGTCAAAGCGAGGAGGTAGGGCCATGATCCGTCGCAGGCTCCTGGGGTCGCAGGATCCCCAATCAGAGCCCGGCCCCGCAGCACCCGAGCAGGCGCCCGTCGCGGCGAGGGTGGCAAACCCCCCGCCCCCCACCAGCCCAATCCCGAGCCCGAGCAGGGCCCCCCAATCGAAGGAGGCGGATGTGAGCCAGCGACCAGAGTCGATCCAGTCGGTCCCGCGTGCAGGCGGCGACCAAACCGTGACCGTGATCGGCAACGGTGCCCGGTTGGAAGGCAACCTCATCGCGGCGGCGTCGCTGCGCATCGAGGGGACGGTGACCGGAACGATCACCGCCGAGGGCGACGTCATCGTCGCCCCGGAGGCCGAGGTGGCCGCGGACATCAAGTCGACGAACACGACGCTCGGCGGCCATTACACGGGCAACGTCGTCGCGTCCGGGACCATCGAGCTGACGAGCACCGCCCGGGTCGAGGGGAACCTCACCTGCCGGACGCTCGTCGTCAACCAGGGCGCCATCTTCTCGGGCCAGTCGATCATGGACGGCGGCGTCAAGAAGCCCACCGCCGTCCCCCTTTCATCGACCGGTTCGACGCCGGGCACGCGTTCGCCCACGCCGGCCTCGCCGTCGCCGTCTTCGGCTGGGCCGTCGGGCACGTCCGGCTAAGCGTGCTCGTCTTCCTCCCAGCTGCCGGTTGATCGACGTCAAGCTGCTCCGCAACGACCCCGGCCTGGTCCGCGCGTCCCTGGAGCGCCGGGGGGCCAAGGTCGACCTCGACGCCATCATCGAGCTCGATAACCGCTACCGCGCCCTGCTCCAGGAGGTCGAGGCGGCCCGGGCCGAGCAGAACCAGGCGGGCAAGCGCATCGCCGAGGCATCGGGGCCGGCGAAGGCCCCCTACAGAAACCAGGCCATCGCCGAGATGAAGCGGCTCTCGGAGCGGCTGAAGCACCTCGAGGCCGAGTTGGCCGAGCTCCGCTCCACGCTCGACCAGGCCCTCTCCGAGGTCCCCAACCTCGTCCACCCCGACGCCCCCGATGGCTTCGGCGACGAGGCCAACCGCCTCGTGCGGGAGGTTGGGGCGCCGCCCGTCTTCGACTTCACGCTCAAGGACCACATGGATGTGGGCGAGGCGCTCGGGATCATCGACACCGAGCGGGCGAGCAAGGTGTCGGGCTCCCGGTTCGCCTACCTGCTCGGCCCCGCCGTCCTGCTCGAGTTCGCCCTCGTCCGCATGGCGATGGAACGGCTGATGGCCGACGGCTTCGTCCCGGTGATCCCCCCCGTGCTGGTCCGGGGAGAGGCGATGTACGGCACCGGATTCTTCCCCACCGACGAGGCGCAGGTCTACCGCTGCGCCGACGACGACCTGTACCTCGCCGGCACCGCCGAGGTCCCCATCGCCTCGATGCACGCCCGGGAGGTCCTGCCCGCCGACGGCATGCCGCGTCGTTACGTCGGCTACTCGACCTGCTTCCGCCGGGAGGCGGGGACCTACGGGCGGGACACCAGGGGCATCATCCGGGTCCACCAGTTCGACAAGGCCGAGATGTTCTCCTTCTGCTTCCCCGAAGAGTCCGACGCCGAGCACCTCCGGCTCCTCGCCCACGAGGAGGCCATCTGGCAGGCGCTCGAGATCCCCTACCGGGTGCTGGAGATCTGCGCCGGGGACCTCGCCGCACCGAACTACCGCAAGTTCGACATCGAGGCGTGGCTCCCAGGCTCGAACCGGTGGCTGGAGGTGACGTCGTGCTCCAACGACATCGACTACCAGGCCCGCCGGCTCCAGGTCCGGACCAAGCGGGAGTCCGGCACCGACTTAGTCCACACCCTCAACGGGACGGCGGTGGCCGTCGGTCGGGCGATGGTGGCGCTGCTGGAGAACCACCAGCAGGCCGACGGGTCCGTCCGGATCCCCCCGGCGCTCCAGCCCTACACGGGTTTCGACGTCCTCACCCAGTAGGGGCCCGATCAGCGGCCAGCGGGAGCCCCGGGGCCAATGGGGCGGTTTACACTTCTGGCGGAGGGCTCGCGTAACGGCATCGCAGCGGCCTTGAAAGTCGCCGACCGAGAGGTCATCGGGGTTCGAATCCCCGGCCCTCCGCATGCACGGGGAGGCGGTCTCGCCGTGGTGCTCCACGGGTTCGGTCGGGACCACACCACCCCCCTGTCGGGTCTCTCCGACCCTCGATTTCCTCGGGGGCTCGCTCGGGGCCCGCCTCGGTTGAGGTCGCCAGGCCGTAGAATCTCAGGCGGAGGCATCGCCTAGCCAGGTCTATGGCGCGGGATTGCTAATCCCGTTGGGGCGCAAGTCCCTCGCGCGTTCGAATCGCGCTGCCTCCGCGGGCCGGTTGTAAGATCGGTCGAGTAGCGCCCTTAGCTCAGTGGATTAGAGCGTGTGGCTACGGACCACAAGGTCGGGGGTTCGAATCCCTCAGGGCGCGCAGTGGCACGTGATCAGTCAGCACCGATGAACGATCTCGACTACATGCGCCTGGCGCTCGGCGAGGCGCACAAGGCCCTCGACCACGATGACGTCCCCATCGGGGCGGTGGCAGTGGTCGGGGACACGGTCGTCGCGGCCGCCCACAACGAACGGGAGTTGCGATCCGACCCCACGGCCCACGCCGAGATCCTGGCGCTGCGGGCCGCCGCGGAGCACCTCGGGCGCTGGCGCCTCCACGACGTGACCCTGTATACGACGGTCGAGCCGTGCCCAATGTGCGCGGGGGCCCTGGTGGCGGCGAGGGTCCTTCGGGTCGTCTACGGGGCCGCCGACGAGCGTGCGGGGGCCGGATACTCCCTCTACAACATCCTCCAGGATCCCCGCCTCAACCACGAGTGCCGCCTGACCACCGGGGTGCTCGCTGAGCAGTGCGCCGCAGTGATCCAGGACTTCTTCCGCGCCCGGCGGGGGCGGGTGGAGCCGCTCTAGCGCCCCTATACTGGCCGAGGTGGAGTACCGAAGCGGCCGACCGGGCGCGCCTCGAAAGCGCGTGAGCCTTTACGGGCTCCGTGGGTTCAAATCCCACCTCCACCGCTGGTTCCCGGGGCCTCCTTGGGCCCATAGAAGGCTCCCCTCGTCGTCCGGGACGTCCGGCGACCGTCCCCACCCACTCGGCGCCGTTTTTTCGAGGGGGTGGTGCCGGGCGTGGGCGCAACGTTCTCAATCCCGCTTCGTTCTCACGGAGCGTGGTCTTCCAGGCTTCAGGGCGCCCACCCTAAGACCAGATCGTCCAGTTTCCCATGGGCCTGACTCTATCTTTGAGTATGGAATGGCGTAGAGCGCCGCTTTGTACTCAAAGAATTCGGAGCGGGTCGTCGCTCAGGCTGGGAAGCCACCACGCACAGTGGCGACGTCCGGGAATCAGTCAACGTGCCTCACGAACCCGCCCCTCGACCATGCTCTGCAACGGGTTCCAATGGACGCCAAATGTGCCGTCTGCCCTCCCGGCCCTCTACATGAACGGCATTGGGGCTGGAGCCTCCTTCGACGAAGGTCGACCGGCGCCGCTGGAGGGTTTGAAAGACCCCCCGTGCTTGTCGAACACCTCGGCCGGCCCCTAGCCAATCCCCCGCCAACAGGCTAAAGGTGCTTCAGTGGAATGACGAAGATGCGCATACAAGCTTTGGATGCGCGGGGCCGTCCGGGACCCTGGGGCTGCCACCGCAGGCAGACCCCGGAGTGCCGCTGATCCCCCGTTTGGGTCTTTGCGCATCCGGGAGACTGCCCATTACACTCTGCTAACCCCCACGGTGCCGACCCGGACGTCGGTGAACTTGGCTTGGCTTGCACGGACCGTGGATTTCGAGAGGAGACAACGAGCGTGGCATCAGCGCGGCAGGTGAGAGGACAGGCGATGCGCTTCGCGTGCGTCGTCGCAGCGGTGGCCCTTGTGGGCGCAGCGTGCGGTGGGTCCAAGAAAGTGGCAGCACCCAAGGTCACCGCCTCCGCCACATCCACCCCCCCACCCGCGGCCAGCCAGTCGCCGGCTCCCCCGCCCCCGCCGCCGGTCTGCCCGCTCACCGGCCAGACGCCTGCCGGTGGCGCCGTCCCCAACCGCCCGACGCTGGCCATCAAGGTCGAGAACGCACCGGAGTCCCGGCCCCCTGTCGGCCTCGACGCTGCCGACATCATCTATGAGGAGCCGGTCGAGGGCGGGATCACCCGCTTCGTCGTGATGTACCAGTGCAAGGACGCCGCTCGGGTGGAGCCGGTGCGCAGCTTCCGGCAGGCCGACGTCTACATGACCAACCAGACCGGCAAGGCCCTCATGAGCAGCGCCGGCGGGAGCCCGCCCACCCAGGAAGCCCTCGCGGCGGCCGTCAAGGCGGGATGGCTCGTCGACGTCGGCTACAGCAACGGTGGCGGGTACGGCCGGGACAGCCGGCCCAACCCGCACAACCTCTACACCAGCACGACCGCACTCTATGCACGACCCGATGCCCAGATCGGGGGGACGGCCACCCCGATCTTCACCTACTCGGCGAACCCCGCCCCGGGTGGGCCCGGAGCGCTGATCCACGCCAACTTCTCGTCGTACTCCGACGTGTACTGGCACTGGACGGCGTCCGCCGGCGCCTACCAGCGCTACTACGGGAACTCCCCCGCCAACCTGGCCAACGGCGGGATCATCTCGGCCCAGAACGTGATCATCCAGCGGGTGCCCGTCACGATGAGCTGGTGGATCGAGGACCCGAGCGGCTCCCACCAGCCGGTCCCGAACCTGCTCGGCACCGGACCGACGCTGGTGTGCCGGGCTGGGACCTGCGTGACGGGAACCTGGTGGCGCCCAGGCGAGGGCATGGGCCAGCCCACGTACTACCGGGACGCGGCGGGCAAGCCCATCGACCTCACGCCCGGCGTGACGTGGGTCGAACTCGTGCCGTCCTCAGTGACGGGTGCCACGGCCATCCCGGTCGGGAGCTACTCGGCGCAGTAGGCGCCAGGCTCATCCGCCTGCCCCGAGGAACGTGCCCACCGCCTGGGCGACGCCTGCCGCGATTGCCTGCTGGCCGTCCGCACCCGCGGCGATCGAGGCTTCGAACGGGTCGGTGAGGAAGAGCGGCTCGACGACGGCGCCGGGCATCTCGCTCGGGGTCGCAAGGTAGCCGGGGGCGGCCGGTCCGAGGATGACCAGCCGCCCGTAGGCCCGGCCCGCCGCATCGAGGGCCGGGGCGCCCGCGCTCCCGTCCGTCGTCACGCCGGCATCGGGGATGCCCCAGCCCTTCGCGTTCATGGAGCCGAGGATCTGGGCGTGCAGCAGGGACGCCAGCCGCCTGTTGTCGGCGGCAAACGGGCGGACGTCGTCATAGGCCGTCAGCATCCCGCCGTTCTCGGGGGACGCCGCGGCGTTGAAGTGGATGCTGACGAGCACCGCGGCGTGGGCCGCGTTGGCGCAGGCCGCCCGTGCCGTCCAGTCCTTGAGCGCCCCTTCCACGGTGTAGACGCCGCTCGACAGGTCGCCCGGGCCCGGGATAGCCACCGCGGCGTTGCCCGTACGAGAGAGGACGACCCGGTAACCCCGCCCCTGGAGCAGCCGGGCAGCATCGACGGCCGTCGGGAGGGTCAGCCTCGCCTCGTCCACCCCCACGCCACCCTGGGTGACGCCGAGGGCGCCCGGGTCCGGCCCGCCGTGGCCCGCGTCGAGGAACACGGTCTGGTGACGGTCCCCCGCCGTGGGCAGGAGGGCGACGCAGGCACTGGGACCGAATCTGGCGGGGTCGAGGGGACCGCCGGCAGCGTCGGCGGCCGCCGGCCGGGACGGCGTCCCGCCAGGCGTCCCCGCCGGCAGCGGGGTGGTGGCGGGAATCGAGACGGGGCGCGCGGCCAGGCCGAGGCTTGAACGTCCCGAGGGGGCGACCAGGACCGCGGTCGCTGCGAGCGCTACGAAGCCGACGACGGCCAGGCTCGGGCGCCAGAGCCGCAGCGGGGGGCCCGGCATCCCGTTGGTCTGGGTCCCGGTGTTGGCCCTGGGCGCAGCGTTGGCCTTGGCGGCTGCCTCGCTCAGGGAGACGAACGACAGCGCCTCACCGCCGCCGGTTCCCTTCCTCCTCGGAGATCTCGGCCCCACTGGACACGAGACTACGGCGCGAAGACCGTTGCGTCCCGTGCGGCCCGCGCCGGAGCCCCGATGCCGGGCTACGCCGAGCGACGCTGCCGTCCGTGAGCCATGGCGCCTTCGGCGAACTCCTCGATGGCGGCCGCGCAGAAGGCATCGAGGTCGTCGGGCTTGCGGCTGGTCACCAGGCCCCGCTCGACCACGACCTCACGGTCCACCCAGGTGCCGCCCGCATTGCGGATGTCGGTCCGGAGGCTCGGCCACGACGTGATCGTCCTGCCCCGAACCACATCGGCCTCGACGAGCATCCACGGGGCGTGGCAGATGGCCGCGACGGGCTTGCCCGTGTCGAAGAACGCCTTGACGAAGGCGACCGCCTGGGGATTCATGCGGGCGAGATCGGGGTTGGCGACGCCACCGGGGAGGACGAGACCGTCGTAGCGGGCCGGCTCGGCCCCCACGACCTCCTTGTCGACCGGGAACGTGTCTGCCTTGTCGAGGTGGTTCATCATCTGGATCTCACCCGGCTCGATCGAGATCATCCCGACCGTCGCGCCGGCGTCGCGGATGCGCTCCCACGGCGTGGTGAGCTCGACCCGCTCGACGCCTTCGTTGGCAGCGAAGAACGCGATGGTCCTGCCGGAAAGTTGACCTGCCATCTGGGCACCTCCTGTGCATGGTTGCCCCACCCATCGGGAGTCTTCCCGGCCGGTATGGGACGATAACGGCCATATGAGCCTCGTGGTCGTCGGTTCCGTTGCGTTCGACTCCGTCGCGACCCCCTTCGGGGAGCGTGAACGGATGCTTGGTGGCTCCGCCACGCACTTCGCCCTGGCGGCAAGTTTCTTCACGCAGGTCAGTGTGGTCGGCGTGGTCGGCGACGACTTCACCGACGAGCACGCGACCGTGCTCACGCGGCGGGGCATCCGCATCGACGACCTCGAACACGTCGAGGGGGGCACCACCTTCTTCTGGCGAGGCCGCTACGACTTCGACCTCAACACCGCCCACACCCTCGACACGCAACTCAACGTCTTCGCCGACTTCCAGCCCAGGCTCTCCGACGCCTCGAAGGCGGCCGGCACCCTGTTCCTGGGCAACATCCAGCCGGGTCTCCAGGCTGCCGTCCGCTCGGAGTACGCCAATGGCGGGCCCGACGGACGCGCGGACCCGGGCCTGGTGGGCCTGGACTCGATGAACCTCTGGATCGACACCCAGCGCGACGCCCTCCTCGACGTGGTCGCCACCGTGGACGCCCTCCTCCTCAACGACGCCGAGGTGCGCGCCCTCACCCGCGAGCCGAACACCGTGCGGGCGGCCCGCCGCCTCCGCGACCTCGGCCCCCGCTTCGTCGTGGTGAAGCGGGGGGAGTACGGCGCTGCGCTGTTCGGCGAGGATGGCTTCGTCGGCATGCCCGGCTACCCGCTGGAGACCGTCGTCGACCCGACCGGCGCCGGCGACAGCTTCGCCGGGGGCTTCTTCGGTTACCTCGCCGGCCACGGGGGCGGGGACCTGGCGGAAGGCGTGCTGCGCCGGGCGATGGCGGTGGGCTCGGTGATGGCGTCGTTCAACGTCGAGGGGTTCGGCACCGAGCGGGTGCAGGCACTCACCGAGTCCGACATCCGTCAGCGTTTCGACGACTTCAAGTCGATGATGAGCGTCGAGTCCCTCCACCTCGCCTCGGCCCTTCGGACGGACCTGTAGCAGGTACGACAAACGTCTCGCTGGATGTATCTTGCTTTCCCTGTCACGATCCCGTGAGGCTGTGCACGCCATACTTTGAGTGTGACCAAGGACAACCACTCTTCGTGGTCATGTCGGATTCGCTATTTTCCCATAACACCCGTTTAGGTGCCTTGCAGAAGCCACGGCCTCGAAGTGTGGCTGTTTGACCGCGCCAGGCGCGGTCAAACAGCCAAAGATGCGCCGGGACCCGCCCAGCAGGTACGAGGGCGACCACACAAGGTGGTGACGGCTCGAGCGACGCAGCCTGGCCCGGCAGCCGGCCCCGCCTATTCCTCAGGCCCCACGTCGGAGGTGACGCTGCGGTCCTCGATCTCCCAGGCATGGTCGAGGGCGTGCCAGGCGATGCGGCGGGCGGCGTAGGCCGGCGGCCAGCCCCTCTCCCAGGGTGCCGTCCCACGGGGCGCCGATCAGCTCCAGGAGCGCGCTTCGCAAGGCCGATCCCGGCCCGGCGTCGTCCGGCGGCAGGGACTTCGCCCGGATGCCCAGCTTGCTGGCGTAGGCCTCCTCGGCCCCAAGGACGTGAGCCAGGATCTTGTCCCGGTCCCGGCCACCGCCGCGCGGACCCTTGCGCAACTCGGCCGGGGCGCTCGCCACCACCCCGTCCAGGTAGGTCCAGGAGGCGGCGACGAGACCGGCGATGCGCGCCGCCTGCGGTCCCGCCAGCGGCGCGCGGTCCCCCTCGAGGATGCCCGACGGCGCCCCGAAGTCCGTGGTTGCGTCACCCTTCACCTGCTCGACCACGTCGAACGCCGCCGTCGGTAGCGTCAAACCTGCCAGGGCGGCGACCGGCCCGTATCGCTCGGCGGCGGCGGCCAGGGCCTCCAGGGCCTGCGCCTCGGTCTTGCCGGAACGGACCCACCCCGGCCACGCCACGGCGCCGGCGAACACCCGCTTGGTGCCCACCTCGAGGTAGGCGGGGAGTGTCACGGCCGGAGGCCGTGGCGGCGGGTCGGCGCCCGCCCGGGGGGCTGGGAGGGATGATGCCGGCGCGGGACCGGAGGGATCGGCATGCTGACCGACTCGAGGGTGACCGTTACCTCCTTGCCGTGGTGGGTCACCTCGATCGGGGGGCCCTCGGTCAGCACGTAGGTCGCTTCGTGGTGACTGACGGTGACCCGCAGCCGCCGACCCCGGTAGGTGATGCGGAAGACGAGATGTTCCAGGGCAGCGGGGAGGCGGGGGGCGAAGCTGAGACTGCCGTCGTGGTCCCGCATGCCGCCGAAGCCCCAGACGGTGGCCAGCCAGACGCCGGCGAGCGACCCCATGTGCAGGCCGTCGCGGACGTTGTGTTCCAGGTCATGCAGGTCCATCAACCCCGCTTCGCCCATGTAGTCGTAGGCAAGATCGAGGTGGCCGACCTCTGCGGCCATGACCGCCTGCGTGCACGCCGACAGCGACGAGTCCCGCACCGTGAGCGGCTCGTAGTAGTCGAAGTCCCGGGCCTTCTCCTCGGGGGTGAAGTGCTCGCCTCGCAATTCCAGGGCGAGCACGAGGTCGGCCTGCTTCACCACCTGCTTGCGGTAGAGGTCGAAGTAGGGGTAGTGCAGCAGCAGGGGGTAGTGGTCGGGCGGCGTGTGCTCGAAGTCCCAGACCTGGTAGCGGGTGAAGCCCTCGGCCTGCGGGTGGACGCCGAGGGCCTCGTCGAACGGCACGTGCATGGCGGCTGCGGCGTCCCGCCAGCTTGCCGCCTCCTCCGCCCCCGCCCCGAGCCTCGCCGCATGGGTGGGGTGGCGCTCGACGGCGTCGGCGGCTGCCCGCATGTTCCGCTGCGCCATGAGGTTGGTGTAGACGTTGTTGTCGCCGAGGGCGCTGTACTCGTCGGGGCCGGTGACCCCGTCGATGCGGAACCTCCCCTCGAGGTCGTGGTGGCCCAGCACCCGCCAAAGCCGGGCGGTCTCGACGAGGATCTCCAGGCCCGCCTCCAGCTCGAAGGACTCGTCCTCCGTCGCCGACCGGTAGCGCACGCAGGCATCGGCGATGTCGGCGTTGATGTGGAAGGCGGCCGTGCCCGCAGGCCAGTAGCCCGAGCACTCCTCTCCCCGGATGGTCCGCCACGGGAAGGTGGCGCCACCAAGCCCGAGGACGCGGGCACGCTCCCGGGCCAGCGGCAGGGTCGAGTACCGCCAGATGAGCGCGTCCCGCACCGCCGAGGGCGTGGTGTACGTGAGGGCCCGCAGCACGAAGGTCTCGGCGTCCCAGAACGTGTGGCCGTCATAGCCGGGCCCGGTCAGGCCCTTGGCCGGGACCGCCCGCCCCTCGGCGCGGGCAGCCGACTGCAGGACGTGGAACATCGCGAAGCGCACCGCCTGCTGGAGCTCGCCGTCGCCCTCCACCTCGACGTCCGCCCGGCCCCAGAAGTCGTCCAGGTATGCCTTCTGGTCGGCGCAGATCGCGTCCCATCCGTGCCACCGCGCGGATGCAAGGGCGCCGTCCACCTGGTCGCGCAGGGCGGGGGCCGAGCGCTCGCTGGACCAGCCGTAGGCGAGCATCTTGTGGACCTTCAGGGACTGGCCGGGTTGCAGGCGCGTGGCGATCGTCAGCCGGCCCAGGTCCTCCGCGCATTCGGCGTGGACCTGCGTCTTCTCCGGTCCGTCGACGACGTGGTCCATCCCGGCCGCCAACCGCAGCATGCTGATGTTCGTCTGGTGGACGAGCACCACGCGGCCGTCGGAACGGTGGTGCAGCTCGGCGTGGAGCGGCGCGGCCAGCGCCGCCGCCGCCCGGGGATCGAGCGTGCTCGGCGGCAGGGGCTCGTTGGCCACCAGTCCCGACTGTACGACGATGTCCGCCGTGCAGCCGACCGGCTCCACCTCGTAGTAGATGGCCACCAGGGCGCGTTGCGTAAAGGACACGAGCCGGCGGGAGCTCACGCGCACGGCGCAGCCCGTCGGCGATTCCCACTCCACCTCCCGGGTGAGCACACCCGTCCGGAAGTCGAGGGTGCGCCGGTGGAAGCGCAGCTTGCCGTAACGCACGTCGAAGGGCTCGTCGTCCACGAGCAGGCGGATGATCTTGCCGTTGGTGACGTTCACCACCGTCTGGCCCGCCTCCGGGTAGCCGTAGCCCCCCTCGGCGTACGGGAGCGGGCGCACCTCGTAGAACGAGTTGAGGTAGGACCCGGGCAGGGCGTGCGGTTCCCCCTCGTCGAGGTTGCCCCTGAGGCCGATGTGCCCGTTGGAAAGCGCGAACAGTGACTCGGTCTGGGCCAGGATGCCGAGGTCGAGGTGCGTCTCGGAGAGGCGCCATGGGTGGATCGGGAAGGCGGGGTGATCGACGATCACGAACCGTGCTCCAGAAGCTCGGCGAGGTCCGAGACCACGAGGTCGGCACCGTGGGCTTTCAGTGCGTCCGCCTGGCCCACGCGGTCCACCCCCACGACGAAGCCGAAGCCACCCGCGCGGCCTGCCTCCACACCGGCCAGGGCGTCCTCGAAGACTGCCGCGTCCTTGGGCAGCACGCCGAGCAACTCGGCAGCCGCCAGGAACGTGTCGGGCGCGGGCTTGCCCCGCAGATTCCGCTCCTCGGCGACATGGCCGTCGACGATGACGTCGAACAGCCCGTCCAGGTCCGCTGCCTTCAGGACGTCGCGGCAGTTGGTGCTGGACGAGACCACGGCCCTCCCCAGGCCCGCCTCGATCACGGCGTGGACGTAGCGGACGGAGCCCTCGTAGGGCTGGACCCCGTGGTCATGGATGAGGCGGAGGACGATCTCGTTCTTGCGGTTGCCCAGGCCGCCGATCGTCTCTGCGCCCGCAGGATCCTCGTGGCTGCCCTCCGGGAGGTGGATGCCCCGGGACTTGAGGAAGGAGCGCACCCCGTCGAAGCGGGGCTTGCCGTCCACGTACTCGTCGTAGTCGGCCTGGGAGAAGGAGACATTGGGTTGGCCCGTCTTCCCAGCCCGCTCCTCCAGGTACCCGTCGAACATCGCGGTCCAGGCCGCTGCGTGGACCTTCGCCGTCTGGGTCAGCACCCCGTCGAGGTCGAACAGGCAAGCGCGGATGTTGTCAGGCAGCCCCAGGTTCGTCATCGGGCGACCGTGCCGGCCGCCGCTGCCGTGGCGATGTCGCGGGGATAGGTCTTGAGCGCCTTGAACAGGTAGACGGTTCCGGCCCCGAGCGGCAGCAGCATGAACAGGAATGTCCACTGCAACCCGCTGCGGCCCCCACCGAAGACGTAGTCCGACATCAACCCGAACAACAGCGGCGCCAGTGCCTGGGCACCTGTGCGAAGCAGGGAGCGGATCCCCTCCGCTCTCCCCCACAGCGGCGGGGGCATGATGTCGAGCCGTGCGGCATCCATCGGCGCCCGCTGGGCCGAGAGGGCCAGGGCGGCGAAGGTCACATAGGGCACCGCTGTGATCAAGCTCCGCGTGAGCAGGGCGGGGACGAACAGCAGGGTGGCGAGGGCAGCGGCCAGCGCGCTCACCAGGATGCGCCCGTTGACGTGGCCGCCCTTGAGCAATGAGTCGCCGAGAGCCCCGCCGGCGAGAATCCCGATCACGGCCCCGCCGCCGATCACCAGCATCAGGAGGTTCGCGAGGGCCGCGTCCACCCGGTACTGCTGGCGGACGAATTCGACGCCGAAGACCTGGACCCCCGCAAGGAAGTAGTAGCCCGCGGCGCTGGCGACGATGAGGATCACGTTGGTCCGGACCCTGAGCACGTAGCGCGCGGCGTCGATGAGGCCCATCCGTGCCGGGTCGGCGGCGACCTGGGCATGGTCGGGGACGATGCCCCGGGCGCGCACGAGGCGTTGGGCGTCGGTCTCGGCGGGGGCCCCAAAGGACCCGAACGAGCCGGGAGCGCGGCCGCCGGTGCGGACGGGCTCGGGGAGATGGAAGACGAACCAGGCGAGGAAGAAGGCGGGGATGGCGAGGATGAGGAACGCGGCCCGCCAGGACAACGCTGCGATGTCGCCCGTCACGGCAAAGCCGATGCCGGCCCCCAGCAGCTCGCCAGTCAGGATGTAGCCGTAGATCTTGCCGCGCTCGTCGCCGGAGAACAGGTCCCCCACAAGCGAGGCCACGATCGGCCCGGCCGCAGCCGTGACGATGCCAAGGAACAGCCTCGCCAGGAGCAGTTTGCCGAAGGACCCGACGGTGGCGCTCCACACCATGGCCCCGCCCCACAGGAAGACGCAGATGCCGAGTGTTCGCGTCCGGGGGGCACGGTCGGCCAGGACACCGAACGGGATGCTCGCCACCGCGGCCACGACTGACGTGACGGCGACGAGCAGGCCGATGTCGGTATTGTTGATATTCAATGCCTGCCGCAGCTCGATGGCCGAAGCCCCGACGGTGGCGGCGTCGGCGCTGGACAGCGCCAGCACGGCGGCGAGCAGGAAGATAACCCGGGTCCGGTCGGGACCACCGAGAAACACCTCGAGGTGCTGCCGCCCGCGCCGGCCGGCCCGCCCGAGGATGCGGGCCGCGCGGGATGCGAGATCACGGGTGGTCTCGCCGAGGCTCCGCTCCCTCATCTTCAGGAGGATACCCGGCTCTCGGGTCGGGTCGGTCGGGGGCCTCGTAGTTCGCGAACCCGGGCAGCAGCTTGGCGAGGACCCCAGCCACAAGCGCCTGAAATAGCGGAACCGACTTGAGCGGGGAAAGATCGACGAGCACGCGACGGAAGGGCCTGGTGCCCGGGCGGGGGACCTTCAGCTTGGCAGGCTCGTCGCGGGCAGGGGCCGCGGCTGCGGGCGCCGGGCGAGCATCGCCATCACCCCCCATCCGATAGCGAGCAGCATCCAGAAACTCAAGAGGCGGTAGGCGAGCACGGCCGTCAGTGCGGTCCCGCCGTGGAGGCCGGCGGCGATCAGGGCTGCCGTCATCGCGGCCTCCACGGCCCCAAGTCCCCCAGGCGCCGGCCACACGGTCCCGGCGGCGATGCCTGCCCCGTAGGCGAGCAGCAACCCGTGCCATGGGATCGGCGACCCCGTCGCCCGGATGGCGAAGACCAGGCACGCAACGTCGAGAAGCCAGTTGCACAGGGAGAGGGCGGACACCTCGGCGTAGGTACGGACCGGGACCCGGATGCTACCGGCCCGCGAGAGCAGGTCGTCCAGCGCTGCCGCGGGATCGGGCCAGCGATCCAGCCGGCGCAGCTGGCGGGCCACCACGCCAGGGCCTGCGGCCCCCGAGGGCTCCGTGGAGCGCCGGACGAACGCTGGGAACCGGGTCGCCAGGGAATGCAGCACGCGGCGCACCGCTGGGAAGCGCAGGGCTAGCAGCAGGGCCAGGGGCGAGGCGACGAGGACCGCGGACGTGGCCAGCCCGGCGACGGCGCCGAGCACGCTGCCCGAGACCACCGCCCCGATGAAGAGCACCGCCGCCAGGGCCAGGGTGGCCGTCATCCACAGGATGACCAGCGCCCAGCCGGCGAGCGCCAGGCCGATACCACGGTTGGCGTACTGCCGGAATGAATAGGAGGCGGAGAAGGGCAGGGGTGCGACGGGGACAGAGAAGGCAATGGCGGTGCTGGCAAACCCGATGGCGACCACCGACCGGAGCCGGATCCGTCCACCCGCCGCCTTGAGGAGCCGTGCATGCCCGGAGGCTGCCGCCCCGAGCGAGGCAAGCTCCGCGACCACGGCGACTGCCAGCCAACCCCACCGCAGGTGCCGGACGGCGCGGAGGGAGGTCGCGAGTGCGGCGCGGTCAAACGTGAAGACCACGGCGAGGCAGAGCAGCGCCCCTGCCCCGACGAGCCACACCGCTCTCGCCCGGGGGGGCTTGACCGCCGCTTCGGTTGCATGCTCCTGAAGGTCGACGGTCCTCACCCGAAAAGCATAAGGGCCCGCAGGTCGCTCTGACGTTTGGCGCTTATCTGTTCGCAGCGAACGAAAGGACACCAAACCTCTTCTTACATACCTCGACGATCATGCCAGGACGCGACCGGGCGGCCCTGGGGGCCGCCCGGTCAGCGTCGTGATTCTGGTGCTCGGGCTAGCGGGATGCCTCGTCGTCCGTGTCCTCCGCTGCCGATCCGGCGGGCCGGCGCCGCTTCGAGGCCAGCTTGAGGGCGACGGCACCGAACGCGTAGCACATGGCTGCGAACAGCACCAGCGGCAGGGCGTTGGAACCGGTCACCGGCAGGATCGGCTTCTTCGAGACCGACAGGCCAAGGACCGAGGTCGTCGGGGTTGGCGTTGGGGTTCGGGTGACCTGGACGGGCGCGATCGACAGCGTGGGCGTCGGGGTCAGGGTTGGCGTAGGCGTAGGCGTGGGTGTAGGTGTTGGCGTGGGGGTCGGTGTCGGGGTTGGCGTGGGTGAGGGCGTCGGGGTGGGGCAGGGGATCGGCGTAACGAAGCCGCCGGCCGATCCGGTCAGGCCGTAGAGCCGTCCGGAATTGTCGGCGGTCAGGCTGCGGACCTTCGGGATGTCCGTGCCGAACAGGCCCGTCCCTGCGGCGGTCAGGACGCCAGTGGCAGGGTCGAGCGTCTCGAGGTGCCCACCGGTGTCGCCGGCGCTGGCTGCTGCGTAGAGGGTCGAGCCCACGAAGACCAGACCGGAAACCTGGCTCCGGCCGCTGTCCGGCTGGACCGCGACGCCCCCGACGGCATGGCCGGAGGCCGGGTTGATCGTGACCAACTCGCTTGGGCCGTTCCCGCGGCCCTGGTCCACGGATGCGATGAAGTTGATCCCGTCCCACGCCATTCCGAGCACGAGGTCGTTGCTGTCACCAACCGTGATCCCGGAGGTCGTGCCGATGGTTCCGGTGGCCGTGAAGGTTCCCGTCCCGGTATTGATCGTGCCGAACTGGGTCCCCTTGATAGCGTAGAGGGTCCCGTTCCCGAGGGCCATGGCATCGAATCGATTCCCGGCGCCGCCGATCTCGGTCACATTGGCGGTGGGTGTGGAGTTGCAACTCGTGCTGTCCACGGATTCCAGAATTCCGCGGCCGTTGGCACCGAACGCCAGGTAGCACTTGCCAGACCCGGGGCCGTGGCACTCCAACGAGTCGTTGTGGTTCGTTTCGGTGTTGTTACCCGGAATAAGGACCTTTGCCGTGGCGACACCGGACCCTTTGTCGATCCAGAGGACCGCCTGCTGACACGCGGAGGTGCCGACGGCGCACGTGGAGGCCGCCTGGGCGCGAGCCGACGAGGAATTGAGCATCCAGACGGCGGAGAGGAGCATGAGGCCCAGCCCCAGCGCCAATGGCCGGGTCAGACGTCGATCGGATGCGGCACTTGACCACGCTAGCCTAGGATTCAATCTGTACCACCCCCGTGTTCCCCCTCAAGTTGCCCCCAACACCCCAAGCGGACGCCTGAGACGTTACCCACGGCGCAATCATGCCACATGGCGACGCGAACGTCTGCCCTTTTTGAGCCTCATGGGTTACGTACTTTTGCGGTCCTTGCCTAGTCTCTTCCAGGGATGCCCGATATCTGTGTCAGGTCTGTTTCAGATCCATGTCTGCTCCAGGTCAGGTTCGTGTCGGGGGGCCGCAGAGGGGAGGCGTGGTCCGTCATACAATCTGGGACGGAGGCGTCGCCTAGTCCGGTCTATGGCGCGGGTCTGGAATATCCGTTGGGGTGCAAGCCCCTCGCGCGTTCAAATCGCGCCGCCTCCGCCCAGTTGGACGTCGATGTACACTCTGCGAGCGGTCGCGCTAGGTGGGGAGTTGGCGGTTCCCTGAACTCCAAATCCGCTTTACGGGAGACTGAATTCCCACCAGCGGCTCCGCGTGCTTGCGGCAAGCGCCTCGCAGCCGGTGCTGAAGGTTGGGTCCCGCGCGAGCCAGCGTCGTGAACCGGGTCAGGTCCGGAAGGAAGCAGCCCTAAGCGGAGAGCGGCAGTGCCGCGGGGTCACCTGGCCTGAGCCGGCGGCGAGGATTGCACCCAGGAACGCGGAGTCAATGGTGGGTGCGCGGCCGCACCTACGCGGTTCTGGTCCGCGGTGGGGGGAGGCCGACCGGGTCTGGGGCTCCGACGACCCGGCGTACCTCTTGCCCGGACTTGTCTCGTTGGCCGGGTCAGTCGCCCAGACTCCGGTCGGCCTCCCCCCTGCCTCCCTTACCGTCTTCAGTGCGGGAGTGTTTAAAGGCAAAGCAAAGGCAGGGCAAGGCAAAGGCAAGGCAAAAGCAAAGCAAAGCTAGGGCAAGGCAAAGGCAGGTACGGCCGGGGGTAGGGGGACTTCGGATGGGCTTATGATGGGATTCTTCTCTCTCAGGTGAATAGATATGGGGCAGTTCTCTCTTTATAGGCGTTATCGGCCGCAGACGTTTGGTGATGTGGTTGGGCAGGGGCATGTCACGAGGACGCTCCAGAATGCGCTCGCCGAGGACCGTATGGCCCATGCCTGCCTGTTCTCGGGCCCCCGTGGGACCGGCAAGACGTCGACGGCACGGATCCTGGCCAAGGCCCTCAACTGCGAGCGGGCACCGACGCGCGAGCCGTGCAACGAGTGCGCGTCGTGCCGGGAGATCACCGAGGGCAACTCGCTCGACGTCGTCGAGATCGACGCCGCCACCCACGGCTCGGTCGATGACGCCCGCGACCTGCGGGACAAGGTGGCCTACGCCTCGGTCGGCGGGCGGTGGAAGGTCTACATCCTCGACGAATGCCACATGCTCACCGCCGCAGCCAACAACGCCCTGCTCAAGGTGCTGGAAGAGCCTCCCTCCCACGTCATCTTCGTGTTTGCCACCACCGAGCCCGCCAAGGTGCTCCAGACGGTGCTCGACCGCTGCCAGCGCTACGAGTTCCGGGCGCTCGAGCCGGAAGCGGTCGCCCAGCGGATCCTGCACGTCTGCGCGGCCGAGGGCATCACCATCGACGAGGCGGCGGTGGTGCTGCTGTCGGTCCGCTCGTCGGGATCGATGCGGGACGTCCTGGGGCTGCTCGAGCAGGCCATCACCTACTCCGGCGGGACGGTCACCGCCGAGGACATCGCACGGCTGTTCGGCACGGTCTCCGACGAGATCCTGTCCGAGGCGATCGACCTGATCTCCGAGCGTGATGTCGGGGCGTGCTTCGCGTTCACCGACCGCCTCATCCGCTCCGGCCAGGAGCCCCGGGAGTTCCTTCGGGGCCTCGTCGACCAGCTCCGGTCCCTCTTCCTCATCCAGCACACCGCAGCCCCCCAGGAGATCCTCGACGTCGCCGACGACCGCCTCGCCCGCCTCCGCGCCCAGGCGAACCGTTTCGGTCCGGGCGAGCTCCTGCGCATCCTCGACCTCGCCGGGGAGGCCCACATCCAGCTCCGGCAGGCGGTGGACAGCCGGCTCTCCCTCGAGATCGCCTTCGCCCGCATGGCTCGGCCGGACCTGCACGCATCGTCGTCGTCGCTGCTCGCCCGCATCGAACGGCTGGAACGGATTGCGGGCCTCGAGCCTGTGGCGCTGCCGGACCAGGAGCCGGCCGGCATGCCGGCCCCGGCCCCCCCGCCGGTGCAGCGCGCCGTCGCCGCCCCGGCGCCGGCTCCCCCTCCCGCCGGGCATTCCGGCTGGACGAAGGCCCCCGAGCGGGCGGCGCCTTCGCCCCGTGCCGCGGCCCCACCCCCGCCGCCTGCACCGGTGCCGGCGCCCACTGGCAAACTCGACATCGAGCGGATCCGGCTGGCCTGGCCCGCGGTCATGGAACTGGTGAAGAAACGCAAGATCACCGCCCACGCCATGCTGATCTCGGCGGCGCCTGCGGAGTTCGACGACGGCGAGGTGGTGCTGCAGTTCCCGCCCACGAACCGCTTCCATCGCGACAAGGTGTCCGCGCCCGGCTCGGGCTACCTCTCGCCCCTCGTGGAAGCGTTCTTCGAGACCTTCGGCGTCCGGCCAGCGGTGCGATGTGTTCTCGGGCAGAATGAGCCCCCGGCTCCGGCTCGGCAACCGGCTCCAGATCCGGCTGAGAGGCCTTCGGGGGAGGATGATGGTGATGCGGGACCGG
>WNFC01001555.1_pt1 | contig 60752 bp, 65 predicted proteins | sample 5400541 | NCBI WGS metagenome assembly WNFC01 (sample SAMN13153342, study PRJNA577476) | soil metagenome | isolation source: 120 cm saprolite under Douglas fir tree site 2 hole 2 replicate 1 | place: USA:California | collected 2015-04-18
TCCTCGCCTTCTATCCCATCCGGCGCCTCGGGAGGCCCGAGGACGTGGCGCCGTTCGTCGCCTTTCTGGCGTCCGACCTCGCCGGCTGGATCACGGGTCAGACGATCAGCGTGAGCGGCGGCTACTCGACCGTCTGATGCCACGACAGGGGGAGTCGAGGGGCGTGCCCACGATGAAGGGGAACATCGACGCGATCCGGGCGCTCGCGCTCTCCGAGGGCGCCAAGGAGCGCATCCTCGGTGGCAACGCCGCGCGGCTCCTCAAACTCCTCTAGCCGAGCGGCCCGAAGCCGACCGACGTCTGGTCCTGCTCGCCGAGCGGGCGGAAGCGGACCGGCAGGCCGACGGCGACTTTGTCGAGCGGGATGTCGACGATCCGGCCGAGGATCGACACTCCCTCCTGCAGCTTCACGACGGCGATGGCGTAGGGCGCGTCGGCCGCGTGCGCCCTCGGCGCAACGCGGATCACGGTGAAGCTCGCGATCGTGCCCTCGCCCACCAGCGGCACCGGCTGCCACGCGCGCGCGTGGCACGCGGGACACAGCTCCTTCGGGGGAATCGCGAGCTCGCCGCACGAGCCGCACCGCACGGCCGTCAGCTGTCCCGCACGCGCCCGCTCGAAGAAGGCGCGCGCGGTGATGACCGGCTCAGTCACGGCCGAAGAGACTCACGAGCACCGTCGCGGTGTTGCCGCCGAGGGTATGGGTCAGACCGGTTCTGGCACCGTCGACCTGGCGTGGGCCGGCCTCGCCGCGGAGCTGTGTGACGATTTCGGCGATCTGCGCGGCACCCGTCGCGCCGATGGGATGGCCCTTTGCCTTCAGGCCGCCCGACGGGTTGACGGGCACCTCCCCGCCGAGGCTCGTGCGACCCGTCTCGGCGGCCCGGCCGCCGGCGCCCGGCTCGAAGAGGCCGAGCCCCTCGGTGGCGACGATCTCGGCGATCGTGAAGCAGTCGTGCAGCTCGACGACGTCCACGTCGGTAGGGCCGAGGCCGGCCTGCCGGTACGCCGCCGCCGCCGCGCGCTCCGTCGCGGGCACGCGCGCGAGGTCGCGCTTGTCGCCGAGCAGCATCCAGTCGGAAGCCGCCGCCGAGGCGAGCACCCACACCGGCTTGCGGTGCCGGCGGGCGACCTCCTCCGAGGCGAGCACGACGGCGGCGCCGCCGTCGCTGAACGGGCAGCAGTCGAAGAGCTTGAGGGGGTCGGCGACGTACGCGGACCGCAGCACCTGGTCGATCGTGATCTGCTTCTGGAACTGCGCCTTCGGGTTCAGCGCCCCGTGCCGGTGGTTCTTCACGGCGACCGCCGCCATCTGGGCCTCCGTCGTGCCGTACTTCTCCATATGCGCCCGCGCGATCAGCGCGAACACGCCGGGGAAGGTGAGGCCCAGCGGTTGCTCCCAGACGGCGTCGGAGGCGTAGGCGAAGTACTCGGTCGACTCCGCCGTGGAGACGTTGAGCACGCGCTCGGCGCCGCCCACGAGGATCACGTCCGACACGCCCGCCCCGATCTCCATCACGGCGTGACGGAACGCGGCGTGCGAGCTCGCGCACGCCGTCTCGAACCGGGTCGTGGGCACGGACGGGATGCCGAGGACGGACGCGGCCTGCGGTCCGGTGTGGAGCTGATGCTCGGTCTCGCCCCCGACGACGTTGCCGTAGTAGAGGGCCTGCACCGCACTCGCCGCAATGCCGGCGTCGGTCAGCGCGTCCCCGGCCGCGTCGGCGAAGAGCTCGGCTGAGGTGCGGTCGTGCAGCCCGAATTTCGTCACTCCGACCCCGATCACGGCGACCCGACGCATGAAAGTCCTCCTCGCCGCATGCTAGCATCAAAATTCGTGGCTCTGCGAGGACTCGTCCTCTTCGGCTGCGGGTGGATCGCGCGCCGTCACGCGGCGGCGGCCCGGCGGGTCGGCGTGCCGCTGCTCGTCGCGAGCCGTGACCTGGCTCGCGCCCGCGCGTTCGCGCGTGAGTTCGGCGCCGCCGACGCGTTCGGCGCGTACGAGGCCGCCGCGCACGATCCCCGGGCCAACGCCGCCGTCGTCTGCACGCCACACGATCGCCACTGTGCCGACACCCTGCTGGCGCTCGGGGCGGGCCTCCACGTCCTCGTCGAGAAGCCGATCGCGCCGACCGTGGAAGAGGCCGATCGGATGATCGCGGCCGCGCAGTCCGCCGGGCGCGTCCTGATGGTCGCCGAGAATTTTCATTTCATGCCGGCATTCCGCCACGTCCACGCCCTGGTGACGGCGGGCGCGGTCGGCCCGCTGCGCACGATCCACCTCGTCGCTCGCGGATACCGCCAGCACTCGGGCTGGCGACTTGTTTCGCGGGTCACGGGCGGCGGCGTGCTGATCGACGCCGGCATCCACTACGTCCACAACCTGCGCTGGTGGGGTGGTGAGGTGCGGCGCCTCTTTGCCCTCCGCCCGCCGCAGACGGTCGACCTCGGCGGCGAGGACGCCGTGGACCTTCTCGCCGAGCTGCCGGACGGGGTCGTCGGCTTCGTGTCCAATTCTCTTGGCGCTCCCGGCGTTCCGCGGGTTCAATGGTCTTCGGTAACAGGCGCCGACGGCACGATCTTCGCCGACAATCGCGGTCGCTTTGTCCTGTTGAGGCCGCGCGGCCGGACGCGCCTTCGACTCTTTCGCCGTGATTCGAGAGGTCACGAGACGATGCTGAGGGCGTTCGGCGAGGCGGTGGGCTCCGGGCGGCTGCCCGAGACCGACGGCGCGTCGGGCCGACGCGACCTTGCGGTCGTGCTCGCCGCGTATCGCTCCGTCGCCGAGCGGCGGCCGGTGGATCTCGCGTGCTGAGCGAAGAAGCGTTGATCCTCAGCGTCGTGGCCGGAGCCTGCATGCTGCTCGTGCTGGGCGTGCTCGAGCTGGTCTGGCCGTCCAAGCCGAGCCACCCCGCCCGCCGTCCTCAGGCTCAACCGACGCCGCCGCGGCCGGCCGAGGCCATCGTGCCTGCACGCATGACCCTGAATGTCGCATCCTCTCGACCGCCCGCAGAGATTGTGTTTCGGCGACCGGCTGGCTACGTCGCTCCCCCGCCACCCGAAGCCGTTGCGGCCGCGGAACCGGCCCCACCCGCCATTCCGCCGCCGCCACCCGAGGCCGTCGCGCCCGAACCGACGGAGATTGTGTTTCGGCGACCGGCCGGCTACGGCGCTCCCCCGCCACCCGAAGCCGTTGCGGCCCCGGAATCGACCCCACCCGCCATTCCGCCGCCGCAACCCGAGGCCGTCGCGCCCGAACCGACTGCACCCGACACGCCGGAGCCCCCTGCCGAAGCCGTCCCTCCCGAGCGACCGACCGAGCACGTCGACCCGTTGCCACCGCCCGAGCGCCCCGCGCCCAAGCCGACCGAACACGTCGCGCCGTCGCGACCCGCTGAACATGCCCCGCCGCCGCCCCGCCGGCGACGGAGCAAGATCTCGCCCCATGCTCGGCCGCACGGGGTGCTGCGCGCTCCGAATACCCCGGCGGGTCGGGGCGCGGAGCCGGCGACGCCCGATCTCGTACCACTTGGAGGCGGCGGGACCGGCGGGACCGCCCCGGAGCAGCCTGTTCGACCGTGGGGCGGTTCCCTGGCGCCGCCGACGCCGGAGACGAAGTCCGGCCGCGATTCGCCTCTCGTCGACGCGTGCTTCGCCCTGTATCAGGAGAAGCGGTTCGGCGAGGTCGTGTCGGTGGGAGAGGAAACGCTGGCGAAGCTGAGCGTCGAGTGGCCCGCAAGCGCCTCACACGACACTGCGGCGCTCTGGTCGGTCGTCGGGCTGGCGAAGCAGGCTCTCGGCGATGACGACGGCGCACGCTCGGCCCTCGAGTTGGCCATCGACACCGCGCCCGAGGTCGAGCGGGCGACCTACCGTCGCCACCTCGCGGCGCTCGCGCTCGACGCTGCCCAGGCGCGGCTCGGGCGCGCCGGGAGCCACGACACCGGCGATCGTGTCGCGACGATCCGAACGGCGATCGCATGGACGGAGCGCGGGCTCGCCGCGGTGGCGTCCGACCCGGCGCTCAGCAACGCGCGCGAGGCGGCCCACGAGGCGCTCTGGCAGGCCTACGAGCAGGCCGTCACGGCGCTTCTCCAGCGGCAGGAGTTCGGTGGTGCACGGCAGCTCCTGCACGAGGCGTTGGACGACTCCGCGCTGCCGGCCGTACGCGCTGCGGGGTTCCGCGGGTTGCTCTCCAGCACGTTCGGCGCCGAGGTCGGTCAGCTCACCGCCCAGGCGATCCTCAACATGCAGGAAGCGCGCGAGCCCGAAGCGCTCGAGTCACTCCGGCACGCCGAGGAGGTGCTGGCGACGATTCCCGCCGAGTCCCTGCCCCCGACGCGCCGCGCCGAGCTGGATCAGCGGCTCTGGTGGGGGTACGCGGAGCTCGGGAACCGGCGGCTCGAGGCCGGCGATTACGAGGCGGCGCTCGATCCGCTGACCCACGCGCTCCGATTCGACTCCATCGGTCCCGACCGCCAGGCTGAGACGCGCGCGGCGGTCGTGCGCGCGCTCGAAGGCATCTCGGCGGTGCGCGCGTTGTCCATCCGACGCCTCTCCGACGCCGGCTGCCGCGACGAAGCGGCGCAGGGCGCCGAGCAACTCCGGATGCTGCTGAGGAACTGCGTCGAGCTCGGCCTCACCGAGGGGGAACTGTGGGCGGCCTACACGCGGATCCAGCGCCTCTGCGAGGAGCTCGGCCTGGAGGACCCGGCCTGAGCCTCTGAAGGGCCCGCGCCGCCTACTCGACGCTCTTGCGGCGAATCTCCGCGAGCAGAGCCTCGGGCACCTGGAAGAACGCCGTCACGACGGCGGGGTCGAAGTGCTTGCCGGCGCAACGCTTGATCTCGGCCTTGGCGGCGTCGAAGGACTGGGCCTTCGAGTACGGGCGGTCGAAGGTTATCGCGTCGAACGCGTCCACCACCATGAAGATCCGCGCGCCGAGCGGGATCTCCTCACCCTTGAGACCGCACGGGTAGCCGGTGCCGTCCCACTTCTCGTGGTGGGCGTAGACGATCGGTAAGGCGCCGCGCAGGAAGGGGATCTTCTCGACCAGTTGCTTGCCGATCTCCGGATGGCGCCGCATGATCTGCCACTCCTCCGGGGTGAGCGGGCCGGGCTTCAGCAAGATCGCGTCGGGGATGCCGATCTTGCCGATGTCGTGGAGCAGCACGCCGTGGGCGAGGTCGGTCAGGTCCTTCTCCGGCACGCCGTACTCGCGCGCCGTCGCCAGGGCGTAACCGTGGACGCGACGCGAGTGGGATTCGGTGCCGACGTCGCGCGTGTCCAGGGCCGACCCGAGCGCCTCGAGCGTCGTCCGGTAAGTGTCCTGGAGCTGCCGGTAGGCTTCCTCGAGGTCGTGCGTCGCCTCGACGACCCGGCGCTCGAGGAGCTCATGATACTGGCGGCGCTCGATCAGGAGCTGACGCCGCTCGAAGGCCCGCTCGGCGGCGATCAGGAGCTCGTCCACGTTCACCGGTTTCATGATGAAGTCGTACGCCCCGAGCTTGAGGCTCGCGATCGCGGTCTTCACGTCGGCCGCGCCGGTGAGGACGATAACGGCCGCGTCCGGGTCGGCCTGGCGCACGTGCTGGAGCAGCTCGTACCCCCCCATGACGGGCATCTTGAGGTCGGTGACGGTGAGGGGTGGCCGTGAGGCACGGAACACCTCGAGCCCCTCCTGCCCGTCGTTGGCGAGCAGGCACTTGTAGTTGGCGCCGAGGAAGATCTGGTGCAGGACCTCGCGGACCTGGCGATCGTCGTCGACGATCAGGATGTCACGCCGCTCCATCATGTCTGCCCCACCTTCTCGGCCGGCCCCGCGCCCATGACCTGGTTCTTGCCTGCCCGCTTCGCCCCGTAGAGCGCCTCGTCGGCGGCCCGGAACAGCGCCTCTGACGTCGCGGCTTCGTCGTCCGGGAGGCTGGAGACGCCGAAGCTCGCGGTGACGGTCTTACCGTGCGAAAACGGGAAGGTCGCGACGACCTGCCGGATCCGCTCCGCGTAGAGCCGCGCGCCGGTCTTGGAGGTCTCGACCAGCAGGACGGCGAACTCGTCGCCGCCGTAGCGTGAGACGACGTTGATGCCGCGCGAGTGCTTCATGAGGATCTGGCCGATATCGCGCAACGTCTCGTCGCCCACCGCGTGGCCGAACTCGTCGTTGACGGTCTTGAAGCTGTCCAGGTCGAGCACGACGACGGACACCGGGTGGTTGAACCGCCTGAAGCGTGAGATCTCCTCCTCGAGGCGGAGCGAGAAGAAGCGTCTGTTGTAGAGTCCGGTCACCTCGTCCTTGAACGAGGTTTCCTTGAGCTTGGCGTTGGTGGCCTCGAGCTCTCGATACGCGGCGTCGAGCTGCATGTGGAAGGTGTTGATGTCGATCGCCTGCTGCTCGACGGTGCCGAGCATGTTGGTGAAGGACTTCATCAGCGTGCCGACCTTGTCGCTCCGACTTCCGATCTCGGCGCGATTCGGCTCCTTCGACAGGAACTCCGCCATCCGCGCGAAGGCCCGGCCGAGGTCCCAGATGATGTACGCGCCCCCGATCATGCCCAGCACGGCGAACAGGATGAGGACCTGGAGCACGTAGAATCTAGCGACCTGCGCTGGGTCCGGCCCGGGATGCACGTACTGGTGCACCACGTAGGCCAGCACGAGCAGAGGGATCAGCGAAGAAAGAGTGAGTGCCAACAGGACTTTACGCTTCAAGAGCCGTCCCGCCGACGCCACATTTGCCGAAGATGCGCCCGACATATACAGATTATTCTATTGCCGCGGTACCCGGTCAATGTCAGAATTTTCAAGGAAATAGCCGATATGGCCGTCGTGGCAGACAAGAAAGTCGATTGTCTGGGGCTCTTTTGTCCTATGCCTATTGTCAAGACGCGTGAGGCCCTCCGGCATATGGCCGCGGGGCAGATTCTCGAAATGACCTCGGACGACCCGGGCTCCGAGGCAGACATGAAGAGCTGGTCAGCCCGCACCGGCAACAATCTCCTGGAGACGGAGAGGAATGGCGCGGTCTTCCGCTTCTTCGTTCGAAAGACTGGGTAGGATTCCCGCTACGCCGGCAGCCGGCCCGCGCGTCTACCTCGACTACGGGGGCTTCTCACCCGTCGACCCCCGCGTCGTGGCCATGATGCGGCCTTTTCTGGAAGGCGGCGTCGGCAATCCGAACGCCCAGCACTCCCTGGGGCTCGAAGCCCGCGCGTCGCTGGACGGGGCCCGGGCCAAGGTGGCACGCCTGTTCGCGGCGGCTCCGGCGGGCGTGGTCTTCACCGCCAGCGCCACCGAGGCGAACAACCTGGCCATCAAGGGTCTGGCCCAACGCGCCGCCGGCCGGCACGTCGTCACGTCCTCGATCGAGCACATCTCGGTGATCGACTCGTGCCGCGACCTGGAGAAGCGCGGCTGGACCGTCACCTATCTGGGAGTCGACGCCGAGGGCCGCGTCGACCCGCAAGCGGTGGCGCGGGCTCTCCGCGAGGACACGGTCCTGGTTTCGGTCATGGCGGCCAACGGCGAGATCGGCACGCTTCAGCCGGTCCGGGAGATCGGCCGGGTCACCCGCGGGCGCGGCGTGCCGTTCCACGTCGATGCAGTCGGTGCCGCCGGGCGCGTGCCGCTCCTCGTCGACACCTGCCAGATCGACCTTCTCACGCTGTCGTCCAACGATCTGTACGGGCCGCCGGGCGCCGGCGCACTCTGGGTGCGACCGACCGTCAAGCTCGCGCCGCTCACCGTCGGTGGCGGGCAGGAGCAGGGCTACCGCGCGGGAACCGAGAACCTTCCGGCAATCGCCGGCATGGGCGTCGCGGCCGATCTTGCGCGCGTCGAGGTCGCGGGCGAGGTGACGCGACTCGGCGAGTTGCGCGATCGCCTGCTGTCGGGACTCCTCGCACAGATCCCCGGGGCACGCCTGACCGGCGCCCGAGGCGCAGCGCGGCTCCCGCACCACGTGTCCATCGTCGTGCCGGGGGTGAAGGCGGAGAGCGTCCTGATGGAGCTGGACCTGCGCGGCGTCGCCGCCTCGTCGGGCGCCACCTGCACGGCGATGACCGGCGAGCCGTCGTACGTGCTGCGGGCGATCGGCTGCGAGCGCGAGGCTGCCGAAGGCTCGCTCTGCTTCACGCTGGGCCGCTGGACCACCGCGAGCGAGATCGACATCGTGCTCGACGCTGTTCCGGCGGTGGTCACCCGGCTCCGCCGCCTGGCCCCCCAGTAGGTGCGCCTCTTCCTCTTCGACATCGACGGCACGCTGGTGTCGGTGCGCGGTGCCGGCCGCGCGGCGTTCGCGCGGGCACTCGAACAGACCTACGGAACGGCCGGGGCGATCGACCGTTACGACTTCCGCGGCCGGACCGATCTGCGCATCGTCCACGAGCTCATGACTGCCGCGGGCGTGGATGCCGAGCGGATCCGGGCCCGGCTCGACGACTGCTTCCAGGTGTACGTGCGCGAGCTCTCGCGCCTCATCGGCGATGGCTCGCGGGTGCAGGTGCTGCCCGGAGTTGCCGAGGTCGTCCGGCGGCTCGTGGCGCGGCCGGACGCGCTCGTCGGGCTCCTCACCGGAAACATCGAAGCGGGCGCACGGATCAAGCTCGCGCCGACGGGCCTGTGGCCGCTCTTTCGGGTCGCCGCCTACGGCGGAGACGACGCCGATCGGCGTCGGCTACCCCCCATCGCGCGCGAGCGGGCGCGCGCCCTCGGCCACGACGTCACGTTCGACCGGATGACGATCATCGGAGACACCCCGCTCGACGTCGAGTGTGCCCGCGGGTGCGGCGCAGTGGCGGTGGCGGTCGCGACTGGCCAGCACCCAGCCGACGAGCTGGTGACGTGTGAACCCGACCTGCTCTTCGGCGACCTCGCCGACGTCGACCGCGTCGTGGCGCTCCTGACCAACGGCGGGTCGTGAGGCTGGCACTCCTGGTCGTGTGGCTGCACCTGCTCGGCGTCGTGGTCTGGGTGGGCGGCCTCATGTACCAGGCGCACGTGCTCCTGCCGGCGGCGCGGCGGGGCGGCGCCGGGATGTTCGCCGAGGTCCTGCGGCGCGGCCGACCGGTGACGTGGACCGCGATCGCGCTCGTGACGCTGACCGGGTTCTACAACGTGACGCGCCTGGGCCCCCTCGAGCGGGTGATGGAGAGCGGCGCGGCGCTGGCCTTGGCACTCAAGTTCATGCTCGCGCTCGCCGCCATCGCGGTCTCCGGCCAGCGCGACTTCACCCAGGTGCCGCGCCTGGCGCGCGCCCTAGCGGCCGGGGACGATCCTCGCCCGGCGCTCTCGGCGATCGCATGGATGGACCGCGTCGTGCTGCTGCTGGCGGTCGTGATCGTCTACCTGGGGTTGGCCGTCTCCCGGGTCTGATCAGCGGACGAGCGGGGCGACGCCCAGCTCGCGGGCGAACTCGTCGCACTGGGCGACCAGCACCGGTGCCAATGGAATCCTATCTTTACGCCGCCGCTGCTCACTCTCAGCCTCAGGCTGGCCGGCGTTGTGGATCTTCCACTGCGTCATGCCGGTCCGCTCGGCGAGGTTGCCGTAGACCGAACCGCTGAGGACGCCCGAGAGAATGTCCACCATCACGGCGAGGCCGTAGCCCTTGTGCCCGCCGAGCTCGCGCGAGCCGCCGAGCGGCAAGAGCAAGCGGCCGGGTAGTGGCCGAGACACTTGCCGGCGTCGAGCAGCGCCATGGCGCCGTCGTCCCGCTCGACCCGGGGCTCGGCGTCGAGCACCAGATAGCCCTCGCGCCACCACTCCACGTAGCGCGGAAGCATGCCGATCCCGTGCGAGTCCACGCCGCGTAGGTCGGTGCGGACCATCAACCCCGCCGTGATCTCCGCGGGCGCGCGCGGCATCTTCATCGCCATGAGGGTGGCGACGATGAAGGTCTCGAGATGGGTGTGGCGGACCATGACGGGTGCGTCAGGCATGGCGGCGGGCTCCTCAGAGGCCGGTGATCTTGATGCCGGAGTTCTTCAGCTTGTAGCGCCGGTTGATCGTGGCGAGGACCGCGGTGATGCCCTCGAGCGGCCCGGCGTTGGGGAGCGCGCCGACGTCGATCGGGCGCAAGCCCATCGAGCGGGCCAGCTCGCCCACGGTCTCCTTGGCCACGGCATCGGCGCCGCACAAGAGAAGATCGCACTCGATCGGGTGATCCGTCTCGGACAGCTCGTGGGCGGCGATGTGGTGGAAGGCGGCGACCACTTTCGCGTCCGGCAGCAGCGCCTGCACCTGCTCCGCCGAGGAGCCGGCCGGCGGTGGCGTGAAGAGGCGCGGCCCGCCGAACGTGAGCGGCACGACCGTCGAGATCACGACCTTGCCGCGACAGCCGTCGCGCACCTCGGGGAGCGTCGCCTCGAGCCCTTGCGCCGGCAGCGCGACGACGATCACCGTCCCGAGGCGCGCCGCCTCGGCGTTCGATTCGCCCATGATCGGCACCTTGTGGGTGTGCTCGCGCAGCTCGGTCGCTTTCGTCTTCGCCCGCTCCCGATCGCGCGAGCCGATGATGATCGAGTGGCCGACGAGCGCCCATCGCGTCGCCAGTCCCGCGCCTTCCTTTCCCGTGCCGCCGAGGATCGCGATGTTCAAGGGCCGCCGTCCTACCGGAAGAGGTCGCGGGCGGGTTCGCGCAGCAGCGGCTTCGAGCCTTCCTCGCTCGGCTTCAGCGTGAGCCCGCGCACGATCGCCGCGGGGATGCGGTCGAGCTTGCCCATGACCGGCTCGGCCGCCCCGGCGAGCTCGTCCGCCAGCGCCAGGATCGTCGCCTGCAGCGGACGGCCGGCGGGATCGCGTTCGCCGAGGTAGCTGAGGAGCGGGGCGAATCCGGCGAGACCGATCGCGATGTTCGTGAGCCCCTCGCGCCAGGGGCGCCCGAACGTGTCGGAGATGATCACGAAAACGTCGGCCCCGGTCAGCGCGCGCACGCGATCTCGCACGGCGCGGGCCGAGCGGTCGGAATCTTCGGGCAGGAGCGTCACGTAGTCGGCCTCGACGTTGGACTGATCGACGCCGGCATTCGCGCAGATCCAGCCGTGGTGCGTCTCGGTGATGAGGACGCCCTTGTCCATTCGCACCACGCGTCGCGACTCGCGCAGGATCACCTCGACGAGCTGTGGATCTTTGGCGAGCGCGCCGGCCATGGCGAGGGCGATCGGCGAGGGCTGGACGTCCGAAAGCCTCACGAGCCGGCCTTCGGCCTTTGACACGATCTTCTGCCCGATCACGAGGAGATCATTGGCGATCACCGGTGTCGACTCGCGGGTCGCCGCCTCGACGATGAGGCGGGCGATGTCGTCACCACGGCGCACCTCGCCGATTCCCGCCACGCCGATCACCTCGTAGCGCATTTATTGTAGCGGGTGCCTCGAGGCCGGCTTGGACCGAGGGTGGCCTGAGATAGGCGCGGCCTGGCTCCGATACGCCCGGTCTACCCTGGAGGCGACCCGGGGCCAGGTCGACACGAGGCGGGCGGTTTCGGTGGTGCTGTCCTCGGCCAGCAGCGCGGTCAGATCCTCGGGCGCGTCGATGTCGAGCCCGAGCCCCGGCAGCGCGAGCACGCGAGGGGCGAGGCCGCGCTTCCGCGCCGTCTCGAGGTGGTGCGCGAACGAGGGCTCGCCGAACGTCAGCGTCATCGCGTCGGGCGGCGCCAGCGCGACCCCGTTGGTGCCGAGTCCAGAGCGAGAGGGGACAAACGCCGGCGCGCCTTCGCCCGCGGCGCCCGCCAGTCGCCGGAGCTCCTCCGCCGTCACGCGCGGCACGTCCCCGGGCACCGTCAGGAAAACGCGCGCGCCCTGACGAGCTGCCTCGGCTTGCGCCAGGGCTACGGCGGCGGTGTGGCCACGATTCTCCGCCTCGATGACCGGCTCGGCGCCCAGACCACGCGCGATCGCCGCGACCGCCGGCTCGCGCGTGACAACCCAGATGCGGTCGAGCTCTGCCGCCGCGAGCGCGCGCAGCACGTCGCGCAACATCGCGCGCGCCAGCTGGTCACGCTCGGCGAGCGTGAGGACGCTCGCGAGACGCTGCTTGGCATCGCTCAGGTCTTTGATCGGCACGGCGGCGACGATCATCACTCTAGAGTCGCGCCTCGGCCGGCGGGGCGATCTCCATCTTGCTCGCCTCGCACGCGGGGGCCCCAGCCCCCGGCCGTGCTGTGGCTCGCACTGCCGCCCCGCGACGGCCTGCGGCGCGCACCACGGGGCTCGAGGACCCGTCGGGCGAGCTCGGTCTCGTGGGCGCGGCTTTTCATGACGATGTCGGCCATGTCCGCCTCGACACCGAGTTCCCCGAGTTCCGCGACACACGCCAGGTCACTCCGGTCGATCAGCAGGTGTCGAAGCCACGGCGCGTACGCCGCCGCGACGCCGAGCGGCGAGATCGGGAGACCCCGAGCGCGCATGAGGGCCGCCGCCGGGCCGCTCACCGCCGCGCCGCCGACGATGGGGCTCACGCCGACCACGGGTGCGGGAGTCGCGCCCAGGGCGTCGACGATCCCAGGCACGGCGAGGATCGGGCCCACGGACGTCACGGGGTTGGACGGGCACACGACGACCAGGTCGGCGGTCCGGATCGCATCGAGAACGCCCGGAGCGGGCCGTGCCGCGGTCGCGCCCTCGTAGTCCACGCCGACGACGTCGACGAGTGCCTTCTCTCGCACGAAGTATTCCTGAAACGTCAGCCGCCCGCCGAGGGTCTGGATCATTGTGCGGACAGGATCGTCGCTCATCGGCAGGATCCGTGCGGCGACACCCAGGCTGGCGGCGAGCCGCGCGGTCACCCCCGAGAGCGGTTGCCCGTCGCGGAGCGCCCTGGTGCGGGTGAGATGCGTGGCCAGGTCGCGGTCGCCGAGGTTGAACCACGTGTCGGCACCGTACGCCGCCATTCCGCGCAGGCACTGGAACGTTTCGTCGGCGAGCCCCCACCCGCGCTCGACGTCGAGCGTCCCCGCGAGCGCGTACGTCACGGTGTCGAGGTCGGGCGAGACATGGAGCCCCCAGATCTCCGTGTCGTCACCGGTGTTGCCGATGACGGTGAGGTCCCGCTGGGGGACACACGCCGCGAGGCCTCGCAGGAGCTTGGCGGCGCCCGTGCCGCCGGCGAGCGTCACGACGCGCATGTTACTCGCGGACGGCTTCGCGCAGGGTCCACAGTGCGCTGCCGCCGCGCCAGGCGTAGAGGCCGGCGCCCGGCCGGCCCGCGAGGACCGGCGGCAGCGTGCTCTCCGGCACCGGGATGAAGCCGAAGCGCACCCAGACCCGGTCCAGGCTTTGCGGCCGCGTGAAGAGGGTGACGACACCCGCGGCGGTGGCGTGGTCGAGGACGGCGGCGACGAGCTGCGAGGCGATCTCCAGAGGCTCGGTCTCGCTGACGACGACGGGCCCGTGGAGCATCACCGCCGGGCCGCTCCGCTCGGCGACCACGGCGCCGACCAGCCGCTCACCGCCGGCCCCGGCGGTAGCGGCGCCCCACGAAAAGGCGATGTCGGCGGCGGCGGGCCAGGGAACCGCGGCAAAATCGAAGAGCGGCCGGGCCATCGCGGCATCCGGCAGGGGACGGTATCCGATACCCTGCCAGACCCGCGGAACGGTCGCGGAAGCGAGAGAGGGAACCGGAGCGGCGGCGGGCCGCGGGCCCCCCGCGCGACTGCCAGTCCTACTTCTTGCCAAGCACCGCGTCCTTCAGGCTCTTCGCGAGACGGAACTTGCACACGCGCTTGGCCGGGATCTTGATGGGCTCGCCGGTCTGCGGATTCCGGCCCATCCGCGCCTTGCGGTTCGCGAGCACCAGCTTCCCGAAGCCCGGCAGGAGGAACACACCGCTCTTCTTCGCTTCCTTGGAAGCGAGCATGAGCGTCTCGTCGAGGATGCCCTCGATCTGCTTCCGGGTGAGGCTGGTCTTCTCCGCAAGGTACGCGACCGTTGAGGACTTCGTCATCGTCTTCGCCACAGGTGACCTCCTGTCGATCGGGGATGGTGGTTGAACGCGAGCTGCATTATTAGCACAGGCCGTCCGGCGCGGCTACCCGCGCGTGAAGCGGAATTCTCCCGAAGCGATCAGTCGGCGATACGAGCCGAAGCGCGCCTCCGCGTCCTCGATTTTATCCAGGGGTGATTCGGGATCTTCACCATCATTATAGGTGTGAAGGAGGCCGTAGAGCGTGTCGCGCTGAGCCGGCGTCCGGCCGGCGTCGCGGATGAGGCGGTGCAGCTCGGCCGGCCCCACGAGCTGGCCGTACTGCGCGCCGGCCGACGTGGAGATCGACTCGTTGATCAGCGTGCCGCCCAGGTCGTTGGCGCCCGCCGCCAGGAGCAGCTGCGCCAGCTTCGGCCCCTCCTTGACCCAGGAGGCCTGGATGTTCCGGAAGGTCGGACCGAGCATCAGGCGCGCGAGCGCGTGCATCTTCACGACCTCGATCCCGGTGGCGCCCGGCCGGACGCCGGGGACGAGTCCCTTCGCCCACATCGGCGCCTCGGAGTGGATCAGCGAGAGCGGCACGAACTCGGTGAACCCGCCGGTGTCCTTCTGGATCGCGCGGAGCAGGGCCATGTGGTGGATCCAGTGCGCCCGCGTCTCCACGTGACCGTACATGATCGTGGAGGTCGTGCGGATCCCGAGCGCGTGCGCGCTCGTGATCACGTCGACCCACTGCTCCACCGTGATCCGGCCGCGCGCGATGACATCGCGGATCGCCTGGTCGAGGATCTCCGCCGAGGTTCCCGGAAGCGTGCCGAGGCCGGCGGCCTTGAGCTCCGCCAGATATTCGCGGATCGGCAGGCCCGAGCGGATCGAGCCGTACAGCACCTCCTCGGGCGAGAACGCGTGGATGTGGAGCGCCGGCAGGGCGGTCGTGATCGCGCGGGTGAGATCGATGTAGTAGCGCCCGTCGAGCTTCGGCGGCAGGCCGGCCTGGATGCACACTTCGGTGGCGCCGAGCTCCGACGCCTCCCGGGCGCGGCGCACGACCTCGTCGACGGGAAGGAAGTAGCCCTCCTCTTCGCGATGGTCCCGGCTGAAGGCGCAGAAGGTGCAGTGCTTGATGCAGACGTTCGTGAAGTTGACGTTGCGGTTGACGACATAGGTCACGACGTCGCCGGCCTGCCGCCTCCGCATCTCGTCGGCGACGAGCGTCAGCGCATGAAGGTCGCGGCCCTCGGCGCCCGTGAGCGCGATGCCGTCTTCGACGGACACCTCGTGGCCGTCGAGCGCCCTGGCGAGGATCGGGCGGATATCGCGGGAGACCCAGTCGAGCGACGCGAGGAGGCTACCAGCAGCGCCAGCGTTCATAAGATTCCTTGACGAGACCGCGCTCGTCGATCAGGGTCGCGACGCGCGCGCGCAGGCGCTCGTCCACGAACTCAGCGCGCGCCGCGAACTCCGGATAGATCGCGAGGCGCTCGCGCAGGACGAAGCCCTGGCCCTCGGTCGCGCGCCGGAGCTCGGGGATCAGCGGCCACGGTTTCTCGGGGTTGATGTGGTCGAGCGTGAGGGGCGAGATCCCGCCCCAGTCGTTGAGTCCGGCCGCCAGCAGGCGCGGATAGGCGCGCGGCGAAAGATTCGGCGGCGCCTGGATGTTCATGTCCGGTCCGAGGACGAGCCGCGCCACGGCGAGGGTCCGGAGCAGGTCGTCGAGGGACGGCTCGGGCGCGTCCCGCATCGGGATCCGCGGCTTGGCGCGGAAGTTCTGGATGATGACCTCCTGGATGTGCCCGTACCTCTCGTGGAGGTCGCGGATCGCGACGAGCGCGTCCACGCGCTCCCGGGCCGTCTCGCCGATGCCGATGAGCAGGCCCGTCGTGAACGGGATGCCGAGCTTCCCGGCGAGCGCGATCGTCCGGATCCGGCGCGCGGGCACCTTGTCCGGCGCGCGGTCGTGGGCCATGCCGCGCTCGAGGAGCCGCTCCGAGAGCGTCTCGAGCATCAGGCCCATGCTCACGTTGACCTCGCGCAGCGCGGCCAGGTCGCGCTCGGCCATGACGCCGGGGTTCGCGTGGGGCAGCAGGGGCGACTCCTTCAGCACGGCCTCGCACACGGCGTGCAGGTACGCCAGCGTCGTGCGGTGGCCGTGCCGTCGGAGGAACTCGCGATGCGTCGGGAACAGCGCCTCCGGCTTGTCGCCGAGCGAGAAGAGGGCCTCTTTGGCGCCGAGCCGGCCGCCCGCCTGGGCGAGCGCCACGACCTCGTCGGGCGTCATCGTGTGGGCGCCCGGCTCGCCCGGGTCGCGGCGGAACGTGCAGTAGCCGCAGTAGTCGCGGCAGAGGGTCGTCAGCGGCACGAAGATCTTGGCGGAGAAGGTGACGGTGCGGCCACGTCCGCGGTCGCGAAGCTCGCCCGCTCGGGCGAGCAGATCGTCGAGCGCGTGTGCGGGCGTCTCGATGAGCGCGCAGGCGTCCTGGTGTGAAATCATTTCCGGCGAGCTCGCAATACCTTCGGCCTGACGTCGTTCGCGAAGCGCTCCATATTCGAGATGACCGCGCGGAGCTCCTGCACGGTGTGATCGAAGACGAAATGGGAGACACCCAGCGCCTGGTAGCGCCGGATGTCGGCGGCGACCTCGTCAGCGGTGCCCTGGAACAGGGGCCGGTCGCCGGCGGCGGCCTTGGAGCGCTTACCGCGCACTTCCATCGGCACGCGAACGGTCAGGGTGATCGACCTGGGGTCGCGTCCGGCCCGTCGGGCCCAGCCGTGAATCTCCTTGACCTTGGCCGCGTATTCGTCGGGGAGGAGGAGCGCCGGCGGTCGCATGGCGATCGGATGCCAGCCGTCGCCGATGGTGCCGACGCGCCGGAGTGCGGCGCCAGTGTGGCCGCCGATCCAGACCGGGATGGCGGGCCGCTGCACCGGCTTCGGGAGGACGTGAATGTCCCGGGCCGTGTAGTACTTGCCCTCGAAGATGACGGGATCGGTCGTCCAGGCGGCGCGCATCAGCTTGAGGTACTCATCCGTCACGCTCCCGCGCTCCTCGAACGGTGGCGCCCCGAGTGCCTCGAACTCCTCGCGCAGCCAGCCGACACCCGCGCCGAGGATCACGCGCCCCCTCGAGAGGACGTCCGTCGTCGCCAGCATCTTGGCGGCGAGGAGGGGGTTGCGGTACGGCACGACGAGGACGCTGACGCCGAGCCGGACGCGGGCCGTCGCGTGGGCGAGGTGACTGAGCAGCACCAGCGGTTCGAGGTAGTCCTGGGCGAGGCCGCCCGGAAACTGCCCGCTCGTCGTGTAGGGGTACACCGACTTTGCCGAGGAGACCGGCATCACGACGTGGTCGGTGACGAACAGCGAGCTGTAGCGGAGCGAGTCCGCCTTCTCGGCGATCCTGAGGACGACGTCGAGCCCGGCGAGCGGGCCGCGACCCGGAAGCGAGAGCCCGAACTCCACGACACTCCTCCGAGAAAAAGGGGATTCCTGGACGCGACGGCCGATATGGTATCACTAAGCGGGATGCATTTCTTCGACGTCGTCGTCATCGGTGCCGGCCACGCCGGATGCGAGGCCGCGCTGGCCTCCGCGCGCATGGGATGCCGCACGCTGCTGCTCACCATGAACCTCGACGCGATCGGCCAGATGTCCTGCAACCCCGCTGTTGGCGGCACCGCGAAAGGGCACCTGGTCCGCGAGATCGACGCGCTCGGCGGTGAGATGGGGCGCGTCACCGACCGCGCCGCGATCCAGTTCAAGACGCTCAACGCCTCCCGCGGCCCTGCGGTGCGCTCGTCCCGCGCCCAGTGCGACCGTGCCCGGTACCGGTCCGCGATGAAGCAGACGGTGGAGAGTGAGCCGCGCCTGGACGTCCGGCAGGGCCAGGCGGCGCGCTTCCTGCTCGACGGAGGGCGCGTCACCGGCGTCGAGGATCAGGTCGGCGTGCCATACCACGCGCGGGCCGTCGTCGTCACGGCCGGGACGTTTCTCCGCGGGCTGATCCACGTGGGACTCGCGCGACAGAGCGCGGGACGGGCGGGCGAGTTCGCCGCGATCGACCTCTCGAGCGCGCTGCGCGATCTCGGGCTCACGCTCGGGCGGCTGAAGACCGGCACCTCGCCGCGCCTCAAGCGCTCGACGATCGAGTACGCGCGGCTCCCGGAGCAGTGGGGCGACGCCGAGCCGTGGCCGTTTCACTGGGCGACCGAGCGCCTCCCGCTCCCGCAGGTCGCGTGCCATCTCACCTACACGACGCCGCAGACGCACGAGATCGTCCGGGCGAATCTCGATCGCTCGCCACTCTACTCCGGAGTCATCGACGCGACGGGCGTTCGGTACTGCCCGTCCATCGAGGACAAAGTCAAGCGCTTCGCCGACCGCGAGCGGCATCAGGTGGTCCTGGAGCCCGACGGGCTCGACACCGAGGAGGTGTACGCGAACGGCATTTCGACGAGCCTGCCCGTGGACGCTCAGGAAGCGCTGGTCCGTTCGATCCCGGGCCTCGAGCGCGCCGAGATCATGCGGCCTGGATATGCGATCGAGTACGACTTCGTCCACCCGACGCAGTTGGCTCCGACGCTCGAGTGCCGTGCGGTGCCGGGTCTCTACCTCGCCGGGCAGATCAACGGCACCACCGGGTACGAGGAAGCGGCGGCGCTCGGGCTCTGGGCGGGCGTGAACGCTGCCGGCGCCGTGCTCGGACGCGAGCCGTTTGTCCCCGATCGCTCCGAGTGCTACATGGCGGTCCTCGTGGACGACCTCGTGACCAAGGGGACGCTCGAGCCCTACCGCATGTTCACCTCGCGGGCCGAGTACCGTCTCTTGCTTCGAGAGGACAATGCGGATCTGCGTCTCGCGCCCTACGGCTACCGGCTGGGCCTGGTCTCGCGCGAGCGCCACGAGGCGGTCGAGCGGCGGCGCGCGCAGGCGGCGGCCGAGATCCGGCGCCTCGAGGGCACGCGTGTGGGCGGCACGCGGCTGCTCCAATTGCTCCGGCGGCCCGAGGTGACCTACGCCGACGTGCGACGGCTCGACCCGGATGCGGTCGCCGACCCCGCGGTCGCGCGCCAGGTCGAGGTCGCGGCAAAATACGAGGGTTACATCCGCCGCATGCTCGACGACGTGACGCGCTTCAAACGGCTCGAGGAGCGGCTGATCCCCGACGAACTCGACTATCGCGCGGTGCCCGGTCTCTCGACCGAGATCCGCGAGCGGCTCATCGAGCTGCGGCCACGCTCCCTGGGTCAGGCCTCGCGCATTCCCGGCGTGACCCCGGCGGCCATCTCGATCCTCACGGTCTGGTGTCACCGGACTCAGCCGGCTCAGGCTGCCCGCTGATGCTCCCGCGGGGACTGCCAACGCGCCGTCACCAGCGCGCTCGGAGGCGAGCCCGGTGACATCGCCGGCGGTGACGCCCGAGGAGTTCCTGAAGAAGCTCTCCGCGTGGGCCCGGGGTACGATGATCGAGAGCCATGGGACGCGGTTCGTCTCGGTGGGGCCGGGACGCGCGGTGGCGGAGCTCGACTTCAAGCCTTCGCTCGCGCAGCTCACCGGCCGCTTCCACGCGGGCGCCATCATCGCCTTCGCCGACGAGACCGCCACGTGCGCCGCCATGTGGGAGACGAACCCGTCGGGCGCGCTCCGTCCGGAGCTGTTTCCCCTGACCCTCCAACTATCGGTGAACCTTCTGCGAAATACGGATCGGGGGACCTTGACAGCGGAGGCCCAGATCGTCCATCGTGGACGTACCACCCTCGTCGTCGAGGTGCTGGTCTTCGACGATCAGCGGCGGCTCATCGCCAAGCTCGCGGCGACTCAACTAGCCCCGGCGGCTCCGCCGGCAGAGGCGCGCTCTCGCGAAGAGTGAGAATGCGGAACATGCGACTCGCCTCGAAGATATTTCTGACGTCCGCGCTGGTCGTCGTGGTGCTCGCCGTCGTGGGCGTCCTGAGCCTCCGCGCCGTCGGCCGCCTGGCGTCGGTCAACCGCGAGATCACCACGCGCACGGTGCCGGCCCTGCGCTTGGCCGCATCGACACGCGACGCGATGCCGATGCTGGTGCGGCTGGAGGCGCGGTTCTTGGTGCTCCACGATCCGCGCTTCATGTCGGCGTGGGACGAGCGCGGCGACCGGTTGCGCGGAAGCCTGGAGCGCCTGCGGGAGTACGCAACCAGCCTCGAGGAAGCGCGACTCCTCGACGAAGCCACCGAGGCGTTCGAGCGCTACCGCGGGACGGTGGGCCAGATCCAGGCGCTCGTGGGCCGCGGCGAGCGGACACGCGCGCTGGCGCTTTCGGAGGGCGCCGCGCGGGCGTTGGCCGATCGCGTCGAGGCGACCCTCGAGGCGTTGACCGAGTCGATGCACGCGGATGTCCTGAGGGCGCAGGCCGAGGTCGCGCGTCTCGAGGCCCGCACCTGGTCGGGCGTGCTGGTGGCGTTTGGGGCCGCGGTCGGCCTGGCGCTGCTCGGGAGCGGGCTCATCGCGTACCGCCTGACGCAGTCGCTCGGGACGCTCTCGGCCGCCACGGCGGCCGTCGCGGCCGGCTCATTCGAGGAGCCGATCGCCGTGGAGAGCAAGGACGAAGTCGGCGAGCTCGCGCGCTCGTTCAACGCGATGGCGCGCGAGCTCCGACGGATGGAGGAGACGAAAGAGGAGTTCTTCGCGTCGGTGTCGCACGAGCTGCGGTCGCCGCTCACGTCCATCCGGGAGGGGGCGCACCTCCTTCGCGAGAGAGTCTCGGGTCCGCTCAACGACAAGCAGCGGCGACTCGTCGAGATCATCGCGGCAGGCTCGGATCGGCTGCTGGGGCTCGTCAATCAAATTCTCGAGGTGTCGCGGCTGCGGGCAGGCGTCCTGCCGATCCAGCGGGTGCGGCTCGATCTCGACAAGGTCATCACGCGCGCCGTCGAGGAGCTCAAGCCGACCGCCGACCAGACGGGCGTGGTCCTCGAGCGGGAGAGGTTGGGCGAGGACTTCTCGCTCCTGGGCGACGAGGAACGGCTCCTGCAGGTCGTCGTGAACCTCGTCGGCAACGCGATCCGCTTCACCAGGCGGGGCGGGCGCGTCGTCGTGCGCCTGGTGTGCACCGGGCAGGAGCTCGAGATCCAGGTCGAGGACACGGGCATCGGCATCCCTGCGGGCGAGCTGCCGCACGTCTTCGAGCCGTACCGTCAGGCGCACGGCGACCGGGGTGGAACCGGTCTCGGCCTCGCCATCGTGCGCGGCGTCGCACAGGCTCACGGCGGTCGCGTCACCGTCGAGTCGCAGGAGGGGAAGGGGAGTCGCTTCACCGTGCTTCTTCCGCGCGCATGAGGCGTGTCAGGGTCGGCGTGCTGGGGGTGCTCCTCGCCGGGTGCGCCATCGGGCCCTTCGCCGGCCCCTCGACGACCATGCTCGCGAAGGCGGACCGGCTCGCCGCAGAGGGTGATTACCGGGCCGCGGTCGTCGCCTACGACGCCTTCCTCGCGCAGTACGCCGACGACGCGAAGGCGCCGCGGGCGCGGGTGAGCCGCGATGCGGTCGCTTCGGTCCTGACGACCCGCGACGAGATCGCCCGCCTCCAGCAGGAGCTCGCGCGCATGCGCGAGGAGCTCGCGAAGCGGGAGGGCGACCTGGCGCGCGTGCGCCAGGAAGCCGAGCGGCTCCGCGCCGATCTCGAACGGCTCAAGCAGATCGACCTCCAGCTGGAGAAGCGCAAGTGAAGCAGAAAGTCCTCGTGATGGACGACGACCCGGCGATCCTCGAGGTGCTGGAGATGCGCCTCTCCGCGATGGGCTTCGACGTGGCGGCGATGAGCGACCCACGAACGGCGCTCGAGGCGGTCGAGGCGACGCGCTTCGATCTCGCCCTCCTGGACCTTCGCATGGAGCCGATGGACGGCATGCGGGTCATGGAAGCGCTTCACGAGCGGCAGCCCCGTCTGCCCGTGCTGATCATGACAGCCCACGGGACGATCCAGACCGCGGTGGAGGCGGTGCGGCGCGGCGCCTTCGACTATCTCACCAAGCCCTTCGTACGCGACGAGCTCCGCTCGAAGATCGCGCGGACGCTGGCCACGCGCCGATGGGCGCGCGATCGCGAGCGGCTCCTGACGGTGGGGCAGGCGCTCGCCTCGTCCGGTGTCATGGCCCGCGTGCTGGATGCGGTGGCCCAGGCAACCGTGGAAGCCACGGACGCGGACCGCTGCGTGGTGTTCCAGCTCGAGCAGGGGCGCCTGGTGCCGATGGCGAGCGCCGGGTCACCGCCTCCCTCGTGGGAAAAGCTCGCGGCGGCCGCGACGGCCGCGATGGACAAGGGCGTGCCGATCACCGCGTCGGGCCCTCTCGAGGGCGCGGAGGGCGGCACGATCGTCGCCGCACCGCTCGTCGTCCAGCGCGGCCCGGCGGGAGCGCTCGTGATCGAGACGGCCGCTCGCATCGAGCCGGTAGAGGACGACCTGGAGATCCTGGCGCTCTTCTCCTCGCAGGCGGCGATCGCCATTCGGAACACGCACGACCTCGAGCGTCTGAAGAGCGGCGCCGTCGCCGCGCTCGGGCGCATGGCGACGCAGGTCGCGCACGAGGTCAAGAATCCCCTGGCGGGCCTGCGGCTCTACGTGCGCCACCTCGAGCAGCGCCTCGCCAAGACGGGCGACGCCGAGGCGAGAGAGCTCGCCGGCAAGATCGCGAATACGGTCGATCACCTGGCGAGCGTCGTCGCCGAGATCACCGCATTCGGCCGGCCGCTCGAGCTCCATCGCGAGGCGACGGCGCTCCACCCGTTGCTCGACGAGTGTCTGGAGCTGGCCCGCGCCCGACGTCCGACCGACGGAGTCGAGATCGTCAGAGCGTACGACCCAGCGTGCCCGGCGGCGCAGCTCGACGAGCGCGAGCTGCGCAAGGCGTTCTTGAACCTGATCCTCAACGCGCTCGAGGCGCTCGAGGGCGCGGGCCGGCTGACCGTCGCCACCGCGTATTCCCCGACGGCCGGGACCGTCACCGTGACCATCGAGGACACCGGTCCGGGCATGACCGAGGAAACGCTCGCGCGTGCCTTCGATCTCTTCTTCACCACGAAGCCGGACGGCACCGGGCTCGGAATGTCGATCGCGCGCTCGGTGATCAACCTGCATGCCGGGGAGCTCACGGTGTCGAGTCGCCTGGGCTACGGCACGCGGGTCCAGGCGCGTCTTCCGCTCGAGCCCGCCGCTGACCCGGCGCGCGCCCCGGATGCTCACGCGTGACGCCCGGGCTTGCGGACCCCGCCAGAATGAAGCGGGCGCTGCGGAGCCGGGTCGCCAGGGCAGACCGGGCATGTCGGAGCCAGGTCGCGCCTGTCTCAGGCCACCCGCGGCCCGAGCCGGCCTCACGGACCCCGCTACCATGAAACGAAACCATTCCATCCTGGTGGTGGACGACGAGAAGACGATCGCCGACGGGCTCCGGCTGACCCTCGAGAGCGAGGGGTACGGCGTGCGCACGGCCGGGAGCGTGCGGGAGGCGCTGACGGCGGTCCTCCAGGGCGACTCGCACGCGGCCATCGTGGACCTGATGCTGCCCGACGGTGACGGCCTGCACCTGACGCGGGAGCTGAAGCGGCGTGATCCGGCGATCGAGGTCATCGTCATCACCGCCTACGGCTCCGTGCGCAAGGCGATGGAGGCGACGAAGGGCGCCGGGGCATTTCACGTCCTCGAGAAGCCGTTCGACCCCGACGAGCTCCTGGGCCTCATCGAGAACGCGCTCGAGCACCGGAAGCTTGTCGGCGAGAACGCGGACCTCAAGCGCCGGCTCGTCGAGCAGGTGACCGAGACGGAGATTCTCGGCAGCGCGCCCGGCATTCAGCGCGTGCTGGAAACGGTCGCAGCGGTCGCGGACGCCGACGCCAACATTCTCATCGTGGGCGAGAGCGGCACCGGCAAGGAGCTCCTCGCCAACGCGCTGCACGAGCGGAGCGGGCGGCGGGGTGGGCCGTGGATCAAGATCAACTGCGCCGCGCTGCCCAAGGACCTTATCGAGTCGGAGCTCTTCGGCCACACCCGCGGCGCCTTCACGGGCGCGACCACGGAGAAGGTGGGGCTGCTCGAAGAAGCCGACGGCGGGTCACTCCTCCTGGACGAGATCACCGAGATGCCGATGGACCTCCAGGCGAAGCTCCTGCGGGTCCTCGAGGAGCGCATGGTGCGCCGCCTGGGCGCTGCCAAGGCCGTCCCCGTCGACTTCCGCCTCATCAGCTCCACCAACCAGAGCCCGGAGGTCGCGCTCCGCGAGGGACATCTGCGCCAGGACTCGAGGTCCCGCCGCTGCGCGAGCGGCGGGAAGACATCCCGATGCTCGTCCGTGCTTTCCTCGAGCGCTATCGCACGAAGCACGCTCGCGCGGTCGAGGGCATCGAGCCGGAAGCCTATCGACGCCTCTTGGCCTGGTCGTGGCCGGGCAACGTGCGCGAGCTCCAGCACGCCATCGAGCGCGCGGTGCTGGTGACGCGGGGGCCGATGCTCACGCTCGAGGATCTGCCCGAGCAGCTCCAGCACACGGCCCGCGAGGGCGGCGCCGGACCGTCGGCGGTCGCGCCGTCGCAGGTGCCCGCAGGCTCGCTCGAGGAGATCGAGCGCGCCTCGATCCTCAAGGCGCTCGAGACGACGCGGTGGAACAAACAGGCCGCCGCCGCGCTGCTGGGGCTGCGCCGCCCGACGCTGTACTCCAAGATGCGCAAGCACGGTATCCCCCAGCGCCGGGCGTAGCCGGCCGCTGAAAACGGCCTGTCTGCTTCGTTGGCTCGTCGCTCCTCCCTGCGACGTACGCTGCGTACGTCGCAGTCGTCGCTCGTCGCCGCCTCGCATCCAAGCCGTTTTGAGCGGCCGACGCCGCAGCGCCTGACCGCCACTACCTCAGGCGAGCCGGGCACTCCCAGCGCCCGAATCGCGAGCAGTCCCGGATTGCCTGCTTATTCGTTAGGCAAGACCGGCCAGGGTGCACCCCCGCGCTCTATCGAAGGGGCTGATTTAGCGCGTCTTCCCAAACGGTAGGCCCGGGCACGACGGTTGCTTGACCGAACGCGCCGGGAGGGTCGCAGATGAAAAAGATCGAGGCCATCATCAAGCCGTTCAAGCTCGACGACGTCAAGGAGGCGCTCACCTCCATCGGGGTCATCGGCATGACCGTGTCGGAGGTGCGAGGGTTCGGTCGGCAGAAGGGCCATACGGAGCTCTATCGAGGCGGTGAATACACGGTAGATTTCCTCCCCAAGATCAAGATCGAGGTCGTGGTACCCGATCGCATCGTGGACAAGGTCTCCGAGGTGATGGCGGCGGCGGCCAAGACCGGCAACATCGGCGACGGCAAGATCTTCGTTCATCCGGTCGAGACGGCGGTACGGATCCGCACGGGCGAGCGCGACGAGAGCGCGCTCTAGCCTGAGAAAGCGTGTGGCCTTGACACAAGGGAGGGCTTACCGTGAAGCGACTTACCCTCACACTAGCAACGCTGCTGGTGCTGAGTGCCACGATGATCGTGGCGTTTGCTCAGCAGCCGGCTCCCCCGGCCGCCCCTCCACCCGCACCCGCCGCTGCAGCGCCTGCCGCGGGCGCTCCCGTGGCGCCGGCTCCGGCCGCCGCGCCTGCGTCCAAGATTGATAAGGGCGACACGGCGTGGATGCTCACCTCGTCAGTCCTCGTCCTCATGATGACCGCGCCGGGGCTCGCACTCTTCTACGGCGGCATGGTGCGGCAGAAGAACGCTCTGGGGACCCTCATGCATAGCTTCATCATCGCCGCGCTCATCTCGGTGCAGTGGGTACTCTGGGGTTACAGTCTCGCCTTCGGCCCCGACAAAGGCGGGATCATCGGAAGTCTGGATTGGGTCGGGCTGAGAGGCGTCGGCCTCGAGCCCTTCGACGCCTACTCCAAGACGATCCCGCACCAGGCCTTCATGGTCTTCCAGATGATGTTCGCGATCATCACGCCGGCGCTGATCACCGGCACCTTCGCCGAGCGAAAGAAGTTCTCGGCCTGGCCCACTGGGTGTGGGGCGACGGCGGCTGGCTCAAGAAGCTGGGCGCGCTCGACTTCGCGGGCGGCACGGTCGTCCACATCTCGTCGGGGGTGTCGGCGCTCGTCTGCGCGCTCATGATCGGAAAGCGGCGGGGCTATGGCCAGCAGCCGATGCAGCCTCACAACCTGCCGATGACGGTGATGGGCGCCGCGCTGCTGTGGGTCGGCTGGTTCGGCTTCAACGCCGGCAGCGCGCTCGAGGCCAACGGCCTCGCGGTGAGCGCGTTCACGGCGACCAACACCGGCGCCGCCGCCGCGGCGCTCGGCTGGATGTTCACGGAGTGGATGAGCCGTGGCAAGCCCACGGTGCTGGGCGCGGCCTCCGGCGCCGTCGCGGGCCTCGTCGCCATCACGCCGGCGTCGGGATTCGTCACCCCGATGGCCTCGGTGATCATCGGCGCCGTGGCCGGCGCGCTCTGCTACGCCGCGTGCAACATCAAGACGAAGCTCGGGTACGACGACTCGCTCGACGTGGTCGGCGTGCACGGGATCGGCGGGACCTGGGGCGCGCTGGCGACCGGGCTCTTCGCGACCAAGGCCGTCAACGACGCGGGCGGTGACGGGCTGTTCTACGGCAATCCCGGACAGCTCTGGATCCAGATCGTCGCGGTGGCGGCGACCTACGTGCTGGCGATCGTCATGACCTTCGTCATCCTCAAGGTCGTCGACGCCGTCGTCGGCTTGCGCGTCAGCGTCGAGGACGAGGTGGTCGGCCTCGACCTCTCCCAGCACTCCGAGACGGCCTATGCCGCGGGCGGCGGGTTCGGCGAGTTTGGACCGACGGCCGGCGGGGTCGCCGAAGCGGTGCGCGGCGCCGAGGGCAAGCCCCGGGTGGCGCATTGAGCGCGTGCGCCCGGCGGGGCTTGATTCGCCCCGCGGTTGACCGTAAGGTAAGCGGGCTGTTCATCACTCAGCAGAGAAGGAGTCTCGCATGACGGCGAAGGACGTACTGAAGCTGGCCAAGGAGAAGGGTGCCAGGATCGTCGATCTCCGGTTCATCGACCTGCCGGGTCTCTGGCAGCACTTCTCGATCCCGGTGTCCGAGCTGAACGAAGAGATCTTCGAGGACGGTCTCGGCTTCGATGGTTCGTCGATCCGCGGTTTCCAGACGATCGACGAGTCCGACATGCTGCTGATCCCGGATCCCAACAGTGCGGTGATGGATCCGTTCACCGCCGTGCCCACACTCGTGGTGATCTGCAACGTCAAGGATCCGGTCACGGGAAAGTGGTACTCTCGCGACCCGCGCTACATCGCCCAGAAGGCCGAGGCGTACCTCAAGAAGACCGGCCTCGCCGACACCGTCTACATCGGGCCCGAGCTGGAGTTCTTCTTCTTCGACTCGATCCGCTTCGACCAGAACTACAACTCGGGCTACTACTTCATCGACTCGGAGGCGGGCTTCTGGAACTCGGGCAAAGAGGGGACGGCCGAGCAGCCGAACCTCGGCTACAAGCCGCGCTACAAGCAGGGCTACTTCCCCGTGCCGCCCATGGACAAGTTCCAGGACATCCGGTCGGACATGGTGCTGGCGCTGGAGTCCGTCGGTGTCCGCATCGAGGTGCACCACCACGAGGTGGCGACCGGCGGCCAGACCGAAGTCGACATGCGCTACGACACGCTGACCAAGATGGCCGACAAGGTCTGCTGGTACAAGTACTGCGCGAAGAACACCGCCCGGAAATGGGGCAAGACCGCGACGTTCATGCCGAAGCCCCTCTTCCAGGACAACGGCTCCGGCATGCACACCCACCAGTCCCTCTGGAAGAACGGCAAGAACCTCTTCTACGAGCGCGGCGGGTACGCCGACGTCTCGAAGAATTGTCTCTACTACATCGGCGGTATCCTCAAGCACGCCCCAGCGCTGCTGGCCATCATCGCGCCGTCCACCAACTCCTACAAGCGCCTGGTGCCAGGCTACGAGGCGCCGATCAATCTCGTCTACAGCCAGCGCAACCGCTCGGCCTGCGTCCGCATCCCGGTGTACTCGAAGTCCGAAGGTGCCAAGCGAATCGAGTTCCGGACGCCGGACAACACGTGCAACCCCTATCTCTCCTTCGCGGCGTGCCTGATGGCCGGACTCGACGGCATCGCCAACAAGATCGATCCCGGCAAGCCGGTCGACAAGGACCTCTACGAGCTGCCGCCGGCGGAGGCGAAGAAGATCAAGCAGCTGCCCGGCGACCTCAGCATCGTCCTCGACAACCTCGAGAAGTCTCACGACTGGCTCCTCAAGGGCGACGTGTTCACGCCGGACGTCATCGAGACGTGGATCGATCAAGGGCGACGTGTTCACGCCGGACGTCATCGAGACGTGGATCGAGTACAAGCGGAAGAACGAGGTGGACGCCGTGCGGCTCCGCCCGCACCCCTGGGAGTTCGCGCTGTACTTCGATATTTAGTTCCATGGGGGGCCTCGAAGGGGCCCCCCAAGCCCCTCACCTAGAGTTCTCTCTGCTCCGGAAAGCAGCAGCAGCGACGGGCGTGCCGCGTTGCTGGGCACGTCGTCCCGAGGCCTTCTCCTAAACGGTTGATTTTCTGAACGGCGGGCCTGGCACCGCGCTTGCCACGGGTGGGAGTCATGGCGGATGCCGGGCCGAAGTCCGACCCACGCTGGAGGGTCGCGATTCTCGACGATCACGAGCGCTCGCGCGCGGCGCTTCGCGCCGCCATCTGGGCGGCGAGGGGCGAGGTGGTCGGCGAGGTGGTGCGGTGTGCCGATGCGCTCGCGCTCGTGCGGCGGGCGAGCCCCGACGTCGCCGTCTTTGCCGTCGGTCTGCCGGACGGAGACGGTGTCGAGGCGGCGCCACAGGTGATCGATGCGGGTTGTCCCGTGGTGCTCTTCACGAGCCACACGCGGCAGGAGCTGGTCGATCGGGCGCGCTCGGCCGGCGTGATGTCCTATCTTCTCAAACCGCTCCGCTCGGCGGAGCTGGCGCCCGTGCTGGACCTGGCCGTCGCCCGGTTCCGCGAGACGCTCGCGTTGCGCCGGTCGCTCGAAGATCGGAAGGTGATCGAGCGGGCGAAGGGACGCCTGATGGCGCGCTACCAGCTTTCCGAGGACGAGGCGTTCCATCGGCTTCGCCGCGCCGCGATGGATAGCCGCCGCCCGATGGTCGACATCGCGAGGGCGCTGCTCGTGTCGGAGTCAGTCGCGTCCGATGTGCCTACGCATTGAGCACTAGCCTCGGCCGGTATCGCCGTAACATCCTGTAAACAAATAGCAAGACCCTCCGGTACGGCCCTTGCTCTCGAAGGGATTCGCCGCGGCCAGAGACGCCCGCGGACGACGCGCCAACGATGCCGCGATCGAGACCAACCACGTCAGTCGAAAGGAGACGGTATGGCAGAGTACTCACGTCGCGGCTTCCTCAAGGGCTCGCTCGCGGCCGGGACCGCGCTCGGCGCCGGTCTCGGATTCCCCAACGTTCTGACGGCGCAGGAGACGGTCAAGATCGGCGTCCTGCACTCGCTCTCGGGCACGATGGCCATCAGCGAGGTGTCGCTGCGGGACGTCGTGCTGATGGCCGTCGAGGAGATCAACGCCAAGGGCGGCGTGATGGGCAAGAAGATCTCGCCGGTCGTCGTCGATCCGGCGTCGAACTGGGATCTCTTTGCCGAGAAGGCCAAGCAGCTCCTGCTGAAAGACAAAGTGGCCGTGGTCTTCGGCTGCTGGACGTCGGTCAGCCGGAAGTCGGTCCTGCCGGTCTTCGAGAACAACAACGGCCTGCTCTTCTACCCGGTCCAGTACGAGGGCGAGGAGTGCTCGAAGAACGTCTTCTACACGGGCGCGACGCCGAACCAGCAGCTGATTCCCGGCGCCGAGTACCTGATGTCGAAGGAAGGCGGCGCCTACAAGAAGTTCTACCTGCTCGGGACCGATTACGTGTTCCCGCGCACGGCCAACAAGATCCTGCGCGCCTTCCTGCTCGCCAAGGGCGTGCCGGCCGCCAACATCGAGGAAGAGTACACGCCATTCAACCACCAGGACTACCAGACGATCGTCGGCAAGATCAAACGATTCGCGTCGGGCGGCAGCGCGTGCGTGCTCTCGACGATCAACGGCGACTCGAACGTGCCCTTCTACAAGGAGTTCGGCAACCAGGGCCTGCGCTCCGAAAACGCGCCCATCATGGCCTACAGCGTGGCCGAGGACGAGCTGCGCGGCATGGACGCGTCGGCCCTTATCGGCCACCTCGCCGCCTGGAATTATTTTCAGTCGGTCGAGAACGCGAACAACAAGAAGTTCGTCCAGGCGTTCAAAGCGTACGCGAAGAAAACCAACCTCCCCGGCGGCGACAGGCGCGTCACCGACGACCCGATGGAGGCGGCCTACTTCGGCGTCTACATCTGGAAGCAGGCGGTGGAGAAGGCCAAGAGCTTCGATGTCGACGGCGTGCGCAAGGCCGTCTACGGCCAGACGTTCGCGGCGCCCAGCGGCACCATCAGGATGCACGAGTACAACCACCACACCTACCGGCCGGTGCTCATCGGCGAGATCATGAAGGACGGCCAGTTCAAGATCGTCTCCCGCACCAAGGGCCTCGTCGAGCCGGAGCCGTGGAGCAAGTACACGAGCCCGGACAAGGGCTGCGACTGGGTCAAGCATCAGGGTACGTATCAGAAGAAGGCGTGAGATATCGTCTCGTCGTTCTCCTTTCGTTGGTCGCGTGGCTCGCTGCGGCAGCGGCGGGCCACGCGGCGCCGACCGCGCCGTCCCCCGAGGTGACCCAGGCGCTGGCGGATCTCCTCGGGGAGGACGCCGAGCGCCGCGAGGCGGCCGTCAGCGTCCTCGGCCAGGCGCGCGATCCCAAATGGCTCCAGTTCCTGGGGGCGTTACGCGATGGGGGTGTCTACGCCCGTACGCGCGCCGGCACGACCGAGCTGGTCGTGGGCGGGACGAAAGCCACGCGCGGCGACCAGGACGTGATCGACATCGTCGGCGCATACGACCGGGAGCCACTCGGCACGGTGCCGCTGGCGGAGCTCAAGGAGGTGCCGGCCGACCGGCGGCTGCGGCTCGCGATCAAGCCGTTCGTCGACGCCGACGAGACGCGGGCGCAGCTCGCGGATCCGGACCCTGCCGTCCGTCGAGGCGCTGCCGTGAAGCTCGGAAACCAGGCCGAGATCGCCGCCGTCGCGACGGTCGAGGCAGCGCTCCAGAAAGAAACGGATCGGTGGGTCCGCCACGCCCTCACCGAGGCGCTCGGCTTGATCCGGCTGGCGCACGGCAGCCGTGAGCAGCACGTCGCAGCGGCGCGCACGCTCGGCGAGATCCACTCGGCCAGTGCGCGCGAGGCGCTGGGGCGACTCGCGGCCGACCCGGGCGCGTCACCGGCCGAGCGCCACGCGGCCACGCAGGCGATCCGCCGGCTCGAGCGCTGGAGCCTCTTGACGACGACCGTCGAGACCGTCTTCCAGGGCGCCTCGCTCGCCTCGATCCTGCTCCTCATGGCGCTCGGCCTGGCCATCGTGTTCGGCCTCATGGGCGTCATCAACATGGCCCACGGCGAGCTGATGGCGCTGGGCGCGTATGCGACGTTCGTGGTGCAGAACTGGTTCCGCGCGGCGTGGCCCGACCGCTTCGACCTCTACTTTGGCGTCGCGCTGCCCATCTCCTTCCTGGTGGCGGCGGCGGTGGGGCTGGTCCTCGAGCGCGGGGTCATCCGGTTCCTGTACGGGCGGCCGCTCGAGACGCTGCTGCTCACGTGGGGCGCGTCGCTGATCATCCAGCAGGGGCTGCGGCTCTGGTTCGGCGCCGCGAACGTGGACGTGAGCTCGCCCTCCTGGCTCTCGGGGGGCGTGCCGGTCATGGTCGGTGTGACGCTTCCGTACAACCGGGTGTTCATCATCGGCCTGGCGACCGTGTCGGTCGCGGCGACGTACTGGCTCCTGTTCCGCACCAGCGCGGGGCTCCGGATCCGCGCCGTCACCCAGAACCGGGCGATGAGCTCGTGTCTGGGCGTGCGCGCCGGCGTGGTGGACGCGACGACGTTTGCCTTCGGCGCCGGCCTCGCGGGACTCGCCGGGTGTGCGCTCACGCAGATCGGCAACGTCGGGCCGTCGCTCGGGCAGAACTACATCGTGGACTCGTTCATGGTGGTCGTGACCGGCGGAGTCGGGAAGCTCGCCGGGACGATCCTCGCTGCGGCGGGACTGGGCGGGCTCACGAAGGGGATCGAGCCGGCCTTCGGGGCCGTGTTCGGCAAGGTCGCGATCCTCGTCGGCGTCATCTTGTTCCTCCAGCGGCGGCCTGCCGGGCTGTTCGCGACGCGGGACCGGAATGCCGAAGCGTGAGGCGCTCGCGGTCGGGCTCGCCGCGGTGGTCCTGGTGGTCGTCCTGCCGCTGTGCAACGCGCTGCCGGCCGACACGCCGTTCGCGGTCTCGAACTTCACGATCAACCTGTTCGGCAAGTTCCTGACCTACGCGATCCTGGCGCTCGGACTCGACCTGCTCTGGGGCTACGCGGGCGTGCTTTCGCTCGGGCACGGCGTATTCTTCGGCCTCGGGGCCTACGCGATGGGTATGCACCTCATGCTCGAGATCGGCGCGAAGAGTGTCTACCAGAGTGCCTTGCCCGACTTCATGGTGTGGAACCAGGTCACCGCGCTCCCGCTCTTCTGGAAGCCGTTCCACAGTGTCGTCTTCACGCTGGCGGCGATCGTGCTCGTCCCCGCGCTCTTCGGGCTGGCGTTCGGCTACCTCGCGTTCCGGAGCCGCATCCGCGGCGTGTACTTCTCGATCATCACGCAGGCGCTGGCCCTCAGCGCCTGGCTCGTGTTCAACCGGAACGAGATGAACCTCGGCGGCACCAACGGCCTCGCCGACTTCAAGACGGTCTTCGGTTTCCCGCTCAATCGACCCGGCACGCAGCGCGGGCTCTACGCAGTCACGGCGTTGACGCTCGTCGGCGCCTACCTGCTCTGTCGCTGGATCACGCTCACGCGGGCCGGCAAGGTGCTCGTCGCCATCCGCGACAGCGAGACGCGTGTGCTCTTCTCCGGCTACTCGCCGGCGGCGTACAAGCTCTTCGTGTTCGTCGTGTCCGCGATGCTGGCGGGGCTCGCGGGCGCCCTCTACGCGCCGCAGGTGGGTATCGTCACGCCGGCCAAGATCGGCGTGCTCCCGTCGATCGAGATGGTGGTGTGGGTCGCCGCCGGCGGCCGGGGCACGCTCTACGGCGCCGTCATCGGGGCCTTCGGCGTCAACTGGATCCAGAGCTGGCTCACGACCAGCTACCCGGACCTTTGGCTTCTCTTCCTCGGCGGGCTCTTCATGGGCGCCGTCCTGTTCTTTCCCGACGGCGTCGTCGGCGCCCTGGGCCGGCTCCTGGCGCGCGCCCGTCGCGTCGTGACGCGGCGACGGGAGCGGGCGACGCTTGACGCGCCGCTCCTGTCTCAGGCCCCCCGCGGCTCGATCCGGCCACCGGGCTCCGATGAATAGCGCCAAGGGCAGCATCATCTATCTCGAAGACGTGACCGTGAACTACGACGGCTTCAAGGCGTTGAGCCATCTGAACTTCTTCATGGATCGCCGCGAGCTGCGCGTGGTGATCGGCCCGAACGGCGCCGGCAAGACCACGCTCCTCGACGTCGTCTCCGGGCGGGTGAAGCCCGAGACTGGGCGCGTCATCTTCGGCCACGAAACCGACCTCCTGCCGCTGCGCGAGAACGACATTGCGCGCCTCGGTGTCGGGCGGAAGTTCCAGACGCCGTCCGTCTTCGTGAACCTCACCGTCTGGGACAACGTGGAGCTCTCCCTCCGCCGGGCGTCGAAAGGCGTCTTCGCCGCGCTCCGCCGTCGTGACCCGGAGGAGGAGCGCGAGCGCATCGCCCGGGCGCTCGAGACGGTCCAGCTCGCCGCCAAGGCGGGCTCCCTGGCCGGCACCCTGGCGCACGGCGAGAAGCAATGGCTCGAGATCGGGATGGTGATCGCGCAGGATCCCGAGCTGCTCCTCGTGGACGAGCCGGTCGCGGGCATGACCGACGAGGAGACTGCGCGGACCGGCGGGCTGCTCGAGACGATCGCCGTCGACCGGTCGGTCCTCGTCATCGAGCACGACATGGAGTTCGTCCGGCAGATCGCTCGCAAGGTGACGGTCCTGCACCTGGGGACGGTCCTCTGCGAGGGGCCGGTGGAGCAAGTCCAGAGCGATCCGCGCGTCCTCGAGGTCTATCTCGGGCGGCGGCGCGAGGCGGCCGATGCTGTCCATTAGCGGGCTCGACGTCGCCTACGGCGAGTCCCAGGTACTCTGGGGGGTGGACCTCGAGGTCGGCGCGGGCGAGCTCGTGTGCTTGATGGGGCGCAATGGCGTGGGCAAGACGACACTCCTCAAGACCGCCATTGGACTCCTGCCGGCGCGGCGCGGGAAGGTGAGCTTCGACGGCGCCGAGATCACCGGGTGGTCGCCAGACCGTCGGGCGCGCGCCGGCATCGGCTACGTCCCGCAGGGGCGCGAGATTTTCCCCCATCTGACCGTGGAGGAGAACCTGCGCATGGCACTCCTCGGCTGCGGGCGCGCCGCCGCGCTGGACGAGCCGCTCGAGCTGTTCCCGGCGCTCGCGCCGCTCCTGGCACGCAAGGGCGGCGTCCTGTCGGGCGGCGAGCAGCAGATGCTCGCGATCGGACGCGCGCTCCTGACGAAGCCGAAGCTCCTCATGCTCGACGAGCCGACCGAGGGCATCCAGCCGTCGATCATCCTCGAGATCGAGGGCGCGCTGAGACGGATCAAGCGCGAGCTCGGCCTGGCCGTCCTGCTGGTCGAGCAGTACCTTGACTTCGCCGAGCGACTCGCCGACAAGTACGTGATCATGGCCAAGGGCGCCGTGGTTGCCTCGGGCTCCACCGGAGAGTTGAGAGTGGAGATGGTCCGACAACACCTGGCGGTCTGACCCCATTCGTCTGGAGGTTCAACGATGCACCTCACCCCGCGTGAGCAGGAGAAGCTGCTCATCTTCACCGCGGCTGAAGTCGCGCGCCGGCGCCGCGGACGCGGCCTCAAGCTCAACCACCCCGAAGCGCTGGCGCTCATCACGGCCGAGATCCTCGAGGGTATCCGTGACGGGCGGAGCGTCTCGGAGCTGATGGAGGCCGGGCTTGGCGTCCTCGGCCGCGACGACGTGATGGAGGGTGTGCCCGAGATGCTCGAGGAGGTGCAGGTCGAGGGCACCTTTCCCGACGGCACCAAGCTCGTCACCATTCACCGTCCGATCCGTTAGCGTTCTGTCCGCTGGATCATGTCAGCTTGGGCGTGGGGTCGACGGCGACGGGCGAGTGCGGGAGGGGTCATCGGACCACGCGGCACGCGATCGCTGCTCCGCGGCGGCTGGGCTCCAGCGGGGTGCGCGACGTCCGCCGCCGCGTTGCGGGAACGGGTCCGATCGACCCCTCCCGCACCCGCCCGTCGCCTCCGCGCTGCGGCCAGCGGTGTCTTGACATGACGTCGAGGACGGGACGCTTGGACGCGGGGGGGCGGTCGTGATCGAGTTGCTCAGCGCTGAGGATGTGACAAGGCACCGGGCAGCGCTGAGCGCGCTGCTCAGGGATGCGGTCGACAGTGGGGCGTCGATCGGCTTCTTGCCGCCGCTCGCGGAGGCCGAGGCCGACGCGTACTGGCGGGGGGTCGTCGCGGCGGTCCGCGAGGGCTCGTGTCTCTTGCTGGTTGCGCGCGATGCCGAGGGCGGCGCGGATGCCCCCGAGGGGGGCGCGGACGCCCCCGAGAGGGGCGCGGACGCCACAGAGGGAGAGATCGTCGGCACCGCCCAGCTGCTCCTGGCGACGCGCCCGAACGCGCTCCATCGCGCTGAAGTGGCCAAGGTGATCGTTCACACGAAGGTGCGCCGCCGCGGGATCGGACACGCGCTCATGCTGGCGGTGGAGGAGCGCTGGTGCTCGACACGCGCCAGGGCGACCCGTCAGAGCGGCTCTACACCTCGGTCGGCTACCGGCTGGCCGGCGCGATTCCCGCGTACGCGAAGAGTGCCGACGGCGCGCTCGATCCGAGCGCGTTCTACTACCGGCTGCTGACCGAAGGAGGCCCATCGTGATTCCGGGTGAGTACCTTCTAGGTGAAGGCGAGATCGTCGCGAACCAGGGCCGGCGCACGGTAGAGCTGACGGTGTCCAACACGGCCGACCGGCCCATCCAAATCGGCTCCCACTTCCACTTCTTTGAAGTCAATCGGGCGCTTCGTTTTGATCGTGCGCAAGCTTTCGGAATGCGGCTGAACGTGCCGGCCGGCACCGCGGTCCGCTTCGAGCCCGGCGATGAAAAGCGCGTGACGCTCGTCGAGCTGGCCGGTACGCGGCGCGTCTTCGGCCTGAACGGGCTCACCGAGGGGGGCGGCCGCGACCAGGCCCTGGCGAAGCTCGCGGCGTGGGAGCGCCCGTCATGACGCTCCGGCTGACCCGCCGACAGTATGCCGATCTCTACGGTCCCACGACGGGCGATCGGGTGCGTCTCGCCGACACGGAGCTGTTCATCCGGATCGAGCGTGACCTCACGACGCCGGGCGAGGAGGCGAAGTTCGGCGGGGGCAAGGTCATCCGCGATGGCATGGGCCAGTCCGTCGGAGCCACGCGCGCTGCCGGAGCGCTCGATGTCGTCATCACCAATGCCGTCGTCGTCGATCACTGGGGCATCGTGAAGGCCGACATCGGGATCCGTGACGGGCGGATCGTGGGCGTGGGCAAGGCCGGGAATCCGGACCTGATGGCGGGCGTGACGGAGGGGATGGTCGTCGGCGCCTCCACCGAAGTGATCGCGGGCGAGGGGAAGATCATCACGGCCGGCGGGCTCGACACGCACATCCACTTCATCTGCCCCCAGCTCGTCGACGAGGCGATCACCGCCGGCCTCACGACGCTGGTCGGCGGCGGCACCGGCCCCGCGACGGGGACCAACGCCACGACGTGCACGCCGGGCGCCTGGAACATCCACCGGATGCTCGAGGCGGCCGAGGCGTTTCCCATCAACCTCGGCTTCCTCGGCAAGGGCAACGCCTCGGCGCCCGAGCCGCTGCGCGAGCAGATCGCCGCCGGGGCCATCGGGCTCAAGCTCCACGAGGACTGGGGAACGACGCCGACGGCGATCGACTGCGCGCTCGGCGTCGCCGAGGAGCTCGACGTCCAGGTCGCGATCCACACCGACACGCTCAACGAGAGCGGGTTCGTCGAGGACTCGATCCGCGCCTTCAAGGGACGGACGATCCACACCTATCACACCGAGGGCGCGGGGGGCGGTCACGCGCCCGACATCATCCGGGTGTGCGGAGAGCCGAACTGCCTGCCCTCGTCGACGAACCCGACGATGCCGTTCACCGTGAACACCATGGACGAGCACCTCGACATGCTCATGGTCTGCCACCACCTCAACGCGCGGATCCCCGAGGACCTCGCCTTCGCCGAGTCGCGCATCCGCGCCGAGACGATCGCCGCCGAGGACGTGCTGCACGACCTCGGCGCGATCAGCATGATGTCCTCGGACTCCCAGGCGATGGGCCGGATCGGCGAGGTGATCATCAGGACCTGGCAGACCGCCGACAAGATGAAGCGCCAGCGCGGTCCACTCCCGGGGGACTCCCCGGGCGACGATAACGCGCGCGTGAAACGGTACGTCGCGAAGTACACGATCAACCCGGCCATCGCCCACGGCCTGGCCGGCCACGTGGGGTCGGTCGAGGTGGGCAAGCTCGCCGATCTGGTGGTCTGGAAGCCCGCGTTTTTCGGCGTGAAGCCGGAGCTGGTGGTCAAGGGTGGCCTTATCGCGTGGGCGGCGATGGGCGACCCGAACGCGTCGATCCCCACGCCCCAGCCCGTGCTCTACCGTCCGATGTTCGGGGCGTTCGGCCGGGCCATCGGCGCCACGGCGCTGACGTTCGTGTCGGCGGCGGCGCTCGCCGACGGCGTACCGCAACGACTCGGCCTCACCCGGCGCGCCGTCGCGGTCACGCACTGTCGCGGCCTCGGTAAGCGCGACATGATCCACAACGACGCGCTGCCGCGGATCGAGGTCGATCCCGAAACCTACCAGGTGCGCGCGGACGGTGCGGTGCTCACGTGCGAGCCGGCGCGCGTCTTGCCCATGGCGCAACGCTACTTTCTCTTTTAATGGGGGGCCCCGAAATGGCCCCCCATACCCCCCCGTCCGCGTCGCGATCGAGCCGGAGGCTCGATCGTTCCAGCGGTCCTGACGGGGCCGGCGAGCGCGAGGTTTCCGACGGGATGGCTGCCGATGCGCTCCCGTCCGCGTCGCGATCGAGCCGGAGGCTCGATCGTTCCGGCGGTCCTGACGGGGCCGGCGACGGCGAGGTTGCCGACGACGCTAGTGCCGGCGACCGGGACGTGGTCGTGGTTACGCATCCGGATGTGCATGTGCGCGACGTGGATCTGTCCGGGCACGAGCGCGACACGCTCGTGCTCACGGCCGAGGAGCGCCAATGGGGCCGCCGTCGCGTGACGACGACCATGGGGCGCACGCTCGCGCTGGCGCTGCCCACCGGCACCACGCTCACGCCCGGGGAGATCCTTCACGTCGGCCCGGACTGGTACCTCGTCGTGGAGGGCGCGCCGGAACCGGTTCTCGCGGTCACGCCGGCCTCGGCCGAGGAGGCGCTGCGCATCGCCTTCGAGGTGGGTAACCGCCACTTCACGCTGGCGCTCGATGGCGAGCGGCTCCTGGTGCCGGACGATCCGGCGATGCATCGGCTCCTCACGCGGCTCGGCGTGCCCTTCGCGCGAGCGCAAGCAGTGTTCCTGCCGATCGGAACGGGGCACCGCCATGATGGGTGATCCAGCGCTGCTGACGCTGCTCCAGTTCGCTGACGGGCTGTTCCCGGCCGGCGGCTTCGCTCACTCGTTCGGACTCGAGACCTACGTGCAGGACGGGCGGGTTCGGGACCGCCAGGGCCTGGAGGCGTTCATCGCGGCTCACCTGGAGGGCTCCGCCGGTCCCGCTGACGCGGCGGCGGCCGCGATCGCGGTGCGGGTGGCGGCCCGTGCCGACACCGAGGACTGGATCACGCTCGACGCGCGGCTCGACGCGATGAAGAGCATCCCCGAGTTTCGGACAGCGAGTCGGCAGATGGGTCGCCAGTCACTCCGGATCGCCGCGGGCCTCGGCGCCGACGTGTTCCTCGCTCACGTGGCGCGCGCCGTCGACGACGAGCGCTCGGCCGGCCATCACGCGACGGTGTTCGGCGCGATCGTCGGGCGCGGCGGCGCCGGGCCCGAGCCCGCCGCGGCGGCGTACCTCTACGCCACTGCGGCGTTGCTGGTCGGTGCCGGTCTGCGACTGATCGCGCTCGGACAGCTCGACGGCCAGCGAGTGCTGGCCGCGATGCGGGCTCGCATCGAGCGCCTGGCCGCCGCGGCGGCGCGGGCGACCGCCGACGACCTGTGGAGCTTCAATCCCGCGCTCGAGCTCGCGGGCATCCGTCACGCCACCCTCGACATGAGGTTGTTCAGATCATGACCACGATTCCGCGACCGTTGAAGATTGGCATCGGCGGGCCCGTCGGCTCGGGGAAGACCGCGCTGACCGAGGCCCTCTGCGGGCGCCTCTCCGGCGAGCTCGACATGGCGGTCATCACCAACGACATCTACACGAAGGAGGACGCCGAGTTCCTCGTGCGCCGGGGTGCGCTGCCGGCCGAGCGGGTCGTCGGCGTCGAGACGGGTGGGTGCCCGCACACCGCGATTCGAGAAGACGTCTCGGTGAATCTCGAAGCCGTGGACGCGCTCCTGAAGAAGTTCCCGAATCTCGACCTTCTTCTCGTCGAGAGCGGCGGCGATAATTTGGCGGCGACGTTCAGCCCCGAGCTGGTTGACGCGATGATGTACGTGATCGACGTGGCCGCGGGCGAGAAGATTCCACGCAAGGGCGGCCCGGGGATCACGCGCTCCAACCTCCTGGTGATCAACAAGGTCGATCTGGCACCGCACGTGGGCGCGGACCTCTCCGTGATGGAGCGCGATTCGCGCCGGATGCGTGGTGCCCGCCCCTTCGTCTTCACGAACCTCAAGACGGGCGAGGGCGTAGACACGATCCTCGCCTGGATTCGGCACGAGCTGACGCTCGAGGCGGCGATGGCGTGATCGCGGGGGCGCCGCTCGACGCCGCCCGGGTCGGACGGGACGGGGCGCTGCGACTCCAGTTCGAGCGGCGCGGGCCCGCCACCGTGGTCGCGGGCTGCCGCTCCACGCTGCCGCTCCAGGTCCTGGCGCCTCTCGCGCTCGACGACCCGGCCGCGATCGTCTCGATCCTGAATCCAACGGGCGGCCTTGTCGGCGGCGACCGGCTCACGATCGACGTGAACTTGGCGGCGGGGACCCATGCGGTCCTCACCACCCCTTCCGCCACCCGGGTGTACCGCACCGATGCCGAGGAGGCCACCCAGAGCGTAAAGCTTGCGCTGGGCCCGCGCGCGGTCGTCGAGTGGGTGCCCGACCACACCATCCCGTTCGCGGGCTCGGCCTTCCGCCAGGCGATCGACGTCGACATGGACGCGACCGCCGGACTCATCCTCGTCGATGCCTTCTCCGCCGGCCGCATCGCCCGGGGAGAGGCGTGGCGGTTCGCCGTGCTCGAAAGCGCTGTTTCGATCCGCGACCAGTACGGCTGGCTGCTCCACGACCGGTTCGTCCTGCGGGGTCCGGTCGCCAAGGACGACCCGGCATGGGACGGACTCGGCTGCGGAGAGCTCCATCCGTACTTCGCCTCGATCGCAATCGTCGGAGCCTTCGATCTCGAGCAGCTCGCGGCCGAGGTCCGGCGGCTCTGGGCGAGCGGCGGCGATGCGTGGGTCGGCGTGGCCGCGCTGGCGCGCCGCGGGGCGCTGGTTCGTTGCCTCGCGGCGAGCGCGCCGGCGCTCATCGAAACCATCGAGACCTGTTGGGGCCTGGGTCGCCGGGCCCTCCTGGGACTTCCCCCGCTGCGTCTGAGGAAGGCCTAGCGCGATTGTGACGTTTCCGTTACACTCCGATCCGGGTCAATGTTCAACCTGATCCCGAAGGAAGTCCGATTCTTCGACTACTTCGAGCAGCAGTCCCAGCACATCATCCGGGCCGGCGCCCTGCTCCACGAGATGGTCCACAACTTCGCCGACGCGCGGGCCAAGGCTCACGCGATCAAGGAAGTGGAGCATCAGGGCGATCAGGTGACCCACGAGATCATCAAGAAGCTGAACACGACCTTCATCACGCCGATCGACCGCGAGGACATCCACGACCTGGCCTCGCGCCTCGACGATGTGCTCGACTACATCGAGGCGGCCGCCGAGCGGCTGGTTGTCTACCGTATCAAGGAGCCGACCTCGGCGTGCCGGGCGTTGGCCGAGGTCATCGTGCACACCACCCACGCGATGGACCGCTGCCTCAAGTGCCTGCGGACGATGGACCCCGCCTTCCACGAGCACACCGTCGAGGTGAACCGCCTGGAGAACACCGCCGACGTGCTGCTGCGCGACAGCCTCGCCGCGATGTTCGACGAGGCGAGCGATCCCATCGAGGTCATCAAGTGGAAAGAGATCTACGAGACGATGGAAATCGTCACGGATCGGTGCGAGGACGTCGCCAACGTGATCGAGGGGATAATTCTCAAAATGGCGTGATCGCCCCGGCCTGAGCGGTGCTCTCCCTCGTCGTCTTCATCGTCTTCATCGCGCTCGTCTTCGACTTCATCAACGGTTTCCACGACGCCGCGAACTCGATCGCCACGGTCGTGTCGACCCGCGTGCTGACGCCGCTCCAGGCGGTCGTCTGGGCGGCGTTCTTCAACTTCGTCGCCGCGTTCGGCTTCGGCGTGAGCGTGGCGCGCACGGTCGGGAAGGGTGTCGTCGAGACCACGGTGGTGGATCAGTGGGTGATCCTGGCGGGTCTGATCGGCGCGATCGTCTGGGACCTGATCACGTGGGTGTGGGGCTTGCCGACGAGCTCCTCTCACGCGCTGATCGGCGGCTTCGCCGGCGCCGCCGTGGTCAAGGCGGGGTTCGGCTCGCTGATCGCGGCCGGCCTGATCAAGATCGGGGCGTTCATGATCCTGGCGCCCCTGATCGGCATGGTCGTCGGATTCACGCTGATGGTGCTGGTGCTCAACGTCTTCAAGGACGAGACGCCGGGACGCGTGGACAAGGTCTTCCGTCGCGGCCAGCTCCTGTCGGCGGCCGCCTACAGCCTGGGTCACGGAACCAACGACGCCCAGAAGACGATGGGAATCATCGCCGTGCTGCTCTTCAGCACGGGTTACCTCGGGCCCGACTTCTACGTGCCCGTCTGGGTCGTGCTCGCGGCGCACGCGGCGCTGGGCCTGGGCACGATGGCCGGCGGGTGGCGGATCGTGAAGACGATGGGGATGCGGATCACCAAGCTGCGGCCGGTGGGCGGATTCTGCGCGGAGACCGCCGGCGCCATCATGCTGATCGGCACCGCTATCGGCGGCATTCCCGTCAGCACCACCCATACGATCAGCGGCTCGATCATGGGCGTCGGCGCCATTCAGCGCTTCTCGGCTGTGCGCTGGGGCGTGGCGGGAAAGATCCTCTGGGCGTGGATTCTCACGATCCCCGCCTCGGCGCTCGTCGCCGCGATCACCTGGACGCTCCTGCGCCTCGTCGGGGCCTGACGCTCGGCGGCTCAGGGTCGCGCGGGGCCTCGATCGACCGCCCCGATCCCGCGACTACTGGTCGAGAGCGCCCTTGATCGCGTCGAACACCGGATTCTGCCCGCCGCGCGGCGTGGTGGCGGTCGCGGGAGCCGCCTTGCCCAGATATTTCCGGACGCAGTCGTACTGCTCCCAACCCCGGAGCGGGTAGTTGAAGTCGACCGCCTTCCACTTCGCATGGCCGTTCTTCTGCAGCGAGTCGAGTCCCCGCGACACGAGCTGCGCGAAGCGGCCGACGTTGTCGCAGTCCCGGCGGCGGAAATCGAATGACACGAGGACCGCCTTGACCGCCGCGGTGCTGATCGGAGTCGGCTGCCAGGCATAGACGCCGGCCGGAATCTCGGCCTGCGGGTAGAACTCGAGGATGCTCTTGTTGATGATCGGGATCAGCACGAGCTGGTCCTTGTCGCTGACGTCCTCCTTGAGAAGCTTCACGGGGTAACCGGCCACATAGAACATCGCGTCGACGCGGCCCGCCTTGAGCTCGGCGAGCGCCTCACTCGTGTCGATCGGCACCATCTCGCTGGGCGCCACTTCCGACAGCTTGAAGAGAAGACGCGCGGTCAAGTACGTGCCGCTGCCGTCCCGGCCGATGGCGACCCTCCGGCCGGCGAGATCATCGAAGTCGGTGATGCCCTTTTTACCGAGCAGATGGATTTCCTCGTTATAGAGGGGAAAGACCATCTTCGTCTTCCGCGCGATCCGCTGGAGCACTGGGTCCGACTGCACGCGGGACACGAACGCCAGGACATCGGATTGCACGATGCCCATCGGAACGCCTGGCCGCTGGTACACGGCGTAGATGTTCTCGATCGACCCTTTCGAAGGGTAGACGGTCAGATTGATCCCCGCGGGCTTGACCAGCTTCTGCAGGTCGAGGCCGAACTGGTAGTAGGTACCCTTGTCGCCTCCGGTGATCAACCCCATGTCCTCGGCGCCCACGCCGACACCCGCACACGCGAGAAGCACCAGAACGGTCACGGACCAGGCGATGGTGACAATCTTCACTGCACGTCCTCCTCATCCAGCGGGCCGACGGCATGAAGCCGCGTTCCCAACGCCCCGATAATGCCACGGCCACGACGGAAATGGTCCGCAATTACGCCGGTGTCGTGGGGGCGGGCCCGCGCCGCCCCGGCGGCGCCGGACGGGTCCGACGACGATCAACGGAAATCCCGCGCGTTGACCTGATACTTGGCAATCAATCCGTGCAGCGTTGGACGGCTCACGGCCAGAAGCCTCGCCCCCCGGGTGATGTTCCCGCGCGTCTTGGCGAGAGCATCCACCAGGGCGTTCCGCTCCGCGCGATTCCGGGCCTCTCTGAGCGAGGCCGGATCGGGGCCGTCCTTGACTTCGATGCCGAGGTCCCGTGCCTCGATGAATTTCGTCCGGGCCATGAGAACTGCTCGCTCCACCGCGTTCTCGAGCTCGCGAATGTTGCCGGGCCAGGCATAGTGGATGATGGCCTCGAGAGCCGAGCTCCCGAAGCGGAGCTTTCTCCGGCGCTGCTTGTCGCTGCGCTGGAGGAACGCGTTGGCGATGAGCACGCTGTCCTCGCCCCGGTCACGCAGGGGCGGGAGCGTCAGGTTCACGACCGACAGGCGATAGTAGAGGTCTTCACGGAACCGCCCGGCTTGTAGCTCCGCTTTCAGGTCTTTGTTGGTGGCCGCGACCACCCGGGCGTCGACGCGGAGCACCTCGCGGCCGCCGACCCGCTCGATCGCCCGCTCCTGGAGAAAGCGGAGGAGCTTCACCTGAAGCAGGGCGCTCATCTCACCGACTTCATCGAGGAAGAGCGTGCCGCCTTCCGCGAGCTCGAGCCTGCCCTTCCGCTGAATATGCGCGCCCGTGTAAGCGCCCTTTTCGTGGCCGAACAGCTCCGACTCCAGCAGGGTGTCCGGGATCGCCCCGCAGTTGATCGCCACAAACGGGTGCCCGTCGCGTGAGCTGTTGGCGTGGATGGCCCGTGCCAGGAGTTCCTTTCCCGTCCCGCTCTCGCCCTGGATCAGCACGGTCACGTCGGTCCGCGCGATGCGGCTCACCACGACGAAGATCTCTTGCATGGCGGACGTGCGGCCCAGCATGCCCTCGCAGCGGGTCGCCGCCTCCCCCACACGCTGCTTCTCGACGTCGGCCTCGATCGCCTGGAAATACGCCGCCCGCTGGAGCGCGACTTTCAGGTCGTGGAGCCGGATCGGCTTGTGGTGATAGTCGAACGCGCCGAGCTGGACCGCGCGGATCGCGCTCCCGCCTCCCCCGTTACCGGTGAGGACGACCACCTTGGTCTGGGGCGCGGCCTTCATGATCTGATCCAGCGCCTCGAGCCCCGGCTCGGCGCTCTCCGGATCGGGGGGCAGCCCGAGGTCGAGGCAGACGAGCACCGGCTGCTCGCGCTTGAGCGTCGAGAGGGCCTCCATGCCGTCCTCGGCAAAGAGGAGCGTGAAATCGTCCCGCAGCCCATACGTGAGTTGCGTACGGATCAGCTCCTCGTCCTCGACGATGAGGAGGGTGGGCTTGTTCATGCTCCTCCTCTGCCCTTCGCGCAGGTCCTCACGTTCGCTTATCGCTGCGCCGCAGCGCCGGCACGCCCGTCGACCCTTCTCCGTCGCACGAGCGCGATCACGAGCTCCACCGCGTCCTCAAGGGGGCCGTCATTGGTCACGACGAGGTCCGCGTGGGCGCGCGTCGGCTCCACGTACCGCGCGTGCATGGAGCCGCACCGGACCGGAGTACTGTTGCAGCACCTGCTCCAGAGTGCGGTCGCGCCCAGTGAGGTCCCGTCGGATCCGCCGGATGAGCCGGAGATCTGGCGGGGCGTCCACGAACACTTTCACGTCCAGCAGCGACCGCAGCGACTCCCACCAGAGGGTGAACCGGCCCTCGACGAGCAGGAGCCGCGCCGGAGCAACCATCTCGACTCCGGTCCGTTCGTGGGTCTCGAACGAGTACACCGGCTTCCGCACCGCCTCGCCTCGTTCGAGCTCGGCGAGCTGCCCGACGAGCAGCGCGACGTCGATGGCGGTCGGTTGGTCGTAATTGATCCGGCTCCGCTCCTCCCGGGAGAGGGCGCTCCGGTCGCAGTAGTACGAGTCGAGGTCGATCACGCACCCGCCGACGCGGGCCACGAGGCTCTGCACGATCATGCTCTTGCCCGAGCCGGTACCGCCTGCGAGGCCGATGATCATTTTCCTTCAGCTCACCCGGGCGAGAAGCGCGCGCCCGAGCTTTCCCGGATCGTGCCGCGCGTCGTCGCCCGTCGCGAGCAGGTCGCACTCGACGACGGAGTGGCCGAGCGCTTTCAGGAGTTCGACGTCCGCCGGGACCGGCGCCGCGCCCAGCGTCGCATACCGTGCGAGCTGCTCGGCCGCGAACGGCGCAGTGTTGACCAGGATGTCGTGGATGGGAATCGTCGGCGCATGGCGGCGAATGGCCATGAGGTGATCCACCCCGGTGTGACCGTCGGTTTCGCCCGGCTCCGTCATGAGGTTCAGGATAAGCACCACGCGGGCCCGAGATCTGGCGATCGCCTCGGGCAGCTCCGGCACGAGAAGCACTGCCACCAGGCTCGAATAGAGGCTGCCCGGGCCGATCACGATCAGGTCCGACCGCTCGAGCGCGTCCATCGCCTCGGGCAGGGCCGAAGCATCGCTGGGATGAAGCCGCAGGCGGCGAATCGGGCTCCGAGCGCCCGCGAGGCGGGACTCGCCCTCGATCACGGTCCCGTCGGACAGCTCGGCGTGGAGCATCACATTCTGGGTAGTCGAGGGCAGGACCCGGCCGCGGATCGAGAGCATGCGACCCCCGCGCGCGACGGCCCTGGCGAAGTCGTGCTCGAGCTCGGTGAGGGCGGTCAGGATGAGATTGCCGAGGCTGTGCCCGGCGACCTCGCTCCCCCGGGTGAAGCGGAAGTCGAACACTTCCGACAGCTCGGGATCGCCCCCGGCGAGGGCGAGCAGACAGTTCCGGATGTCGCCGGGGGACGGAAGCTGGTAGCTCGCTCGGAGCATGCCGCAGCTGCCGCCGTCGTCGGCGACGGTGACGATCGCGGTCAGGCGCGCCTGGTCCCGCTCCGAATCCCAGCGGCCCGAGTCGAACAGCGACACCCGGAGCCCGCGGAGCACCGTGGGCAGCCCTGTGCCGCCGCCAAGCGCGACGACACGCAGGTCGGGACGCGCCGGCTCCCCGGGCCCGCTCGAACGCGACACGGTAGTGACTGACGTAATGAGCGAAGACGGCGCCATGACCTAGAGCTCCTTCGTGGAACCGGGCACGACCATGTCCTGGAAATGGCGCGCGAGGGATTGACGCAGGACCGCCCTTTTCGTGTACGCGTACACGCACGTGTCGTCCTGCACCAGGTACGACTGCACGACGCCGCATGTCTGGAGCTTCATCAGCGCTTCCCGCGTGGACGCCACGTCCCGCCTGATCCACCACTCGGCGATGCCGCGCGGGGTGTCGGAGGCCTCGTTGTTGCGCATCAGGTATTGCACGATTTCGCGGCACACCGGATCGCTCGCGAGAAGGTCTCGAAGCGTCGTCACCCTGCTGTGGCCGGACTCGGGAGCTGGCGTCAATGCGGCGTGCTGACGGAGCACGAACGGGGCCAACGTCCTAACTGACTGCATTGTCGACACCTTGGCGACTCGGAGAGGGTCACGACCCCGGCGAGGTCCTCCAATAACTTGCGCACTAGCCCCGCAAAGATTGCTGACTCGGAACGAGACCGAGGTCGGGTCCGGCCATGGCGGCGACGTCCCGGCCGTAGGCCTTCAGCTTGTACTGCAGGCAGCGGACGCTGATCTGGAGCAGCCGGGCCGCCTCTGTGCGGTTGCCGAGGGCCTTGTGGAGAGTCCGGAGGATGTGGCGACGCTCGACCTCGCTGAGCGGCAGCCCCGCCTCGAACAGTCCCGACAGGGCGGGCCCGGCCACGCTCGAGAAATCCCCGGCGAAGAGGTCTCGCTCGGTCAGCGAGTCACCCTCGGCGAGGACGACCGCCTGCTCGAGAAAGTTCTCGAGCTGCCGGATGTTCCCGGGCCACGGCTGCGTGAGCATGCGTTCGAGGGTGGCGGGCGTGACCTTGGTGATGTGTTTTCCGTAGAGCCCAGCGAACCGCCGCAAGAAGTGATCGACCAGGTGTGGTATATCCTCCGGCCGCTCGCGGAGCGCGGGCACCTTGATCATGAAGACCGCGACCCGGTAGTAGAGGTCCTCCCGGAACGTACCCTGCGCGACGGCGGCCTTGAGGTCCTTGTTGCTCGCGGTGATGAGCCTGATGTCCGTCCGGATGGGCTTCGTCCCACCCACCTTGGAGAACTCGCGCGTCTGAATGACGCGAAGGAGCTTGGCCTGCAGCGTCGGGCTCAGCTCGCCCAGCTCGTCGATGAACAGCGACCCGGTGTGGGCCAGCGCGAAGACGCCCTCGCGATGCTCCGTCGCGCCGGTGAAGGCCCCCTTCACGTGACCGAAGAGGTGACTCTCCATCAGGCCTTCCGGGATCGTCGTGCAGTCGAGCGTGATCAGGGGACGATCGCGGCGAGGACTCGCGTAGTGGATCGCGCGCGCGATCAGCTCCTTGCCGGTGCCGCTCTCGCCGTGGATACAAACGTTCACGTCGCCGACCGCCACTTTGTCGATGCGCGCAAAGATCTCAGCCATCTGCGGCGATTCGCCGATGATGCCGTCGTAGGCCGAGCGGACCGCCGGGACAAGCGCCCGCCCCGGCGTGGTCCGCGTGCTCGGTACCGCCGGGCGCGCGACACATTCGTGGGTTTGGTCCACGAACCCGTGAACCAGCAAGGCTAATACCAAGGGCAACCCGATCCCTAACTTCACGGTTAGCTTGCACATTTTGCGCGCCCGCAGCTCTTGCGTGATGACGTCGGGTGGCCGGGACCTGATCAGGGTAGCAGGAGGCAGGGTGCGGAAATCCACTGGAGGCTTCTAAATCAGGCACATAGACGAAGCTCGACGGGCGTCCGATCGGTTGATCAGAAATGCAACACGACGCCCCCAATTCAGGGCCGAGGCGAACGATTTACCAGTCTTCGCTTTCCAATCTCGCTCCAGGGGGGCAAAGTAAGGCCCAGCGAGATGAGCAATTTCCAGACGGCGGGGAGTTGAGGCGCCGGGTACCGCGTGAGTTCGGCGCTTCCTACAATCGCGGGGGCGGGTCGTCTCTGGGGAGAGTCAGGATCACGTGGGACCGGACCTGGAGCTCCAGGTCGATCTCTGGGCGGAACCGCCGGTCCGCTCGTCGGCGTTCGGGACCCTGGTGCGCTGATCGGCTTCGACGCTCTCCGCGCCGGCGATCGAGGATCACCTCGACGTTCCCGTCGTCCCGGAACCGATCCACCAAATATTCATAGAGGCGGGGCTCGTGGCGGGAAACAAGAAATAGATGTCGGGCCATGTGTCTCGCTCTTATCCGTCTGACCTGTGTGGCGGTTCGCGTTTTCCGCACTGAGCAGAAGCGGTGAGCATTTGCGGTGCCATTCCAGAAGATGTTGAAACTCTCGGCACTTTCCGCGAAGCTGTGGACGCCGAGTGTAAGACTTTCCGACGGGGAGGGCGCATGCACCGGGTGATCGTCGTGGTCGCTCGAGACCGCCCCGACCTGTTCGGCTACTTCGAAAACATCTTCGCTGGCATGCCGGACATCAAGGTCCTGCTGGACCGTCGCCTCGCGCCGCCTGGCGCCGCACCGAGCGCCGCGACCGATCCCCCGCTGCGGGAGCGTCGGGACATCTACGACGAGTTGCAACAACGAGGCTTCGTCATGATTCGCCTGTGGTGATGCGACTGGCCTGGACGGTTCGGCGAAACTCGTACTTCGATTCGATCGACCTCATGCGCGTCGCCGAGCAAGCGCGGCAGCTGGCGGGGGTGACGGAGGTCGCGGTCGTGATGGGAACGGCGCCGGGCCGCTCGATGCTCGCCGAGGCCGGGATGTGGCCGCCGGAGGCGCCGGAAGCCGGCCCCTCCGATCTCCTGGTCTGCGTTCGCGCGAGCACCGAGACGGTCGCGCACCGCGCGCTGGCGCGCGTCGAGGAGCTCCTGAGCGCCAGCCGGGACGGCGGGCCGGCGCGTGAAGACGTGGTGTCGCGCACGACCGCCAGCGCCGCGCGCCGAGCCGCCTCCGCCAACATCGCGGTCGTCGCCGTGCCGGGAGCCTATGCCGCCATCGACGCGCACCAGGCGCTCTCGGCGGGACTGCACGTCTTCCTCTTCAGCGACGGCGTATCGTTGGCCGACGAGGCGGCGCTCAAGCGTCGCGCGCGTGCCCGCGGCCTCCTGGTCATGGGGCCGGAGTGCGGGACGGCGATCATCAACGGCGTGGGCCTTGGATTCGCGAACCGGGTTCGCCGCGGGTCCATCGGCGTCGTCGGAGCCTCGGGAACCGGTATCCAGGAGGTGACGAGCCTCGTTCATCGACTCGGCGCCGGCGTCTCTCACGCGATCGGCACCGGGGGACGCGATCTCCATGCCGCCGTGGGCGGTCTCACCACACTCCAGGCGATCGAAGCCCTCGCGGCCGACGTCGCCACGCGCGCCGTGGTTGTCGTCTCGAAGCCCCCGTCGCCTATGGTCGCCGCCGCCGTGCTGCGGGCGGCCGTGGAGACGCGGAAGCCGGTCGTGGCCTGTCTGCTCGGTTATGAGGGAGCGACGCCGGGTGGCGTCCGGGCGGTGGCGACGCTTGACGAGGCGGCCGCGACCGCGGTCGGTCTCACCGGTGGCGCGGTCCGCGCGCTCGGACGACCACGGGCGGCGCCCGCGAGCGGCGCACGGGGCGCCGTCCGCGGCCTCTACGCGGGAGGGACGCTGTGCGACGAAGCGCAGCGCATCGTGGGCGGGAGTCCGCCTCATCGATTCGTCGATTTCGGCGCCGAGGAGTACACGCGGGGGCGGCCGCATCCGATCATCGATCCGAGCCGACGGAATGCCGCGCTCGTCGACGCCGCCGACGATCCGAGCGTCGCCGTGATCCTGCTCGATCTGGTCCTGGGCGACTGCGCGCATCCGGACCCGACGGGCGCCCTCCGCCCGGCGCTGACCGAGGCGCGGGCGAGACGCGGTGGCCGTGACCTGACGGTCGTCGCTCACGTGGTCGGGACCGACCAGGATCCGCAGGGTCTCGAGAAGCAGGAGGAGAGCCTCCGCGAGCTCGGCGCGATCGTGTGCGCGAGCAACCGGATCGCGGCCGAGACTGCCCGGGCGCTCGCCGAGGGACGCGATGCCACCTGAGACCGATCTTCTCCGCGCTCCGCTGGAGGCCGTCGTCGTCGGCCCCGAGCTGTTCGCGTCGGCGCTGGTCGCTCAGGGCATCCCGGTACGGCGGGTCGACTGGCGGCCTCCGGGGTCGCCCGAGGCGCTCGCATCGCTCTGGTGCGATGCCGTCGACGCCGCGAACCGCATCGCCCTCGATCGGCTCCTCGCCGCCCATCAGGTCCTCGTCGACGTGCGTCCCGCGATCGAGGTGGTGCCGGGCATGACGCGCGAGACGATTCTTCACGCCGGGCCTCCCATCGCCTGGGAAGACATGAGCGGCCCGATGCGCGGCGGGATTGTCGGCGCGTTGATCTATGAAGGGCTCGCGCCGAGTTGGCAGGACGCCGAGCGTCTGGTCACGCGCGGCGCGGTTCGCTTCGATCCCTGCCATCATCACGCGGCCGTGGGACCGATGGCGGGCGCCACCACCGCGTCGATGCCGGTCCTGGTGGTGGAGAACCGCGCCGCCGGCAACCGCGCCTACTCGACGCTGAACGAGGGGCTCGGCAAGGTGCTGCGGTACGGCGCCTACGCTCCGGACGTGATCGATCGCCTTCGCTGGTTCAGGGACGTCGTCGGTCCGGCGCTCGGCGAGGCCATCCGGCGTGCGGGAGGCATCGACCTCCGCGCGCTGATCGCGCAGGCGGTGCAGATGGGCGACGAGTGTCACAACCGGAACCGCGCCGCGTCCGCGCTGCTCATCAAGGCGCTCGCCCCGGAGATCGCGGGGCTCGATCTGCCGGCCACCGAGCGCCGCCGCATCCTCGCCTTCGCGGCGTCCAACGAGCATCTCTTCTTGAACGTCGGGATGGCCGCGTGCAAGGCGGGGCTCGACGCCGCCCACAAGGTGCCGGAGTCGACGCTCGTCACGGCGATGGCGCGGAACGGTACCGAATTCGGGATCCGCGTCAGCGGGCTGGGCGACCGATGGTTCACCGGGCCGGCGCAGACGCCGCAGGGCCTCTACTTTCCCGGATTCGGCCCCGGCGACGCGAATCCCGACATCGGCGACAGCGCCATCACCGAGACGGCCGGCCTCGGCGGCTTCGCGATGGGCGGCGCCCCCGCCGTCGTGCAGTTCGTGGGCGGCACGCCGGCCGACGCGCTCGAGTACACGCGGCTCATGTACGAGATCACGCTCGGCGAGAGCACGGCCTACCGTTTGCCGCCGCTCGACTTTCGCGGGACGCCGACGGGAATCGACGTGCGACTCGTCGTCCAGACCGGGATCCTTCCGCAAATCGATACCGGCATGGCTCATCGCGAGCCGGGGATCGGGCAGGTCGGCGCGGGCCTCGTCAAGCCGCCACGCCTCTGTTTCGACCTCGCGTTCGAGGCGCTGGTGCGCGCCCGGGCGGGCGCCGCCGACGTCTCGCGATGACCACCCGGCGCATCGGCGCGCGCATCCTACGCAACGAGGATCCCCGGTTGCTGCGGGGGCTCGGCTGCTTCGTCGACGACGTGCACCCGCCGGGGATCCTGCACGCGGCAGTGCTGCGGAGCACGCACGCGCACGCGCGGATCGTGAGGATCGACGCGACCGCCGCCCGCCGCGCGCCGGGTGTGCATCTGGTGCTCACGGCCGCCGAGCTGGGCGAGCTCAACCGGCCGTCGCCGCTGCTGATCCCGCACCCGACGCTCAGCCATCCGCGCACGCAGCGGCCGCTCGCCGTCGACGAGGTGCGGTACGTCGGCGAGGTCGTGGCCTTCGTCGTCGCCGACAGCCGCTACGTCGCCGAGGACGCGATCGCGCTGATCGAGGTGGAGTACGAGCCGCTCGCCGTCGTGACCGATCTGGCGACCGCGCTCGCGCCCGGCGCCCCAAGGGTGCACGCCGACGTGCCGGACAACCGCGCCGCGCGCTTCCGACAGACGGTCGGCGACGCGGACGGCGTGCTGGCGCGCGCACACCGGGTGCTGCGCGAGCGGTTGACGATCGAGCGGAGCTGCGGCAGCCCGATCGAGGGGCGCGGCGTGGTCGCCGAGTGGGACGCGCGACGGCGAGTCCTCAAGGTCTGGGATTCGACCCAGGCGCCGCTTCCCATCAGGAACGGGCTCGCCGGGCTCTTCGGCCTTCCGGAGTTCAGCGTGGAGGTCGTGGCACCCGACGTGGGCGGCGGCTTCGGAACGAAGATCATGCTCTTCTATCCGGAGGAGATCCTCGTCCCGCACGTGGCGATCACGCTCGGGCGACCCGTGAAGTGGACGGAGGACCGGCGCGAGCACCTCATCGCGGCCAACCAGGAGCGCGGGCAGATCCACGACGTCGAGGTGGCCATCGACGAGACGGGCCGGATCCTGGCGCTGCGCGATCACTTCGTGCACGACACCGGGGCCTACACCCCGTATGGCATCGTCGTGCCCATCATCACGTCGACCCAGCTTCCCGGGCCCTATCGCCTGAAGAACTACACCGTCGAGTTCGAGGTCGCGTATTCCAACAAGGCGGCGGTGTCCCCGTATCGGGGCGCCGGCCGCCCGCACGGCGTCTTCGTCATGGAGCGCGTGATCGGGTTGATCGCGCGCGAGCTCGGGCTCGAGCCGGCGGAGGTACGGCGCCGCAACTTCATCCAGCCCGACGAGTTCCCGTGGGACGTGGGGCTGACCTTCCAGGACGGGGGGCCGACGCGCTACGACAGCGGGAACTACCCGGCCGGCCTCGCGATGGCGGTCGAAATGATCGGCGCCGTCGACTTCCGGCGGCGGCAGAGCGAGGCGCGCCGCGCTGGGCGGTACCTCGGGCTCGGCCTCGGCTGCTACGTCGAGGGCACTGGGATCGGACCGTACGAGGGCGCGCACGTGCGCGTCGAGCCGAGCGGCAAGGTCCTGGTCGCGACGGGCTTGACGACGCAGGGTCAGGGCCACGGCACCACGTTCGCCCAGATCGCCGCCGAGGCGCTCGGCTGCGACCCCGCCGACGTCTCCGTCGTCACCGGGGACACCACCAAGTTCAACTGGGGCGCCGGGACGTACGCGAGCCGCGGCCTGGTGACGAGCGGCAACGCGATCCACCGCGCCGCGACAGAGGTCCGCGAGAAGGCCCTGCGTCTCGCGGCGGGCCTTCTCGAAGTCTCTCCGGACGACCTCGAGCTGGCCGACGGCCGCGCTCGCGTCAGAGGCGTGCCGGGCAAAGAATTGACGCTCGGCGCGCTGGCCACGGTCGCGAACCCGATCCGCTACGCGCACGGGAAAGAGGCGGCCGAGGCCGCCCTGAGGCTCGTGAAGCCGCGGGAAGGCGCCGTCCTCCGCGAGGGCGAGGAGCCGGGGCTCGAGGCGCGCGGCTACTACGCGCCCCCGCACGCGACCTTCGCCAGCGGCTGCCACGCCGCGATCGTCGAGGTGGACCTCGACACCGGGAACCTCACGTTCCTCCGCTACGTGGTTCAGCACGACTGTGGCACCGTCGTGAACCCGACCATCGTGGAGGGCCAGATCCGCGGGGGCGTCGCGCAGGGCGTCGGCGGCGCGTTCTACGAGCGCATCATCTACGACGACGACGGCCAGCCGCTCACCGCGACCTTCGCGGACTTCTTGATGCCGACCGCGCTGGAGGTCCCCGAGATCGAGATCGGCCACATGGAGACGCCGTCGCCGCTGAACGCGCTCGGGATCAAGGGGGTGGGCGAGGCCGGCGCCATCCCCGTTCCCGCGCTCGTCGCCGAGGCCATCGACGACGCGCTGGCGCCGCTCGGGGTGCGGGTGCGCGAGATGCCGCTCCATCCGGACCGGTTGCGTCAGCTGATCGCGGCGGCGCGCGCGCGTGGTGGTCGATAGTTTGACATTTATGAAAATGTCGAATACCGTCTCTCTGGTAGACCGAGCGACGCCGTGAGCGCGCCGGTGAGGAGGGCGCGATGAGCGACGAGTCGATCAAGGAGATCGTGAAGCAGAAGTACGGCCGAGCGGCACTGCGCGTCGTGAGCGGCGACGGCGCGTGTTGTGGCCCCGCGTCGTCGCGCGGCGACTGCGATCCGATCACGTCGAAGCTCTACGAGGCCGGCGAGACCGCCGGGTTGCCGGCCGAGGCGGTGGCCGCCTCACTCGGCTGTGGGAACCCGACGGCGCTCGCCGAGCTGTCCCCGGGCGAGATCGTGCTGGACCTGGGCTCGGGCGGCGGTATCGACGTCCTCCTGTCGGCCAGGCGCGTCGGCCCGACCGGCAAGGCCTACGGTCTCGACATGACCGACGAGATGCTTGCGCTCGCCCGTGCGAACCAGGCGAAGGCCGGCGTCGAGAACGTCGAGTTCCTCCGGGGCGAGATCGAGGCGATCCCGCTGCCCAGCGATTCGGTGGACGTCATCATCTCGAACTGCGTCATCAACCTGTCGGCGGACAAGGACCGCGTCTTCGCCGAGGCCTTCCGCGTGCTCAAGCCGGGCGGGCGCGTCGCGGTCTCCGACGTCGTCGTGCGCGGAGCCGTGCCGCCCGAGATCCGCAAGAGCGTCGAGCTGTGGATCGGCTGCGTCGCGGGCGCGCTGGAGGACGGGGAGTATCGGGCGAAGCTCTCGAAGGCCGGGTTCGAGGCGATCGACCTCGAGCCGACTCGGATCTACCGGACCGACGATGCGCGCGACTTTCTCGCGGGCTCCGGGATCGATGTCGACGCGATCGCGCCCGAGGTGGACGGCAAGTTCATGAGCGCGTTCGTCCGGGCCCGCAAGCCGACGCGGTGAGGTCCCGCAGACCGCCGGGGTGATCCTCGCCTATCTGACGCTCCTCGGTGCGAACGTCGTCTACGCGACATCGTACGTCGCGACCCGCGTCACGCTCGCAAGCGTCCCGCCGGCGACGCTCGCGCTGGCGAGGCTCGTCATCGGCTCGCTGGTCCTGGCCCACTGGGGCATCGCGCGGTCCACCGCCACGAACGCGGCGCTCTTGATCGTCGTCGAGCCGGTCGCCCTCATGCAGTTGAGCCCGCTGTGCCTCGGCGAGCGACTGTCGTGGCGCGAGGCGATGGGGGCGGCTCTGGCCGTCCCCGGCACCGGCCTGGTGGTCGTCAACGGGATCCCCGGGGTGACCCAGACGCTCGTACCGCACTGGCAGGGCGACCTGCTGCTCGTGCTGGCAGGCCTCGCCTATGCGTCCTACTCACTTTTGGGGCGTCGCGTGCTCGAGCGTCACGCGCCACTCGGCGTCACCGCCCGGTCGCTCGTCTGGGGCGCCGCGGGGATCCTGCCCGTCGCCGGGGCCGAGTGGGCGTCCGGCTCACGAGCGGCCTGGACGGCCACCGCCGTCGCCGGGACGCTCCTGGGCGCGGCGCTGCTCGGAGAACCCCGCACGCCCTTCACGATCCTCGGCGGCGCCTTGATCATCGCGGGCCTCGCGGTGGCGTTCGGCCCCGGAGCCCGGTGACGGTATACTCGAAAGCGTGGCCGAGCCTCGCCGCTATCAGCTCCAGAACGACGCCGCGAATCGCCTGATCGCCGACGTGCTCGACGCAGAGGCAGTGCCTGCCGAGCGCCGCGGCTATATCCAGCATCTCCTCACGACTGTACTCAAGCTCCACGAGGACGGCGCCGGGACCGGGGACCTCAAGATCACCAACACGGCGATCAAGGAGCTCCGCTACGCTTACAAGGTCTTCGCCCCGTACACCTTGGTTCGCAAGGTGACGGTCTTCGGCTCGGCGCGTTCGGCCTCGAGTGAGGAGGCCATGGCCAGCGCGCGCCTCTTCGGCAAGCGGATGACCGAGGAGGGCTGGATGGTCGTCACCGGGGCCGGCGCCGGCATCATGGGCGCCGCGCAGGAGGGAGCGGGCGGCGAGAAGAGCTTCGGGCTGAACATCCGCCTGCCGTTCGAGCAGGAGGCCAATCCCTGGATCGCCTCGGATCCCAAGCTGATCACCTTCAAGTACTTCTTCACGCGCAAGCTCTTCCTGGTGAAGGAAGCGAGCGCGGTGGCGCTGTTCCCGGGCGGCTACGGGACGATGGATGAGACCTTCGAGCTCCTCACGCTGATGCAGACGGGCAAGTCGGCGATCATTCCCGTCGTGCTGATCGAGGCCGGCCCCAAGCCGTTCTGGCGTATCTGGCACCGGTGGATCGCGGGCACGCTGGTGGAGCGCGGGCTCATCGACCCCGAGGACACCTCGCTCTTCCGGATCGTCGACACGCCCGACGAGGCGGTGAGCGAGATCACGAGCTTCTACCGCGTGTACCACTCGTCGCGGATCGTCGGTGACGATCTGGTCTTCCGGCTCACGCACCCGCTCGAGCCGACGCAGCTCGCCGACCTGCAGGACAAGTTCGGCGACATCCTCAAAGCGCCTGCGACGCAGGCGCCGGGCCCGGCGCCGCAGGAGCTGAACGAGTTCCCCGAGCTGCCGCGGCTCATCCTGCCGTTCGACCACCGCTCCTTCGGGCGGCTCCGCCAGCTGATCGACTTCGTCAACCAGCTCTGAGGGGTTGAGGGGACTCCCTTCACCCCGTCCGCTCCGGGCCTTTCACACCGCCCGGCCTGCGGTGTCATAGGGGCGGAGGCTGAGATCCCATGCCAAGCACAGATCGGCCCGAGTCCGGATTCCTCGTCCTGGCGGATATTTCGGGGTTCACCGCGTTCGTGACCGCCACGGAGCTCGAGCACGGGGCGGAGGTTACGGGCGTGCTGCTGGCCGGAGTCATGGAGGCGCTCTCTCCGCCACTGGAGATCCAGGAGCTGGAGGGCGACGCGGTGTTCGCGCTGGGTCCGGACGATGCCGAGGGGGCGGACCGGCGGCTCCTCGAGGCGTTCGGCCGCGCCTTCGCCGCCTTCGGCGCGCGGCGGCGCGAGATCTCACTGGACACGAGCTGCGCCTGCCGGGCCTGCCGGGGTGTGCTCGGGCTCAGCCTCAAGCTGATCGTCCATCACGGGAGTTTCTTGCGGCAGGTCGTGCGTGGTCGATCCCGCGTCGCCGGCCCGGACATCATCCTGGCGCACCGGTTCCTCAAGAACGACGTCGAGCCCACGACGTACGTGCTGTTTACCGGCGCGGCGGTGGAGCGCTTCGGCATCGATCCGGTCGCGGCCGGCATGGCCCGCTACACGGGCACGTACGCGCATTTCGGTGAAGTGGACTGCTACGTCGTCTCGCTCGACCGCTTCGGGCGCCTCGGCGACGGCGGCAACGGCGAGGTACTACTCGGGCTCCGGTCGCTCCTCAGTGACCTGGCACTCGGTGCAGACCCAGGTCCGCAGGACGACCTTCGTCCGGTCGTGGCGGCGTAGGGTCCAGGGAATCAGGGCGAGCCGCCCGCACTTCGGACAACGCTCGGGGCGGGCGTCGGGTGGGAGTGTCGACGGCAGCCACGGAATCTTCGCGGGCATCGGATCGGATGATATCAGGTGGGCCCTCGCCCGGGTACAATAGGGGCCCATGAAACGGTTCCGCGTCGCCCTGGGCCAGATCAATCCCACGGTCGGCGACTTCGATCGCAACGTCCGCATGATCGTGGACGGGATCGAACGGGCGCGCGCGCTCGGCTGCTCCCTCGTCGCCTTCCCCGAGCTGGCGATCACCGGCTACCCGCCCGAGGACCTCCTCTTCAAGCCGGCCTTCATCGAGGCCAACCTTCGCGCGCTCGACGCGGTGACGCGTGCTTCGCGCGGGCTGTCGGTGGTGGTCGGCTTCGTCGACAAGGACGACGACATCTTCAACGCCGCCGCGGTGCTGCACGACGGGACCCGCGCGGGCGTCTACCACAAGCAGTACCTGCCGAACTACGGCGTTTTCGACGAGAACCGCTACTTCCAAGCCGGGACCGAAGCGCCCGTCTTCGTGGCGGGCGATACGACCTTCGCGGTCAACGTGTGCGAGGACATCTGGTATCCGGCGGGGCCGACCACTGTGCAGGCGCTCGCCGGCGCCGAGCTGGTCGTCAACATCAACGGATCGCCCTACCACGCCGGCAAGGCCCGCTTCCGCGAGCAGATGGTGTCAACGCGCGCGGTCGACGACCTCGTGTGCGTGGCCTACGTCAACATGGTGGGCGGTCAGGACGAGCTCGTGTTCGACGGTGCGAGCATGATCGTCAACGAGCACGGCGAGTGCGTCGCGCGCGGGCGGATGTTCGAGGAGGATCTGGTCGTCGCCGACCTCGACCTCGAAGCCGTCTTCCGGGCCCGGCTCCACGATTCGCGGCGGCGCAAGGAGAAGCTCCGGGTGCGGGAGACAGCGACCCGGGTCTCGCTCCCGGCGCTTGCCGCGCCGGACGCGCCGGCGCTTCCGCCCCGCGAGGTGGCGACGCTCTCACCCGTCGAGGAGGTCTTCGGCGCGCTCGTCCTCGGGACGCGCGACTACGTGCGGAAGAACGGATTCAAGCGCGTGGTGATCGGGCTCTCGGGCGGGATCGACTCGTCGCTGGTCGCCGCGGTCGCCGTCGAGGCGCTCGGCCGGGAGAACGTGGCGGGCGTCGGGATGCCGTCCGCGTACTCGTCGACGGGAACGCGGCGCGATGCGCAGCGGCTGGCCAAGCACCTCGGCATCGAGTTCCTCACGATTCCGATCACGCCGCTCCTCAACGGGTACAAGCGATCGCTGGCGAAGGCATTCAAGGGGATGAAGGAGGACGTCACCGAGGAGAACATCCAGGCCCGCATCCGGGGCAACCTCCTCATGGCGCTGTCGAACAAGTTCGGCTGGCTCGTGCTCACGACGGGTAACAAGAGCGAGTACAGCGTCGGCTACACGACGCTCTACGGCGACATGGCGGGCGGCTTCGCCGTGATCAAGGACGTCCCGAAGATGCTCGTCTACGACGTCGCGCGCCACGTCAACGCGCGCGCCGGCCGGGCGATCATTCCCGAACCCGTCTTCACGCGGGCGCCGTCGGCCGAGCTGCGTCCCAATCAGACCGACCAGGACACGCTGCCGCCCTACGCCGAGCTGGACCGGATCCTCGAGGGGTACGTGGAGGAGGACCGGGGCGTGAACGACCTCATCGCGAGAGGGTTCCCGGCCGACACGGTGCGCCGCGTCGTCTCGATGGTGGACACGAACGAGTACAAGCGGCGCCAGGCCCCGATCGGCGTCAAGATCACGCCCCGCGCCTTCGGGCGCGACTGGCGCCCGCCGATCGTCAACCGCTTCCGCGAGCGCTAGACTTCACGGAGCCGGTCGTCGACAGCAGGCCTCGCAACGTCCGGTATTTGTCCCCGGTGTGCGTAGCCCGACTCGAAGCCGGTGCTCCGCGATTGCCAACTACCGCTTGGACAAGATCCTTCGCGGCTCCCGCGATGACTCACCGGCCGTGTTAGCGTGCGGCGAGGTGCTCAGCGCCAAACATCGCGAAGCTCCCAGCGGACGCCACGCTGGAGGACGCGATCGAGCGCCTGGTACTCTTGGCGAAGACCGAGCGCGGGTTGGCAGAGCTCGACGCTGGGCAGGGCGGCGATCACGCCGAGGCGAAGCGTCGACTTCTCCGGTGACCCAGGTCATCTGGGCAGAATACTGTGGGCTGCCCTAACCAGGGTCGCATTTGCGGTTTGTTCGGGGTTCAAGGTCTCACCAGCGGCCCCGGCAGGTGAGCTTGGTCGTTAGCTGGATTCTTCGGGACCGACTCAGCTGGTGGCCCCCGTGTGTCACCGCAGGCGCGTGTACTTCACAACACGCCGGGGACGTCCCCACGCCCCCGGCCGCACGACGTACAGATCGCCTCGGGAGTCGCCCCAGATGCCGTGGCACGAGCGAAAGCTCGGGTCGCCCCACTGCGCCAGTCGCTCGCCCTCGAGGGTCAAGACACTAACCAGCCCGCCGTTGTGCTCGGGAATGTAGACGATGTCGTCGGCGTCCACGTAGAAGGCCGCTGGTCCGATGAGCTTGGTGGGCCAGACGTGGAGGAACTTGCCCGCCTGGTCGAACACCTGCACGCGGTCGTTCTCCCGGTCGCACACCAGGACGCGCCCCCG
>WNFC01000183.1_pt1 | contig 60657 bp, 53 predicted proteins | sample 5400541 | NCBI WGS metagenome assembly WNFC01 (sample SAMN13153342, study PRJNA577476) | soil metagenome | isolation source: 120 cm saprolite under Douglas fir tree site 2 hole 2 replicate 1 | place: USA:California | collected 2015-04-18
CAAGGTCGGCGCCCGTCTCGCGGAGTTCGTGGAGCGTCAGGCCGGCCAAGGCGGCCAGTCGGCCGACATCCTCGGGCCGGGCCTGCGGGATGACGATCGCCTGGGCGTCGGGCTGCTCCCATGGCAGGCCGGCCCGGTCCAGGGCGCTGGTGAGCGCTTGGATGTCGGGGGTGCGGACCCGGGTGCCGCTGCCGCGCTGCCGGATGAAGCCGTCCAGGGAGCCCTGATGGACCAGCCGTCCGTGCGCGATGACGATGACGTCGTCGGCGGCCTGGGCCAGCTCGGCCAGTTGGTGGCTGGACAGCAGCACCGTGCGTCCCTGCCCGGCCAGCTCACGTAGCAGGGCCCGCAGCCAGGCGATCCCCTGCGGGTCCAGCCCGTTGCCCGGCTCGTCCAGTATCAGCACCCGCGGGTCGCCGAGCAGAGCGGACGCTAACGATCTTCAATAGCGGGGGTTACCGGGTCTGGTCATCTGGTGCCTGGTGAGCTACCCCAGACTGAACTTGTGGAGTTCGGATCGTGGCGTCGGCTTAGTGCGGGCGTATGACCGGGGTATGCGGGACGGGGCGGGTATACCCTCTGGCGGGCAGCGGCGGCGCGAGCGGGGTGCGGCAGCAGGCTGCGTGCCTGTGCGGTTGTCCTGGTGTTTTCCTGTCGCGGTGGCCGCTGCGGGCCTGCTGTTACCGCAGGGGTTCAGCCGATGCCGCCTTGAGCCGGGCTGCCGATCCGGCTGCGGACAGGGCTCGGCCGGCGGCGATCCTCGGCCTGTGCCGCTGGGCGGCCCGGGCCGCTAGCAGGACATAGAACGCGGTGTAGAAGGTTTCGCTGGCGATCGCGCCCACGGTCAGCCGCTGCGGGTGGCGCAGGCCCGACCGCACGCCGAAGGTCATCTGTGAACACGAAGCAAGGGCGGACACGGTGTTAGCGATCGCTGACGGGGGGTGTGCTTGCGTCCCGGCGGTAGCCGGCGCCTCCGGGGGGAGGCGTGTGCCGAGCTCGCGCAACTGGTCCCTGTGCTGCCGGGTGTTCTTTACCATCTCGGCGCGGGTCGGCGCTTCGGTGCCGAGGCCCCATGCCGCCAGCGCGGAGCCGGCCGCCCAGGCCCACGCTGCCAGGGCCCGGTGACGGCGGCCGGCGGCCCAGTGCCCGGCCCCGACGGCGGCCTGGGTGACAACGGGGGCGGCAGCGGATACCCATTCGAGCGTCCCCGAGGGCCTGGTCCCGTCAAAGGCCAAAAGGGCCAGCTGCAGCTGCAACCGGGCCTTGGTGTTATCACGAGCCATCCCGGCATTGTCGCCCCGGCGGCGGGAGTGTGCCAAGCTCCCGGGCTGCCGCCACGCGGACGCTGCCGCCCGGCGGGGCCAGGGCGCCGGTGCTGAGGTCCGGCCGGATCCGCGCTAGCGCCCGTCGCTCCTCTGCTCAGCCGCGATCTCCTGGCCGGGCTGCGGGGCCCGCGTCACCTCCTGCTCCCCCCGGTGCGGGAGTACCCGCACCGGGACTCAAGCCGGGACCTTGGTGACCCCATCGGGTACGAGTTCAGCCTGGGTATGCCGCAGGCATGAGGTATCCCGATGGCGGCGGGCTGGACGCGGCGGAGCGGGCCCGCCGGGAGAAGGTGCGGCTGGCGGCAGCCGAGATGATTGAGGCGGGGGCTAGCGACCGGGAGGTCGCGAGGCGGTTCCGGGTGTCGCGGATGTCGGTGAACCGGTGGCGGCGGGCGCTGGCTGCGGGCGGCCGGGCGGCGCTGGCGTCCAGGGGGGCAGGCGGCGCGAAGTGCAAGCTCACTGCGGCCCAGGTCGCGGAGCTGGAGGCGGTCCTGGACGCGGGCCCTGCGGCGGCCGGGTATGCGGATCAGTGCTGGACCCTGGCCCGGGTCGCGGACCAGGCCTGGCGGCGGTTCGGGGCGGAGTACACGCTGGCCGGGATGGACGTGCTGCTGCACCGGATCGGCTGGTCGGTGCAGGTCCCGGCGCGGCGGGCGGCGGAGCGGGATGAGGAGAAGGTTGCCAGGTGGCGGGAGGACACCTGGCCGGTTATAAAAGCACGGCGGCGGACCTGGGTGCCTGGCTCTGCTGGGAAGACGAGTCCGGCCAGGGCCTGAGGCCGCCGAAGGGCCGCACCTGGGGCCGCCGCGGCCATACTCCCGTCGTCACGGTGACCGGCGGCCACGACACGCGGGTGTCGCTGGCCGCGCTGATCGCCACCCGGCCCGGGGACCAGGCGCGGCTGATCTACCGCACGCACCGCGGACGGCGGGGAGATAAGCGCAAGGGTTTCGCCGAGACGGACTACGCCCGCCTGCTGGACGCCGCGCACCAGCAGCTGGACGGCCCGGTCGTCCTGGTCTGGGACAACCTGAACACTCACATCAGCCGGGCGATGCGGGAGCTGATAGCAGCCCGGGACTGGCTGACGGTCTTCCAGCTGCCGTCTTACGCGCCGGAGCTGAACCCGGTCGAGCCGGTATGGCCGAACCTGAAACGGTCGCTGGCCAACCTGGTCAAGCAGGACATCGATCAGCTGACCGCGCTGATCAAGACCCGGCTCCGGCGGATGCAGTACCAGCCCGGCCTCCTCGAGGGCTTCCTCGCCAAGCCCAGACTCGACCTCACGCGCCTTCAGTAACTTCCACAATTGAAGATCGTTAGGTGTGAGTTTCGGCTTACTTGGTTCATCGGCGACCAACGGAGTAAGCCACGTCCGATGGATCAGTTTCAGCCAGCCGGGGCCGCAAGATCGCTTGCGGGTGGATCGAGATGGCATTCGATCGCTTAGCTGGTATGGCATCATTTTTCCGTGAAGCCGCAACAGGTACCACGACCCAAGCATCTTGATCATCTGTCGGATGACGGGCGAGGCTATCCGGTTATCTCTACCGTCGGGCGGGATGAGGAGAGTGCAAGTTTCGGTTCTCTCAACGAACGCCGGAAGCTCGCTCTCGCGACGTTCGATTGGTGTGCCGTGTGCGGCCTGCCCTTCGGTAAGGCACCGCGATGGCAGATGGTTCCAGCTGGTGCCTCGACCCTGGCTGGTGAACAGCTGGAAGAAGAGCTCTTCTTTGGCGAAGCCCCGGTCCATGAGGTCTGCATTGTCTACGCTGCGCATGTCTGTCCGCACCTTTCGTCCCCTGGGCACCGGATGGGGGATGAGTATCGGGCTGGCCAGCGAAGGACCGATAAGATTCGTATGGCAGGCTTCAGGCGGACGTCGAAGGTGCAGGCGTTCAGGTCCGGCCTGCAGAAGGAAACTCACGTCTTGCACTTCGGGCAAGTCGGGTTTGTAGCTGAGTTTTCTTACTCGCGTCCCGACGAGCTTGCTGATCGTTACTCACCCCTGCTGGCGAGCGAGGAGGTTCCCGAGCTCTCTCCGGCGGAATCTGGACTGGTCGCCCTGTTCAATGAACACAGCGACGAGGGAGATACTGTCGCCGGGGCGGCCCTAATGGCCGGATCGGCTTTCGCGAAGGACATCAAGAAGGTGCAAGGCATGCAAGCCTTTGCGGAGAGCGGATACTGGCAGGGGCTCGCAACTCACCTGCTTGATCCCAGAAAACTTGCACAGTTCGAGAAAGGCATTGAGGACCAGGCTAGCAAATTCATGGCAGGGTGGCTTTTGGAACGCCAAGGCAGGCTTCCTGAGGTTCTTGCCGGCTGGCGTGAGAATGGGCAGAGACTGGCGAGGTCAAGGGGTATGGTTCTTCCCTGGCTAGAACCCGAAGGTGGAGGCCGGACCGTAGCGAAGAACGACCCGTGTCCGTGTGGCTCTGGGCGCAGGGCACGGCGTTGCCATCCGGCCGGGCTGCCTGCGGCGGAACTAACTCAGGCAGACCTCCCGGCAGCACCCGATGCCTCCGGCACGCCACAATGGACTTCGCCGGGAAAGTGACGCCCAGAACTGGATTATCCGTGCCCGCATGTTCGTGCACCCAACGCATCTCTCAGCTGCACCGAATCGGCAGGGAGGATGGGTTTAGTGCTTCCGGGCGCATGATGACCAGGCTGCTCGGCGATCCCTGCGGAACACAGCTGGGTTGGGATCCCGGCTTCCCCCACGAGGACCTAACCCAAGAACAGTACGAGAAGGTATGGATTGCGGCCCGGCGATCCCTGGAACGAGACGGATAGGCAGCAACCGCACTAGCATGCCGCGAGAGTGAACGTGGATTGGAGCGCCGGGGCCGTTCGACCTGTCGCCTAAGCGCGCTTCGGCTTCTGCCTGCGCCAGAATGCGATCGCGGCTCAGCCGCCGACCAGGAATTGCTCGACCTCGGCCTGCGCTGGATTGCCAGCCGCCCGGTTCTGGACCGAGTGGCCCGCTGTGGGCACGATGAACAGGCGGCCATCGGGTGCGAGCGCGGCCTCCGCGCGTGCATCCGCCAGCGGGGTCGACAGGTCATGCCCGCCCGCCAGCAGCAGAACCGGAACCCGCGGCAGGTCGGCGCGGGAGGCTGTGGCGGTGGGCGGGACGGGGGTGGGCGGCCAGTACAGGCAGGTCTGGATGAGGCCGTTGCCCGCTGCGGTGGCTTGGTCGAAGGGCCAGACCTGGGCCGTGGTCAGCCGGGCCACGGAACGGGCAAGCGACGCGGCCCGCACGGCAAGCGGCGTATCCGGCCCGCCCCACGGCATCTGCATGTCCGCGCAGAGCGTGCTGGCGTGCAGCCCCTGGCTCAGCTCGCCGGGCGTGGCGGCATCGCCCGCGCGAACCTGGGCGATCAGCGCGTTGAGCGCGGCCGGGCGCCCGGCGGCGGCCGCGTGCAGCACGGCGGGGACACCGGGGAAGGACGGAGCGCCGACGCTCATCGCCACCACAGCGTCGAGCAGCGCGGGCCCGTCGTGGTACCGGCGGACCACGGTGGCCAGATCGTTGGCCGGATCGAAGCCGCACAACTGCGCCGCACACGCGGCGCGCAGGACCGGTGCGGTCTGCCGCATGCTGGCGAGCTGAAGCGGGTCGACATTCCAGCTCGGTACCACCGAGTCCAGGATGAGCCGACTCACCTGGGCCGGATGCGTCAGCGCGAACTGCTCCGCGACGTAGGAGCCGTATGACACCCCGTCCGGGGTCAGCCGCGTGACTCCCAGCGCGTTCCGCAGCGCCTCGATGTCGGCGACGGTCGCCGCGGTGGAGAAATACCTCCGGCTGGGCCCGATAGCCGCGGCGCACGAGCGGACCGCGGCCGGGGTGGGCACCGTCAGGTCGGATGCGCCCATCTCCTGCTGCAGGGCCGGGCAGTTCAACGCTCCGGCCCCGGTGCCGCGCTGGTCGAAGATGACCAGCCGGTAGCCGCGCAGCGCCGGTCCCAGCCGGTTCGCGAGCCGCGACACGAACGGGACTCCCGGCTGACCGGGGCCGCCGGTCAGCAGCACAAATACGCCACGCGACGCGGCGGCCACATCCGACACCGCGACCTGCAGCCGCAGCCGTCCCGGCGCCGAGCCGAACGGATCGAGCCGGACGCTCAGCGTCCCGCAGCTGAACGCCGCGATATCCGGGCACGGGCGGAGAGCATTCAGCCCGGTCAGGTTCAGTGCCGAGCCTGACCCGGCCGGTCCGGAGGCTGAACCGCTGGCTGAGGCCAGCGGGCGCGGGGCGGAACTGGTGTGCCGACCGGCTGGCACCGACCGGCCAGAGCAGCCGGCCGCCGCGCTCAGCAGGACCGCCGTGGCGATCAGCGCGCTGCCTGCCGCGCGTCGGATGCTCACCGCGCGGCATGCTGGATTCCGCATACCTCCAGCGTCGGGACCCGTTATCTCATCCGGGTCACGACCCGGGCCAGACAGCGCATCGTGCGCAGCACCCGAGTTCCACTGAAAGCTGCCGGGCCGAACCCACAGCGGCCAGGCATCGAATATCCGATCAAGCCGCGACCCGGGTGGATGCAATATGGCGCTGGTCATCCCGAACAGCGTTTCCCTTCTCGTGGGAATCGCACTGGTGACCGTCGCGCTTCGGCTCCGTCATCAGCCAGCGGATAAGCCGCGTCTGCGGACTGGCCTACGGTGGGCAGACGGCCCGTTTGCCAGGCCCGGCGGAAACGCTACGCAATTGCGTGCCGGCGTTTCCGCGGAAACGCCCCTTCTGCCGCCGAGAAAGCGCCTCTCAGACTTTGTCGCGGTCTGTAGACGTCGGAGCGGTGTTCGATGGCCAGGGTCGAGTGTCTCCTTCGAGACTCCAGGTCATCCAGGCTGATGACCACGGCGGCGGGGTGGCCGCGCTTGGTGATCACGACACGGCCGTGCGCTTGCTGCAGGCGGTCCACGACCTCCGAGAACCGGTTCTTCACGGCCCGTTGGCTAGCAGGCGGTTGAGCGCGGCCGTGTCAGCGCCGTCGACCTCGACTATCTTAGTGCGGCTTGATGCCCCGGCTACGAGTGTCACTGCGCGGCGGCGGACGCCGAATGCGGCGGCCACGGCGGTCAGGGCCGCCTCGGTCGCCTGGCCGCCCACGGCATGCGCGCTTACTCGGACGACCAGAGTGCCGTTGCGCTCCCCGCCGACCCCAGGCCGCGCGGAGCCAGGCCTGACCCAGATGGTGATCCGCACCACATCAGTGTGCCGTGCCGCCAGGCGATAGCCCCGGACAAGGCCGTTTGGCGGTGTTTCTGGCGTGGGCTGGCCGGTGATCTCCGCGATGAGGTCGAAGTCCTTTACCGCCAGTCGTCGATGACGAAGGAATCGCTCGTGCTGTAGCCGGCCTCGTTGGGCCGGTGCATGGCAACCCCTTGGAAGTCTCGGCGGAAGCCCCTGCCGGTCAGCACCCTCCAGGCGCGATCGCGGCCGGCGTTCGCGCCAGCGGCAAGGACCGACGCGCCGCGGTCGGCTGCCAGCTCGTGACAGGCGTCGATAAGCAGGCCGAACAGGCGTTCCGCACCGGGACCAGGCCGAACTGCGCCGAACTTGACGTAGCACGTGCCTCCGCCCGCCTCCGTGCCCGCGCCGACGTGACAGATGGCCACACCTTGCAGGCCCGCACCGTCATCGATCAGCACGGTGTCCCCCAGCCGCTGCGCCCGGACGGCCTCAATCTCCCGGCTGAGATCGAGCCCGGGATAGACAGCGTCGGTGAGTTCCCGGACGGCTGTCATGACATCGGCCAGGTCCTGATCGCCGATCCCGGACACTCTTGTTGATCCTGAGCGGGAATCCGGATTCACCGGAGTGGACATGACGGCTGTAAGGAAACGCGGCCAGAAACCGTACTTCTGATACAAGCCCACATGCTTAGCGCTTTGCGCGAACGTGAACAGCCCGACGTGGCTGGTTTTCCAGGCTGCGAACAGGTCCATCGTGGCATCGAGCAGGCGCCGCGCGATGGCCCGGTCCCAGAACTCGGGAGCGACGGTCAGCGGCCCGAAGAATCCGACGCTGCCCCAGTTGGCGGCGAAGTTCGATCCGGCCAGACGCCCGTCGAGCTCTGCGGCCAGTGCCGCGCCTGGGTCCGCCTCCCACCGGGTCCGGACGTAGTCCGCATCACCGAAGACTCCCTCTGGCTCGGGCACCCCGAGGAATGTGCCGAACGCCACGCGGCAAATCCGGTCGGCCCCGTCCAGGTCTTCCTCCGCGAGCGGGCGGACATGTACCCCGGCGGTGTCGCCCATGCCTGTCTCTCCCATCGCATTAACACTTTGTGACCACCGGCATGCTACAACCGCCGGGGGCAATGGGCTGGGTGGGTGTGAGCCCGTGCAGGCAGCCGCCGTCGAGCAGGAGGGTGTAGCTAGTGTCCGGACATGCCGCCGTCGACGGCCAGCGTGACGCCCGCGATGTAGGACGAGGCGGGGCTGGCCAGGAAGACGACGGCGGCGTCTAGTTCGTGCTGTTCTCCCATCCGCCCGAGCGTGGATGTGTTCGCGATGAACTCGCGCAGCCGTTCGGGCGGGATGGTCGCGGTCATCTCGCTGCGGAAGTACCCGGGCGCCACCGCGTTGACCCGGATCCCCCGGCGCCCCGACCACTGCTGGTTCAGGTCGCGGGTCAGCCCGATGAGGCCGGTCTTGCTGGCCGCGTAGGCCGCCTGAGGGGAGAACGATTTCATCAGGCCGATCACGCTGGCGATGTTGACGATGGTCGAGCCGGGCAGCATGACGTGCGCGGCCGCCTGGGCCATCCAGTACGCGCCGAGCAGGTTGACCTCGATGACCTCGCGGAACTGCTCCGGGGTCTCGCGCAGCGCGGGCACGGCCGTGCCCAGGCCGGCGTTGTTGACGAGCACGTCCAGATGGCCGAACCTCCCGACGGCCGCCTGCACCGCCGCCCGGCAGGCGTCGGGGTCCGTGACGTCGGTCTCCACGGCGAGTGCGTTCCGGCCCAGACGGCCGATCTCGCGGCTGACGGCCTCCAGTCCCGCCCGGCGGCGGGCCGCCAGGACCACGTCCGCCCCGGCCTGGGCCAGCGCCCGGGCGAAGCCCGCGCCGAGGCCGCCGCTGGCCCCGGTGACCAGCGCGACCTTCCCGGCCAGCGAGAATCGCTCGAGCACCGGGACGTCTGGCTCGCTCACGAGTTCCGCTTGGCCATGTCGCGCAGGACGTTCTTCTGGATCTTTCCGGTGGAGGTCTTCGGCAGGTCACCGAACACGATGCGCTTGGGCACCTTGTACCGGGCCAGGCGCTCCCGCGCGAAGTCGGCCAGCGCGCCGGCGTCGATGTCGGCTCCTTTCCGCACCATCACGAAGGCCACAGGCACCTCCCCCCAGCGCTCGTCCGGTACCCCGACGACGGCGCTTTCCACCACCGAGGGATGACTGTCCAGCACACGTTCCACCTCAACGGACGCGATGTTCTCTCCCCCGGAGACGATGATGTCCTTGCTCCGGTCGCGGATCTCAACGTAGCCGTCCGGGTGCCGCACCGCCAGGTCACCGGTCAGGAAGCAGCCGCTGCGGGTGACCTCCCGCGTCGCCTCGTCATCACGGTAGTAGCCGAGCATCACGTCGTTGCCGCTGACCGCGATCTCGCCGATCGTCTCGCCGTCCGGCGGCACGTCCTGGCCGCGGGCATCGAGGACCCGGAGCGGGCGGGCGATGATGTTGGGCGCTCCCTGGCGCGCGCGCAGCGTGGCCTGCTCGGCCGGCTCGAGGCTGTCCCACTCCGGCTGCCATTCATTGATCGCGAGCGGACCGTAGGTCTCGGTGAGACCGTACAGATGGGTCACCGCGAAGCGCATCTCGTCCAGGCGGGCCAGCAGCGTGGCCGATGGCGGCGCGCCCCCGGTGTCCACGTGCACCTCGCGATCCAAGCGCCCGGCCGCGGCATCTTCGGCGATCATGGTCAGCACGGTCGGCGCGGCGCTGAAGTGGGTGATCCCCTCGGTGCGCAGCAGGCGCCAGATCTCGGCCGTGTCCACGGCCCGCAGGCACACGTGGGTGCCGCCGGCCGCGGTGACGGCCCAGGTGAAGCACCAGCCGTTGCAGTGGAACATCGGCAGGGTCCACAGGTACCTGGCCCCCGGGCCCAGGCGGGCGTGATACGCCATCGCCGTGGCCTGCAGGTACGCACCACGATGGTGGTACATCACGCCCTTCGGCCGCCCGGTCGTCCCGCTCGTGTAGTTGATCGCCAGGAGCTGGCGTTCGTCGATCGGCCCGGGCCTCACCCCGGCCGGATCGGCGTCGGCGATCCACCCCTCGTAGGAGTCATCAGGTCCGCCGGCGATGAAGCACGGCAGGTTCAGCTGTTTGGCCAGGTCGCGGGCGCGATCAGCGAACTCGTGCGTCGCCACCAGCAGCGACGCGCCGCAGTGTTCGAGGATGTCCGCCATTTCCGCGGCCGAAAGCCGGACGTTGACCGTGACCAGCGCGGCCCCCAGCGCAGGCACCGCGTAGTGCAGTTCCAGCATGACGTGACTGTTGGCGCACAGGGCCGCGACCCGGTCCTCGCGAGCCACGCCCTGCGCCGCGAGGGCGGCCATGAGCCGGCCGCAGCGATCGGACATGTCCCGGTAGGTGAATCTGCGCTCCCCGTCGATGATCGCGGTCCGGTCGGCGAAGACCGCGGCCGAGCGGTCGAGGAAGGACGCGGGCGTCAGCGGGGCGAAGGTGAACTCTGCCATGACACGGATCTTTCCAGCGCCCGGGCCTCTTATGCCACCGTCCTCCCGGTGACTGCGACGAGCCGGCCGGAAAAGGTAACACCGGGCCCGTTCGGGATAGAATCTTTTTGGACCGAACGGACCTTGGTGCGTGCCCCAGCGTCTCAGCCTGAGCCGGCAGGCGGCCGCAGCGAAACCTACGGTGAGCCAAGACCTCGACGCCAGTCCGCCATCCCTCTTGACCGGGACCCGGACGCGGGCATATCGGATAGAAGGAGAGAGGATTGGGCAACAGGGCCGTACAGGAAGGTGATCCATGAAACCGTTCGTGATCAACCGGCACGGCCGCCTGGTGTTTCCCGCCAATTTCCTCGGTGATCTGGACTTCTCGGTGCTGGAGACGCTCGACCAGTTCACCGCGGTCATCGGGCGGGATTTCGAGGCGAAGGCACCGACGGGAACGGACATCCTGGCCCGCGTCGAATCCGGGGCTTACCCTGGGCGCTTCGAACTGCTGCGGGATCTGGGCCAGAACTTGTACTGGGTCAACCGGTACGCGATCACCATGTTCGACAAGCGGCCGACGCGCTGGCGCGACCTCGCCAAGCGCCGCGACGACGTGTTCCTGCCGGTGCTGACCCCGTGGGAGGACAGCGAGCGCAAGGTGGCCGCCGTCGAACGCGCATTCCGCGCGCTGCCGGCGACGTGGGACGCCGAAACCGAGAACAGAGTGTTCGACCTGCTGTTCGACTTGTTCCGCACCAAGCTGCACCACGCCACCGAACTGCCGCCGATCAAGCCGACCGTGGCCGAGTTCCTGGCCCAGCCCGGCGCGCTGACGTTCGTGATGCCCGAGTACGACCCGGACTACCCGGTCTTCCGGACCGAGGACATCCTCGACGCCCACGAGAGCGTCCCCGAGCTGGAGGCGCTGACGCGCTGGGCGATGGTGCTGCACAACCAGTACCCGTGGGACCGCTCCCGTACCGAGCTGCGCGGGGCCGCCGGGATCGGTGATGACGACTTCGTGGTCGCCTTCCACCCGCGCAACCGCGACGTGATGGCCTTCATCGACCGGGTTAAGCGCTCGGCTGCCTCTGGTCAGGGCAGCGCCGCCCCGGCTAAGCGCGAGATGACCGAGGCGGTCACGCCCGCCGCGCCCTACCCGCCGGTGCGGGTGCGGGAAGCGTTCGCGGTCCAGCCGAAGATCGAGGCGCTGGCGATCGTGCGCGGCGAGCACGTCTGTGACAACGCCGACGTCATCCGGAACGCGAGCTTCTCCTGGTCGCCGATGAGCGCCGGCGAGATCAGCGCGAAGACCGGCATCGAGCAGCGCCGCTACACCAGCCGGGAGCCGGAGCAGCTGGCGCTGCACGCGGCCCGGGCGGCGCTGGCGAAGTCCGGCCGCTCTCCCGCGGAAATCGGCGCCGTGCTGGTCAGCACCTGCACGAGCAACCGGCTGATCCCGTCGGTGGCATGCTGGCTGTCCGGCGAGCTCGGCCTGCAGCAGACGCACGCCTCGGCCGATCTGATAGCCGCCTGTGCCGGGCTGCCCTACGGGCTGGCCGAGGCCATCCGGCAGCTTCAGGAGGTCAGGCGGCCCGTCCTGCTGGTCTGCGTGGAGAAGTTCTCCGACAAGATCGGCAGCGTCCGCACCTCGCGGATGATCTTCGGGGACGGGGCCGCGGCCATGGTCATCGCCCCGGCCCCGGCGGGGGACCCCGGCGACGTGGAGGTCGTGCAGACCTACGCCAGCGGGCCGCACAGCGAGGTCAACTCGATCATCTGGCCGAACTCCGAATTCGACAACGACATCACCGTGTACGGCCCCGAGGTCAAGTCGCTGGTCCAGCGCTACCTGGTCCAGATGCTCGACGAACTCGGCGCCCAGTCAGATCCGGACGACCCCGGGCGGACGTTGCTGGAGAGCATCGAGCTCATCATCCCGCACCAGGCGAACAAGACGATGATCCTCAACCTGGCCGGGAAGGCCGGGCTATCCGCCGACCAGCTGTACTTCAACGTGGACAAGATGGGCAACGTGTCGGCGGCGAGCATCCCGATCGCGGTCTACGACGCCGTACGCGACGGCGTGATATCCCGCCGGACCCGTATCTTCGCACCCGGCTTCGGGGCCGGCGCGGTCGGCGGGTACGCGGTGATGCACATCGACCCGGCGATCGTGGCCGACGAGGTGGTGCTGGACATCCTCCAGAAGACCGTAGCGCCGCCGCCGGTGGCCGGAGGCACCACCGACGACATGCGTGCGGCCTTCGGCGGGTGACCGGATGAACCACGAGACGAGGAGCCAGGGCGCCTTCAGCCGCATCGCGATCGTCAACCGGGGCGAGCCGGCCGTGCGGCTGATCAACGCCGTCCGGGAGTGGAATGCCGAGGGACGGCCGGCCCTGCGCGTCATCGCCGTGTACACCGCCGCCGACCGGCGCGCGACCTTCGTCCGCGAGGCTGACGAGGCGGTGCTGATCGGCCCGGACCCAAAATCCGACGCCGACGCCGACGCCGCCTTCGCCGGGAGTCCCTATCTCGACTACGCCGAGCTGGAGCGGGCACTGCGCGAGTGCCGGGCCGACGCGGTATGGCCGGGCTGGGGGTTCGTCTCGGAGAAGGCCGAGTTCGCGGAGCTGTGTGACCGGCTGGGGATCACCTTCATCGGCCCGTCCGCCGAGGTCATGCGCCGGCTCGGCGACAAGATCGAGTCCAAGCGGCTGGCCGGGCAGGCTGGCGTGCCGCTCGCGGCGTGGAGCGGCGGCCCGGTGGCCAACCTGGAGGAGGCCCGCGCGCAGGCCGAATCGATCGGCTACCCGCTGATGGTCAAGGCGACCGCGGGCGGCGGCGGGCGCGGCATCCGGCTGGTGAGTTCTCCTGAGCAGCTCGACGAGGCCTTCGAGCGCGCCAGTTCGGAAGCGTCGAAGACGGCCGGGGACGCGACGGTGTTCCTGGAGCGGGCGATCCGCGGGGGCCGGCACGTCGAGGTTCAGGTCGTCGCCGACGCCAAGGGAACCGTGTGGACCCTGGGCGTCCGGGATTGCAGCGTGCAACGGCGTAATCAGAAGGTGATCGAGGAGTCCGCCTCGACGGCGCTGGACGCCGAGCAGGAGAGACTCATGCGCTCCCATGCCGCCGAACTGATCCGGGCCGCCGGGTACGTCAACGCCGGGACGGTGGAGTTCCTCTATGAGCCCGGCGAACGGCTGCTGTCGTTCCTCGAGGTCAACACCCGGCTGCAGGTCGAGCACCCGGTCACCGAGGCCACCACCGGCGTCGATATCGTCAAGCTTCAGCTGCACATCGCGGCGGGCGGCACGCTGGCTGAGATCGGCGCCGCCGAACCGCCGGTGCACGGGCACGCCATCGAGGCCCGGCTGACCGCCGAGGACCCGGAACGCGACTTCGCGCCCGCGCCGGGGCTGATCGAACACCTGGCGCTGCCCGCCGGCCCCGGCATCAGGGTCGACACCGGGGTCGCGGCGGGTGACGTCATCCCGCCGCAATTCGACTCCATGATCGCCAAAGTGATCGCCTGGGGCCGGGACCGCTCCGAGGCCCGCGCCCGGCTGTCCCGCGCGCTCAGGCAGACCGCTACGGTCATCCGCGGCGGGACCACGAACAAGGCATTCCTGCTCGACCTGCTCGACCGGCCGGAATTCGTCCGCGGCGAGGTCGACACGACCTGGCTCGACACGATGATGGCCGACGGCTACGCCCCGCCCCGGCGGGTCGACGTCGCCTTGCTGGCCACCGCCTTCGAGGCGTACGAGGCGCACGACAGGCGGCAGCAAGACCGCCTGTTCGCATCCGCGGAGCGCGGGCGTCCGGAGGTCGGGCACGAGACGTGGCACCAGGCCGACGTCCGGGCGGCCGGTGAGTCCTACCGGCTGCGGGTGTCCCGCTGCCGTCCGCACAGGTATCACGTTGAACTTGACGGCCGTTCGGTGGAGGTCGATGTCGAGCGATCGGGCCGGTTCGAGCTGAGGCTGGGCGTCGGCGGCGAGACGTTCGACGTGCTCTCGGTCGCGCAGGGCCCGGACTACCTCGTCGAAGTCGACGGCGCGGTGCACCGGATCTCCGGCGGCGAAGCCGGGCTGGTCCGCGCCCCGGCCCCGGCCATGGTGGTGGCCATCCCGGTCGCGGTCGGCGACGAGGTCGCGGAAGGCGACGTCGTGGCCATTGTGGAGAGCATGAAGCTGGAGACGGCGCTGCGCGCCCCGGCCGCCGGCCGGGTCGCCGAGGTGTTCGCCGACGTCAACACCCAGGTCGAGAGCGGCACCAAGCTGGTCCGGATTGAACAGGCCCCGGACGAGGCTGAGGAGCCGGACCCGGGAAGAGAAAGGGTGCGCGTCGATCTGAGCGCGCTGGCCGGCGCGGCCTCCGCGGAGCACGACCCGGCCGCGACCGCCGCCGACGCACTGGTTGTTCTGCGCTCACTGGTCCTCGGCTTTGACATCGACGAGCCTGAGGCCAGGCGGCAGCTGGAGAGGCTGACGGCCGCGCGAGCCGATCTGCCTGCCGACGACCCGCAGCTGCTCGCGGACGAGGCCAAGATCCTGCAGATCTTTGCCGACGTCTCCGCGCTGTGGCGTAACCGCCGGGTGCCTGGCGAGTCCGAGGCCGACGACGAGGCCGCCGTGGACGCCGAAGCCGCGCGCAACCCGCAGGAGTACCTGCACGCTTACCTGCGCACCAGGGACGCCGACGTCGAAGGCCTGCCGGAGTCTTTCCGGATCAAGCTGCGCCGGACGCTGGCCCATTACGGCATCACCGATCTGGAGTCTTCGCCCGAACTGGGTCCGGCCCTCTACCGGATCTTCCTCGCCCACCGCCGGGCGGCCGCGCAGGTGCCGGTCGTGTCGGAACTGCTTCGGTGGCGGCTGCGCCACCCGGAATCACTGCAGCCGGACTGGTTGGCCGACGATGCCCGCGACGACTACCGGCGGGTCGTTGACCAGCTGGTGTCGGCGACCCAGCTGCGGCACCCGGCGATCGGCGACCTGGCCCGGCAGGTGCGCTATCGCTGCTTCGACGCCCCGCTGATCGCCGCCGAGCGAGCCCGGGCGCAGCAGCAGGTGCGCGCGGAACTCGACCGGCTGTCGTCCGACCCCGAGGCCAGGGCGGCCCAGATTGACGCCATCGTCGCCTCAGGCGCACCGATCCTCGGCGTCTTCGCCGAGCGGCACGACGCGGTCATGCTCGAGGTGATGACCAGGCGGTACTACCGGATCAGGCGCCTAGAGCACGTCCAGGTCACCGAACGCAGCGGCCGGCCCATGCTGACCGCCGAGTACGTCCATGACGGGCGCGACTACCTGGTCATCGCGACCGTGGCCGACGGCAGCGAAAGCGCGGCCGGGACCGACCTGACCCAGCTGATTGACGCGCTCCCGTCCGGCCGGACCATGCTCGTCGATCTCTACCTCACCTCGCAGACACCCCAGGACGAAGCCAACGGCGATCCCGACGCCCGCGCGGACCGGATCCGTGACCAGCTAGGCCCCATCCCGGATTCCGTCACGCGGGTCGCGGTCGCGGTTCGCGGCGCCGATGGCGAGGAGAGCGGCGGCCCGGCCTGGTTTACCTTCTATGGCGGGCCGGACGGGGCGACGGTGGAAGACCGGCCGCAGCGCGGCTGGCATCCGATGGTCGCCGAACGGCTGGGCTTGTGGCGGTTCTCCGGATTCGAGCTGACCCGGCTGCCCGCGGCCCCCGACGTGCACCTGTTCCGCATACGGGGCCGCGAGGTGCCCGACGATCAGCGGCTCATCGCCCTGGCCGACGTCCGCGACCTCACCGTGGTGCGCGACGAGGACGGACGGATACGCGGCCTGCCGCAGCTCGAGCGCGCCCTGGACGCCTGCCTGGACAGCCTGCGCGCCGCCCGCTCCGCCGACAATGAGCTGGCGAAGCTGGACTGGAACCGCGTCAAGCTCTACGTCTGGCCGGTCGTGGACGCACGGCTCTCGGAGTTCGGCCAGGTCATCCGTTCGCTCGCGCCGCGCACCGAGGCGCTGGGGCTGGAGCAGGTGCTGGTGCAGTTCCGGGTGGCCGACGACCATGGCGGGAGCGCTGAATCCCGCGAGCTGATGTTGCGGATGTCCCGCCCGCCGGGTGCCGGGCTGACGCTGCGCATCACCGACCCGCCTCCCCAGCCGCTGCGCGAGCTGAACTCCTACACGCAGAAGGTGATCCGGGCTCGCCGCCGCGGCGCCGTGTACCCCTACGAGCTCATCCCGCTGATCACCCGCTCGCCGGACCCCGGCGGCACCCCGGGCACGTTCACCGAGTACGACCTCGACGAGATAGGCGCCGCGGTGCCGGTCGACCGGGATCCGGGTTCGAACACCGCGAACCTGGTGCTCGGCGTGGTCAGCACGCCGACGAAGCGCTATCCGGAGGAGATGCGCCGGGTTATCCTGCTGGGCGACCCGACCCGCGCGCTGGGGGCGCTCGCCGAGCCGGAGTGCCGCCGGGTACTCGCGGCCATCGAACTGGCGCGGCGCCTGCACGCCCCGGTGGAGTGGTTCGCCATCTCGGCGGGAGCGAAGATCTCGATGGACTCCGGCACCGAGTCCATGGACTGGATCTCCCGGGTGCTCCGCGGGATCATCGAGTTCACCCAGGACGGCGGCGAGATCAACGTCGTGGTCACCGGCATCAACGTCGGCGCCCAGCCGTACTGGAATGCCGAGGCCACGATGCTCATGCACACCAAGGGCATCCTGATCATGACCCCCGACTCGGCCATGGTCCTGACCGGGAAGCAGTCGCTCGACTATTCCGGCGGGGTCTCCGCCGAGGATAACTTCGGCATCGGCGGCTACGACCGGATCATGGGCCCGAACGGCCAGGCCCAATACTGGGCACCCGACCTGTCCACAGCCGTCGACGTGCTGCTCGCACACTACGAGCACACGTATGTCGCGCCGGGCGAACGCTTTCCCCGGCAGGCCGCGACCAGCGACCCCGCCGACCGGGATATCTCCGCGTCGCCGCACACCGGCACCGACTTCAGCACGCTCGGCGAGATCTTCGATGCCGCGACCAACCCCGAGCGCAAGAAGCCCTTCGACGTGCGCTCGCTGCTGCATGGCGTGGCCGATGCCGACCACCCGCCGCTTGAGCGCTGGGCCGACATGGCCGACGCCGAGTCGGCCGTGGTGCTGGACGCGCACCTGGGCGGGCAGCCGGTCGAGCTGATCGGCTTCGAGTCGCGGCCGCTGCCACGGCACGGGCACTACCCGGTGGACGGTCCGTCCCAGTGGACGGCCGGCACGCTGTTCCCCCGCTCGTCGAAGAAGACAGCACGGGCGATCAACGCCGCCAGCGGGAACCGCCCGCTGGTGATCTTGGCCAACCTGTCAGGGTTCGACGGCTCGCCGGAGTCGCTGCGCCAGCTCCAGCTGGAGTACGGCGCGGAGATCGGCCGCGCGGTGGTCAACTTCGACGGCCCGATCGTGTTCTGCGTGGTCTCCCGCTACCACGGCGGGGCGTTCGTCGTGTTCTCCGGGACGCTCAACGACAACATGGAGATCGCCGCCGTCGAGGGCTCCTACGCCTCGGTGATCGGCGGCGCGCCGGCCGCCGCGGTCGTATTCGCCGCCGAGGTCAGAAAGCGCACTACCGCCGATCCCCGGGTGGCCGGCCTGCAGACCGCCATCGCCGAGGCCACCGCCAGCGGCGCCGACGCCTCGCAGTTGCGCGCCGAGCTGGCGTCAGTCTGGCCGGCCGTGCACGCCGAGAAGCTCGGGCAGGTCGCCGACGAGTTCGACAGCGTGCACAGCATCGAGCGGGCCCGCAGCGTGGGTTCGGTCCATACCATCGTCCCCGCCGCCCGGCTGCGCCCCTACCTCATCGACGCCGTCCAGCGCGGGATGGCCCGGACGGTCGACCATGGCCGGTAACTCACAGCGGCTGTGGCCGGAATCCAGGGTCAGGCTCTGCTCCGCGTCAGGTCCCGGCGATCCTCGCCCGGACCTCGGCGGCAACGGCCGCAAGCTCGGCTACCAGGCCGGTGTCCTGGGGCCACCATGCGAGTGACACCGAGCACGGAGTCAGGTCAAGAATCGGCACGAACGTCACGCCGGGCCGCTTGTACCACAGGCCCACTGCCTCGGACGTGATGCTCAGGCCGACGCCCCTCGAGACGAGATGCGTCTCCGCGTCCAGGGTGCTCGCCTCGGCGACCACCGGTGCCGGTCCTGATCTGTAGTCGGTGAGTATCCAGTAGTCGCGCCACGGGCCCGGGGAGACGGGGGCAGCGATGATCGGTTCAGGCAGTACGTCCGCTACGCTGAGTGACTCCCGGCCCGCCAGCGGATGATCGTCTGGAAGGCACGCGACACGCCGCTCGGTCGCAAGCTCCACTGACACCAGGCCCGCCAGCCCGAGCGGCGGTCGCACGACAGCGGCGTTGACGAGGTTATCGCGCAACCCCGCTGAGGGATCGGTGAAGTCGAACTCCTCGGTCTCGATGCGTGCGTCGGGTTCCCTTTCGTGGTAGGTGCGCAACAGCCTTGGAACGATCTCCAGGCCGGCCCCGATCGTGTAGCCCAGCTTCAGCGTCTGTCGCGGCGCCGCGCTCAGGCTGCGCACCGTCTTGATCGCCGCCGAGAGTTCGGTGAGGACCTGGCTTGCGAGGCCGGCAAACACCTGCCCGGCGGGAGTGACCTGGACCGTGCGCGTGGTGCGGCTCAGCAACTCGACGCGCAGCTCCCGCTCAAGGTCGCGGACTGTGTGGCTCATCCAGGGGGCTGAGACAGACAGGCGCTCGGCCGCGCGGCCGAAGTGGAGTTCCTCAACGACGGCGAGGAACGCCTCGAGCTGACGCAGAGTCACGTTCTGCACCGCCACCTCCCGCCGGGACACGGCCCACCAGGCGAGCACGTCAGGCACGATGCTACATCATTATGTTGCAAATGGACATAATGTCGGCATTGATTCGTCCTTCTCCCTGGGAATTTGTCTCCTTAATATGGTGGGAATCGAAACAGTGACGAAAGGATCCCCCGTGCCGACTAGCTACGCTGAAGATGACTTGGCTGACGGAAAGGCCGCACTCCTCAGCGGGTGGTCTTCGGGCAGCGAGCCCGGCCTGATCATCACCAAGGCCTCCGGCGCGCTCGTGTGGGACTCCAAGGGCAACGAGTACATCGACTGCACCTCGATGGCCTGGTCGAACAACATCGGAGCTTCAGTTCCCGAAGTGGTCGAAGCCGCCTTCACGCAGGCGCGGCAGCTCAGCCACCTAAGATCCAACTTCGACTCCGTTCCGCTTCTGCTCCTGAGCAAGGCCATGACTGATTCGGCGCCCGGTGACCTCAAGCGAATCGGATTCACCCTCCATGGCAGCCTGGCGGTAGAGATGGCCATGAAGCTGGCCATGCTGAACCGGCCTCAGCACACAGGTCCGTGGCTGGCCCTGACCGACGGCTACCACGGACGATCACTGGGCAGCATGGGGCTCGGGTGGCCGCACACCAACCACGCGTTCGACCGCGCCTTTCCTTCGGTGCTCAGGATCCCGCAGCCGTATGCCTACCGGTCCGGGCGAAGCGCGGAGGACGAAGTCGACTACTGCATTGGCGAACTTCGCGACGCGATCAGCCGCAGGGCCACCGGCCTGCCTCCCGCGTTCTTCATGGAGCCCGTCCAGGGCAATGGCACCCAGCTGGACTTCCCCGAGCGCTACTACCACGAGGTGAGGCAGATCTGTACCGAGCATGACATCGTGCTCGTCTTCGACGAGGTGCAAACCGGATTCGGCAGAACGGGGAAGATGTGGGCGGCCGAGCACTACGGGGTAACACCCGACATCCTCGTCTTCGGAAAGGGTGTCGGAGGGGGTTTCCCTCTCGCCGGAGTCCTGTCCAGCACGGCGCTGGCGGGGTTCCAGCCGGGGGACGAGGCACTGACCTTCGGCGAGTTCCCGGTCAGCCTGGCCGCCGGACTAGCAGCCCTGAACGTTCTCAAGCGAGACGGCTTGCTTCAGGCCTGCGCCGAAATGGGCCAGTACACCTCTGCTGCCCTGCACGCGATGAAGCCGCGCCACCCGCTCATCGGTGACATCCGCGGGCCGGGCCTGCTCATCGGCATCGAACTCGTGCGCGATCAAAAGACCAAAGAGCCGGCCGCCGCTGAAACGCTGGAGGCGTACCGGCGGGCAATGGATCTCGGCGTCATCTTCGGCACCACCAAATACGCCGGACTAGGCAACGTCCTAAAGGTAAAGCCTCCGTTCACGATTACCCGCGCTCAAATGGACCGGGTCCTCGACGTTCTCGACCAGGTCCTGACGGCCATCGAAAGAGGGCACGTTCACTAACGGCAGCCGCGCCGCCATTCCCACGTAGCCTCACGAGAGGGGCGATTGCGTTGTCCAACGTAGAAACCAGCCTGTCAGACGCCAACGATGCGGATGACCTCCATCATTTTGGCTATGTCCAGTCCCTTCGGCGCACTCTGGGACCGTACGGATCGTTCGCCATAGCCTTCTCTATGATCAGCATTACCACGGCGATCTTCTTCCTATTGCCGAGCCTGTTCGGAACCGCGGGCGCGGCCGGTGTCTGGCTCTGGATCCCCTGCGCAGCAGGCGTCTTTCTCATCGTCATGGTGTACGCGCATCTTGCTGCCCGCATCCCGATCACCGGCTTTGCCTACCAGTGGAACAGCCGCCTCATCAACCCGCACTATGGCTGGTTCACCGGCTATACCGCAATGCTGGCCTTCATAGCAGGCACGGCAGCGACGGCGGTCGCTTTGGCGAGCGTCTTCGCCAGTGACATCTGGAAGTCACCAACACACGGCGACATCGTGCTGTTCGCAGGCATTGCGATGGCCGTCGCCGCGCTCATCAACATCATCAGCATTCGTGCCGTGAGCGCCGTCAACAACACCGGGGTCTTCTTCGAGATCACGGGATCAGTGGTCGCGGCGGCCCTGCTGTTCTTCGGCGCTATCGTCTTCTTCCGCCAAGACGCGGGCTTCACGATCCTCGTGTCGACCCAGAGGACGTCAAGCGGGGCCCTCTGGTACGGCTTCGTACTGGCCGCGCTACTCCCCCTGTACTGCTTCATCGGGTGGGAGGGCGCCGCGGACCTGGCCGAAGAGACCAACGACCCCAGATCCGTCACGCCGTTTGCCATGATCCGGGCGAACTACGTGTCGGTGGCGGCAAGCCTCTTCATGATCGTCGGATTCCTCATAGCGATCCCGCACGGCACGGCCGATCTTCTCGGCCAGCCCAAGAACCCCCTCATCTACATCTTCCAGAGCCACTTCGGTGCCATCGCGGCCGGAATCCTGCAGGTCGTGGTCTTCATCGCGATCTTCTCGTGCGTGCTTGCCAACATGGTCGTGGCGACCCGGCTCACGTTCGCGCTGTCGCGCGACAAGATGCTCCCCGGGTCGGCGCTACTTGGCCGCGTCAACACCGCCACACGGACGCCCGTCGCGTCGATCCTGCTCGTCGCGGCCGTGGGAATCGGGATCAACCTGCTATCGGCGGGAATCGCCGCCAACGTCGTATCCATCTGCAGTGTCGCGTACTACTTCATCTACCTGCTCACCGTCGGCGGGGCGATCTACGCCTACCGGAAGCGGAAAATACCTATCCGCCGTCCGGGCGACTTCACTCTGGGCCGCTGGTTCGTACCCGTCGCCGCCGCAGCCTTCGCCTACGCTGCAGCCGTCATCGTGATCGCGCTGGCGCCGCACGAGGGCCACACGGCCGCCCTGTACCTGTCCGGAGCTGAGGTCGCCGGGGTGCTGTGGTACTTGCTGCACCTACGTCCGCGGATCGCGAATCAAACCGCGGGCGTCTTGCGCAAGGAGGTCGTAGACCTGGAGAAGTCGACAGAGGACGCGCTCAGCTGACGATGATGCCCTGGTGGTAAAGGACCTTCCACCCACTCTCCTTACTGCCTTGCCAGGCCGCCACCGGTTTTCGCGCTGGCACCGGTTTTCGCGCTGGCACCGGTTTTCGCGCTGGCACCGGTTTTCGCGCTGCCACCGGTTTTCGCGCTGGCCCACCCAGCGAGCGCCGGCGCCCCCGCGAACCCGGCGCTCCGGGCAGGATCGAACCGAATTCACTAAGTGACTGCTAGTATGTTAGTGACTTGACGTATGCAAGTGTAGGATCGAAGGTTATGAACGTCAAGGGACGCCGGGAGGAGTACGCGGAGACGACGCGAGCGGCCATCGTGCAGGCGGCGATCGAGAGGTTCACCGCCGACGGCTTCGCTAAGGCCAGCATCGACGCGGTGGCGGAATCAGCCCGCGTCTCCAAGGGCGCCGTCTACCACCATTTCGCCGACAAGTCGGACCTGTTCGAGGCGGCCTTCGTCGTCATGGAGGAGCGATTGCTCGCGAACCTGACCGAGCGGGTGGCCGGGATCGACGATCCCTGGGAGCTGATCAGGGCGGGCGTGGACGCGTATCTCTCGGAGTGCGGCCAGCCGGACTTCCGCCGCATCGTTCTGGAAGAGGCACCCGTCGCGCTGGGCTGGGCTCGCTGGAAAGAGATCGACGAGAAATACTTCCTCGGCCTCACAGCGGCATCCATTCGTGGCCTGGCTGAAGCGGGCCTCATCAACGTCCCGACGGGCGATCTCACCGCGCGCATGTTCCTCGCCGCGGCCGGCGAGGCTGGCCTGGCCGTCGGCGCCGCCAGCGATCCGGACGAAGAGCGTCAGCGCGCCGGATCGCTCGTCATGCGCTTCCTGGAAGGCCTGCGCTAGTCCTCGAAGGCCTGCGCTAGTCCTCGAAGGCCTGCGCTAGTCCTCGAAGGCCTGCGCTAGCGTGACGCTCACCGCGCTGGACCAACAAGCACGGCGGCCGTACTGGGTCTTGACAGTCACAGGTAACGAACCTACGCTGACCGACTATGAGTATCTCAAAAACCTCCAGTATGCCCGACGACACTACCAGCCTGCCGCCACGGCAGACCGTGCGAACGCCGTTCGGGGACATCGCCTACCTAGAGGCCGGCCACGGGCCGGCTGCCCTGTTCATTCACGGGGTGTTCCTCAACGCCGACCTGTGGCGGCACCAGCTCGCCGGCCTGGCCGGCCTACGGCGGTGCATCGCGGTCGACCTGCTGGCTCACGGCCACAGCCCGTGCCCTCCGTCAGGGCAGGAGCTGACTATCAGCCTCCAGGCCGAGATGATCCTCGCGCTGCTCGATACTCTCGGTATCGACTCGGCGGACCTGGTCGGCAACGACAGCGGCGGAGCCATCGCCCAGCTCATCGTGGCCAGGGCTCCGGCGCGAGTGCGGACCCTGACGCTGACCAACTGCGAGGCTCACGACAACTTCCCTCCAGCGGCGTTCGCATCCGTTCACCAGATGGCCCGCGAGGGAACCCTAGCCGCGGGGCTGGCCGCCCTCGCGGCCGACCCCGACCTGGCCCGGGCCGCGATGGCATCGTCCTTCGAGGACCCCGACTGCCTCTCCGACGAAACGGCCCGCAGCTATTTCGGCCCGTTCGCATCGGCGGAAAAGGCGGAGGCAGTTCAGCGATACGTGGCCGGAATCGACAGCAGCGTGACCGTTGCCATTCGCGACGACCTGGCTCGCTTTCTCAATCCGACCCTGATCGTCTGGGGCACCGCGGATCAGTTCTTCGCGGTCCACTGGGCCCGGTGGCTGGCGGCCACCATCCCCGGCACCGTTCGCTGCGTCGAAGTCGAGGGAGCCAAGCTCTTGTTTCCCGCCGAACGCCCCGGCACGCTCAACCGCGAACTGCGGGACCTGTGGGGTCAATGATGGTCCTGATCGCTGGTCTCCGGCGGGTGGCCCGCCCAGGTGTCCTCCGGCTCCGGCGAGCTCTTGCCCCACGGGTCCCGTCAGCCCCATCCGCACGCTATTCGCTCGCCTGTACGGACTGCTCAGTCTTTTTCTGGGAGAGTTCGGGCTTGTGGGAGGAAATGGTGCATTATCGTGCCCGAAAGTCCTCCCTGAAGCCCTGATCCTCCCCGATCTTCCACAGGAACCCATCATCGTGGGCGGTTACTTCCCTCCACGGGGCAGTAACCGCCCACGATGATGGGTGCCCGCGCGGGTCGGGGCGAAATGTCGGATTTGTGACAGTAGCGGTGAGGTGCACCCGCGGCGACCCCGATATCAAGAGCATCGGCCGCGATTCCTTTCCGGGTGCTGGCGGGTCTTCATAGCCAAAAGCAACCGTGGAGGTAATTGTGCGGAAACTCATCGAATCCACCCTGGTCTCAGCCGACGGCGTGATCGGCCACCCGCCAGCCTGGGCTATGGAATATCGCGACGCCGAGGTCCAGCAGGAGGCGCTGGAGCGGCTCGCGGGAACCGACGCGATGCTGATGGGAAGAGGAACCTACGAGCTCTTCTCGGCCATCTGGCCCAGCCAGGCCGACGACTTCGCCGACCGGATGAACAGCATCCGCAAGTACGTCTTCTCCTCAACCCTGGCGAAGGCTGACTGGAACAACTCGACCATCATCAGGGGCGATGCCGTGGCCGAAGTGACCAGGCTCAAGCAGCAAGACGGCCAGGACCTCGCCCTGTACGGCCATGGCCTGCTGGCGCAGACGCTGCTGGAGCACGGCCTGATCGATGAACTCCGGCTCTCGATCCACCCCGTCCTGGTCGGCGGCGGCCGGCTGCTGTTCCGGGAAGGCCAGAAGAAACCGCTGAAGTTCGTCTCGGCCAAGACCTTCGGTACAGGCGTCGTCGTCCTGACCTATCAGCCGGCGGAGGAGCAAGCATGAACGAGTCAGCCAGCGGAGAAGCAAGCATGAACCAACTTGCGGGCAAGGTGGCCCTGGTGACGGGGGGCAGCCGCGGAATCGGGGCAGCCATTGCCCGGCGACTGGCCCGCGACGGAGCCGCGGTGGCCTTTACCTATGCCACCGCCGCCGACAAGGCGCAGGCGGTAGCCAAGCAGATCGACGCCGACGGCGGCCGGGCCCTGGTCATCCAGGCCGACAACGCCGACCCCAGCGCGGTCACCCGGGCGGTCGAGCAGACCGTCCACGATCTGGGCCGGATCGACATCCTGGTCAACAACGCCGGCATTTTCGCCAGCGGACCGCTGGAGGAAATGACGATGGAACAAGCTGACCGCCTGTGGGCCATCGATGTGCGGGCCGTTTTCGCCGCCTCCCAGGCGGCCGCCCGGCACATGACCGAAGGCGGGCGCATCATCAGCATCGGCAGCGCGCTCGCGGAGCGCGCCCCCATACCGGGGCTGACGCTGTATGCCATGTGCAAAGCCGCGCTGACCGGTCTGACCAAGGGCCTGGCCCGGGATCTAGGCCCGCGCGGGATCACCGCCACCGTGGTGAACGCCGGCCTGATCGATACCGACATGAATCCCGCCGATGGCCCGGGCGCCGGCTTCCTGCGCCCGATCACCGCGGTGGGCAGCTACGGCAGCGTCGATGACATCGCCGCGGCCGTCGCCCACCTGGCCGGCGACGGCGGCCGCTATGTCACCGGCACGGCGATCACGGTCGACGGCGGATTCACCGCCTAGAGACCGACGACGACAGACTTGCTTTCCAGGTAGTTGTTGAACACCTGGTGGCCCATCTCGCGGCCCCAGCCCGATTCCTTGTAGCCGCCGAACGGCAACGCTGCGTCGTAGACGTGGTAGGTGTTGACCCAGACCGTGCCCGCGCGGACGAGTGCGGCGGTCTTGTGGGCCTTCGAGATATCCTTCGTCCACACGCCCGCGGCGAGGCCGTAGTTGGTGTCGTTGGCCGCTGCCGCGATCTCCCGCGGGTCGTCGAATGCCATCGCCGGAAGGACGGGGCCGAATATTTCCTCGCGGACGATCGTCATGTCCTGGTTGACGTTCGTGAGCACCGTAGGCTCGATGAAGTAGCCCCTGTCACCGTGGCGTCCCCCGCCGGCCAGGGCCGTCGCTCCGTCGGCGAATCCGGCGGCCAGGTAGCCGCTGACGCGCTCGAACTGTTCACCGGAGATCAGCGGGCCCATCTACGAGCCTGGGTCGAAGGCCGGGGCAACCTTGATCTTCCTGGCTTGTTCGGCGATACCCCTCACGACGTCGTCGTAGATATCTTGTTCCACGTAAAGCCGTGACCCCGAAGTGCAGCACTGGCCGTGGTTGAAGAACGCCGCGGTGGCGGCGTTCGCGATCGCCTTCTCGATGTCGGCGTCGCGGTAGATGACGAGGGGTGCCTTACCGCCTAGCTCCAGGGAGACCTTCTTGAGATTGCCCGAGGCCGCCTGGACGACCAGCTTGCCGACCTCGGTGGAGCCGGTGAACGCCACCTTGTCCACGCCGGGGTGCGCGGCCAGGCGGGCGCCGGCGTCGCCGAAGCCGGTGACGATGTTAAGCACCCCGTCGGGCAGGCCCGCCTCCTGGAAAAGCTCTCCCAGGCGCAGTGCCGACAGCGGGGTCTGCTCGGCTGGCTTGAGCACGACGGTGCACCCTGTCGTGAGCGCCGGGCCCAGCTTCCACGCCGCCATCAGCAGCGGGAAGTTCCACGGGATGATCTGCCCGACCACGTCCACCGGCTCCATCAGCGTATAGGCCAGGGTGCCGGGGACGGAGAGCGGAATCGTGTTGCCTTCGATCTTCGTCGCCCACCCGGCCATGTAGCGGAACAGGTCGACGGCCAGGGGAACATCGGCGGTCTGGGCCACCCTCAGCGGCTTGCTGTTGTCCAGTGCCTCGAGTTCGGCGAACTCGTCGGCGTGCTGCTCTAGCAGGTCGGCCAGCCGCCAGATGATCTGGCCCCGGGCCGACGGGGTGATCGTCCGCCACGGCCCGTCCTCGAACGCCCGCCGCGCGGCGGCGACGGCGCGATCGATGTCCTCGGCCTCACCGTGCGCGACACGGGTGATCTCCTCCCCGGTGGCCGGGTCGGTCGTCACGAAGGTCTTGCCGGAGACGGCCTCGACCCACTTGCCGTCGATGAGCAGGTGGCGCGCGGCCTGTTGCAGGCCTTTGATGGGCTGCCCGTGCCCATCGTGGCGAGCGTGAACGGGGTATGCGTGGGCGGCGGGCTGGAGCTGGCCCTGGCCAGCGATCTCGTGATCGCGGCCGAATCGGCCAAGTTGGGCTCGGTCGAGGTCACTATAGGCCTGGCCCCGTTGATGGGTGCCGTGCAGCGGGTGACGCAGCGGGCCGGCGCGGCGCGCGCCAAGGAGATGGCGATGCTGGGTCGTCGATTTGACGCGCGCACCCTCGAGCGCTGGAACGTCATCAACCGGGTCGTGCCCGACGCCGAGCTCGCGGCGGCGACGATGACGCTCGCCCGGGAGCTGGCCAACGGGCCGGCCGTGGTATTGGCGTCGATAAAGGAACTCGTGTCGATCGCCGAATCCGAGGGAGTTGCCGCCGCCGACCAGAAGATGAAGGCGGTCCAGGCCGAGATATGGCGGTCGCAGGACCTTAAGGCCGGCATCGCCTCGCTGACCGAGAACGGGCCGGGCTACGCCAGGTTCCAGGGGCGCTGAGCGATGGCCGGGCCGCTCGCTGGCTACCGCGTCGTCGACTTTTCCCGGGTGCTCGCCGGACCGCATTGCGCGAAGACCCTGCTCGACCTCGGCGCGGAAGTCATCAAGGTAGAACCCCCGCGCGGAGACATGTCACGATCGGCTTACCCGCGGCGCGGGGAGGTTTCCGGCTACTACGCCCAGCAGAACGCGGGCAAGCGCAACCTCAGCATCGATCTCAAGATTCCGGGCGCGAATGAGATCGTGCTGCGGTTGTGCGATACGGCCGACGTCATCGTGGAGAACTTCCGCCCCGGCACCCTGGCCACGTTCGGGCTGGACTACGCCAGCGTGGCCGCCCGCAATCCGCGCGTCGTATACGCGTCGATCTCAGGCTACGGCCAGGACGGCGCCTGGTCCTCGCGCATGGCCTACGCCCCGACCGTGCAGGCCGAGACCGGTTTCACCAGGAACACGGCCGCGCAGTTCGGCGGTGAGGGCACCACAGGCGAGGGCCGGCTGCGCTCCGATGCGCTGTCGCACGCCGACGTGTACTCCGGCATCTCGCGGCCATGCGCCGCCCCGATCTCGCGGACGACCCCCGCTTCCGCACTCCCGCATTGCGCCTGGCCAACCTCGCCGCCCTCCACCGGATCGTCCAGACCTGGATCTGGACCTTCGACGACATGGCTTCGCTCGACGCCCAGCTAGACGAGGCCAAGGTGGCTACTGGCCGCCTCAGGGACATCCGTGGCTTCGCCCAGAGTGAGTTCGTCCGCAACTGGGAGGCCACCCGCCAGGTCACCGACCGCAGCGGCGGCACCTTCACGATCCCTGGCGCCCCCTGGCACTTCAGCACGGTCAAAGATGACGGTGGCGGTGACAGCACGCAAGTTCCCGCCTGGCAGGGGGAGCACAACGCCGAGATCCTCGCCGAGCTCGGCTACGGCGACGAGCAGATCGAGACTCTGGTGGCCAGCGGCACCCTCATCCAGTCCAGCCGGAGCGTGACCTCCCGGAATCCGGTTCATCCCCGCAGTCCGTTCCATCGCCACGAGAGGAAGGTCATGAGCAACGCCAAGCTCGTCGTGCTCTACCCGCAGCCCACCGACCCGGAGACCTTCGAAAAGGCCTACGCCAATGAGCACATCCCCCTCATGCACGAAAAGATGAAGGGCATGAAGGCCGTCATCACCAAGATGTCCGGAACGCCGACCGGGCCAGCCCCGCACTTCTACATGGCCGAGATCTACGCCCCCTCCGTCGACGCGATCAAGGACTTCCTCAACACCCCTGACGGCCAGGAGGTCGCGGCCAACGCCGCCAAGATCTCGACCGGCGGGCCGCCGGCCGTGATCTTCGCCGAGGATGACACCTACCAGCTCTGATTTCAGTCAGAATCAGGGCGCGCCGGCGACCCTGGCCTCGGTTGCATAGGGGATGAAACTGCTGTGGTCCGGGTTCGCGTCGAGGGGCTTGCCGATTGAGGGGAACGCGCGCTGCGGGCAGGTGTCACGGTCGCATACTTTGCACCCGGGTCCGATCGGGACGAGCGCGGATGGGCTGGCCAGGTCAAGTCCGTGGGAGTAGACGAGCCGGTGGGCGTGGCGGAGATCGCAGCCCAGGCCGATGGCGAAGGTCTTGCCGAGCGTTCCGTAGCCGCCGTAGCGCCGGGTGACTGTTCTGGCCGTCCACAGGTAGCTGCGGCCGTCGGGCATCTGGGCTAGCTGGGTCTGGACTTCGGTGGGATGGGCGAAGGCCTCGTAGACATTCCAGAGCGGGCAGGAGCCGCCCACCCTGGAGAAGTGGAAGCTGGTGGCGGACTGTCGCTTGGAGATGTTGCCAGCCCGGTCGACCCGCACGAAGATGAACGGCACGCCGCGTGCTCCGGGGCGTTGCAGCGTGCTGAGCCGGTGCGCGACGGTCTCATAGCCGACGCGGAAGCGTCTTTGCAGGAGCGCGATGTCGTAGCCGAGGGTTTCCGAAGCGTCCAGGAACGGCCGGTACGGCAGCACCAGGGCACCGGCAAAGTAGCTGGCGAGGCCGATGCGGGCGAGCACGCGGGTCTCGTCGCTGGACAAGCTCGCCTCGGTGACGATCTGGCCGATCTGCCCGGCCAGCTCGACAGAGGCCAGGTGGGTGGCCAGCTGGAAGGCCCGCTGGCCGGGGTTGAGCAGCGGGGACAGCGCCAGCACCCGCGCGGCAGGGTCGTACCGCCGCTTGACTTCCGCCTCGCCCGCCGGCAGATCGGTCACCCGGATGCCGTGCCGGCGCGCCAACCGCTCGGTAATCCCGGCCGCGGCGTTGCCGATCACCAGATCTGCCTCCGCGAAGATCTGCTCGGCAGCAAGGTCGAGCGCCGGGAAGTAGTTCCGCCGGGCGTAGAACAGCTCCTGCACTTCCTCGTACGCCATGGGCGGCGGAACGGATACCGAGCCCGCCGCACCGGAATCGATGCGGGTCATGATCGTCTCGTTGAGATCGCGGCCGTGCCGGTACCGGCGGTGCAGCTCCATGACGTAACGGCCGACGGCCGGCATCGCCGCAGCCAGCTCACGGATCTCCGCCATGGACACCGGCTCCCCCACTGAGGGGTCGGTCAGCACGTCACGGAGCTGCGCCACGAGCCGGTCGGCAACCTCGGCCGAGAACTGCTGCGGATCGGCGTCGAAGACGCCGGCGAGCTTGAGCAAGACCGAGGTAGTCATTGGACGCTGACTGGATTCCAGCTGGTTCACGTAACTCGGGGAAATGCCCAGCTCACTGGCCAGGGCCGCCTGCGTCAGGCCCCGTTCCTCGCGGAAGCGGCGGAGCCTGACGCCCATCCGAGCCTTCGCGACCGACGTCATGCGGCGTCTTCACAAGCGTTGCAAAATCGCGGTGCAGGCACCACAAACCTCCACACATCCAGGGCCTACCGGTCCGCCAGCTTTTAGTGCATCTTGTATAGGTACATGTCCTCTATCCTCGGGGCCCAACCGCACATGAGGTGCCGGAAGGAGAACACGTGGGCGACGCTATTCCAGGGCTTGATCAGTTCCCGACGGCACACCGCAGCCTGATCGCGTGGGTGAGCGAGATCGCAGCACTCGCCCAGCCCGCTCGCGTTCACTGGTGCGATGGCTCCCCGGAGGAGTGGGAAGAGCTCACCGGCCTGCTGGTAAAGCAGGGCACGCTCACGCCGCTCAACCCGGACCTGCGGCCGGGCAGCTTCGCCGCGCGTTCGGATCCCTCGGATGTGGCACGAGTAGAAGACCGCACATTCATCTGCTCCGAAGAAGAGGAGGACGCCGGGCCGACCAACAACTGGATCGCCCCGGCGCAGATGCGCGCGACCTTCGCCGGGCTGTTCGCCGGATGCATGGCCGGCCGGACCATGTACGTCGTCCCGTTCTGCATGGGCCCGCTCGGCTCGGTGATCTCCCAGCTCGGCGTGGAGATCACCGACTCGGCGTACGTGGCCGCTTCCATGCGCATCATGACGCGCGTCGGCACGCCCGTGCTCGAGCAGCTCGGCGACGACGGGTTCTTCGTCCGCGCCGTTCACTCAGTGGGCGCACCGTTGCGGTCAGGCCAGGCTGACGTGGCGTGGCCTTGCAACGAGACTAAGTACATCTCCCACTTTCCCGAGACCAGGGAGATATGGTCGTTCGGGTCCGGCTACGGGGGGAACGCGCTGCTGGGCAAGAAGTGCTACGCGCTCCGGATCGCCTCAGTGATGGCCCGCGACCAGGGATGGCTGGCCGAGCACATGCTCATCATCAAGGTCACTCCCCCGTCGGGAGAGCCGCGCTATGTCGCCGCAGCGTTCCCGTCTGGCTGCGGCAAGACCAACCTGGCCATGCTGGAGCCCACGATCCCCGGCTGGCACGTTCAGACCATCGGCGATGACATCGCATGGATGCGCTTCGACGCCGGCGGCCGGCTGCGGGCGATCAACCCCGAAGCGGGATTCTTCGGCATTGCGCCCGGCACCAGCGCTGTCACTAACGTCAACGCGATCAGGACGCTGACGGCGGACACTATCTTCACCAATGTCGCGCTCACCGACGACGGAGACGTGTGGTGGGAGGGATTGACGGACCAGCCCCCGGCGCATCTGACCGACTGGCAGGGCCGCGACTGGACACCGGCCTCCGCCGAGTCCGCCGCCCACCCCAATGCCCGGTTCACCGTCTCCGCCGGCCAGTGCCCCTCGATCGCCCCCGAATGGGAGGACCCGGCCGGGGTGCCGATCTCGGCGATTCTGTTCGGCGGCCGCCGTGCGACAGCGATGCCGCTCGTCACCGAGGCCTATTCCTGGCCGCATGGCGTCTTCTTGGGGGCAACCGTCGCTTCCGAGACGACCGCGGCGGCCGTCGGCCAGGTCGGGCAGCTGCGCCATGATCCGTTCGCGATGCTGCCGTTCTGCGGGTACAACATGGGTGACTACTTCGCCCATTGGCTGGCTGTCGGCGCCATGACCGATCCGCAGAAGCTGCCGCGCATCTACTCCGTTAACTGGTTCCGCAAGGACGGCGACGGCCGGTTCGTCTGGCCGGGCTTCGGCGAGAACGGCCGCGTCCTGAAGTGGATCGTCCAGCGCCTGTCCGGCCAGGCCGAGGCCGTGGCCACCCCGATCGGCCAGCTGCCCGCCGCGGGCGCCCTCGACATCGACGGCCTGGCGGTCAGCGAGCGTGACCTGGAGCTGCTGCTGTCTGTCGACGCCGGTATATGGCAGGAGGAAGCCGCCCTCACCCGCGAGTACTTCGGCACTTTCGGCAGCCACCTTCCCGAGCAGCTGTGGGAGGAGCACGAGGCCCTGCTGGAGCGCCTGAAGACCGCAAGCTGACCTCATCCTGGATGGCCGCTGGCAGAGCAACCACGGCCGCTGATCTGCTGCCACCGGGTCCAGCAGTGGGCGGATCGAGGCTAGGACCTCTGGCGGGCCTAAGCTGATGAGTGAGTCTAGGCTTGCACAGATGCCCTTATGATGGCCCGCCGGCCAAGGAGTGGTCTTCGCCCCGCGCGGCCAGCCGCGGACCCCGGAATCAGGCGGAGCCTCCCTGGGCGCCCGCGCCGAGCGCATGACCCGCCGGCCGGATTCGCAGCAGAGTTAGGAGTGGCGATGCAAGTCTCGAGGCAGCATGTCCTTGACATCCTGCGCAGGACAGGATTCGCCCAGGTGGTGGAGGAGGTCTCGCCGCTTCTGCCCGATCCGGTTGATATTGATGAGGCCGGGCGGATCCTCGCACCGTACGGCATTACGAGGGATGTCCTCACCAGCCAGATGGGCGGCAGCCCGTGACCCGTCCCGGGGATCAGGGCAGCAACAGCAGGAGGGCCACATGCCCGACCAACCGGACTCGCCCGCAGGGCTCAGCTTCGAGCGTGATGTGCGTCCCATGTTCCGCGAGAAGGACCGCGGCTCGATGATGAGAGTGAAAGCTTTCGACCTCTGGTCCTACAGCGACGTCCGGGCGCACCAGGAGGCCATTCTCGAGCAGCTCAGCCGGGGCAACATGCCCTGCGACGGCGCCTGGCCGCCTGAGCGTGTCGCTACCTTCCAGCGCTGGATCGACGGAGGGTCGGCGCCCTGAGCCCGAGAAATGACCAGGACCGCTGTCCGGGCGGATCGAGGCCAGGACTCCCGCGGAATCCGCGGCGCCGTGCTTTTGTTATCGGTAGATCTGTCAGGCGCTATCTCCGCCAGGCGGGCGGATGGCGCAGGGCACGGGGTGGGTGAGGCACTGCCCGGCGAGCGCAGTCCCGATGGGCCGTGGTGTCTCCGTCCCCGTTACTGGCCTTGCCTGCGCCACGTCCCCCCATGGGAGTACCGAACACTGTGGCTAATCGTCTCGTGGTCCGCGGTGCGCGCGAGCACAACCTCAAGGATGTCTCGCTCGACCTGCCGCGTAACGCGCTGATCGTGTTCACCGGCCTGTCCGGGTCCGGCAAGTCCAGCCTGGCCTTCGACACGATCTTCGCCGAGAGCCAGCGCAGGTATGTCGAGTCGCTTTCTGCCTATGCCCGGCAGTTCCTCGGCCAGATGGACAAGCCCGACGTCGACTTCATCGACGGGCTGTCGCCGGCGCTCTCCATCGACCAGAATGCCCCGGGGCGCAATCCGCGGTCGACGGTCGGGACGATCACCGAGGTGTACGACTACCTGCGGCTGCTGTATGCCCGGGTGGGCCAGCCGCACTGCCCGATCTGCGGCCGGCTGGTCGCGCGGCAGAGCCCGCAGCAGATCGTGGACCGGGTGCTCGAGCTGGACCAGGGCACCAGGTTCCAGGTGCTGGCCCCGGTGGTGCGGGGCCGCAAGGGCGAGTACGGCGAGATGCTGCGTGAGCTGCAGGCCAAGGGCTACTCCCGGGCCAGGGTCGACGACGTGGTGATCAGGCTGGACAGCGTCGGCTCCGCCGCGGCGCCCGGTGAGCTGCCGGGCCTGAAGAAGTACGAGAAGCACAACATCGATGTCGTGGTCGACCGGCTGAATGTGAAGGAGTCGTCCAGGCGCAGGCTGACCGACTCGGTGGAGACCGCCCTGACCCTGTCCGGCGGGGTGGTGGTGCTCGACTTCGTCGACCTTCCGGACAGCGACCCGCATCGCGAGCAGATGTTCTCCGAGCACCTGGCGTGCCTGTTCGACGACCTTTCCTTCGACGAGCTCGAGCCCCGCTCGTTCTCGTTCAACTCCCCCCAGGGCGCCTGCCCGGCCTGCACCGGCCTGGGCACCCGGATGGAGGTCGACCCCGGCCTCGTGGTCTTCGATCCGGACAGGACCCTGGCCGAGGGCGCGATCGGCCCGTGGAGCGGCGGGCATGTCAGCGACTACTTCATCCGGCTGATGAAGGCGCTCGGCGACAGCCTGGGGTTCAGCATCGACACGCCTTGGGACCAGCTGCCCGCCGCCGCTCAGCATGCTCTGCTGTATGGCCATGACCAGCAGGTGCACGTTCAGTACACCACCAGGAACGGCAGGCAGCGCTCCTACCACGCCCGCTTCGAGGGCGCGATTCCCTATATCGAGCGGCGGCATGCCGAGGCGCAGAGCGACTCAAGCCGGGATTGGTGCGCGGGGTTCATGCGGGACGTGCCGTGCCCGTCGTGCCAGGGAGCACGGCTGAATCCCATCGCGCTCGCGGTGAGGGTGGATGGCAGGTCCATCGCGGAACTGTGCGCGCTGCCGATCGGCGAGCTGGTCACGCTGCTGCCTGCGCTGGAACTGTCCGAGCGAGACACTCAGATCTCGGCGCCGATCTTGGCCGAGATTGCGACCCGCCTGGAGTTCCTGCGGCAGGCCGGCCTGGACTACCTGACCCTGGACCGGGCGTCGGCGACCCTGTCCGGCGGCGAAGCGCGGCGGATCCAGCTGGCCACGCAGATCGGCTCGGGCCTGACCGGCGTGCTCTACGTGCTGGACGAGCCGTCTGTCGGCCTGCACCAGCGCGACAACCACCGGCTGCTGGAAACGCTGACCCGGCTGCGGGATCTGGGCAACACGCTGATCGTCGTCGAGCACGACGAGGACACCATCCGCGCCGCCGACTGGGTGGTCGATGTCGGGCCGGGGGCGGGCGAGCATGGCGGCAACATTGTCGTCTCCGGCCCGCTCGAGCAGCTGCTGGCCAGCCGCGATTCGCTGACCGGCGGCTATCTGGCCGGCCGGAAGGCCATCCGGGTGCCCCGGGCTCGCAGGAAGCGGTCCCCCGGCAGGGAAGTCGTGGTCCAGGGCGCCAGCGAGCACAACCTGCGCGGCGTGGACGTGGCGTTCCCGCTCGGCTGCCTCATCGCGGTCACCGGCGTTTCCGGGTCCGGCAAGTCGACCCTGGTCAACGACGTCCTCTACGGCGCCCTGGCCAAGGAACTGCACGGCACGCGGATCGTGCCGGGCAGGCACACGCGGGTCACCGGGATGCAGAACCTGGACCAGGTGGTGCACGTCGACCAGGGCCCGATCGGCCGGACGCCGCGGTCGAATCCCGCCACTTACACCGGGGTGTTCGACCACATCCGCAGGCTGTTCGCGCAGACCGCCGAGGCGAAGGTCCGCGGCTACCGGCCGGGCCGGTTCTCGTTCAATGTCAAGGGGGGCCGGTGCGAGGCGTGCTCGGGCGACGGCACCATCAAGATCGAGATGCAGTTCCTGCCGGACGTCTACGTGTCGTGCGAGGTCTGCCACGGCACCCGCTACAACACCGACACCCTGCAGGTGCACTACAAGGGCAAGACCATCGCCGACGTCCTCGACATGCCGATCGAGGAGGCGGCCGTGTTCTTCGGGGCCATTCCCGCCATTCACCGGCACCTTAAGGCGCTGGTGGACGTGGGCCTGGGTTACGTGCGGCTCGGCCAGCCGGCCCCGACCTTGTCCGGCGGGGAGGCGCAGCGGGTCAAGCTGGCCGCCGAACTGCAGCGCCGCTCCTCCGGCCGGACCATCTACCTGCTCGACGAGCCCACCACCGGCCTGCATTTCGATGACGTCCGCAAGCTGCTCGCCGTGCTCAGCCGGCTCGTGGACGGCGGCAACACCGTCATCGTGATCGAGCACAACCTCGACGTGATCAAGACCGCCGACTGGGTCATCGACCTAGGTCCCGAAGGCGGTTCCCGCGGCGGCGACGTGATCGCGATCGGGACCCCCGAGCAGGTGGCGCGGGTCGAGCAGAGCTACACCGGCCAGTACCTCAAGAAAATCCTGGATGCTCAGGACATCACGTCAGCCCGGGCCGCGTGACGGCCATCCTGCAGAGCGCAGGTCAGCGGGCACCGGCGATGTCAAGGTGCCGCAAGGGGGTGAGCGCCGGGCTCGTGGCTGGAGTGGTGGTGTCAGACGCCGGTCGCTACGTAACGGGCCAGACCGTCGTGGTCGACGCGGGCTTCACGAACTACCGCTGAGCCTGCTAGGCGGGGGGATTCTTTGGGCCGCGGGCACTGGCTGTGCCCTCCACGATGCGCCATAGCGTGGCGTGGAAGCTCGCCCGCTCCGATGGCGGGATGGCGGCCAGGCGATCGTTGATGGCTGCATCCCGGGCGATGGCGACCTTTTTGACGACCTTGATGCCGGCGGGTGTTGCCTGGGGGATGCGGACCCGTCGGTCGCGCTCGGAGGTAGTCCGGACGATGAGACCCTCCCGCTCCAGGCGGTCGAGCAGCGGCACCAGGGTGGACTTGTCGATGCCGAGCTGGGTCGCGATCTGCAGCTGGGTGCGCGGCGTCCCGTCGCCGCTGATCAGGGCGAGCACCAGCCAGTCGCGCAGGTCGGCCAGGCCGGCATCCTGGGATGCCTTGTTGAACGCCTCCCCCAGCGCCTCAGCCGCACGATGCGCCAGCCAGGTCAGGTCATCGACCCCCGGATGCCCAGGGGCAGCGGGCGGCGGGGCCGGTTTGGCGGGGCGATCGCGCTTAGATGGCACGGCACGAAATTATACGTAGCTGCGGGAGCGAGATGGTCCAACACCAGATCGTCTTGTATCAGATGATTTTGTGTCGTACGTTTAGAGGTCGTAGCAAGTCCGCAGCTCCCGGAAGGACGTCCGTGACGACCGATATCGAATCCCGCATCCGCCAGCTAGAAGACCGCATCCGGATCAGTGAGCAGGTCATCAAGTACGCGATCGGCGTCGACCGCCGCGACTGGGCCATGTTCGCCGACTGTTTCACCGACCCCGTCTACGCCGACTTCTCCGGCAGCGGCATCCCCGCCGTTACCGTCGTCCGCGCGGACCTGGTCGCGCGGGTATCCGCCGCTCTCAACGGGTTCACCGCAACCCAGCACATCAGCCCCAATCACGTCATCGAGTTCGACGCCAATGATCCCGACCGGGCCATCTGCCACTCCTACATGTACGCGCAACACCTGCTTAGGGGGTCGGACAACGGCGAGTTCTACCTGCTGCGCGGCTCCTATACCAACCACATGCTCCGGACCGCGGACGGCTGGCGCATCGAGCGCATCATCCAGCACCGCAGCTGGGAATACGGAAATACCAACGCCGTCGCCGAAGCCATGGCCCGCTCCCAGGCACCTGCCTGACCAGGGAACGAGCCGGTAGCCTCAGGATCGCTGGTCAGCGATCGGCCCCCGGCTTCGCGTCCGGTCATGGCCCGCTCGTGGCCCGTGCTAAATGAACACTGCCTAACCGCTGGTCGACTAGGGCGCGGGCCTGGTCGCGCAGCAGGAACTTCTGCACCTTGCCGGTCATGGTGGTCGGCAGCGCGTCCACGACCTGGAGCATTTCCGGGAGCTTTTGCGGCGCGATGCGCCGCTCGCGGCGCAGGAAGTCGGTCAGTTCGGCCAGCTCGGCGGCTCGCCGCGCGCGACCACGAAGGCGCAGGCCTTCTCCCCTAGGCGCTTGTCCGGCGCGGCCACGACCGCGGCCGCGGCGACCCGGGGGTGGGCCAGCAGGTGGTTCTCCACCTCGGCTGCCGAGATGTTGAGTCCGCCGCGGATGATCATGTCCTTGATCCGCCCGGTCACCCGCAGGTAGCCCTCCTCGTCGACCCGGCCGAGATCACCGGATCTCGACACGCCGCGGGCATCGATCGATGCCGCGGTGAGCCCGGCGTCCTGCCAGTAGCCCAGCATGAGGCCGGGGCCGCCGTGGCAGATCTCGCCCTCGGTCCCGGCCGGCACCGGCTTGCCGTCGTCGTCCCTGATCTCAAGCACAACACCGGGCAACGCCCGGCCGTCGGAGGACAGCACGTGCTCAGCCGAATCACCGGCCGAGCACGCGGTCACCAGCAGGCCCTCCGACCGCCCGTAGACCGGCAGCAGCGCGCAGCCGGGCACCTGCTGCGACCAGCCGCGGAGCATGACCTCGGGAATGGGCGCGCCCGCGCAGCCCCAGCGCCGCATCGTGGTCAGCTTGGCGGCCGACGCGGGATCGGCGATCAGCCGGTCCAGGGTCATCTGGACGAAGGGCGTCGCCGTCATGCTCATCGTGCACCGATGGCTGGCGATCCGCCGCAGGCCCTCCTCGGCATCCCAGATATCCATCAGGTGGATGCCCGCCCCCAGGATCAGCGGCGCGATCACCCCCATGGCCAGGCCGGTGGCGTGAGTGATGGGCGACGGCATGAACATCACGTCGTCGGGCCCCATCGCCAGCACCTCACCGCCCAGGGCGTGCACGGTGAAGGTGATCGTGTTCAGGGTGTGCAGGCAGCCCTTGGGCCGCGACTCGGTGCCTGAGGTGTAGATGATGCAGTGCGGCGCGTCGGCCGACGGCGGCTCGCCGAGCAGGCTGGCGTCCGGCACCCCGGTGCCGGCGACGAGATCGGAGAACCTGAGCACGCCCGGCCGATCGCCGCACCGGACGCTGATGACGTGCTGGAGTTCGGGCGCCGACGCGCGGATCTCCGCGATCATGTCCGGGTAGTCGAAGCCGCGGAACTCCCCCGCGACCACCGACACCTTCGCGCCGGAGTGCCGCAGGACGTACAGCACCTCGTCGTGCCGGTAGATCGGCATGGTGGGCACGAGCACCGCGCCGATCCTGGCCAGCGCCACGTAGACCACGACGAACTCGTTCCAGTTCGGCAGCTGCACCTGGACCCGGTCGCCCGCCTCGACGCCGAGCCGCCGCAGCGCCGCCGCCAACCGGTACGCCTGCTCCCGCAACTGGGCCGCGGTCAGAGCGCCATAGCCGTCGGTGAGCAGCACCCGGTCCTGCTCGGCGAGCCGGTCGACCGAGGCGCTGAGCGTGTCATCGCGCCAGTAGCCCGCCGAGCGGAAACCGGCCACGGTCTCCGCGTCGTACACATCCTCGGGCCGGGGAACCGGGTAGGCGGTCATCGGCGACCTCACAGGTAGGCAGGATCCTCGCCTCCTGTTATACATCTCTAGTCGCAAAATATCTAGTACTGAATTATCGGACACTGGAACGCTTGGCGCGATGACCAGATTCAGCCGAGGTCGCCGAGCGCCTCGCGGACTTTGCGCAGGTCAGCGGTGACGCGGCTGGCGCCGGCCTCGGGTGAGGCGGCGGCGGGAATCAGCGTGAGGTTTGCCGCGCCCGCCGCGCGGTAGGGGGCCAGGGCTTCAGCCACCTGGGCAGGGGTGCCGGCCGGCGCCAGGCGCTCGAATTTTCCGAACGGAAGGTGGTACAAGCGCTCCAGCTGCCTGGCCAGCAGTTCCCTGGCCCGAACGGCGTCGGCGTCGAGCCCGCACCACAAGTTGACGCCGTACCAGGGCGGCGCCGCCCGGCCGATGGCGGCCGCGGCCTCGGCGATCTGCTCTTTCGTCTGGGCGAAGCGGTGGGCCGAGCAGAAGATCGCCAGCCAGCCGTCGCCGTAGCGGGCGGCCCGCCGCACGGCCGCGTCGCCCTTCCCGCCGATGACGATCGGGACCGGCGGGACCGGCGCCGGCTTGATCCGAGCCGACTTGAGCTCGAAGAACTCCCCCTGGTGGTCGACCGCATCGCCGCCGGCCAGCGCGCGCAGCACCTGCAGGCACTCGTCCATCCGGCGGCCGCGGGTGGCCGGGTCGACGCCACTGTTGCTGACCTCGCTGCGGTCCTCGCCGGCCACCCCGACGCCGAGCACCAGGCGTCCGGGCGCCAGCTGGCTGATCGAGGCGAGCTGGCGTGCCGTCAGCAGCGGATGGCGCAGCGCCAGCAGGTACACCCCGACCAGCACCGCGAGCCGGTCGCTGCCGGACAGCGCGGCCGTCGCGGCGGTGAGCCCGTCGAAGCCGGTGCCGTCGTGAAAGCTGACGTGGTCGCCGACGCACACGTAGTCCAGGCCGGCCTGCTCGACCAGGCTCAGCAACGCCCGCCGCCGGGCCGGGTCGGCGACCATCAGGCTGTCGTGCACTGAGATGCCGACCTTCATTGGGCCGCGACCTTGCCGAGCAGGGACGTGGCGATGATCCGCTGGATCGCGGCGGTCCCGTCGGCGACCAGGTAGCTGACCACATCGCGATAGCGCTGCTGCAGCGGCGACTCGGCCGAGTAGCCGAGGTTGCCGTGGGTGACCCAGGCGGTCTCGATGGCCTCCTTGGCGACCTGCGGCGGCCACCATTTGCACATGGCGGCCAGGTCGGTGTGCGGCTGGCCGGTCGCCCGCAGCCACAGCGCCCGGTAGCACAGCCACCGCGCCGCTTCCAGCTGGGTCGCGTGCTCGGCCAGCGGGAAGGACACGCCCTGGAACGCGGCGATCGGGCGGCCGAAGGCTTCGCGCTGCTTCGCCCAGCTCACCGCCTCGTCCAGGCTGGCCTGCGCCGCGCCCAGGCACAGCAGGCCGAGCGCGGGGCGGCTGAAATCAAAGTGGTGCATGGCACCGGAGAACCCGCGCCCTTCTTCGCCGACGAGGTTGTCCGCCGGGACGAACACGTCGTCGAAGGCCAGGCCGCCCCAGCACAGCGGCAGCGCGCCCATGCCGGGCATCGGGCTGCGGGCGACTCCTTCGGCCTCGAGGTCGACCGCGAAGCAGCTGATCCCGCGATGACCCCGGCTCCCCTGGTGCCGGGCGTAGACCAGCGCGACGGCGGCGCTGGTGGCGTGCGTGATCGCGATCTTCTCGCCGGACAGCCGCCAGCCGCCGGGAACCGGCCGGACGCGGGCCGCCAGGCTGGCGGCGTCCGACCCGGCGGAGGGTTCGGTGACCGCGATCGCGGCGACGATCTCGCCGCGGATCAGGGCCGGGACGTACCGCTCGGCCACCGCGTCCCGGGCCTGGGCCGCGAGCTGGGCGGCGACCAGGCCCACCTGGACCGGCGCGGCGGCGATGTTCACGTCGCCGTAGGCCAGCGCCTCGGTCGCCAGGCCGAGCGTGATCGGGTCCGGCTCGCCGGTGCCGCCGAACTTCTCCGGCAGCCCGAGGCCGAGCACGCCGAGCTCGGCCAGCTGACGGTGGGCGGCCCAGCAGAACTCGCTCCTGGCCGCCCGCTCGCGGTACCGGGGTGCCAGCTCGGCGCGGGCGAACCGACGCAGCTCCTGGCGGAAGTCCTCCTGCTCGGCGGTGAACGCGAAGTCGATCATGTCAGGCCGGTGCGGCTTCGATCGCGGCCAGCAGCTGCTTCAGGTCATCGCCCAGGTGCCTCGGGATGACGGAGTCCCCGGGGTCGAAGATCTCCGCCAGCCGGTCCCGCACGGTCTCCGCGGTCAGCTTCGGATCGGTGATGCCGCGGGTCACCGACAACAGGACCGCGGACACGTGACCTCCTCCGGCGGACAGGATCTGGCCGGACAGCGTGCAGTCGCGGTGCGCGAGGAAGGCGACGACTGGGGCGATCGCGTCGGGTGACAGCAGGGCCGCCCGCTCACCCAGCATCTCGGCGTTCATCCGGGTGGCGGCGTTGACGTTGATGCCGATCTTGCGGCCCTCGACGGCCAGCACCCGGGTGAGCCCGACCAGGCCCGCCTTGGCCGCGCCGTAGTTTGCCTGGCCGAAGTTACCGAACAGGCCCGAGGCGCTGGTGGTGTTGACGATCCGGCCGTAGCCGCGCTGCTTCATGTGCCGCCACGCCGGGATCAACACGTGGAACGCGCCGCGCAGGTGCACGTCGAGCACCGCGTCGACCAGGTCGGGGGTGAGGTGGCCGAAGCTCTTGTCCCGCAGGATGCCGGCGTTGCTGACCACGATGTCCAGCTGGCCGAACGCATCCACGGCCTGGGCCACGATGGCCGCCCCGCCGGCCGGGGTCGCCACCGAGTCGCGGCTGGCCACCGCCTGCCCGCCGGCCGCGTTGATCTCCTCGGCCACTAGCTGAGCTGGTACACCTTCGGTACCGGAGCCGTCGACCGCACCGCCGGCGTCGTTGACGACCACCCGGGCGCCGCGGCGGGCCAGCTCAAGCGCGTGACCACGGCCGATCCCCCGGCCCGCCCCGGTGACCAGCGCGACCTCCCCGTCGAAGCGCAGTTCCTCCTGGGTCATGGTCACGCGGTGTCTCCCGCTCGCCTCCGGGGCGCCTTGTGGCGCCGCCTTCCCTCGTCGCTCGTTCCTCGCTCCTCAGTCCAGGCGGCGCCGCGCCCCTCTGGCTCGCTCACGACATCGTGAAGCCGCCGCTGACCGACAGGACCTGCCCGGTCATCCACGACGAGAGCGGGGAGATGAGGAACAGCGCCACGTTGGCGATGTCCTGCGGCTCGCCGATGCGGCCCAGCGGGTATGCCCGGGCCAGCTTCTCCGCGCCGCCGACCTGCTCGATGAAACCAGAGCCGCCCGGAGTGTTCGTGGTTCCCGGCGCGATCGCGTTGACCCGGACGCCCTGGCGGCCGACCTCCCGGGCCACGCTCTTGGTGAACCCGAGCAGGCCCGCCTTGGCCGCGGCGTACACGCTCATGTACCGCTCGCCGATCCGCGCGCTGTCCGAGCTGATCACCACCACCGTGCCGCGCTGCTCAACGATGTCCGGCAGGGCAGCCTGGGTGACCGCCATCGTGCCGGTCAGCGTGATGCCGACCACCCGGTCGATCTCGGCCGCCGTGTGGTCGGCGAACGACTTCACCACCCAGGTGGCGGCGTTGTTCACCAGGTGCTTGACGGGCCCGAGCCCGTCACGGACCGCGGCCAGGCCCGCCTGGACCGAGGCCCGGTCGGCGATGTCGAGCGCCACCGCGAGGGCGCGGCCGCCGTCGGCCTCGATCTGCTTGGCCACCCGCTGCGCCGATTCCTCCGACAGGTCCGCGACGCCGACCGCGGCGCCCGCGCGGGCCAGGGTCCTGGCGATGGCCTCGCCGATGCCGCTGCCGCCGCCGGTCACGACGGCCACGTCGCCGGACAGGTCGATCGAGATGCTCATCGCGTCATGCTCCTTCGAGGTCGATATGAGGCCGAACGGACCTGCCTGCTAAAGCCGTTCCAGCAGGGTCGCCGTGCCCAGGCCGCCGCCGCAGCACATCGTGACCAGGCCAAACCTGGCCTGGGTGCGGGCCAGCTCGTGCACGGCCTTGGTGATCAGCACGCCGCCGGTGGCGCCCAGCGGGTGGCCGAGCGCGATCGCGCCCCCGTTCGGGTTGATCGCGTCCGGATCGGCCTTCAGCTCATCGGCAAACGACAAGACGATCGAGGCGAACGCCTCGTTGATCTCGATCACGCCGACGTCGTCCAGGCTGCGGCCGTTGCGCTCGAGCAGGGCGGGCACCGCGGCGTGCGGGCCGAGCAGCATCATCACCGGGTCGACGCCGACCAGTAGCGAGTCCACCACCCGGGCCAGCGGCGCCAGGCCCAGCCTGGCCGCGCGGTCCTCGGTCATCAGCAAGACGGCGCTGGCGCCGTCGGAGATCTGCGAGCTCGTGCCGGCCGTGTGGATGCCGTCCGGCAGCACCGGCTTCAGCTCCGCGAGCTTGTCCAGGCTGGTTTCCCGCAGGCCCTCGTCCCTGGCCACCGACACCGGCTCGCCATCCTCGGTCTCGACGGGACCGGTCACCACCTGGCCGTCGAACCGGCCCTGCGCCCACGCCGCCGCCGCGCGCTGCTGGGAGAGGTAGCCGAACTCATCGGCGCGGTCCCGGCCGATGCCGTACCGTTGCGCGATCCGCTCGGCGGATTTGAACTGGTTCAAAAACTCGTAATGCCGCTGGTAGGCCTTCGGCACCGGCCGCCCCAGGCCCAGGTCCTGGCCGTAGTTGGCGCCGATCGGGATCCGGCTCATCGACTCCCCGCCGCAGGCGACCGCCACCTCGGTGATACCCGCGCCGATCAGCGCCGCGGCCAGCGTGAACGCCTGCTGCGATGAGCCGCACTGCGCGTCGACCGTGGTGGCAGGCACCTCCTGCGGCAGGCCCTCGGCCAGCCAGGCGGTGCGGGTCACGTTGAACGACTGCTCCCCCACCTGCGTGACGGTCCCGCCGATCACCTGGCCGACCATGACCGGATCCACCCCATCCAGGACGGCGCGCTGCACGGCGCCGAGCAGCCGGGCTGGATGGACCGCGGACCAGCCACCGTTCCGGCGGCCGACCGTGGTGCGCACGGCATTCACCACCACCACAGATTTCTCCATGGCTAGATAATAGGGTGCTAGAGCATCTGGTTGTCAACGCGTCACCCTGACGGGCCCCGTACAGGTCGCGCGCGGCTTGGTCAGCCAACGTCGGCGAGAGGCCTGCCACCCAGGTCAGGCACGCTGGTGCGGCCGGAGATGGTGGCGGCCATCGCGCCGCCCCAGGGCTGCCTGCGGGGTCGGACATGGCTGCCGCGGTACTCGGTGACCGCGGTGATGCGGTCGGGCCTGCGCGTGACCAGCGGCAGTGTCGTGGCGGTGACGTCGAACAACGCGTCGGCCGCTGAGGCCAGCCCGGCGTGCGCCAGCCCGAGGCGCGCGGCCGGGAGCCACCACGACGCCGTGCTGGGGAGCCGGCGCAGCAGCTCGGCGGCGGCCTGCGGCTGGGCGGCCGCTGCCACGGTGAGCACGGCAATCTGGAGGATCTGCGGCGGCAGCGCGTCGATCACCCGGATCTCGAGCCAGCCTCTGGGCCGGACGGGCGGGAACAGGGTCGTCATGTGGTAGCGGAGGTCGGCAGCCGTGGGCCAGCCGGCCGGATGGCCTTGATGCAGCCAGTGCGCGAAGGGCATGCCCGGGGCTACCTCGAGGGCCTCGCCGGCAACGCGGATCATCATCACGTCGGCGGCCAGCACGTAATCTGCCCACGCCCGCGCGGGCGGGACCGCCAGGCTGGGTACGCGGGTGCGGCCGGGGTCCAGCGCGTGCCAGATTCCCTGGCGGAGGCTGGCCCAGCTCCGTCCGGCGCAGTCCAGGCCCGGCGAGTTGGCGAACGTAGCCAGGAGCACGGGCGCGATCGCGTGCATGATCTTCCAGCGCGCGGCCGGGTTGGCCGGGTCGTGACTCAGGTTGACCTGCAAGGCCGCGGTGTTGCACATCATCCAGCGGCCGGCCGGGCCCGCGGCGTCGAAGAATGCCTCCATCGCGCGGTAGCGCGGGAGCGTGAGGATGCGTTGCGGGAGGCGCTGTGAGTCCAGCGGGGTATCGGCCGCCCGCAGGCCCGAGCGCGCAAGCCGGGCGTCGAGCTCGGCGGTGTCTGCCTCGAGCGCGTCGAGGACCTCGTCGAGGTCCGGCGCCGGCGCGGTGCTGATCTCCACCTGCCCGCCCGGCTCGAGCGTTACCCGGCCGGACCGGGGCAGCGGCCCGCTCGCGAGGCGGAGTTCGGCGGCGTAACCCGCGCGGCCGGGTCCACGGCGCGGTACACGATCCGCTCCGCCTCCAGGCCCCACAGCCCGCGGCCGGACGGGAGGAAGGCCTCCGCCGCCGCGGCGCGCGCGGCTTCCGCGTCGAGCTGCGGGCGGCGGGCCGGCATCTGGACCCCTCTCCGTGGTCGATTTCCCCCCGCACCGTAACAAGCCAGAAACCTCAGTGGCAAGTAGTTGACTTCTAAGAATCTTAGATCGATGATAATTCTCATCGGTAAGCGGAGCAGTACACCTGAGGGAGAGCCGGATTATGAGCGGTCCACTGCACGGCATCCGGATCGTCGACCTGTCCTCGATGATGTCCGGCCCGTGGGCCACCGACATCCTGGGCGACCAGGGCGCTGACGTGATCAAGGTCGAGGTGCCCGGGAAAGGCGACCATGTCCGGTCGATGCCGAACCGCTCGGGCGGGCTGTCGGCCATGTTCGTCAACGTCAACCGCTCCAAGAGGTCCCTCACGCTGGACCTGAAGTCGGCGGAGGGCGTAGAGGTACTCAAGCGCCTGGTCGCCGCGGCTGACGTGCTGGTGCAGAATTTCCGGCCCGGCGTGGTCGAGCGGCTCGGCGTGAGCTACGACGACCTGGCCGAGGTCAATCCGCGCCTGGTGTACCTGTCGATGAGCGGCTTCGGGGAGCGGGGGCCTGCCGCCTCCCAGCGGGTCTATGACCCGCTGATCCAAGCGCTGACCGGGCTGACCACCGTGCAGGCCGGCTCTGACTCGGAGCGGCCCAGGCTGATCAGGACGATCCTGCCGGACAAGCTCACCGCGGTGGTGGCGTCGCAGGCGATCACCGCCGGGCTGCTGGCCCGCGAGCGCACCGGAGCCGGCCAGCACATCCGGTTGTCCATGCTCGACAGCGTGCTGGCGTTCCTGTGGGCGTCCGACATGGGCGCCTACACCTTCGCCGACCACCCTGTGCCCATCGAGCGCGGCGGCAGCTTCATCGACCTCATCTACGAGACCGCCGACGGCTACATGACGGTGGCCACGAACAGCAACGGCGAGTGGCAGGCGCTGTGCCGCGCCGTCGGCCACCCGGAGTGGATCGAGGACGAGCGGTTCGCCACGACCGCCGGGCGGGATAAGCACATCGACGAGCGCCTTGAACTGGTGCAGTCGGCGCTGGCCGGCAAGCCCACCGCGGAGTGGCTGGAGCTGATGCGCGAGTTCGACGTGCCCGCCGCGCCGACGCTGAAACGGTCAGAGGTCATCGAGCATCCGCAGGTCCTCGCGTCGGAGATCATCATTGAGACCAGCCACCCGGCGGCCGGCCGGCTGCGGCAGGCGCGGGTGGCGGCCCGGTTCGAGGGGACCGTGCCGGACAAGCCGCGCGGCGCGCCGCTGCTCGGCGAGCACACCGAGGAGATCCTCGCCGGGCTCGGGTACGACGCGGATGCCATCGCAGGGCTGGCCGAGCGCAAGGTGATCGGCACCAATGTGATCGACGCTGAGCAGCGCGCAGCCGCGGGCGTCGCGGGCTGAGGAGGGGACATGGCCACCATCTTGGTTGTCGGCGCCGACCGCGGCATCGCCTACTGCATCACGACCGAGCTGCACCTGCGCGGGGACGAGGTGATCGCGGCCTGCCTGGGTGACGGCGAGGCCCTCAGCAAGCTCGGCATCCGGGTCGAGCAGGGTGTCGACGTGACGTCGGGCAAAGCGGTCACTGAACTCGCCGGCCGGCTGCGGGCATCAGGTGCCCGGCTGGACTGGATCGTGCACGTGGCCGGGGTCCTCGGCCTGGATGAGCTGGGCTCCATCGACTACGACGAGGTCCGGCGGCAGTTCGAGATCAACGCGATCGGCCCGCTGCGCACGGTCGAGGCGCTGCGTGACCTGCTCGCCGACGGCGCCAAGGTCGGCATCGTCACCAGCCGGGTCGGGTCGCTTGGCGACAACGGCTCCGGCGGCATGTACGCCTACCGGATGTCCAAGGCCGCCGCGAACATGGCGAGCCTGAACCTGCATCATGACCTGGCGCCGCGGGGCGTCAGCGTGCTGATGCTTCACCCCGGGATGGTCGCCACCGACCTGACCAGGGACTTCCCCGGCAGCCACGCATACATCCAGCCCGATGAGGCCGCCGCCGGCCTCATCCGCGACATGGACGAGCTCACCCCGGAGACTTCAGGGCGCTTCCGGCACGCGAACGGAGAGTACCTGCCGTGGTGAACATGCTGGGATCCGAGGGCACCTGCCTGCATTACGACCCCCGGGGGACGAGCTCCCGGAGGCCCTGAGCCCATCAGCGGAAGGAAGGAACGCCGTGATCACTGTCTATGGCTACACGCCCGCGTGGGGCCTGCCCGACATCAGCCCGTACGTGACCAAGCTGGTCAACTACATGACATTCGCCGGCCTGGATTACACATGGAAGCCGCAGGACCTGGCGAGGCTGGACGAGGATTCCCCGTTCGGGAAGCTGCCGTACATCGTCGATGAGGACGGCACCAAGGTCGGCGACTCCAACCGGATCATCATCTACCTCAAGCACGAGTACGGCGATCCGCTGGACGGCGACCAGTCACCGGCGGAGGCCGCCCAGGCGCTCGCGTTCAACCGCCTGGTGGAGGAGCACCTGTACTGGTCCGGGGTGATCCAGCCGCGCTGGCGGTATGAGGACGATTTCGAGATCTACATCCCCTACATCGTGCAGGGCGCCGATGTCGGCCCGGAGCTGCGGGCCGCGCTGATGGCCTTCCGGGACCGGATCCTGGAGGAGTTCAACGGCCAGGGGATGGGCCGGCGCCCGGACGACGAGGTGCTGACGTTCCTCAAGGACGACATCGACGCGCTGTCGGCATTCCTGGGCGGCAAGCCCTATTTTATGGGCGACAAACTGCGGTCCGTCGACGCCTCGGTCTACTCCACGATCCGGCACATCACCGACTCGCCGTGGGACTGGCCGGGCCGCGATTATGCCCGCAGCCAGGCCAACCTGGTGGCCTACACCGACCGGATCCGCGACGAATTCAAGATCTGACCCAAGCCCAAGCCACCTGGAAGGCAGCGATGATCGACCTGTACTACTACACGAGCCCCAATGCCCGCAAGGTCCTCATCGCGCTGGAAGAACTCGGCCTGCCCTACCGCATCCGGTGGACCGACATCTCCGCGGGCGACCAGTTCACCGAGGACTACCTGAAGATCAACCCGAACGCGAAGATTCCGGCGATCACCGATCACGACGGCCCGGGCGGCCAGCCAGTGACCCTGTTCGAGTCCGCCGCGATCCTGCTTTACCTGGCCGACAAGACCGGCCGGCTGATGCCGGCCGACCCGGCGCGGCGCTGGGAGGCCACCTGCTGGCTGATCTGGCAGGTGGCCACGCACGGCCCGGCGGCCGGGCAGGCAGCCCACTTCGTCAGCCACGCGCCCCATCAGGGCATCCACGACGAGTACGCGACCGACCGGTACCGCCGCGAGGCCACCCGGGTCTACCAGGTCCTGGAACGCAAACTCAGCGGACAGGACTACCTGGCCGGGGAGTTCTCCATGGCCGACATCGCCTGCTTCCCCTGGGTGCGGGTCGCCGCCGGCCACGGCATCGACCTGGTCGGCTTCCCGGCCGTCTCGCGCTGGGCCGGGCGCATTTCAGCGCGGCCCAGCGCGAAGGTCCGCATCGACGACCCACGCGAGGCTAGGGCCGCCAAAGGCGAGTACACGCCCGAGCAGTTCGCCACCTTGTTCCGCAGCGGCCCGCTGGCAGTCGGCCAGGCCGCGCCGGCCGATGGCAACGGCCCGCTGGCGGCCGACCGGGCTGCGCCGGCCGGCGAGCCGGCACCGGACGAGGGCGACGGCGGTGCCTGCCCCGTCCCGGCGCGAGGGAAGGGCGCACGATGACGGCCAGCACCACCTCCGCAGCGGGCACCGTTACGGCATCAGCGGCGGGCGCCGTGACGGCGCCCCAGCTGACCATCGCCGGTGCCCGCCGCCCGGGCGGTTCTCACCTCCCGGTCATCAACCCGGCCACGGGGCTGCGGTTCACCGAGGTGCCGGCCGCGTCGGCGGCCCAGCTCGACGACGCGGTGGCCGCCGCTACGACGGCCGGCACCGCGTGGGGCCGGACCCCGCTGGCGGAGCGGCAGGAACAGGTGCGGGCCCTGGCGGCCGTCGTCAGCGACCACATCGACGAACTGGCCCGCCTGCTCACCCTGGAGCAAGGCAAGCCGCTGGCGCGGGCCGCCGGGGAAACCAGGTCCGGCCTGTCCTACGTGGAATTCTTCGCCGGGATGGACCTCCCGGCGGAAGTAGTCCGCGATGACGCGGGCGAGCGGATCGTGGTCACCCGGGTGCCCGTCGGGGTCGTCGCGGCGATCACGCCCTGGAACTACCCGCTCATGCTCGCGCTGTGGAAGATCGGCCCGGCGCTGGTGGCCGGCAACCCCGTGATCGTCAAGCCGTCCCCCTACACCCCGGTGGCCACGCTGCGGCTGGGAGAACTGGCGCAGGAGGTGTTGCCGCCCGGCGTGGTCCAGGTGCTCGCCGGCGACGACAGCCTCGGCCGGGCGCTGACCGAGCACCCCGGCGTCGGCAAGATCTCTTTCACCGGATCGGTGCAGACCGGCAAGGCGATAATGGCCAGTGCCGCGAGGACGCTGAAGCGGCTGACCCTGGAGCTAGGCGGCAATGATCCCGGCATTGTGCTCGAGGACGCCGACCCGCAGGCCGTCGCCGGCGACCTGTACTGGGCTGCCCTGTCCAATTGCGGCCAAGTGTGCGCCGGGCTCAAGCGCCTGTACGTGCCCGCGTCCCGGGCCGGGGAGTACGCCGAGGCGCTGGCCGCGGTGGCGGCCACGGTCGTCGTGGGCGACGGGCTGGCGCCGGGCACCGACATGGGGCCGGTGCAGAACCGCCCGCAGCTGGACCGGGTCCGGTCGCTGCTGGCGGACGCGCGCGAGCGGGGCGCCGAGGTCTTCTTCAGCGGCCAGGCGCCGGACGGCGGCGGTTACTGGCATCCGGTGACGCTGGTGCGCGGCGCCGGCGAGGACACCCCGCTGGTGGCGGAGGAACAGTTCGGGCCGGTCCTGCCGCTGCTCACCTACGACACGGTGGATGAGGCCGTCGCCCGGGCCAACGCGTCGGCGTTCGGGCTCGGCGCCTCGGTGTGGTCCCCTGACGAGGACCAAGCGGCCGCGGTCGCCGACTCCCTGCAGGCCGGCACCGTGTGGGTGAACCAGCATCCGATGCTCTCCCCGGACACCCCGTTCGGCGGGCTGAAGCAGTCCGGGATCGGGGTGGAAAGCTCGCGCCACGGGCTGGCCGCCTACACCGATATCTGCGTGCTGCGCGTCAAGCGCGGGCACTGACGGCACGCGACGCCGTTCACGGAAGGACCGACAATGCTGCTGAACCGCGACGACTGGTACGAGATCTCACGCGACCTGGACTGGACTTTGTCCTACGTGGACGCCGATGCCGCGTTCCCGGCCAGCTGGACCGGGGCCCAGGGCATCCCGGAGCAGGCCTGGGAGGCCTGGGAGGAGCCGTTCCGGGTCTCCTACCGCGACTACGTCCGCATCCAGCGGGAAAAAGAATCCGGGGTCAAAGCGGTCAGCAACGCCCTGAGCAGGGCCGGGGTCTACGAGAAACTCGACCCCGCGCACGTGGCCACCTCCCAGCTGCACATGGGCACCACCTGCATGGTCGAGTACATGGCGGTCACCATGCAGAGCCGGTTCTGCCGGTTCGCGCCGTCCCCCAAGTGGCGGAACCTGGGCGTGTTCGGGATGCTGGACGAGACCCGGCACACCCAGCTCGACCTCCGCTTCTCCCACGACCTGCTGAAGCAGGACCCGCGGTTCGACTGGGCGCAGAAAGCATTCCACACCAACGAGTGGGGCGTGCTCGCGGTCAAGAACTTCTTCGACGACATCATGCTCAGCGCCGACTGCGTCGAGGCCGCCCTGGCCACCAGCCTCACCGTCGAGCACGGCTTCACCAACATCCAGTTCGTCGCCCTCGCCGCCGACGCGATGGCCGCCGGGGACATCAACTGGTCGAACCTGCTGTCCTCGATCCAGACCGACGAGGCCAGGCACGCGCAGCAGGGATTCCCCACCTTGCAGGTGCTGATGGAACACGACCCCGAGCGCGCCCAGCAGGCGCTGGACGTCGCGTTCTGGCGCTCGACCCGGCTGTTCCAGACACTGACCGGCCCGGCGATGGACTACTACACCCCGCTGGACCAGCGGAAGATGTCGTTCAAGGAATTCATGCTCGAGTGGATCGTCAATCACCACGAGCGGATCCTGGAGGACTACGGGCTGAAGAAGCCCTGGTACTGGGACCAGTTCCTGCTCGCGCTGGAAAACGGGCACCACGCCATGCACATCGGGACCTGGTTCTGGCGGCCCACGCTGTTCTGGAAGCCCAATGCCGGCGTTTCCCGCGCCGAGCGGGAATGGCTGAACGAGAAATACCCGACCTGGGAAGAGAACTGGGGCGTCTTGTGGGACGAGATCATCGCCAACGTCAATTCGGGCAGGCCGGAACTCACGCTGCCCGAGACCCTGCCCGCCCTGTGCAACCTGACCCAGCTCCCCCTCGGCTCGGCGATGTCCCGTCACGAGCTCAAGCCCGCCAGCAGCATCTACAACGGGCGGCTCTACCACTTCGACTCCGAGATCTCCAAGTGGTGCTTTGACCTGGAGCCCGACCGCTACGCCGGGCACATGACCGTGGTCGACCGGTTCATCGCCGGGCAGATCCAGCCGATGAACCTGGCAGGCGGCCTGCAATGGATGGGCCTGACCGCCGACGTCATGGGCGATGACGCCTACGGCTACCGATGGGCCGCCGACTACGCCAGCGCTGACGGGCCGGCGCCGCCCCTGACCCAGACCCCGGCCCAGGCCCCGGTCCCGGCCGCCTGAGCAGCCCCGCCCGGCAGACATAGGAGGCACGCGATGGCAGTGTTCCCCATCTACGGCAGGTTCGTCGGCGACTTCGTCCCGCACCTGGTGGCGGCCGATACCGACGACAGCATGGACGCGGTGGCCGAGAAGGTCGCGGTCCACACCGTCGGCCGCCGCCTGCCGCGGCCCGCCACGCCGAAGGGCTACGACGTCTACCTCGATGACCGCCTGGTCCCGCCCGCCACCACGCTAGGCGAACTCGGACTGATGCCCTTGCAGTGGCTGGACGTGCGGTTCCGTGACTGAAGCCGACCCGGTCACACGCCAGCCCGCCCGCTTGGACGGCTTCGTCGCCGTCGCCGGCGACGACGAGCTGTGGGATGGCGAGATGGAGTCCTACGACATCGACGGCGCGGAGATCCTGCTGATCCGCATCGACGGCGAATACCGCGCCTACGACGGGATCTGCCCGCACCAGAGCTCGTCGCTGGTCGAGGGACGGCTGGAGGGCAGCACGCTGACCTGCAGCGCCCACGAGTGGGTGTTTGACGCCCGCACCGGCAATGGCATCAACCCGCACACCGCATGCCTGAAGCGCCGCGAGGTCCGCGTCGCCGACGGCTCCGTCCTGGTCAGCCGGACCGCGACGGCGGCCAGCGCGGCCCGCTAAGCAGACCGGCACAGAGCAGAACGAGAGGTCGTGTCATGGCAGTACTCGAAACAGAAGACATCGAGTCGGCCGGCCAGAACCTGGTCGGACCGGTCATCCGGGCCGGCTCGCTCGCCGAGGCGATCATCGACGCGATCGCCGACGACAACCCCGGCAGGGACGTCGTCGTGGTCGACCGCGACGACTACGTGCGCATCCACACCGTGCGGACCTGCCGCCTGACCCGCGCCAGCCTCGAACGGCACCTGGGGCAGCCCGTCCAGCTGGCCGCCCTGGAAATCGACATGCCCTCCTTCAAGGGCCGGCTCCGCACGCGCACCGACGAGTACGTGTGGTTCTACGACAAGTAAGCCCGACCAGGCCAAGGAGGAACGCCGATGACCACCGATCGCAGTGTTGCCAGCCCCCGTGCCGCGAGGCCCCGCGGCCGCAGGTTGAAGACCTGGACCGCGTTCGGCGAGCTGGGACGGCGCCCCAGCGAATACGAGATCCTGACCCACGGGCTGAATCACACGACCGGGCAGCCCCCGCTCGAGCTCGGCCCCGACGTCCACGGCAACCGCTGGCTGTGCGAGCACCGGGACTCGACGCGGCTGCGGGTCGGTGACTGGAACGCCTTCCGTGACCCCGACGCGGTGACATATGGCAGCTACGTCGCCATGCAGGACGACCAGGAGACCTACGTCGAGGGGCTGCTTGAGCAATTCGACCGGGACGGCCATGACACCGGGCTCACCAGCGAAGCGCTGGACTACATCGCGGTCACGGTGACCCCCGGCCGTTACCTCGCGCACGGCCAGCAGATGCTGTCCGCCTACGTCCAGCAGCTCGCGCCAAGCAGCTATGTCGCCATCGCCGCCACCTTCCAGACCGCTGACCAGCTGCGCCGCGTGCAGCTGGCCGCCTACCGTACCGCGCAGTTGCAGCGCGAATTCCCCGGCCGGGCCTTCGGCACCGGGGAGCGGGCCACCTGGGAGACCGATCCGGAGTGGCAGCCGGTGCGCGAGGCTGTCGAGCACGCGCTGGTGGAGTTCGACTGGGACCGCGCCGTGGTGGCGACCCAGCTGGTGGTCAAGCCCGTGGCCGACCTGTTGTTCCTGCAGCAGCTCGGCTGCGAGCTCACCGCGGCGGGATCGGCCCTCGACGGCCACGGCCTGCACCGTCCGCAGCCTGGCTGGGCTGAACCGCCTGGCCGGGACGGCCCCGCGGCCCGCCCGCCACCAGTGCGTGATCACCAGGATGGACAAGCTGACCCCGGAGATGATGGAACTGCAGGTGCAGGCCGACCGGCCCGTGCCCCACCTGCCGGGCCAGTTCGTCATCCTGGAGATGCCCGACGGCACCCGGCGCCCCTACTCCATGTCCGGGCGGGCCGGGCCGCCGGCGGCCAGCCTGGAGATGCTGATCAGGAACAAGCCAGGCGGGACAGCCAGCCGGTGGCTGTTCGCCGCCCTCAGGGCGGGCGAACACCTGATCGCCGAAGGCCCCTACGGCAGGGCCCATGCCCAGTCCCCGCCGGGACGGCCCGTGGTCTGCGTCGCCGGCGGCAGCGGCCTCGGCCAGGTCCTCACCATCGCCGAGCAGTGCCTCGCCGCCGACGCCACCCGCCCGGTGACGCTGTACTACGGGGCCCGGGGCATCGCCGACCTGGTGCTCGCCGAGCGTATCAGCGGCCTGCGCGACCTCGGCGCCGCCGTCATCGCGGTCACGGAAACCGCGGGGCCGGCCGCCGACCCATCCTGGGGACCGGTCAGGACCGGGCTGGTCACGGACGCCGTCACCGCTGACCACGACGACCTGACCGGGCACGACATCTACCTGGCGGGCCCCGACGGCATGATCGGCGCACTGCTCGCCCAGCTGGTCCGGACGAACCGGGCCGCCGCCGACCGGGTGTTCTTCGACCGGTTCTGGACGTGAGCGCCATGACGACCGACCTTCATGCCCCGCCACCTGCGGCATCACCGGCCGCCTGGCCCGGCGACGAGCACTACGCGCGCAACCTCATCGGCGGCCGCTGGCAGTTCCCGGCCGCGCCCTTCGAGTTCGAGATCCGCAATCCTCTGGACAGCACCGTGACGACGGTCGTCCCGCTATCGAGCCGGCTCGACGTCGCCCGCGCCGTGGCCGCCGCCCAGGCCGCCGCCCCCCGGTGGGCCGCCGACCCCCGGGCCCGCCGCGACTGGGTGGCCAGGCTGGTCGGCGATATCGAGCGGCACGGTACCGCGCTGGCCCGGCTCCAGTCACTCGAGACTGGCCTGGCGGCAGCGGACGCCAGCGCCGCGGTCAAGGCCGTGACCGTGCTCGCCCGCCGGATCCTCGCTCAGTCGGCCGCGTCGGGCGCGGATGAGACCGCCCCGGCAGTGAGCGGGCATGTCCTGTCGTGGGGGCTGTCCCTCGCCGAAGTCACCTGCGCCGTCCTGCCGCACCTGCTCGGCGGCCGCACCGCCGTGATCAAGCCGTCGCTGCGTGCCCCGATGTCCGCCACCGCGGTCGCCCACTTGGCTACCTGCCTGGGCTTCCCGCCCGGAGTGATCAACATCGTGCAGGGCACCGGGCTGGACGTCGGCGCGGCACTGGCCGGCACCCCCGGCCTGGCCGCCCTGCACGTCCGCGGCAGCGACCGCACCCTGGACCAGGCCGCGCGGGCCGCCGCCGTCACCGGCGCCGTGCTGCACCAGCTGCGCGCTGGAGGCAACATCCTGCTCGCTGGTCGCAACGCTGACCCGGACCTGGTGGCAGCGGCCGCCACCGAAGCGCTGCGGCTGCACAGCGCTGGCGGCTCGTTGGCCCTGCCGCTGCTGTCCGTGCAGGCCGGGATCGCCGGGCAGGTCGTAGACGCCCTACTCGACCGGCTCGCCGGCTGCACGCCGGCGCCCCTCCCGGCGGAGCCGCTGCGCCGCCGCGCCCTCGACTGGGTCAACGCGCTCGCCGCGCAGGGAGCCCGCGTACTGCGGGGCGGCACCGTTCCCGACGACGCGGCGCACCGCATGGGCTGGCTGATGCCGCCCACTGTGATCACCGCCGGGGCGATGAGAGGCGGCCCCGGCGCACACAGCCGCGGCACAGCCGCCGGGGAGCCTATCGGGCCCGTCCTGACCGTCGTCACCTGGCGCTCGGCCGCTGAGCTGGCAGGGACTCTCCCGCACCCGCGCTACGCCGACGGCATGGCCTGCGTCTGGGGGCTCGACGAGGCCGACATAGTCGCGGCGCAGCTCCCGCACCGCGTCATCCTCAAGAACACGGGACCGGTAACCGCCCTGCACGACGCGCTGATCCCAGCCGCGTGGACCGGCGGATACCTCTGCCGGCCCGACGACGCCCATCCTGGCAGGTGACCACCGATTATGTCGACCCCCGGCGCACTTTGCTGGTCAACGACCCCACCGGACTGCGCGCGGCCAACGAGAAACTGTTCACGCTCCGCTTCCCCGCACTCATCCCCGACACGCTGGTCAGCGCCGACATGCGGGAACTGACAGCCGCCGTGACCAGATGGGGCCGCGCCGTCCTGAAACCGACCGACGCGATGGGCCGCCGCGGCGTCCTGCTGCTGCGCCCCGACGACCCCAACCTTCGGTCCGCGCTGGAAATCTCCACCAACCGGTGGCGCCGCCAGGTGATCATCCAGCAGTGGGTCACTGCGGCCGCCGACGGCGACCGGCGCGTCATCGTCATCGACGGCGAACCGGCGGGCGTGATCCGCAGAGTCGCCGCGGACGGCCATTCCGCTGCAACATGGCTGCCGGCGCCGACGTCTTCGCCGACAGCGTCAGCACACGGGACAAGGAAATCTGCGCCATCCTGCGACCTGAACTGTCCCGGCTGGGCATCGTGCTGGCCGGCATCGACGTGATCGGTGACCAGCTCACCGAGGTCAACGTCACCAGCCCGACCGGTGTCCGCGAGATCGACGCCCTCTGCGGCACCGGCCTCGCCCAGCTCATCGTCGAGCACATCGAGCAAAGATGCCGCCAGCTCCGGGCGGGCCGGTGATCCCGGCACGCGCCTGGCCAAGGGCGCTGAAATGCGCCTGCGGCACGCTGAGACCCCGCTGCTGCTCCGATTTGCCTTACTAGTGAGATACTAAGCTCGAAGCGGAGGTTACGAACATGGGAATGATCATTTGACCGAGCCTAAGCAGCCCGCGAATCCGGCCAGCGATGAGCGCGGAGTCGCAACAGACAGCGTGGACCTTATCGCCGCAGCCTGGCGGCGGGAACGTCCCGATATCGACGTCAGCTCGGTCGGCGTGGTGACCCGGATATGGCGGATCGGGCGCCATCTTGAGCGGCACCGCAAACAGCGCCTCGACCTGCTGGGCACCGATCGCGCCGCACTTGACGTGCTGGCGACGCTGCGCCGCTCAGGTCCGCCGTACCAGCGCACCGCCGGTGAGCTGATGCACTCGTCGCTGATCACATCAGGCGGGGTATCCCAGCGCCTCGACAAGCTAGAGCGAGCTGGCTACATAGCACGCCAGGTTGACCAGGCGGACCGGCGCAGGGTCGAAGTCCGCCTGACGCCAGCCGGCGTCGAGCTCGTGGACTTGGTCGTAGCCGACGTGATGGAACACGAGACGAAACTGCTGGGCCGTCTCAGCCCGGACGAGCAGGAGGCACTAATCGGGTTGCTTCGCAAGCTGCTCAGCGAGTTCGAGTAATCGAAACCGCCAGGGAGCGCAGGATGGCTGCGGCCTCTTCGGCCATCTGCGGGACGAATTCGGCCACGCTGATGATGTCGCCGATCGCCGAGGCAACCTGACCCGCCAGGACGAGGCCGTTTGTCACGTCGCCGTCGGTCTGGGCACGCTGCATCGATTCGATCTTCCAGCGGGTCAGCTCGACCGGGTCCGTGTCGCCGGCGTGGCTGCTGGCGAGTAGTTGCTCAGACGCCGCGTTGCGAAGGCCCCGGCAGGGTCCGTAGACGCCGTTGAAGGCGACATCATCACCTTCCCGCGCGTCGAGCAGCGCCTGCAGGTAGGCCGGGTGCCAGTCGGAGTTGTCGTGGCTGAGGATGAACCGGGTCCCCATGGCCACGCCGTCGGCACCCATGGCGAGAGCGGCCGCGCGGCCGCGGCCGTCCCTGGCACCGCCGGTGAGCAGGACCGGGATGTCGACGGCCTCGGTGACGTTCGGCACCAGGACGAAGGTATGCACGGCCTTGCTGGGGGCATGCCCGCCCATCTCGAAGCCAGCGGCGATCACCACGTCGACGCCGGCCCGGGCCGCCTTCACCGCCTGCCGGGTCGACCCCACCTTGTGCTGGTGGACCAAGCCGGCGTCCTTGATCATCGCGACGTATGCGCCGGGGAACCCGGCCGAGGTGGTCAGGACGGTGAGCCGCCCGGCGATCGCGGAGTCCGCCTCGCGCGCTGCGAGCGCCGTGCGCAGGTACACGTCGGTGAACGGCAGTACCTCGCCGGCTGCATCCACGCCGACCGGGATATTGACCGCGAACGGCCGGTCGGTCAGCGCGGCGCACTCCTCGATGTGCTGGCGGAAGGTCCGCGCGCCGGACTCGAGGTCCGCCGGCATCCCGGGCATCGAGACCGTCCCGAGCCCGCCCGCGTTGGATACGGCCGCGGCCAGTTTGGGCGTCCGGAACGGCCCCAGGCCCTCCTGCACGATCGGGTGATCAATGCCGACGAGGCGGGTGTAGCGGTTCACGATCGGCGGCACGATGACTCCCGGCTAGTCCTTCACGGCACCTGCATAATGTTTTACACTCTTGGTAACTCGCTTTCCAGATCCGTAGAGTATCCTATGGGTAGCCGAGCAGAGGAAGTGCAGATGCCGGACCCGACAGCCCCGCTCGCACGGCTCGCCGAGGTGGCACGGCACCCGCGGGGATACATCGAGCGCTGGCGGTCCGCCCATCCCGGCCGGCCGGTCGTCGGAGTGCTGCCGATGAACTTCCCGCGCGAGATCGCGCATGTCGCCGACACCCTTCCGGTGGTCGTCCAGGACGACCAGCGGCCGGTGACGGAGGGCCGCTCGCTGCTGGCCGAGTTCTACTGCGGTTACACCCGCAACCTCGCTGACCAGGCCGCGACCGGCCGCTTCGACTGTTACGACGCCGTGTTCATGGCGGATCACTGCATCCAGCTGATCGGCGCGGCCGATGTCCTGCGCGCGGTGCTGCCGGAGATCCCGGTGTTCTTCGGGATGCTCATCAGCTCGATGAGCGACACCTGGGCGCCCGGCAAGATCGCGGAGATGATGGGCGAGTTCCGGGACGAGTTCGCGTCCTTCACCGGGCACCCGGTCACCGACGAGGCCCTGCGGTCCAGCATTAGCCTGCACAACCGGGACCGGCAGCTGATCCGCAGGCTGTTTGACGAGCGCAGCTCGGGTAACGCGGCCTTCACCCCGCGCCAGCTTCAGGACATCGTCGCCGCCAGCATGGTCATGGACCCGGCGGAGCACCACGCGCTGCTGGCACAGGCGGTCTCGGCCGCGCGGGACGCCCCGCGAGACGACCGGGTCCGGGTCCACCTGTCGGGCCACCTGTGCCACGCGCCGAGGCGCGAGCTGCTCGACCTCATCGAGGACAGCGGAGCCATCGTGGTGGACGATGATCTTTTCCACGGCCGGCGCTACGTATCGACGGACGTGGATGAGACCGGCGACCCGATCGACGCCATCGCCCGCTGGTATGCGCAGCGCAATATCAACATCCCATGCCCTACGCGGGTTCAGCAGGACGCCGACTGGGACGCCTACCTGGTCGATGCCGTACGCAGGAGCGGGGCGGAGGCGGTCATCCACCTGCTGCCCAAGTTCTGCGAGCCGCACATGCTCTACTATCCCGAGCTCCGCAAGGGACTGGATGCGGCGGGCATCCCCCAGTTGCTGCTGGAGACCGAGCATGAGGGCCTGCCGGCCGAGTCTTTCCGGACCCGGGTGGAGGCACTGGTCGAACGAGCCCGGCGCAAGCGGCCGGTACCCGCCTGACATCGCTCATAAAGGCGGCCGGTACCCGCCTGACATCGCTCATAAAGAAGGAGCCGAGCCATGCAAGCCACCGAGGACCGGTCCAACCGGCTGTCCGTCACGCGCGCGGGCGGCCAGTTGGTCACGGATTACTGGGACGACCTGTTCACGGCCCGGGAGCAGGGCAAGCAGATCGTCTGGTACAACGGCGGAGCCCTGAACCCGATCTTCCAGGCGGCCGGCCTAGCCTGGTGCCACGGCGAGGCGTTCGCGGCCCGGCTCGCGGCCCAGCGGCTCGAGGGCCCGGCCCAGCTGGCCGGCGCCGAGTACGGGTACAACGCCGAGCTGTGCTCCTACGCCCGGACGCATCTCGGCTGTTCGGTGCTGACCTTGCAGTCGACGGAGGGCGAGCGCAGCGGCGTCGTTGGGATGAACGATCAGACCCGAATCCACGAGTAAGGCGGCGGATATTATCCACAGCCATGTAGATGATCTTGGAGTGGCTGGTCGCGTGGTGCGGGTATGACGATGGCCCGGGTGTCGCGCCGGGTTCGCAGGTTCGGGGCCTTTCTGCT
>WNFC01000422.1_pt1 | contig 60645 bp, 54 predicted proteins | sample 5400541 | NCBI WGS metagenome assembly WNFC01 (sample SAMN13153342, study PRJNA577476) | soil metagenome | isolation source: 120 cm saprolite under Douglas fir tree site 2 hole 2 replicate 1 | place: USA:California | collected 2015-04-18
AGTCCTGAGGGCAAGTGATCGGAGATTCTTTGCGTTGGCCGCTGATGCATTCCAGGTCTCCTCACAGGGAGAAGAATCTGAAGATGAGAGTTCGCACACCGCTCTTTGGGGCGACGATGTTTGCTGTGGTGCTGGCGCTGCGGGCGCAGGGTGCCATTCTCCAGCAGCAGCCGCCGACTGCCGACCAGCCTCAGCCACCCTCCAGCGTGCCGACGGGCACGCAGACGACCACCCTGCCACCGCAGTCCCAGCAGCCTCAGGGATCGGCGCCGCTCCGCGTCATGGTGGGCAAATCGCTGCTCATCAACACCACTGAGCGATTGAAGCGCATCTCCGTTACTGATCCCACCATCGCCTACGCCACCGTCATCACGCCAACCCAGATCCTGGTTCATGGGCGCGCACCCGGCGAGGTCTCCCTTCTGATCTGGGACGAACTTGAGCGCTCACGGAGCTTTGATCTGCGAGTGGATGTCGACGTAAGCGCCTGTGCCGAGGAAGAGCACCGGGTCTTTCCAGACGAACAGATCACGGTCACTCCTTCGCGTGCCGCCGTCGTTCTCTCCGGACACGTTTCCACCGAGGACGTCGCCAAGCGCGCAGGCGAACTGGCCAGCGCCTATTCCCCAAAAGTGGTCAACGTTCTGACCTTCGGTCCGGTTGGAGCGCAAGAGGTACTTCTGCAAGTGAAGTTCGCGGAAGTTGACCGCACGGCTCTCACCCAACTGGGCGTGAACTTTGTCTCTACCGGCGCTGCAAATGTCGTTGGAACCACGACTACAGGCCAGTTTGGCGGTTTCGGACCGCAACAGATCAGCCAGACCACAGGTCAAGGCAACACGGTGACGGCTAACGAAACCATCAGCAACGTTCTCAATCTGTTCCTGTTCCGGCCAGATGTCCACTTCGGAGCCGTGATCGAGGCCCTGCAAAACAAGAACCTGTTGCAGATTCTCGCCGAGCCCAATCTGATTGCGGTGAACGGCAAGGAAGCGAGTTTTCTGGCTGGCGGTCAATTCCCCTTCCCGATTGTGCAGCCTGGCGCGGGCTTTACTGCCGTCACCATTTCGTTTAAGGAATTCGGCGTGCGGCTGCAGTTCACCCCCGTGATCATGCCCAATGGGAATATCCATCTGAAGGTTGCTCCGGAAGTCAGCACTTTGGACTTCGCCAATGCGCTGACGATTTCCGGATTTACCGTGCCAGCCCTGAGCACCCGGAGGGCCGAAACTGAATTCGAATTACAGGATGGGCAGAGCTTTGTGATTGCCGGGCTGATGGACAATCGAGTCACCGACATTAACAACAAGATTCCCGGCCTGGGCGACATCCCAATCCTTGGGGCTTTCTTCCGCAGTAAGAGTGCGCAGAAGAGCAAATCAGAATTGATGGTATTGTGCACGGTACGTCGGATCTCGCCCAGCACCGAGCCGCCCGCGCCACCGAAAGATCCGAAGCCGTTCTTGGACAAAGAGAAGTTCGATAAGCCGCCGCGAAAATAGAGCTGGCAAGAGTACGGGCAAAGAGAGAGTACGGGCAAAGATAAAGACAGGGCGTATTTTTAAAGTAGATTTAGGGGAAGTTGCAGGGTATGCCGGAGCTTTCTGTAGTTATCGTCGCTACTGATAGTGAACAGCGCACCGTCCTGCAGGTGCTGGTCGACGGCACCAGTGTAGCGCGCACTGTCCATACCTGCGCCACCTTCCCCGTGGCCGCGGCCGATCCCATCACCCGGCGTGTGCGTGGCGCCAACCCAGACGTAACGCTGGTTGATATTCCCCCCGACAATACGCCGATGGCCCTGCGAGCCATTGAACTACTGCATCAGGAGATGCCGGACTCGGCAGTATTCGCCATTGGCAACCTGAATCAGCCCCAGGTGATCGTGAGCGCCATGAGGTCCGGCGCGCGGGAATTTATTGAGCGCCCCACAACCACCACGGACCTGCTGGAAGCTTTCGTGCGCCTCACCACGGCCCAGCGGCGGGTGCGGCAAGAAGGTCCGCGGGGCAAGGTCTTTTCCGTGCTCAATGCCAAGGGGGGAAGCGGCGCAACCACGGTAGCCGTAAACCTTGCTCTGGCTTTGCAGTCGGCGCATGGACAAACGGCGCTGGTCGATCTCGCCCCGCTGGGACACGCGGCGCTGCATCTCAACCTGAAGGCGGTTTTCACGGTAGCCGATGCCACGCGCAACTTGCATCGCATGGACGCTTCCCTGCTGGAAAGCTTCATGGTGCGGCATAACAGCGGCTTGCAATTGCTGGCAGGAACGAACGTACCGGCCGCGGTGGATCCTTCCACCGCGGAATTCGTCCGCCTGTTCGACATGCTGGTGAACCATTACCGCTACGTCGTGGTCGACGCCTCAACCCGCTTCGACGCCGCCAGCCGCCTGATTGCGAATCTCTCAGAATGCGTTCTGCTGGTGGCGTGCACCGACGTAGCGTCCCTTTGGAGCGCTGCACGTGTGCAACAATACCTGGGAGAAACAGGAACCCGCGAGCGCGTGCGCCTGGTTCTGAACCGTTTCCGCAAAGTGCCCGGCTTCAGCGAAGCCGATGCTGAGGCCGCCGCTGGCGCGAAACTTTTGTGGCGAGTGCCCAACCAGTATTTTGCGGTATCTACCGCGATTGATCGCGGTACTCCCCTGATGGAGCAGAGTCACACGGAAATTGCCCGCTGTTTTGCGGGACTGGCACAGGAATTGACCCGAAACGATGTCGACGTGAAACGCGCGGCATGGTCGCTGTTCAAGACGGTTTAAGACTAAAACGCTATGGCAAATCTGCAGTCTTTCGAGCGCGCCGAGTACCAGCAGGTAAAAGCCGACTTGCATCGCAAGATCCTCGACCGCCTCGACCTGGAGAAACTGGGCCGCACCACCGGCGACTCCGCGCGCGAGGAAGTTCTTGTCGTCATCCGCAACGCCGTCAACACTGAGGTCGTTCCTCTCAGTTTTGCGGAACGCGAAAGGCTTTCGCGCGAGATCCTGGATGAAATCTTCGGCTTGGGGCCGCTGGAGCCACTACTCAAAGATCATGGCGTGTCCGACATCCTGGTCAACCGTTTCGACCGCGTCTACATTGAGCGTGCAGGCAAGCTCGAATTGACTGGTCTGTCGTTCAAAGACAACACGCACCTGATGCAGATTATTGAGAGGATCGTCTCCCGCGTAGGCCGGCGGGTTGACGAATCTTCTCCCATGGTCGATGCGCGTCTGGCCGATGGCTCACGCGTCAACGCCATCATTCCTCCACTGGCGATCGACGGTCCCTGTCTTTCGATTCGCCGTTTCGGACGCGAGCCAGTTACCGCTCGCCAGATGATCGAGAACCATAGCCTCACCGAGGCTATGCTGGAACTGCTCTCCGCCATGGTGAAGGGACGGCTGAACATCCTGATCTCAGGTGGCACCGGCGCCGGCAAGACCACGTTACTCAACGTGCTGTCCGGCTACATCCCGAACTCCGACCGCATCGTCACTATTGAAGACGCGGCCGAACTGCAACTCAAGCAGGAGCACGTGGTGCGCCTGGAAACTCGCCCGCCCAACATCGAAGGCAAAGGTGCAGTCCGTCAGCGGCAACTGGTAATAAATAGCCTGCGCATGCGGCCCGACCGGATCGTAGTGGGCGAGGTTCGAGGCGAGGAAGCTTTCGACATGCTGCAAGCCATGAACACGGGTCACGAAGGCTCTTTGACCACCGTACACGCGAACTCCCCTCGTGACGCCCTCGCACGCATTGAGAACATGGTTTCCATGGCCAACCTGAACATCCCGGAGCGCGCGGTCCGGCACCAGATTGCCGCCGCTTTGCATGCTGTAGTGCAGATCGCACGTTTGTCCGACGGTACTCGCAAAGTCATCACTATTGCTGAAATTCTTGGCATGGATGGTGACTCGGTTGCGATGCGGGATATCTTTGAGTTTGAGCGCAGCGGCATTGACGAAAACGGAAAGGTCCGGGGCGCCTTCCGCGCTACCGGAACTCGGCCAGAGTTTGCGGAGCGCTTGGCTATCGCTGGAGCCCGTCTGCGCCCGGCGTTGTTTGAATCGAAGGCTGAAGTCTAACCAGAGTTTTGGGAGGAACGGGATAGCACCGCACAATCGCCAATGCCAGCAGCGTTGATCGCCATTCTCGTTTTCGTCGTAGTTGCAGTCGTCGTCTTCGTGGCAGGTTCGCTTATGGATCAGCGCAGCGCCCGCGCTCGTCTGATCCGGGAACGCCTTGCTACCGTGCAGAAGGCCCCGGAACGGGCGCCCGAAGAGGAACTCGCACTACTTCGCGACGAACAACTCAGCCAGATTCCCGCGCTCGACAACCTGCTGCGCCGGTCTGAGCGGGTCTCGGCCGTGCAGAAAGTGTTGGCCCAGGCGGGCATGACAATGCGCGCTGGAAACTTTCTGGGATTGTGCGCGCTGAGTGGAATTGTCGCCGCCTTTGCAGTTTTCACGCTCAGCAAGGGCAATCCCGCCTTCGCCTGGGTGGGGCTGATGATTGGCTTTCTGCTGCCTTATTCCTACGCCTCTTACCGCCGCAACAAGCGCTTTGAACAGTTCGAGGAGCTATTCCCGCAGGCCATCGATACTTTGGCCCGTGCCGTCCGCGCCGGGCACGCCTTCACCACCGCTCTGGAAATGATCTCGAATGAGATCGGAGAACCGGTCTGCGGGGAGTTTCGAAAACTGTACGAAGAGCAAAAATTCGGTATGCCCGTCCGTGACGCTTTGCTTAATCTTACGGACCGGATGCCCCTGGTCGATGTCAAATTTTTTGTCACCGCGGTCATGTTGCAGCGCGAGACTGGCGGTAACCTGGCGGAAATTCTGGATAACTTGTCCTATGTCATCCGCGAGCGCTTCAAGATTCAGCGGCAGGTGCGGGTCTATACCGCCCAAGGACGGCTCACCATGGCCTTGCTGATGGGTATGTCGCCCATCATCGTCACGGTTATGCTGGTCCTTAATCCTGGCTTCATTCGTCCGCTCTTTTCGGACCCGATCGGGCACACCCTGCTGGTGGCCGGAATTACTTTACAGACCGTCGGATATTTTGTGATTCGGAAGATTATCAAGATTCAGGTGTAACGATGCTGCCTCTGGTTTTAGCCATCGTCGTGTTCGTCACCGTCGTGCTGGTGGTCTTTTCCTTCGGCGCCGCCGCCGTGACGCCTACTTCCATGTTGGGCGCCCGTCTGCGCGCTCTGGGCGGCCAGCAGACGCAGCAACTTCAGGAGAAGCCCGCCCTCAGGGAACGCTTCGAGCAGGCGCTGGATCCTTTCAGCAAAGCGATTCCGCTCTCCCCTGCCGATGTTTCGCGCACGCGCGGGTGGTTGATTCAGGCCGGATTGCGCGACGCCAGTCACATTAACTACTACTTCGGGTCGCGTCTGCTGCTCGCGTTCCTGGGATTTGCCGGCGTGGTACTTTTTTCCGGCTTTGACAATCTCTTCCTGCTGGCGGGCATTCCAGGTCTCGGATTCTTCATTCCGCGATTTCTCCTGAAACGCATGATCAGGGATCGTCAGCAACGCATCCGCCTGGCTCTGCCCGACGCGCTGGACCTCACCGTGATCTGCGTGGAAGCCGGTCTTGCGCTGGATCAGGCACTGATGCGGGTTGGCGAGGACTTGCATCATGCCCATCCCGACCTCAGCGACGAGTTCCACTTGGTCAATCTGGAGATGCGCGCCGGGAAGCCTCGTGCGGATGCTCTCCGTAACCTGGTGGACCGCACTGGGGTTGACGACATTCGTTCGCTTGTTGGTACACTGGTACAGACCGACCGCTTCGGAACCAGCGTCGCTCAAGCCCTCCGCGTGCATTCCGACTCCCTCCGCACGGAACGGCGTCAGCGAGCCGAAGAGCAGGCCGCCAAAACGACCATCAAGATGGTCCCTCCCCTAGTGTTATTTGTTCTGCCTTCGATCATTTTCGTGACGATCGGTCCAGCCATCATTAGCCTTATTCGCGAACTGGGCCCGGTCACGAGTGGCAAGTAAGGGCAGAACTATAACCGGGAGTATTTTGATCCATGGCAGTTTTTTCCGCACAAAGGCAAGCTTTCAATCGGACCCGTCAGGTGCAACTGGCTAGGTCGCTGGCGCTGGCTGATACCCACTGGTCGCGCCTTCGTGGTCTTCTGGGAACGTCTCCGAGTGACTTCCGTAATGGCTGCGGGCTCTGGATTGTCCCTTGCCGGGGCGTTCATACTTGGGCGATGCGCTTTCCCATTGACGTGGTGTATCTGGATCGCACCAGAACTGTGATCCACATCGAGCGCGACTTGCAACCCTGGCGCTTCGCCCCGGTTCGGATGCACGCCGCCTCAGTGCTGGAACTGCCGTGTCAAACCGTTATGGAAACGGGTACGGCGGTGGGCGATAAAATTGAAATTACCTTAACCACGGGAAGGGATTAAACTGCCCGCGTGAGTGCGACGCTCCAACTCGAAGAGCTCGTCCAGCTTCATGCCGAGCCCAAACTCCTGATCGAGTGGTCCTCGCGCTGGGACGAATTCGTCACCTCCATACGCCCCGCTCTGTCCCGTTCAACTCCGCGTCTGGCCGGTGAGGCTCCGTGCGGTATTCGTCCCTACCGAGGCATGTTGACTACGTGGTTGATCGAAGCCTTCCTGCTCTTTGTCGCGATCGTTCTGCCCACGAAGCTGGCACAACTCCGCACTTACGTTCCGCCGAAGTTGGGCAGTCACGAGGTGATCTATTACTCGGGCAACGAACTTCCTCGCACTGAAGATTTAGGCGGTGCGCAAGGCGGTGCTGCCGGCCGAGCCGGGGGCAGCCAGGCTCATCACCGTACCCAGACGATCAAGATTGCGCGCGGTGGATCCCTGGTCGAGAAAGTCGTGGACGCTCCCAACCTCAAGCTTCCACCTTCTCGCGACGCCGTAGCCAACCTGCTGGCCATCAAACCCGATCCCGGCCCTCCGCCCATCGAAGGTCTGCGTTCCTCGCGGCGTGTTCCGGACTTTACGTCCGCTGTGGTTGCACCCGCTCCTAACGTGATCCGTGACTACACGCGCGGAGGCGTCTCAATCGAGTCGGTGGTTGCGCCCGCCCCAAGTATTCGCCGGGAGAGTCAGTTGACCGCTCCAGCCTTGAATGCCGCTGTAATTCCGCCGGCCCCGAGCGTCCGGCAGGATCACACACTATTCGCGCCTGCGTTGAGCTCGGCTGTCATCGCTCCGGCTCCGAACATTTCCCGCGACAGTGCCCGCTCCGCCCCCGCCTTGAGCGCTACTATCGTTCCGCCCGCATCGGGGGCGGTCAGCCGGGATATCTCGCGCTCACCCGTGCAGATGTCAAACGCTAATGTTGTTCCGCCGCCCGTTTCGGCGCCCGAGCGAGAGACCACGTCCCACTCCAAGTTAACGTTACCGGCACCCTCCGTGATTGCCCCACCGCCCTCTGCCGACATATCTCACGACCTGCACCGGCTGGCCAGTGGCAGCATTCCTGAACCTGCCAGAACGGTCGTGCCTCCGCCGCCCACCCAGGCCGGCAGCGGATCGATGGTGAGCAGCTTCCTGGGAAAAATATTCGGCACGACCGAAGTCGTACCGCCGCCTCCCTCCGTGACAGCTGGCGGCGCCAAGAGTGGCAGCGCAACTTCTCTAAGCGCAAATGTCGTTCCACCTCCGCCCAGCGTTACAGGGGGCAACACCTCGGGCAGCCCGCGCGGCATTCGAGGTGGCACGGGAACGGCGCTTAACACGAACGTCGTTCCGCCTCCTCCGTCAGTCGGCGGATCTGGCGCGACGGGCAGCCGCTCCTCAACAGAGAACCGAGGAGGTTCACTCTCCTCCGCGAACGTCGTTCCACCGCCTCCATCTGTATCAAGTACAGGCCGGGGCGGCGGGAAGGATTCAAGCCGTGAAGGCGCTCCCGGCGGCACGCTGATCGCTGACAATGTGGTTCCGCCTCCTCCATCCCTTGGTGGAGGCGCCGGTGCTTCGGGCTCGGGCCGTGGCACAAGAGGCTCAGGCCTCGGCGGATCTCTGGATGCGGGCTCCGTCCTTGCTCCTCCCACTGGCGGAGGCGCTGGAGGCAGTTCGGCGGTCGTCGTCTCAGCCCAGCCTGGCTCCAAGGTCGGCAGGCCCGGCAGCGGCGGCGCAGGCTCGCTCGCAATGTCGCCGGCAGGTGGTGACAAGCCCGGCTTGGGTGGAAGCGGCGGAGGCTCAGGAATCGGTCGCGGAAACGATACCGGCAGCGGCATGACCGGAAAAGGTACTGGTGCCGCCAAATCTGGAAACGGCCGCGGCTCCGATCCTAGCGCTCATGGCGGAATTTCTCCCACCGCCGGCCCCGGTGGCGCCGGCAGCGCCACTAGCGGAACGCCGCCCGTGCCCGGTGTGTCGGTCAACGGTGGCAGCAGCATCGTTACGCTCCCAAGCTTTGGATCAGAGGGCGGGAGCGATCCCAGGCTTCCGGGACGCTCCTCGGTGAAATCGCGGCAAGGTCCCGACATCACGATCGTCGCTACGTCGCGTTCGGGAGGAGCATTTAATTTTTACGGGAAGCTTCCTGGCGACAATTACACCGTGTATGTGGACACGATCTCCGGCGTAGTGGTGATGCAATTCGCCGATCCGTCATCCGCCCACTCTTCTGCAGGAACGCTGACCGGCCCGCAAGCCCTTCGCAGTGACCTGCCCGCTAACCTTCCGCATGCACGGGTCGTAGTGGCCTGCATCCTCGACGCTTCTGGCAACCTGAAGAACCTTCAGGTGCTGGAGCCCGGGCCTCCGGCGATGACGGCGAAGATTATGGCCGCGCTCCCCAGTTGGAAGTTCCGTCCCGCGATGCGCGGCAACCAACCGGTAGAAGTCAACGCTATCCTCGGTTTCGGGATCGACACCAACGACCGGAATTAGGACTTACTTCGCGCTGCGTTGACCAAAACCAACGTCTACCAGCTTTCCGTCCGCTCGAATAAGACGGTTGCGTGGTCGGAGTCTTTTATCTTCCAGTGGGTTGTCAGCATCAGTATGTTGGCCAGGGGCGATTCTCTTGGCATCAGCACGTAGTGCACGTCATGTTCACGAAGAAAACTTTCCCATCCCGGTTCGACGTGAACCATCTTCACGTAAGACTTTAAGAATTCCTCACCGTATAGATCGTGCCGGTCATCAACAACCACGAGCGTTTTGGGATATAGCCGATAAATCAAATACCCGCCCCAGTAATCCGGAGCCAGCACAGGCTCCCGTATGTCGCTGCGCTCGATAAAATCTACCGCGTGCACCGGAAACCGGTTGCCGTCGAAGTGCGCATTCATCAGCTGCCTGGTCCCCAGTCGTCCTCCGTTGGCGGCGATGCAACCTGCGGCGATCACCGCGGCAATCGGCCAGACATGGCCGCTCAGCCCGGATTCGATGGCCTCCATGCGCTGCAGAAATGGTCTGCGGACAACCGCTCCCTGCTGTCCGGTCGAGCGCAGCTCGGCGGTTCGCATCCGCCATAACCTATTCCGGAATCCTCGGTCAGTCAGTCCCTTCCACGCCTCAGACAGCAACGGCCCGCAAATCACCACCAGCAACAACGAAGAGACCGGAATGTTCCGCGAAGCGTATAACCCTGCGTACACCGCAAACAACACAACCAATCCTTCGCTCAGCCGCACCTCGCGCGCCCTTGCCGCCAGTGCCACCAATGCAATCAACAGCAATCCTGCAAAGCATCTTTGCGCCACACCATGAAAGTTCGGCGACTGGAATTCATCAATGTGATCCATCAGAAAGCGGCTCGACAAATACCGATAGATGTGGACGTGCAGGCTCCACCCGTATGGATTCGCCAGCGTAGCCAACGCGGCAAGAATGCCCACCAGTCCCAGCGTTCGGGCCTGTTGCCTCGCCTTCAGCTTCAACAACAGCTCGTCCAGCTTTCCTTCTCCCAATCGGAACCACTCCCAAGCCGCGCTCGCCCCGTAGATTCCGAGCAGCACAAACGCAACCAGAAATCCGCCATGTACGTTCACCCAGACAACCATCAGAAATGGCAGCAACCACAACAGCCGTCGTCTCTGCCCCCTACCGTGGCCGCCCGTGCAGCGTCTTTCTGATGAATCAAGGAAAGCGAACCACGCCAGGGTGAAAAGCCAGCTCACCACATGTGGCCGTGCCAGAAAATGAATCATTGATGCCGAAGCTGCGAGCAGCACCAGTCCGAGCGCAAGCAGCACACCCGTGCCACGCCTGACCAGCAACTGCAGCGTCCAAGCGAATACCAGCGCAATCACCAATGCCGTGAACCAGACCACACCATTGAGCCCCGCCATCCGCTCCAACTGGCCGACCAGTACGTCATAAGCCCACTCCCACGCGAACCATGGCTTGCCCTGCATGGTCGAAGAGAATGGATCGACACGCGGAATCGCATGCGTCGCAACGATCTGCTGTCCGGTCCGAATGTGCCATCCAATGCCCGCATCCCCGAGCAGCCGTACAGAGACTGGCGTGAATACAAGCACAGAAAGCAGCGCCACGAAGAAAATATCGACCACCGAGGGAAGCAGCAGCCGAACCCATGCCGGGTGCAGCGCTTCATCAGGAGAACTTGTGGAACCGTCTGCCATCGCGCTGAATCTTATAGAGTGAGGCGATGAACGGCAAGGCTGCAACTCGCGTGGTAATCGTTGGCGCCGGATTTGGCGGGCTCAACGCCGCTCGCGCTTTGGCGAGTGCTCCAGTCCAGATCACCGTCATCGACCGCAAGAACCACCATACATTCCAGCCCTTGCTCTACCAGGTCGCAACTGCAGGACTCTCGCCCGGAGAGATCGCCGCGCCCATTCGTTCTATTGTGAGCCGTCACAAAAATGTCGAGGTCCTGATGGCCGAGGTCACCGGCTTCGATCTCGAGCGCCGCCTGGTTGAAACTCCCGAGCTGCAGATTCCATATGATTACCTCATCGTCGGCGCAGGCTCCAGTCACGCATACTTCGGGCATGATGATTGGGAAGTACTCGCACCCGGACTTAAGACGATCGAAGACGCGCTCGAAATCCGTCGTCGCGTCTTGCTAGCCTTTGAACTCGCGGAAAGACAGGCAGCCGCGGGGAGAGCAAGCGAGCCGGTGAACTTCGTCGTAGTAGGCGCAGGGCCGACGGGCGTAGAGCTGGCAGGAACGCTCGCGGAAATCAGCCACCACGCCCTCGCCCACGAATTCCGTTCCATCGATCCGAAACGTACCCACATTCTGCTCGTCGAAGGCGGCCCGCGAGTTCTTCCGGCTTATGCGGAAGACCTCTCCCGCAGCGCTCAGGAACAGCTCCAGCGTCTTGGGGTCGAAGTGCGCACCTCGGCGATGGTCACCAAGGTAGAACCCGGGGCAATTCACATTGGTGAAACACACATGCAGGCGACCGTTATTCTCTGGGCTGCGGGCGTCGCCGCTTCTCCCTTAGGCGGGAAATTAGGTGCACCGCTCGATCGTGCCGGCCGCGTTCTGGTACAACCGGATCTCAGCCTTCCCGGGCGACCCGAAATTTTTGTGATTGGTGATCTCGCCGCGCTGAAAGACGAGCACGGAAAGATGCTGCCCGGCGTCGCCCCAGTCGCGATCCAGCAAGGCCGATTTGTTGCCCAACTCATTCGCAGGGAGATCGAGTCGCGACAGAGCACCAAGCCGCGTGCTGCCTTCCACTACTGGGACAAGGGAAGCCTGGCCACGATCGGTCGAGCTGCCGCCGTGGCCGAGTTCGGCAAGATTCACATCTCCGGTTTCGTGGCCTGGCTGGCTTGGCTCTTCGTGCACATCCTGTTTCTTATCGGCTTCCGTAACCGCCTCATCGTGTTCATTCAGTGGGCATGGTCGTACGTGACTTATGAGCGCGGCGCCCGCCTGATTACGGGAAGCACGTCCTTGCCGGGATGGACCGAACTTGGGCCAGAGCACCCCGAGTCCGCCGATGCCACGTCTCACGAAATTCGGTAGAGGTGCAGTTTGTGCAGGCGAGGAAAGGCGGGTCGCTGCAGTCCTGAATATTCATGCGAACTTCCTCACGCTTGAGGCTGCAGACTACTTGGTCGGCGCCGACTCCCGCCGTGGGCTGCCTTCTAGCAAAGGAGATACTTTGGTAACCATTCGCCAGCCCCGATGTAACACTCCGTTACGTTATGATGGAGATACAAAAAAGCGGCACTCGTAAGCAGTGAACTCAAGGAGTAGCAGTGGATAGCGATACTCGCAGACAGAAGCAACAGGCCCTGATGGCGGAGCTGGTGGAAAGAAAAATACGCACTCACGCTCGCCGGCTTTATCAAAATCGGGGTCGGGTTGACGGCTACGCCTTGCAGGATTGGGTGCAGGCCGAGTCCGAAGTGTTAGGGAATAGCGTGCTTGCGCCGCTCTACCGCAAGATTCGCGTTGAGAACGGCCCGTCCTCACAATTTGAAGACGAAGAAAATTCGCAGATGTCCGCGAATTCGGTCCCTTCCGAAGTGCTCGTGTAGAGACGGGGCTCCTCTGCCCCATTTATTCCCGCCATATCTCCGGGCATCTACTTCCGTACGACTACTTTCTTCGCTTTTCCCGTCTTTCCCTTCTTGTCCTTATCCATGCGTTCCAACACCGCAGCCACAATCAGCGGGAGCCCCACAGTGGCATCCACGAAAACCTCCCCGAACTTGCCGCCTTCTGCAGGAGGCACGAACTTGCCCCAAGACACTGCCTCGCTGTACGGACTCCCAGACAAACCGCCCCAGTAGACCGGCTCAGGGCAAATTCGCAGACCGTAGTGGTAGCGTTTGAGCGGAAGGTTCTCGCCCAGACGGCGGTGCCGCAGTTCGATGAACGGTCCAAACTGCTGCGACCAGTTGCGCGGAACTCCCCCGCCGATCGTCAGGATCCCAAGCTTCTTCTGCCGCAGCAGCGTGGCAGCAAAGTGCTCCAGGTCCACGAAGGGATCGAATCGCACTCTGTGCCGGCCCGTTGATTCGCGCAGCCGGTTGTTAAGCGCGACATCCAGGCCCAGCTCGGAATCGGTAAATGCCGGGACAAATACCGGGACGCCCTGCTCGTACGCCGATTTCAGAATTCCCCGCTGGTCTTTGGCATTTTTCGCCAGATACTCTCCGATCGCGTGATTCAGCTTGTACGAACACATGATCTCGTTGTGATCCCAGGCTTCGAGAACCGCGGCCATGACTTCTTCCACATCGTCCAGATTCTGCTCTGGTTCGAGCGTGTCATAGACCCGGTTGTACCCCTGCTCGTAAAGCTCCTCGTCGGAAACCTCCGGGTTATGGCGGAAGTGCGCCCTCCCAGTCGCTTCTACCAACCCGTGAGCCATGAGAGCGCCGGTTGAAACCACGGCATTCACGATTCCGCGGTCGATCAACTCGGTCACGATCAGCCCTTGTTTGGCCACGGTCATAGCCCCGGCCAGCGTCATGACTACGAAACATTCTTCGTCGCGCGCCATAGCCTCGAGCACGTCGGCGGCTTCCCCCAGTTGGCGGCCGGTGAAGGCCGTCTTCGCCATCGCTCGCACCAGGTCGTCGATCGAATGCACCTTGGCCAAATCCAGCGGCTCGAGCGGAATCAGCCGGTCTTCAATGGGACTGTGCAGGTGACGATCTTTCCCCTCCCCGCCGTGTCCGGCCCCATGCTGCGCCTTGCCGCCTTGATGCGAGTTACTGTGATTCCCCTGTTTCAAAATGCCAGCCTCCAAACAAAACTTGCAAACATCCCGATCGACTACTTTACAGGAAGCACGACGACCCGTGCCATTTGGACACTCAACCGCCCGCGGAAAGCTGTCCAGCAATGCGCTCGGAACCGAATGCTATATTGGTCCGTGGAGGTTCGAGAGCACTTGCCGCCTGAAAAATTCCGTGTGGCTCTGGTGCAGATGTCGTGTGGTCCGGAGCCCGAGCAGAATCTGGAGAAAGCGTTAGAGCGCATTGCGGACGCCGCGGGCCGCGGCGCGAAGGTCGTCTGCCTGCCGGAGCTCTTTCAGACGCAGTATTTCTGCCAGCGCGAAGATCACTCCCTGTTCGACCTGGCCGAGCCGATTCCGGGTTCCACGACCGAAAAGCTCTCGGCCGCGGCGCGGAAGGGCGGAGTGGTTTTGATTGCATCCCTGTTCGAGAAGCGGGCGGCCGGCGTGTATCACAACACGGCGGCCATCTTCGATGCTGACGGCTCCTTGCGCGGCATTTATCGCAAGATGCACATTCCCGACGACCCGCTCTACTACGAAAAGTTCTATTTCACCCCTGGCGACCTGGGCTTTCGCGCGCTCGACACCAGCGTAGGACGGCTGGGCACGCTCGTTTGCTGGGACCAGTGGTATCCCGAGGGTGCTCGACTGACGGCGCTGCAGGGTGCCCATATCCTGTTCTACCCCACGGCTATAGGCTGGCATCCGGCGGAGAAGGCGGAGTTCGGCGTGGCCCAGCACGACGCGTGGCGGACGATCCAGCGCGCGCATGCTATCGCCAACGGCGTCTACGTGGCGGTGGTGAACCGCGTCGGCTTCGAGACCGGAAACATCCGTGGCAAGTCCGCTCCCGGTCAGGGACTCGAATTCTGGGGACGCTCTTTTTTTTGCGATCCGTTTGGGCGGGTGCTAGCCGAAGCGTCGCACGACCGGGAAGAAATTCTGGTCGGCGATGTAGACCTGAAAGCTCTCGAGGACATTCGCCGGAACTGGCCGTTCTTGCGTGACCGCCGGATTGACAGCTACGCCCCCATCACCAGCCGACTGCTGGACTAAGAGCATATTGTGGCAAAACTTGTCCGTAATAGTTCAGGTAATACCTCAGAAGTTAGGAAGGAGCCTGCGACTCCAGCCGCGTTGGGCTATCGCATGCCCGCCGAATGGGAGCCTCATGCGGCAACCTGGATGGCTTGGCCTCATTACCGCGGCGACTGGCCGGGAAAGTTCGAACCCGTTCCGTGGGTCTACGCGGAGATCACTCGCAATCTGGCGCAGTATGAGCGCGTTGAGCTAGTCGTCGCCGACGCTGCCGCCGAAAGGCAAGCTCGCAAGTTGCTGGAGCGGGCAGATGCCCTCTCGACGAACGTGCGCTTCCATCGCTGGCCGACGAACCGCGTGTGGATGCGGGACTCGGGCTGCATCTTCGTAAAGCGTGGCGCGGACACTGTTGTCCGCGAAAGACGCGCAGCGGCGCAAGAATGCAGCCCACAGCTTGCCCTGAGCCTGTCGAAGGGGCGTGAGCCGTGGGTTAGAGCAGGCGAGGACAGAGCCCCAGCGGGGCGAAAGAATCCCTCGTCCAATTCCTTGGCTCCCGATGCCAATCTCGAGGCCCTCAAGTTCCGCTTTAATGCCTGGGCCAAATACTCGAACTGGCGGCACGACGAAAAGATCGGCAGGCTGATGGCAAACGCCGCTGGCACCCGCGAGCTTCGTCCCTTGTGTGTCAGCACACGCGTCGTCCTCGAAGGCGGCTCGATTGACGTCAACGGCCGCGGCACCGTGCTGACCACTGAAGAGTGTCTGCTCAGCAAAGTCCAGCAGCGCAATCCAGGGATGAGCCGCGCCGACTACGAAAAGGTTTTTGCCGATTATCTGGGGGCGCCATACGTAATCTGGCTTGGCCGCGGAATCTTTGGCGACGACACTCACGGCCACGTCGACGACCTCACCCGCTTCGTATCTGCGGACACCGTCGTCACTATGGTCGAACCCAATCCGAAAGATGTGAACCACAAGCCGCTGCGCGACAATCTGCGCCGCCTGCAAGCCGCTCGTGATCAGGATGGCCAGCCGTTTAATGTGGTCGAGATCCCCATGCCCCAGCCGGTCGTGTTCGAAGAACGCCGCCTGCCCGCCAGCTATGCCAACTTCTACATCGCCAATGGGGTCGTGCTGGTGCCGGTATTCAACCGTCCGAATGATCGCATCGCGCTGAACACTCTCGCCCAACTCTTCCCTGCCCGCTCCGTCGTGCCCATCTATTCTGGTGACTTCATCTGGGGACTGGGCGCAATGCATTGCATGACGCAACAACAGCCGTCTCGAACCGTTTAGGGCGAACCAGACCTCTCACCACAGAGGCAGAGTCACAGAGAAAACCTGCCGCATTGGTGTGTCTTCTCTGTGTCGGAGCCTGCCCTGAGCGCAGTCGAAGGGTGCCTCTGTGGTAGATTTCAGGAGTTTCCATGGCAAGCGGCGAGATGACCACAAACCGGCTGGAGGCTTTTAGTGACGGCGTGATCGCCATCATTATTACAATCATGGTGCTCGAGTTGCGCGCACCGGCGCAGCCTACGCTCGCGGCGCTCGCCAAAGTTGCGCCGGTGTTCCTCAGTTATGGACTCAGCTTCCTCGTGGCGGCCATCATGTGGGTCAACCACCACCATCTGATTCACGCTGTGCGCTCCGTCACGGCGCGCCTTCTGTGGTCGAACCTCTACCTGCTCTTCTGGATGTCGCTCGTCCCCTTCGTCACCGATTACATGGGGAAGAATTACCGCGAGCCTATGGCGGTGGCGCTCTACGGGCTCGACCTCTGCTTGTGTGCGACCGGCTTTTATCTTCTCCGGACGGAATTGATTCGCCAGAGCCGGCATGACTCGGCCATGATCGAGTATCACGAGGGCATCCAGCGCAAGAACGCTCTCTCCGGTGCGCTTTACCTGCTGTCTGTTCCGCTGGCCTACGTTTCGATCTACGCCTCGTTCTTCATCTTCGCCCTGATTCCCGTAATGTATTTCTTGCCGGAAAAGATGCTGGCCGCAGACGAGTAGCGCGGCAAAGAGAGAAACAAAAAAGCGGGTCCGTTGGGACCCGCAAGGGAGAGAAGCAAGACGTTTTGACTAATGTGTTACCTCGAAGGCGGTGTGCTGTTTGACCCGCTTGGCGACGATGCCGGAGGGCACGGCGCGCCTGGAGAATTGCTTCCAGGATTTGTCTGCGATGTTCCTGAGTCACTGCCCGAATTGCTGCCGGGTGTTGCCGGCGACGAACCAGAATTTGACGATCCAGAAGACGATCCAGAATTTGATGAGCCTGGATTCGACCCTGAATTTGGATTCGACGTGTTGGGCGCTCCCGGCGTGCCCGGCAACGTCCCGCAAGGAGATCCGCTGGGCGTTGTTCCCGGATTGTTCTGAGTATTCGGATTTACGGTCGAGGGTTGGGTGTTGCTTCCGGGAGTCGGACTGCCCGGCGAATTTGAGCCCGGCACGGTTCCGGGAGTCGTGTTCCTCGGCGTCGTTTCGCTGCTTGAGCTGGAGCCCGGAGTATTGGGATTCTGGGGCGCATGGGGCGTCGCGGTACTGGCCGGAGGAGTCGCCGTTCCAGCCGGGGGAGTTGCGGTGCTTGCTGAGGGAGTCGCCGTGCTCGCTGGCGGGGTTGCCGTCCCCGGCGTCGAACTCTGACCCGCCGAACCGGAACTGCTGGCAGGCGGCGCGCCTCCCGCAGGCGCACTCTGTGCGACAAGCCACGACGCGCAAAGAAGAACCACAGACAACAACGCAGATTTTTTGGCGGACATATTAAGGCCTCCCGAGAACGATTGCGATCATTTGCGATCCTGAAATAGATGCGCTGCAAATCGCCTTCAGTCTGATGGAAGCGAACACGAGAGTGTATCCGTCAGATGCCGTAGATGATTGTGGTGCGCGGGGTATGGACGTGGATCTACTTACGGTACTGCGTGGGCTGCGGGCCTTTTTCAAGCGTCTCGCGGTCCCAGATCCAACCCTCGCGGGTGTAGCTGGCGAGCTCGAAATCCTGCGTCAGTTCGAGAGCGTCGACCGGACAGGCGTCCTCGCACAGGCCGCAGAACATGCAGCGGCTCAGGTCGTAGGTGAAATTGGTAAGTTCCTTGCGGCGGGTTTGCTCGTTGCGTTGGCTCGAGACCACGATCAGATTTTCGGGACAAGCCAGCGCACACAGATCGCAGGCAATGCACATGGTCTCATCCGTGTCGGGGTTCACGTTGAGGCGCGGTGCGCCGCGATAACGCTCGGCCACTTGCGGCCGTTCCAGCGGATACTGCTCGGTATAGATTTCCTTGGGATCCTGATAGCGGAACGTAACCTTCAGTCCCTGAAGCAGATCGACCAGGAAGACTTTGCGGAGCAGGCTTGGCATCCCCATATCGGAGTAAGCATACCATTAACCCGCGAATCGCCAAAGGCCGCGGCCCTATTGTTTTGACCGCGTTGCCGTGGAACTTTTGCAGGATGGACTTCGTATTTCATTACGAAGAGGAAGTCATGAAGGCCTACTTTACAAATCTGTCGGCGGGTATGTGGGTTCTGCTGGCCGTACCAGCGGTGGCCATCGCCTACCCCGTCATCACGGTCGTGGGGCCAGCGGTGGTGCGCGCGGTGGTACCCGAAGTCGTACGAACCGTGCTCCACCTGATGTGATCGGACCTGATCTGATCGGAGGAGGATTCCGTCTGCCGCCAAGCTCGTTTGCGCATCCTCCCGTTCTCGATTCTGCCTGGACACGTCGTGTCCCGATTGATGTGTCAGTGGTACCCTGCGGCGTAGGATTTTTTTCGTGCCAACAAACAAGGACCAACGACCAACCACCGGATTAACGACCAACGACGAACTCTGGATGGAGGAAGCCCTGCGAGCCGCCCAGCGCGCGTTGGAGGCCGGTGAAGTGCCCGTGGGAGCGGTGGTCGTGAGCGGCGGGCGGATCGTTGGCCGCGGATGGAATCGCAACATCGCCGATCGCGATCCATCGGCGCATGCGGAGATACTGGCGTTGCGCGAGGCGGGCGCAGCAGTTGGTAACCATCGCCTGGGAGACTGCGAACTGTTTGTTACGATTGAGCCGTGCGCGATGTGTGCGGGCGCGCTGGTACAGGCCCGGATCAAGCGCCTGATCTATGGCGCCGACGATCCCAAGGCCGGCGCGGTGCATTCGGTGATTCAGGTACTGAATCATCCCCAACTGAACCACCGCATGGACGTTCGCAATGGCGTTCTGGCGGGCCGTTGCGCAGAGATGGTGCAGGCGTTCTTCAGGAACCGGCGGTAAACGTGCGCGCAATGGCGACATGGGCGAGATCTACCGTGCCCTCGACACCCGCCTTGACCGGCCCACTACGAAACCCCGCTGCGGAACACAGCGCCTCCGCGTAAAAGTTAGGGAACAACCGCTTTGACTGCGGCTGTCTTGTTGCTTTCGTGGCCGGAGATATCGACTGCTGTCGCCGCATAGTAGTACGTGGTGCTATTGGCGACAGTGGAATCGCTATAGAGCGTCGAAGCAATTATGCCCGCGTTGATCTTCGTCCATTTCACTCCGTCTAGGCCGCGATAGACGTTGTAGCCGACGACGTTGCCCGACGTCGAAGCCTTCCAGCTCAGGTCCACGACATGGTTGGCCGTGGCCTGGATGACGACCTTGTACGACACCTGCGAGACTACCCCGCCGCACCCGGTGACCTTCACGGCGAAGGAGTTGGTGGCTGCGGTGGTCGGCGTTCCGGCGAGGTTCAGCGACGTCGTCGTGCTGGATACTTTCATGGTGACGCCGGCAGGCAGCGCTCCGGATGCGATCGCCCACTTGTAGGGAGTGCAGCCGCCGCTGGCCTTGACGGCCGCAGAATAGGCGGTTTTGACCGTGCCGTTGGGTAGGCTGGTGGTGGTGATGGCGACGCTGGATGCCACGCATCGGGACGCGAGTACGAGTAGCAGGAGGGAGAGTAGCCAGGGCTTCATAACTCCATGCTGCCCCGACTACAGGATTCCCGACAGATACCGGAGGTTTGAAGACTATCCGGAGGTTTGAAGACTGTTGCGTCCGATGCCGACTTGACATCGACCGGTCTTCTCATGGAAGGCCATTTCACTCATTGACACGGTTGTGAGTGAAATGCCGAGGTCGCGCCAACGATCAAGATGTGACTCAACCTCATCCAGAATGTGATCGAGGTATAGGATTTGACTTGACACAAGCCTTCTCAGGCATAGACTTGTGCTGCTCAGACGTGGCCCCTAGTGAAGCGAGTGAAGAGTCAAAGCTCATCCACCACTACTTGTAAGCCTTCTGCTAGTGGCACTTCCTACCACCTGTTGAACGGGGCGATTTGGCACCACCTCTCAATCGTGTTGTTCCTCTTGCTCTCATTGGGAGCAGGATTAGGCACCGTAACGGCACAGGCTCAGACCAGCGCCTACGTGACAAACACGTCCGGCACCGTCTCGGTCATCGATACCGCGACCAACACCGTGGTTGCGACGATTCCTGTCGGCGTATTTCCCTCTGGGGTAGCTATCACGCCAGATGGAACCCGAGCCTACGTGGCGAATATCTTCAACTCCATTTCGGTGATCGACACCACGACCAACACCGTTCTTGTGACGATTCCATCTGGCCAATTTCCTACGGGGTTGGCCATCACCCCAGACGGGACCCGAGCCTACGTAGTCAATCAATACGTCACCAACCAAGGCGACAACACGGTCTCGGTCATCGACATCATGACCAACACCATAGTTGCGACGATTCCTGTTGGTCTAGGTGCTTTTGAGGTAGCCATCACTCCAGACGGAACCAGAGCCTACGTGCCCAATCAACAGGACTCCATCGTCTCGGTCATCGACACCGCGAGCAACACCGTGGCTACGACCATTCCGGTCAGCGGTACTGCGGGGGTAGCCATTACACCAGATGGAACACGCGCCTACCTGACTAGTCCCGGGGGGGGCACCGTCTCGGTCATCGATACCGCGACCAACACCGTGGTGGCGACCATTCCTCTTGGTACAAATCAGAATCCTTTTGGGGTAGCCATCACGCCGGACGGAACCCGCGCCTATGTGACGATTAATTTCTCCAACACCGTCTCGGTCATCGATACCGCGACCAACACCACGGTGGCGACCATTCCTGTCGGAGTAGGTCCAATTGGAGTAGCCATCACGGCAGATGGAACCCGAGCCTACGTCACTAATGATGGCTCGAACACCGTCTCGGTCATCGATACCGCGACCAACACCGTGGTGGCGACCATTCCTGTGGGAGTGGGTCCCGTTGCGGTAGCTATCACTCCTGCGCCACAAATCCCGACGAGTAAAGAGCATTGCAAGCATGGTGGGTATTTGAAGTTCGGTCCGCCTGCCGGACCCTTCAAGAATCAAGGGCAGTGCGTCAGCTATGTCGTGCACCATTCGCATTAGGAAGGAAAGGAGTGTTCATGGACGTACCGTTTACCGCAACGGAACATGATTAGCGGTGACGTTGATGATCCATCTGTCTTCCGCAGCCCTGATTTAGCAAACCGTTTTCCGAGCTCCGACGATTTCTCCGATAATCCGCATTTCTTCTTCACGGCGCATCTCCCCAATCTCTTTACTCAACCAACGGTGCAGAAACGGCGGCGTGCGCATCACCGCGATGATATTATTCGCAGCCGTCGTGTTCTCGCTTCGGATCGCGGACTTTTGAACGCAATTAGTCCCTTTTGGAATAGAGCCGATTTCGTGGTATGGCCAACCAGTCCGGAGGTTGCTGTACCAATGGGATCTTTTCCTTTGTACCGATGGAATCTTTTCCTTACTGACGCGAGTCCTTCAAACTTGAGGTTATGCGACTCCCCCAGTCGAACCCTCCGTCTCTCTCCTGCCGCTCTACTCTTGGAGTCATCAGCTTGGCATTACTTTTTGGCTTGATCTCCACGAGCGCCGTGGCGGGCACGCCCCAACTTACGACCAACCCGACACGCCTGCGATTTGGAACCATCGTTATTGGCCAAAGCGAAGCTCTGCCGGTCACCCTCACCAACACCGGATCGACCAGCGTTACAATTTCGGCAATTAACGCGAGCAACCCAGAATTCAGCGTAGCCAACTCGGGCCTCCCTTTGGTCCTGCCCGCAGGGCACGATGCCAATTTCATGGTGATATTCACTCCTACAGTGACCGGATGGACGGGCGGGTCAATTTCCGTTGCCAGCAATGCGTTCAACAAAACGGTTTATGTCAGTGTCGGGGCCATAGGTGTCAGTAGCGATTCTCTGACTCCAAATCCGTCAACTTTGGCATTTGGCAATGTGTCCGTTGGATCCAACTCGACATTGCCCGTTGTAGTCACCAACTCGGGCACTACGACTATCATGCTCGCCCAGGCCCAAGGCACCGGGACGGGATTTATGCTCAGTGGGCTTAGTTTGCCCGTGTATTTGGCTCCCAAGCATAGCCTGACATTTAACGTGACCTTCGCCCCACAATCGACTGGAGCGGCTAGCGGCAGTGTGATTCTTCCCAACGGAGGCGTCACCATACCGCTCACGGGCACAGGAACGGGTACCACCACCACAGGGCAGCTGACACTTAGCCCCACATCCTTGAACTTCGGCAACGCGACCGTTGGAACGCCGACAACTCAGCAAATCAGTGTGGGCGCGACCGGCGCAAACGTGACCATCTCCTCGGCCGCCAGCAGTAATTCAATATTCGTACTGAACGGCGCTTTCTTCCCGTTGACCATCGCCGCCGGCCAAAGCGTATCGTTAAACATAGCTTTCACACCGACAAGCCAGGGGACGGCGTCCGGTTCTCTCTCCTTTGCCAGTACCGCGTCCAACTCCCAGGCGACTGAGTCTCTGACCGGCGTCGGTATCCTGCCGCAATACACGGTCAACCTTTCGTGGAATCCCAGCACGTCGGTGGTGGCGGGTTACAACGTTTATCGCGGCACCACGTCGGGCGTTTATTCCAGAATCAACCCCACGCTGGACTCGGGCACCGCCTATGCCGATGGCACAGTCGTCTCCGGGCATACGTATTACTACGCCGCCACAGCCGTGGATTCCGCCGGAGTAGAGAGTGTTTATTCCACGCCCATAGTGGCGACGATCCCATAAGGGGAGGCGCCTGAGAAGGAAAGGCATGCTGGAACCGCATGCTAACCGACATTCTCGCCCGATGGACTACCTGATGTCGATCCATGAGCACCTGCCAGCACAGGCGAGGCGGGGCCTGAAAAGGTGGGATGGACGAAGGGAGTGGAGTTAGCCAAGCTGGCGAGGCGGGATCGACAGCACTTCGATTGTGCAACCTGGTTGCACAAGGCCCGTCAGATGCCGAAAGAAGACTTCACGCTGGAGATGGAAAGGGAGCTTGACCTGGCAGGAAATCGAGCCGTGGGAGATTATCTACTTCAAGCTCTACAAGAGCCAAAGCCCGGTGGTTGAGCGGGCAATCGAGACGGCGGCTCCGATGGGCTCGGATAAATCACGAGGCTACTACCTGGAGATGATCTGCGCAGATTTTTTGGCAGCGGCGTACCTGGATAGTGGGAATCCGGAGACACTGTTGTATTCGATCAGACGCTTCTTTAAGTTCCCGCCCAACAGAGACGAACTTTCCTGGAAAAAGCCACAGAGAATGGGTCATGAACAAGATTTATCCAAGAGCCGCTCACCTGTGACTTGAGGCCCAGTTGTGCGAAAGTCTACGAGGTCGTGGGTCCCGTCTTCGCGAAAAAAGAGGCTCAAGGGCCTTCGAGTATCGACACTCATTCCCGTCTACTGCACGTTCACAGTGACGGACCGGGAAGGAATACCATTCGCAACAACCACTAAGTCACTGATGCCCAGCTCTTGGTCGGCCGGCACATCGAAATGCGTGGACACCAGGCCCCCGAACGCGACGGCCATGCTGCTGTGGTCATGCGTCCGGCTGTAGAAAACGTGCCCAGTTGTCCGGTTGGTGATACGCACCAAAGGATAGTTCGTGGCAGCTTGGACATCGTCCCCGTATGCCGCCCCTTGCGAGAGCCCGTTGAACAGATGGCCGGAAATGACATACGAACCCCCAGGACTAACAGTGGCGGGCGCGGATCGGATTCTTGGTGCCCAAGCGGGATTGTAGGTTCCAGTTGACGTGTAGATTTCGATATCGTTTGAAAAATCTGTGAACAGAATCTGACCCGTCGGAAGGATCAACATGTTTCCGTAGTAGGAAGAATCGTGGGGCGCGTTGGGGGGGCCGGCAACCGGGTTGAGCTTGGTCCCATCGAACTCGAAGAAGGAAGTGGGACGGTTAAAGATACCCCGGCTGGTGTCGACGAGCACGTTGCCGCTGGGTAGCAGGGACGCGGGACCATCGGCGATGTCCAGTCTGTGCGGAAAATCCGGACCCGCAGTCCAGGTCCCGGTATTCGAGTTGTAGATCGCAGTGTGGCCGGCGCCGCAACGATTCGCTCCGGTGTAGAACACCGTTCCGTCTGGCCGCAAGACCGCAGGGCCCACTTCGAACGAGGCGGCGTTCAATCCGCCACAATTCGCGGCAGAATCCCAGAGTTGCACAGCCGTGCTGCCGGCGCTGTGCCACTTGCCCGACGCGGGTTTGTATAACTCCGAGTTCATACCCGTGGGGTTGTACTGGCCGACATAGGCATCGACTGTCAAGACCTGCGTGTTGGGAAGCAGCGTCCATCCCTCCTCGTCATGGATGTCGAACTTACCTGTGCCGGTGGCGGTCCAGGTTAGAGTTTTGGGATCCAACAGAGCCTCTTGCTTAGTGCAGCAATCGGACTGCATGTACGTACCGTTGGCCAAGACAACGCTCTGAGCATCGCCAATCGTTTGTGGAAAAGGTCCGAAGCCGCCGAAAAAGGTGGGTGGCGCGACGGACGTCCAGGCATCGGCGAGGGGATCGTAGATCGCGCCCATAGCGGTCCAGGCCGGGGTAAGAAAATTGTATTCGCCACCCTCGACGATGAGTCGGCCGTCAGGCAGCACGGCAGAAGAGTGATAGAGCGGACTGTAGCCTGGGGGCAACGAGGCAACCTGGGTCCAAGTTCCGTTCACGTAGCTGCCGTTCTGGTCGGGGGTTAAGCGCCACCAATCAGGGAAGCCGGCGTCTTGCACGAGGACGGTGCCGTCGGTGAGCAGGATCGGGTTGGCGGCACCGTCAGCTAGAAAGTTAGGCTGGTTGGTGAGTGGGGTCCACGGCGAGTCTGCGCCAGCAGGGTTGAGCCGAGCTTGAGGCTGTGTGCGAGCGGCCTCCCTGCCAGGGATCGGTGCGAGGTGCTGTGCGCCGGCAAGGCGGGGCCAAGCCAGCAAGGCGATAACCGCGATTCCAAGCATTTGCAAAACTTTCATCCTCTTCCCTCGCATATTGCCTCCTTGTACTAAGAATCTGAAATTCCGGCGTCTTTCTCAATATCCTGGATTTCATGCTCTCCATCTTTGCGTAACGTGCTTGGGCCGACGTGCGCATGCCCGCTGGAATGATGGGCCGGTGATGCTGCAATGCCTTATGTGATGGGCCAGAATTAGTCTCGGAGAGCCGGAGAAGGTCGGCTGAACAATGCGAAGTGTTGAGAGCGCCTGGCTCTCCCAAACCGATGGGGATTATGCTCCCGCAACCGACCTGAGTCAAGGGCAGGCGGCTGAAACTTGGCTACTCCAATGCAGCGTTCGCGAGGGACAGCGGCACGCATCGCCGCCAAGGGCAGGTTGGCTTTCCCGCAACCGGAACAGTCGGGGTTTTGTTAGGCGCTCTAAGCCTCCGGCCTTGCGGTCAGATGGCGGCCTTCCAGTTGAGTTATGGGTTGAGTGCACGCTAGAGCAATGCCAAATCCGTCCGCAGTTTCGCCTGGCTCGACCCGCACTACTTCCCCGGTGCCTATGAGTTTGATCGGCCGAGAGGTCGGCCCCCCTCGCACTGTGATGGTGAACTGCACCGGGCTGCGATAAGGAATCAGGCAAGCTGATTCTAAAAGCAAGCCGCCCTGGCTGATATTTCTGCAGACAGCATCAACCTCAGCCATTGCGGTCCCGGAAGGAAACCTCACACGGACGAGGTACGCGAAGTTGAAACGACGGAATTTGCGTTCTTGCGGAGTGCCCATCGAAGGGCTCGCGACGAGCCATGGCCGGGTGTCTATTCCGATCTGGTCGTCCCCCGACAGCGAGGATAGGAGCCCATGGGAACGGAACTAGCACTTTCTTTGGTAGGTGGAATTTGAGCAGAGGCCTCATTCGAGAGGGAGCTGGGTCTCCCTTTGGCAGAAACCGCTATCACCACGTAGGAGTAAGTCGCGCCATCTTCCACGAGGTCGTCCACGCAGGCGGTACCGGCGACAGGTGTAGAGTTGATCTGCTCGCAGTCACTGCACTTGTCACTCTGCTTTGCGGCATCCTGTTTTTTCCTCCGATACAAACAGTAACCCACCGCATTGCTTTCGGAGTTGGCGGAGGGAGCACTGGCATTCCACGAGAGAGTCACCTTGTGATGTCCAGTTTTCTCCGGCGAAGGTTGCAAGGTCGGAAGGTCTGCCGGTGGGCAGGGGGGAAGCTTCGGCCCGGCTGCGGCCGGAAGTGTTCTTTTTCCCTTGGGAGTTTTTGCCGAGCGCGTGTTCGCGCTTGAACCAGGACCGACCTGGCCAACGGCGCCTGTGGTTTGAAATACACTCACGACAATCAACACAAGTACCCAGACGAAGCCTCGCGAGTGCAGCCTGACTTCCAAGATGTCCCTCACCAATAATTCACCTAATCGAACTCATGGAATGCCGTGGCTGACAGCCAGAAGCGTTCGCTCTCCGGCTCATTTCTGTCGCACATCTACCGACCCGAACTGACAGTAATCGAAAAAGGCCTTCAGTAGCTGTTGTCTAAAGTACGCAATAGACCAGGCCCCAGTGTAGCGTGGCGTGGGGTCTGGAGACCACGGCTTCGTGCTTGAACTGGGGCTGTTCTTGCGAACGGCACCGATGGTCTCAAATACGCTGTGTCCGGCTCATCGGTGGATCAGTCCATAGGTTACGGCAGCGCCGGAAGCGCCGATGTTAACCATCGGGATGATCCGTTCCAGTTTGTGGTGACCGGTTTTATGAAAGAGGTAACTGATGCCGAGGACTCCTGCAGTTCCTCCCGCAAAGTTCGCGGCAAGCGCGGGAGTGGAGCCGCCGAAAACGCGCACCATGGGATTCAGTTCTCTTCCGCCGTTTTGGAGGTTCGCACGAGTCACCGCAAAATCCGCAACGTTGAGGGCTGCGACCGCTGCAAACAAGCCTCGATTCTTCTTGTCCCAGAACCTGTGCTGGCTAGGCCACTCCGACGGAGTCACGCTCACTAGGGATGAGGGCTGAACCAAGGGTTTTGCACCAGGAAGGGACGGCCCCTGTGCATACGTTGAGGCGCAAAAGCTGCAGCATAAAAGACAGACCACTGCGCCGAGGCCGAGCGTTTTGGAGAACCTGTGTGCAGGCATTAGTATTCACCCCCAATTCGGGCCTAACGCAATGTAGTGCGCAATTGGCAAACCAACCGGACGCGGTCTTGAAGGTAGGTAGCAACTACAGAATCAGTAACCTACATGACTCGACAAGTGTGGGTGCGTGGCCGTTGTGCATTCTGTTGCAGTTCCGGCTTGTGTTGTCGTCTTGCGCTCAACCCAGCCTACAAGCCAGAGGAGAACGAGCAAGCCTGCCAGAGATAACAGGAAGAACAGTATCCCTCCGTTGCGATGAAACCGGCCGTCGAGCAAACCCGGATCCACGCGAGTCCCCAGCATGGCAATCGTGAAGATTCGGAGCCCATTCTTCGCAACCGAAAGAGGAATGGCTGCCAGAACGACAAGAACTTTGCCCCAACCTGAGCGGAGGAAGAGGTGCGCGAGTACCATGCTGCAGACTACTAACATCAGGCTGGAGCGAATGCTGCTGCACTCCTTAGCGACCTCAACGGTCAAGCCCGGAATCGTGAGCAAGACGCCATTTTGTGCGACCGGAACACCGACTGCCGCGAATAACGCCTGCGCGGCCAAAGCAGACCCTTGCTGCAAAAGACTCACGATCTCGTTTAAGACGGCCTGCGGAAATGGCACCAGCCAGAATAGGAAACAGAGGGGAAAGAGCAACGATCGCGAAACTCGGGAGCCGGAGCAGAGAATGAAAGCTCCTATCCATGACAGCACCAGCGAAAACATCCTGATCGAGAGCTGCATGTCGGAAGGTATCGAAGCTGACCAGCCTCTCACAAAGCCAGTAACCAAAACCGCCATCACCAGCAAAAGGCATCCAATACGCAAGTTCGGGGCGAACATCGGCCTCAGAGACCGCCACTCTAAAAAGATCAGAGCTGCACTTATAGGAAGAATCAGGAGTACGTGCGTGTATTCATCGTCCCGGAGTGCCAGGGCGAAGGTGTTGACTACGGGACGCCATTCCACCAACAAGAAAATTGCCCACAGAAGGGCCAAGCTCCGATGTGGTGCCAATTTGGTCACGACTCTTCGTATTTCAACGTGAGATGAATTCGCTTGAGCGGATCGGATCATTCATTGCAACTGTATAAATACGCTAATCGAGGGGACGCCACTCTGGTTCACAAGGAATATCATGTAATAGCCCGGAGGAGCCAAATTAGCATTAGCCGGAGCCTGTACGGTGATCCCTCCGGCTGTCTGCTGAAACGACAAGTTGATAAATCTTTGGTCCTGATTGAAAGAGTGCGTTGCCGCCCCTGGTCGCATAAGCGCCACGGATCCGATGGCGGCTCCGTCGGGCGTAGAGACAAAGAAGCTGCTCCCGTACGTCGCGGTACTCGGAGCTGAGGTGATTGAGGGACGTGCCCCCTTGAATAAGTATGGCGGCGAGTAAATCTCAGCACTCAATTCATTAATTGCACCCTGGTCACGACCGCCGCCCGATACCAGCACGCGGCCATCGGGTAACAACAATGCTGCCGAATGATAAAGCCGGGGAGTCGCCATTGCCGACATCGTTGTCCATGTCTGTGTAGTCGGCGACCACAGTTCAGCTGCAAAGACCGGCTCAGAGCCATCGCAGCCGTTTTTCATCATTCCGCCGCCAGTCGCCAACACCGATCCATCCGGAAGTATAGTCAGGTTGTGGTTGGTTCTCGGGAAGGCCATGGAAGATGTCTGCTGCCAGAGGGGTGATGGCTGATTAAAATCGATCACAAAGGTGGCAGAGACAGATGCGCCACCGTTGAAGCAGCCATCATTAGAACTCCCTGCTTTCATTATCTTTCCCGGAGCATACATCACGGAATCTCCATCAATAGTCGACGGTACCACCGTCTTCCATGTCCATGAGGATAGATCTAATGTTCGCGTATCGCGTGATCCGCTGAGCGGACCCGGATAAGAGTCGCCCTCCGTATTACCTGTGTAAGCAATCTGGCCACTTGGTAGAACGAACAGATGGGGATATAGAGGCAGCTGTAGATTTGCCGAGGTGATAGGAGTCCAGATATTTTTACTCGGATCATATACCTCTGGAGTAGTTACGTACGATGTTGCGCTGACATCGTTTCCGGATGTCGCTAAGATCCTTCCATCTGGCAATGTGGTGGAAGTACCATACCATCGGCGGTAAGCCATCCGCGAAGCAGGGGTCCACTGCAGACTGATTGGGTCGAATATGTTCACGTCGGCTGAGCCGATGTCGGTAGCATAGTCTGTACCGTGGCCGCCCAGAACGAGAATACGCCCGTCAGCCAGAGCGGAGTGTCCGGAGCAGAACAAATTCGTGTAATTATTAGGCACCGCGGCAAAATTGCCCGTGCCCGGATCCCAAACTTGAGCGGATACGCCAGAGTCCTCGTACACAAGAACTTTGCCGGTATGCATGAGTATAGAATTGATGGAAACGAGAGGCCAGTTGACTGGCGAACTCCACACCCCCAAATTAGACCCCGTAGTAACCGCAATCGTTACCGCTGCAGAATTAGAATTCAGGAAGCCATCATTTGCCTTATAGGTGAAACTATCATTTCCAGTAAACGTTGCATTCGGCGTATAGGTGAACGAACCGTTACTGCTCAGAACGAGGGCTCCATTGGACGGGCCTGTGACCGTGACAGCCGTTAGAGCGTATCCGTTCGGATCGGTGTCATTTGCCAGAACTCCTGGTGCGGCCACAGACAGAGTCTGTCCTTGGTTGACGCTGTAGGTGTCGTTGTTAGCAACAGGCGGTACATTAGAGAGGCTGGTCGTAAAGACTACATCGACCCAGTAGTTAGTAGCACTGAACGTTGAAGTCGGAAAAGCGCTGACCGCGCTGTAGAGGTAAACCCCATTGCCGCCATCCTGGCCGTTTGCCAGCGCACTCAGGGGACCGCTTGTTACCGCGCTTGTAAAATAGGAATAATTAAAGGCATATCCTCCAGCAGGCGCAAAGTAGGATGCGATATAGGTCGTGTTGGGCGCAAGAGACACAGGTGTAGGGAAGGTGACCTGTTGCCAGCCCGAAGAACTCTCGTTGGTAAACGTGGCAGTTCCCAGTAGAGTGCCTGTGCCAGACCACAGGTTTGCGATATGTTTGCCAGTGTTCAATGTTCCTTTGTAGAACCTCAGGCCGGTAATATAGCCCGCCTGATTGACCCGGAACTTGACACCGACCTCAACCGATGATCCATCAGTCGCCGAGGCTGTGCCTGGCACCGTGGAAGCGCTCCAAATCGTGCATGGACAAGACGTAGAGGTAGTCACCGTGATGGTGACGGTAGCAGTGTTGGAGTCGGCTGTACCGTTATTGGCTTTGTAGGTAAAGCTGTCGCTGCCGCTGAAGCTGGCGTTGGGGGTATAAGTGAAGCCGCCGTTGGCATTGAGTGTGGCAGTGCCATTGGCCGGGTTAGTCAGCTGGATAGCGGTGAGCGGGAGTCCGCCGGGGCTGGAATCATTACTCAACACTCCAGGTGCGGCAACGGTCAGGGCTTGGCCCTGGATGGTCGTATAGCTGTCATTCACAGCCACTGGCACTGCACTCACCGTGATGGTAACGGTAGCAATGTTGGAATTGGCCGCACCGTTATTGGCTTTGTAGGTAAAGCTGTCGCTGCCGCTGAAGCTGGCGTTGGGGGTATAAGTGAAGCTGCCGTTGGCATTCAGTGTGGCAGTGCCATTGGCCGTGTTAGTCACTTGGATAGCGGTGAGAGGGAGTCCGCCGGGGCTGGAATCATTGCTCAACACTCCAGGTGCGGCAACGGTCAGGGTTTGACCCTGGACTGTTGTATAAGCGTCGTTCACTGCCACCGGTACCGGACTCACCGTGATGGTGACGGTAGCAGTGTTGGAGTCGGCTGTACCGTTATTGGCTTTGTAGGTAAAGCTGTCGCTGCCGCTGAAAGTGGCGTTGGGGGTATAGGTGAAGCTGCCGTTGGCATTCAGTGTGGCAGTGCCATTGGCCGGGTTAGTCAGTTGGATAGCGGTGAGAGGGAGTCCGCCGGGACTGGAATCATTGCTCAACACTCCAGGTGCGGCAACGGTCAGGGTTTGACCCTGGATGGTCGCATAGCTGTCGTTCACTGCCACCGGCATCGTACCGGGCGCGGGCAGCACTTCCACGAGGCTGAGGTTGTATCGATCCGAAGTGGGAGCCGTGTCATTGATGGTCACGCTGGTGCCGCTCACCGCGGTGGTACCACTCTCTCGCTGCACCCAATAGGTATCGCCAACCGAGGCCAAATACTGGTGCACCATCGTCTGGTTCGTACCCACCGTGCGTGCGATCGCATTGTCCCAATCGTTGCCTACGCCCCAGACCCAAGAATTGGCGCGTGTTGTGGCGAGTGTCGCCGTGGGAGCGCCCGCGGTTGCATTGCCGCTCCCCTTGTTTCCGATCGCTCCTGAGCCGTTCGTGCCCGACGTGTCAGTCCCGGTAAAGCTGACTACCGTCATAGATGCGACCACGCTTTGCGACAGCGTCGCTTTCACTGTGCCACCGGAAAGAACCGCCGGCGCAAATGTCTGCCAGATTTCCGCGGTGCCCATTTGGACGTTCGTGCGCTGCACGAGTACCCAGGTGAGACCTGCACCCGTTACTCCCGTTACGCGTACTCCAGAGGAGCTAGCGTCCGCGGAAACAAACGCCAGCAATAATTCATTCGCTGATTTACTGGAGAACGACGGTGATGTGATGCTGGTACCGGCGCTCGACCGGTCGGTTGAAACAATCACGTCAGTAGCAAGCGCGCCCCAGGCCGATCTTGCGGCCAAAAGAAGTACGAAGACCTTTAGAATATGTCGTCCGAAGGTTTCGGGCAGGGCTCGTCGTTTGGAGAGAGTGACTTGATTCAACATAGGAGGTGTTCCTACACTCCAGTGCGTGGCTGGCCAACAAGCACTGGTGACGGAGTTGGAGTTTATGTTTGCTTTAGTATTGCTTGAATGTTCTCAGCACCTGGACCGGCCAAGCGGGGGGAGATGACGAATATCGGATCTGGCGCTCACCGTGCAGCCAGAGACAGGTCTCCAGCGGAGCCCTATACAACTTTCACAGACGCAGGGAACCGTTAATGCTGCATCTTGATGCTGCAACCAAGCGTCCTGGTCTGGGCCTGAGCCACAGCTTTACCCGCCAGGACTGCTTCGATTGCCTCCCGCAAATACTGTTTCGTGACACGCGTTGGATTTCGGGCATCATCGATGGCGCCCGAGTATCGAATGGTACCGCGTTGATCTAGCACGACTGCCGACGGAGTTCCATATGCCGCTAATTCCTCGGCTAGCCCGTTATTAGGATCCCGGTAAACGGGCATCGGCAGGCGTGCTACCTTCCGCCGCTCCTCCACTTGGGCATCAGACTCGTTCTGGTTGCTGTTGACCAACATCATAAGCACATCGCGACTCGAAAAGTCTGCGTTCAGCTTTGTGAGGCGCTCACCATAGTCCATGGATATCGGGCAAAGCGCCGAGACGAAAACCACCACAGTCGCATGGCTTGTTCCCAACTGCACTAGCTTCGACTCCCCGTCGATGCCGCGCACTACAAACGAACGGACAGCTCGGACGGGCTGTTGACCGTAAAGGAGCAAACAAGTACATGCAATAGTGGTAAGCAGCGCGCACAAAGATCTCATGTGCACTCCCTTTGTACCTTTTGATTTCGCGATTTGTGTGTCTACTCGCCGTTGCGCGAGTGTTTATCACTGCTGTACTGGCACGTTACGTGGACTCTCCAGATCAACGTACTCTACAAACGCTGCCAGCATCTCATCCTTCAAGCTGTTTCCCCATCGGGATTCGTGCAAAGGATGGTGGGGGTTCAAATTCAAATTCTCTTCTGAGTTGTCATAAAACGCTTCCACTCTTATGATCGTTCCCTTTGCTAATGGAATCGGTTCTTTGAACATGTAAGACGTCTGCCAGCGGAAATCGTATCGGTTCACCCACACCAGGTCGCGCATTTTTCCGCTCGGGAGCGATGCCTTGATTCGCATCGCCGTGCCCAGTCGGTGCATGTGCGGCGAAACTCCGATCGCGACAATATCCCTGGTACTGACCCACTCTGCTGTGGCGCGATAATCGGCTCTACCTGCCGGAACCCGAATCTTCCGATTGACGATGGCGGCTGTCTGCACATACTGCTGGACGTGAGGCTGAAAATAGAGGGCGATTTTCGTTCGATCAGAGGTCGTCTTGTATGTTTGATGGTAATGGATCTCCAGAACAACATCCGCACCCTTCGGCAGGTAACGGCCGATTCCATCGGTTAAAGATGGAAACGTCATGCCGGCCTCCCACTCACCGAGCAGTTTCTGCGTAAGTAACGACCCCATGTTCAGCGAGCAGTCGAACCCTGACTTCCGATCCTGGACATCTAGCCGGCGGGCCAAACCGGTGACGTCCGCGAAGGCTCGGACATGATAGACCACGCTAGGATCCCCTGGACGTACATCCATAGCCCGAATAGCTTTGGGCCCTGGGAAGCTGGTCGGCATCACAAAACAACGGACGTCCTCACCAACTGATGCGGCTACAGTGTAGGGTTCAGTTACGGCGAGAATTGCGTCTGGCGGACCATAGGCCCACTTGCTCTGCTTGTGCTCTGGGGGCAAATCTTTCTGATTGCCCATGGGTGAGCCTGCGTCGAACCAGGCTCCTAGCGTCTTAATCTGTTCAACCGTTAGCTGACGCTGATTCTGAAATTCGCCATATCCTGGAAGCGCGAACCACGGCGGCTCCCTGCGAGACTGAGTGGCCAGTCGGATCTCGCGTGCGAAAGCCCTCGCCTCAGGGTAATTGGTTAATGAAAACGGCCCAACACCGCCGGGCTGATGGCATGCTACGCAGTGCTCTTGAAGGATTCGCGAGACTTGCTCGGCGTAGGTCGGAGAGTGGTCGGCTGGCGTGCCGGCCATAAGCGCTAATTGTGACAAGAAAAGCACCGACAACACCGTAGATTGGACCGTTGTGATTTTCATCGCCCCATCGACGACCATAAATATGCGTTTCAGGCCCTTCCGGAGCAGGCTGAAATCCCACCCCGCACTGGTGAATCAGCCTGGCTTTTGCCCTCAGCCAACGCGCTCACATATTCTCGATAGTCCTTGGATATGAAAAGAAAGTCGCTTTCGACTAGGTCATTTACGCTTCGAAACGCGGCAGCGGTGCTTCGCTTAATCAGGTAGTTGGGTTCTCTTGTGAGAAAGTCGATGCAGTCATTATACCCCTTGCTAATTCCTAAAAACCCTACCCTGTTTTGCAAAGCAGCATCTAAGGCATTGCTCGTTAGCTTGTAATGGAGCATGACACAAGAAACATCAGCCAATCTTGCATTGTTTACAAAATGAACATGCGGGAAAAGCTCGACCTTATCCGCTAAGAAAAGGGAGTGCTTGGTCAATAGGCAGTTATTTCCCCATAAGGTTTTCCGGATGCCCCCAAAATAGAGCGCGGCATCACGATTCGATATATCGTTCCCTTGCCCGTACTGTGCCACAAGGTCTGACACGTCATATTGTGTTTTTGTGAGCCCGGAGATATCGTAGTATCGATAAACCGCTTTTACATCCTCCTCCTGTGCTTTTGCAAGATGAGAGAGCGGCTTGTCCGAAAACATATCCAACAGTTGGGTAATGACCGCACTATAATGCTTCCCGTTCAAGTACTCAAGAAAAGCGCGTAATCCTATAACATCGGAAAACGGGTAATCAAGAAACTCATCAATGTCTGCGTCCAGACACCATCCCCCTGCAGCTGATCGTTGGGCCAGGTATTTCTTGAACAGCCCTTGATGCCCATCAATCGAGAGATTGGATTTGCAGACACTTACATTTTTGTGTCTTTTTGCTATCGCGATCGTCCGGTCGCTGGAACCGTTGTCCAGAAAAAAGATGTGTCGAAAGCCCATCTGAACGTAGTGCCTGATGAAATGCTCGACGTAGAACTCGCCGTTCTTGACTACGCAGGTTACGACAGCTTCGTTGCTCGATAGTCGGATTCTTTTCGGTCCGTAGAGGTGGGTTATATTCAGTGAAACAAAGTGCTCCCTTATTTTACGCCTCCACTTCGGAAGCAGCAGGACTTTCAGAGGACGTTTGATAGCCGTTATCATGATGCTTCCCGGTGCATCTGCCGAACAAGCAGGCAATATTTTGGGGGGTGTTGATCCTAGGTGTTGATCCTAACCACTCTCGTTCAAATTACCCTCGGCGCAATCTAGACCCGGCATGAGACCGTCTATCGTAGTCGTGGGGTAAACTAGCTGCCTCCGTCACCAATGCCTGTAGGCAATGAGATCCGCGGCGGGAGGTTGTGACGAATTCCGTAAGTCAGCGCAGGCTCCTACCGCAAATACACCTCTAACGGCTCTGGCTTCGCAGTTGGGGTCATCTTCAGCGACTCTTCAGCCTCATCGTGATGCAACGAATACGCAATGCCTTGACCATTGCATTTTGCGTAGCCCACACACGCCCGTTCTTTCCCGACTCCATCGATTTCCCACTTGCCAGCCCGTTGTATTAACGTCATTTGGTTTCGTTCCCTCCACCAGCGATTGACTTCCTGCGGACGCGCAATCCACACGTTTCGCTGAGCACGCATTCCAGCGAGATACTGGAGGAGTTGGCCATAAGTCGCTCGCGCTCGTTTGTCGATCACGTAGTCTGGATGCACAATGAAACTGGCTAGCCCATTACTCTCCAGGACCAACTCAAGCTGCCGTTGCCACAGCTCAATCGAGTAATCCCCACGAATATGAAAAAGCGAGTAATCCTGGATGGTCGTCACTGGGATTTCAAGAACTCGACCGATGAAATACGGCATAACCGTGCAGCAGCCCCCCACCTGGGGATCGAGATGCCCCACGTTCGGTATCGACATGTCGTAGGCGACTCTAAATGAGTCGTACCAGTTCGTGTTGCGATAAAGCACACCTGAACGGAATCCTTCTGCCCCGTACGATTCTGCGGCCTTATTGATCCCCTCGGCCCTTTCGAGGAACACCCGCCGGTCCGAATACAAAAGTCCATCGTGATTCCAGTCGTGAACATTGACTTCGAAGTTTCGCCGCCGAATCTCGGCCAGCAGATCTTTCGACACCGTATATCGGCCCGCGGGAATGATCTGGAACGACGATTTGATCCCGTATGAGTCGTCCAGATCCATCAATTGTGAGCAAAACGCCAGTCCTTTGGTTGTTTCCACGTCGTGCGTCATCATTGCACAGCCCGACTTCCCCTTCGGCCAGAACCAGATGAACGGGATGCTCTGGATTCCTCGCGCTTTCATGATTAGCAGCATCAGCTTTTCGAATATCCGGTCCACCGTCCGATCGACGGGCCACGACGGAAATCGTATCTCCTCCGAATCCCTAAGCGAAATCCGTTGCAAATGTTTTCGCACACCGACCCCGAGAATAGGTCGAACGAAGTAGTAAGCCCTTCTCGCCAGGCCTCGGCCCGCGCTACCAACGTGGCTTCCATGTCGTTTGGCGGTGTATCGCTCTTCCCTCAAATTCGTCACCACTTCGTCGGCATCGAATGGCAAGTAACATTTGGAATCGCGTACCTCTAAGTAGTTAGCGATCTCATCGAGTCTCGACTCGACTGCTTCTGCCGGCATCCCGAAGCTCGGGCAGCCAAACAGAGTCGTCCCCTCGAAACGGAAAAAGCCCGGCCTTGGCGAAGGCTTCCCGAGGAGCTCGAGGCAGGAGAATTCAGCCGGACAACGGTAGTACTCGAGTAGTGCGTTCATCATCCGCTCGTTGACCTTAGCCGATATGCCGGTACAGCAGTCTTCCAGCGGTTGTGAGACAAAAGTCGGGCAGCGCGGAGAAGACCCTACGGGCCGCATGCATTCGTGGGTACTCGGCGGCCGCCTCCGACGATGCTGCCGGGTGGCGGTAATACACAAGCTTCCTTTGGGTCCCTCCCCAGTTGTTTTTGAAGCTAATCAGCCCGGGATTGTCGAGGTCGGACCGACCCAAGTCAAATTCCTCCGCGCCGTTCTCCTTGGCATCTCTTATTGCATGCCAGAACAGGAATGGCATCCCACCAAGATTATGGAATGTCGAATCAGAACAGCCGTACTTGTACACGATGCTTTTCTTGTGCGCGAGCGTGAGAATACTCGCGATCGGGCACCCGTTCTTCAGGGCTATCCGGATCAGTAATCCATCTCGGAACGTTCGAATCAGGTTGCGAAACCACGCCAGGGGCTGTGGCGGCAACTGATGGCGACGGCGGGTCAGTAGCAGAAGCCTGTAGAACATGGCGAGCTCTGCCTCAGATCTCCCCTTCCGCACCACGAGACCTTCCCGCTCTGCACGTCGCACCTGCCTTTGCGCACAACTCTTGTGAAAGCCGCGACAGATCTCATCCAGATTTGGCCGCAGGTCCAGCGTGTGAAAACAATAGGCGGCGCTCTCGGTAAGGTCCATCTCCCTGCCAAGGTCGGCACTCAGGCTCTCCACCGGCCTCAGTTCACAGTATTTCGAGTTCCCGGACCTCACATCTTCCCGAAGAAATCCCACTAGTTCTGCTAAGTCTGCAGAGTTGTCGACCAGCGGCTGGCAATGATCTGAAAATGGTAAAGACACTGCCCGCGCGCCTGTCAGCCAGCTCTTGACCCGGCAAAATACCAGACTGTCCTTGAGAGCCTGGCTCGGTTGCGTCGTCGTCAGAGCACGGACTTCATAACCATACGTGTCTGACAGGGCTGCCAACCACCCGGGTGTGTGGAATACCGAGGACATTGGTTGCACTTGCAGAAATTCGGTCCAGCGCGCATCTCTTAAGGGGTCGACTTCGTAGACAGGCATTATCTCCCTTCATAACCTTGGAAACTGGCTGAAATCTTCCTCTTTATGCTTGTGGGATCACGCAGGCAGGCTGCGTGCGGGTCGTTCCGAGTCTTGAGTACAGCACACCACCAAACAGGTTCATCACTGCGGACTCGACTTCAATCATCTTGCGTTCCAGTTGTTGGCGGATTGCTGCTCTGCGGTCGTAGACCTGCTCTACTACATCAAGTAGTTCGGTCTCATTGAGACGACGCGCATCCGCTACCGAGGATTCGACTCCGAGAGTTTCCATCACACCGATAAATTTGTCGCTGTAAGCGACGCTTACCGCAGGTATGCATTGCGAAACCGCTCCGATACAGGAGTGCATGCGCGAGCCCAGAAAGAAATCACACTGGCCAATGACATATTTCATCTCACTATGGTCGTAGAAGCGCCGGACCAGGCCTAGTGTGCCCACGTATCTCGACTTCAACTCTTCGTACACCCGTTCACAGACTGCCAGATCACTATCCACATTTGCTCTGCTCCCAAAAACATGCGGAATGAGTATGATGTTCGCTCCCTTTTTTACGACAAGCAGATCGATAAGCCGATAGATGAATTGCCGATAATCCGCTCGCAGGCCGAACATGTTATTTCGCGTGTATCCACCCATATAGAGCAGACCGCTGATGTTCAGCCCAACGATAGGACGACCCTCTCCCAGCTCAGTAGCTACACCCTCAACTTCGAGCTTGTCTGGAGGAAGGGGATCCAACACAAAAGCTAAGTCGTAGCAAAAGGAGACTTTTCCTGGTGCCAAGTTGCGCCCCATCAAACGTTCGAGCTCCCTCAGACCTCGACGGTCCCGTGAGTAGACATGTTCCGCCTGTTGCACGATGTATCTAGCAATGAATCTCGAGAACCCTCTCCGAAATGGTCCAATCGTCTGCGGAAGCAGCACTAGCCTCTTGTGAAGCAAGAGTACTAAGATCTGAGGCAGCGAAATGTAGAGGAACCTCTCTAATCCATACATGTCGCAGAAGCTATCGCCTCCTGAAATTGACATGACTAGGTCCGCTTCGCAAATCCTGGTAAGGCATTTGTTCCTCGCAATCACCCATACCCGCAGGCTGTGCGATGGGATCAGCTTCAAGAGAACTGCGAGGAGTACGAGCACCCCAATGTTATTCGCCAGGTACAGTCTCCAAGAGAACCGCATGTTCACCACTGAAACCGGTACAACCCTGTCTTGCAGCCGTACCGAATGGGTAGAACTCGTCTTTCCGTAGTCCAGAAGTGATATCTCGGCCTGGGGATACTGAGAGAGTATGCACTTGATTGCGCCTACCGTCAGCGCAGCAATTCCTAAGTTCTCCGTGCCAAAGCCGCCGCCGAAGAGGATTACTTGTAGATGCCTACTCTTGAGCATATGAATATCCGCCGAGAGATCATTGACATTTGCTATCAGTGTTTGTGCGAAGCGCGAGATCGCCACCGCGGTGGTATGGAGCTATTCGCCCTTTGGCTTTGACAATGGGCGCATTAGGGCGACACTCTGGTTCTGCTTTCCCGGTAGTGATTGTCGACGCGCGCGCCCAGGAGGATTTTCCACCAGTGGTTCACTGGACCATGCCCGCCATGTCGCGTCATCCGCAATGATGGTTCCGCAACCGGAATCGTTAGTGCTCCAGCCGGTGTTGAATTCGCACCACTTGGCACGTCCAAAGGTTCATAGACTGTTACTGCGCGGTGAAATGTACTGTTGTGTCCTTGACAGCAACCGACGCTCAGACGACGATAGGCTCATTAAGTGCTCGCGATCCGCACGCGTGGAGCGTCTTGCGTGATCCGCGCCTAAGCAAGATAAATCTCCAGAACAGGTGAAAACCGATGTTGAGACCCCTCCCCAAGTATTCGTTGATGCTGGTCATTTTGGTCGCCGCCACCGCCCACGCGGCCACTTTCTTTGTGCGTCCTGGCGCAAGCGGAAATGGCACAAGCTGGGCAAACGCCTGGGGCGATATGGGCAGCATCAGCTGGGCCAGCGTGACTGCTGGCTCGACCGTCTGTATTGCCGGAGGCACTTATGCCCAAGACCTTGCCCCCGCTTCTGGCGGCACGTCTGGGAATCCAGTTACTGTCAAGCGGGCAGTCGCCTCCGATCCCACCTGCGGTTCCGCCACAGCGGGATGGAACGCGGCTTTCGATGCCCAGGTGGTAATGAATGGGCAGATTACCCTACAAAGGGATTTCGTGACCATAGACGGGATGGTTCAGAACGGCATCAAAGTCATCATGCAGAATCCTACGGGTTCGAACTATTCGGGGATTGGCGTAGGTGCTCCAACTAACGGAGTGCTTCTTTCTCATATTGAAGTTAGCGGCCCCTGTCCAAACGGTACGCCCTGCCCCCAAAACGGTGACCACCGCAGCATCAATCTGAACAACTGGAACGGCTCAAGCTACGATCTGCAGAACAACATGACCATCCAGTATATGAATCTGCATGGTGCATGCAACTTGATGTGGAGCGCGCACTCCACCAATGCCATCATCCAGTTCAATCGGTTTGCGGACAGTATGGATACGACTCCAGGTAACCCCTATTGCCACCCCAACGTGATCGCCGAGCAAGACTCGACCAACATAACCTTCCGCTATAACGAAATCACTAACTGGGATGATGAGGGCATCATGGCGTGCCCCAGCTCGGCATGTAGTTCCAGTTGGGATATTTACGGCAATATATTCCACCAAGATTCCGGCGGCGGAGTCAATCGCGGTCTCGAGGTACAAAGCGGCCAGAGTGGACCGTATCATGTCTATAACAACACATTCTACAACGTAACCCTGTACGTCACGGGAACTGCCAACGGCGGGAGCTACACTTCTGATTCAAAAAGCAGAAACAATATTTTCTGGAATTCAGGAGGAAACGCGCTGCCAGATCGTGATTACGACTTTTCTAACGGAGCGTTAAGTGAAGCGCACGGCCAGGCAAACGCCGCCAATCCCTTCGTCAACTCGACGGCAGCGAATTACCACCTTACTGGCCATACCAATGCCGGGCTTAATCTCGGCTCTCCTTTCAACATCGATTACGACGGCAATGCCCGCACAACATGGGACCGAGGAGCGTATGAGTTTGGCTCTTCGACGGGAGGACCCCAACCGCCAACCGGCTTAGCAGCCTTGGTCCATTGATGGGGTGGTGACGAGGGTCAAAGACATACTGTTGTCGATCCGCTTGAGAACTTTGGCGGCGTGAGCCTGAGCCTTCTCCAGCCGGCTGTACGCCAGCGACGCTGCGATTATGATCCAGAGCATGTAGCCCGTTTGTCCCCATGAATACATGGCAACGCTTAGCATCATGAAGTAGTAGGCAACCATGTTAACCAAGAAATAGAGATTCGCGTGACGGTGGCGATCGGAGGAGTGCCGGAAGTGCCTCCACGCACGCCACGCTGGCGTGAACAGAATTGACGCAATTATCAGCAGCCCTCCGTAGCCTGTTTCAACCATTACTTCAAGCCAGGAGCTGTCGCAGCTGAGAAACCTGTATGGTCTACCATTCAGCTCCCCCTCCAGACCCAAATAGTAAAAGGACTCCATGCCATAGCCCCACAGCTCACGCGTCATATCCTTCGACACCGTTTTAACTGCCAAGTCCCTAAGTGCATACCGGTATTCGTAAGATGTGCCAAGTGGTGAGCTGAGATCGAACGTTGCGTAGTAGATATTTACAATCGTATCCAAGACGCCAGGGCGGATTACAAATACCGCAAGGATAATAACCCCGATTACGGTCAGGTATTTGCGTACACGACCTTTATCAAACAATAACAGCAGACTTAAGGACACGATAAGGCCCAACCATGGCCCCCTGCTGCTCGTTTTGTAGATGTTCTTTCGCGAATCGTTGGTTGTCTTCAGGAGGTACAGAGCTAGCACTATCGCCATTGTCAAGCCTGCACCAAACAGTATCGGGTGGGCAAACGTGGAGACTACTCTTACGTCTCTGCCGCTGAGTGTCCCGATGGCGGACCAGCCCTCGAAGCGGTGGACAACCGCAGGAAACCATTGCATCACCGACCACTCCCCATAAGCTTCAATGGCTCCAAACACCGAGCTGACGATGATGGCACTCACGATGGCGAAGAGAATCCGGTTTATCGTTCGCACGTCCCTTATCGTTCTGAAAAAGATGTAGTACAGGAGGTAATACTCGAACACTTCCGACACCATCTTCTTCAAGCTCATTAGCGGAACAATCGAATTGGCTGTAGATATCAAACACCACACAATGTGAGTGATGATCAGCCATTTCAAGGGCGTGTCGAACCGGCCGGAACGGGGGTCCTTAGCCGGAAATACAAAGTAAAGACCTATCAACGCAACCAGGACGACTCTCTGAGTTGTAAGGTCAAATAAACCTGGTAATTGAAGCGCTGCGTCGCGCGGAACCAGAACGAGGATGAAAGCGGCGACCGGGAGTACCTGCTCCGCTCCTCGGCGAGCTGCGATGGCGACCAGGACCGCCACTGCAACAATGTCAATTACGTAGATGAGCCACATGTGCCAGCTGCGTTAATACTCTGCGAGAACCCTATTTCAAGAGAATATTGTCCCTGCTTACTGGATTGTGTGCCACGCCGTTCGTTCGAGTTCCTCTGGTTCGTCTGCGGCCAGACCGCACTGCTACAACCACCGCTGCAAAGGCAATGAGCAAGACCAATGCCGGGAGTCCTGTTTCGATTTTCAGTTCGACCCGATCAAAGCCTCCGTCATAGTAAGAGCGAGTAAGGCTTCGACCCCACGAATAGCGCGACAATGTCAGGTCGCGAAAGTCAGATATTCTTCGCAGCAGCGCAATGCGAACACCTTTCTTGGAGATATCCGTTGAGGACACGTTCCAGTCATTCGCGTATTCCACCCGAAGATTCCGTGACTGCCCCGACGGCACAAACACGCTGAAGCTTAGATGATCGCCCTCTTTACGGAACGATAGCGGCTGACCGTCCACCGTCAGCGATTTTATTGGTGGTACAAAGTTTTCCGCCTTTGTTACAAAAAACACTTTGCCCTGCCGATCGCGGTTTTCTAAAATCACATCGCCTGAAAACAATTCCGCATCGAAGTTACCGTCTTCGCGGAGCTTAACAAGATAAAGGTGTCGCGCCACACACCCCAGGCTGCACCAACGGGTATCCGGTTGAGTGCTGTTCACTGCGTCGGCAACGTTGTTGAAACTTTGAATACCATCGTTAAAGAGGTTTTCGTGTCCGTAGAACAGAAGCGGGTTATCCACAAAGGCGTTGATCGCCAGTTCCAATCGTGATACCGTACCCCCCGCAAAATACCGGTTTATGCCGGGGAAGTTGGCGAAGTTCAAACTGAACGGCCGCAAGTAAAAGAGAGGATCAGTCGGCCGCACGGCGCCCAAAGGCAAATCAAGGGAGTACGCAGTGGCCAGAAAGTCATATTTCTTAAGCTCCGCGAGAGTATTTTCTGGACCTGTGTTGTGGGGAAAGATCATCACGCGATCATAGGAGATTCCGGTGAGCTCTTTGAACCTTTGCATTCTTGCGACTGCTTGCCGGATGTTCGCTACCTGTTTCTCTAACGGGACTATCGGGTGCGCGGCGAACTCCGCATGGTTATGATTGTTGCCGTGAATGCAGACAGAGAACCTGTCGTTGTACCTCCGGAAAAGCGCCACCACATTCGAGCGGCTTCGATCATAATTCCACGGAATAAAGGCAATGGTAGTATGAAAATTGTGGCGTCCCATTTCCCCAAGCAGGGCCTCGTAATTGAGATGACCGTAGGGCTCAATAAGCCAGGCGTCATCAATCGAGAGATTCGCGTAATGCCCAACGCTGTGCCATGCCCGCTCTCCAGCCGCATGGCGAACAAACATCATCGCGGGAGCGATCTGAGAGAAGATCTGTATTAGGCTTAGTCCTGCCGGTTGATGCACTCCCTGCCGCATGTCTGCGGCATAAAATGTGTCATCGGCGGTTGTTCGAACAAAAACTGGATCATAATGCTCGCCCTGACGAACAAACAGAAGAGGGTCGACTCTCTGGTTTCCCGTAACTACAAAGCTGCAAGATGCAAAGGTCAAACCGGGGATCTGTTCGCCCGCAAGCTGTCTCGTTACGTCGTTCGCCGGCCCGAACACGTAAGTGGGAGCGGAAGCAAAAGGAGTCAAAGGCTGACAAGCTGACAAGGCACCATCCGACCAGTCCGCGAGTTGGCCGGCATTCAGTTCCGGTGTGACCCCGAGGATGAGAAGCGGTACATTGTTTTTTCCCGAACGACGCAGGGCAGAGGAAATCCGGCCGCGTTGCAACCTTCTGACAGCCGCTGTTGTGACTACCGTACCAAGAGTGTCTTTCTTCGCTAGCCAAGTTATCGCGGGAACCGCGTCCCTGTCCTGTTGCAACGTAATCGTGTGCAGGCGCACGCCATAAAAGCGGCTCGCGAGTGCCAGTCGCTGCTCGTTGATAGGACTATCTCCCATGTCTTGCACGAAAACGATTTGTTCCGCACTGGAAGCTGGTGACGTGAAGCACGAAAGCAACCCGGCTACGATCAGGCAGCGCATTATTGTTGGGATTTTCACTTTGATTGGACGCGAGCCGCTTCTGGACAGAACAATCCTTTCCGGATTTAGCAGATGCAATTCCGCAATGCGATTGGGAGATTCGTCGGTCGAGGCATTGTCCACAACTAAACTCTCTAAGTCACCCAAGACAACGCGAAGACCGAATGTAGACAGCACATCACACCCTCGCTGCCGTTATGGTTCAATATGACAACGGAAACTTTGAGTATGATGATTACGCATTTCGGCGGTTCTGGGCTCAGGTGTGACCTCGATGGAATGTTCGAGGTGCTTCGCCCAGCGCTCCCGGCCTAGACTCCAGCGGAGAATTTTCCTCCACTTCTGTCTGGTTGCGGAGGCGTCGTGTCGATCTTTGCCCAGTAGAGAAGGTGGAACAAGGCTGAGCAACAAGAGACGCAACATGGCTGCAAGGCACACAGAACAGGAATATGCTCTGGCGTACGGCATACCTTTCGTCTTAGCAAAAAACGTACAGATGGCCTCACGAGCGACCACATCGCCGAAAAACGACTTTCTTGCCTGTTTCGAACTCTGCCCCCCATAGTGAATAACCGTAGCATCCGCTACATACCCAACCTGCAAGCCTGCTTGCGCCACTCTGTGGCAGAGATCGACATCTTCACAATACATAAAGTAGTCAGCGTCGAACAAACCTACTTCTTCGAATATCTCCCGACCGATCATCAGGCAGGCGCCCGAAACAACATCGACGGGAATAGGGCGGAGCTGCTCTTGAAATAAGGCAGAGATCCCCCACATCCGGACTCGCGGGAAGCGAATCTTGAGCGCCTCGACGTCTGTTAATTGATTGAGGATAGTGGGAAAAGCCTGAACACAGCTGGTCTGCAGAGAGAAATCCGAATTGAGTAACTTGCATCCCACAATTCCGAAATTGAGGGAGGAGAGGAGGGCGGTATACATGCGAGAGATAGCCCACCCTTGAACACTCGTATCAGGATTGAGAAATAGCAATACCCCGCCTGAAGAGTGCTGGTAACCGAGATTGTTCGCACGCCCAAAGCCTAGATTGGTAGAACTAATGACCAATCTAATATCTGGCACTTGTTTCAACATCTCGACGGAGTTATCGGAGGACGCATTATCAACAACAACGATTTCGTAGTGCAGCCCTTGTGTCGCCGTTCGAATACTAGCGACGCACGCGGTGGTGTATGCAGCGGAGTTCCAGTTAACAATTATGATCGAAACATCCATTCCAGTGCGCACAGTATTCCGCGCTGGAGCGATGACGACGTCGATCAATGTGCACCCCGGGTCTTGGTGCAAAGTCCCTTAAACGCCTTATATAAGGATTGGGGGTTATGCAGCCAGTCGTAGCCACCCTCCAATTTTGCCCGGTAGAGGCTCAGGTCATCGTACGAGTTTACCGGAACCCTGGGCAGGACAAACCGATCATGCTCACGACTCGCCGTTCCGACGATAGTGGAAACACCACTCTGGTAGCCATTGCGTTCAAGCAACTTCCGCAGCATCACCGTGAATTTCTCGTCATGTTCCGGAAAGGCAAACGGATACGCGAACGACCGGACGGGCTCGCCCAGGTTATCTTCGATCGTCCGTTTTGATACCGCCAATTCCTCCTCGACCTGCTGCTCCGTCAAGGCGTACAGGTCGGGATGGCTCACCGTATGCGATCCAATCTCGATACCGTGCCGGCAGACCTCCCGCCCTTCCGCCCACGTCATGAATTCGCAGTTATCGCGGCGAATGGGCCTGTTCCCAGTGCGGCCCGTGACGATAAAAATAGTTGCCTTGAGTCCGTACTTCGCCAGTATAGGAAAAGCATGGGTGTAGAAGTCACGACAACCGTCGTCGAAGGTAATTACCACACGGGTCTGTCCCTTGATATCTGAGGACATCGCCTCGATTGCCTCGTCCAGGTGCACCGACACAAACCCGTTCTCAAGAAGGAATTGCATGTGACGCGCGAATAGCTGTGGAGATGTATTGGTTTCGAAGTATGGATGCTTCGTTCCCACGCCGTCACGGATTCCGTGATACATCAGGATTGGAATCCGCGTGCAGAGCTTTCGATCGAGCATACGAATGACAGGATGAACGAATCGCACGCTGACTGTCCGATCCAATCGAAAGCCGTTAGTGGGTTGCAATGGAGTTACCATCTCCCGGTACCCTGGGGTTCCGGCAGTCACATAGGGTTTGGCAGTTCTGGGTCGCGGCACCGGGTAACCTGCCGGCATCTACCAGCCGGAGGTAGTCCGACTTCTTCTCTCTCCAATTGTTCTTGAGGACGTATTCGGATGCGTTCACTGCCAGTTGCGCACGTAGCTGGGGGTCTCGCCACAAAAGCAGCATGGCCTCGGCCAGATCTGAAACATTTTCCGACTCGACAAATCTCACCGTGGAATTGTTGTGATAATACGAATCAATCTTCGTGCGCGACACGATCACTGGAATGCCCAGCGACATGAATTCCATGATCTTTGTGCTCGCGGCTTCGTTGCCAAACTCCGAACTCGCGCGCTTCGGAACAACAGCCAGATCCGAGGCAGCCATGATCTCCGCGACCTCCGGTGTTGGCAGGGTCTCGTGGAAGAGTATGCGTTCTGAGAGCCCGAGTTCCTTCGTCAGCTGAATCAACGAGCCCTTTGCTGGTCCGTCGCCATAAATGTGGAACTCTGCTCCCGGCATTTTGTCCGCCACCTTGGCGAATGCACAAACAGCAATGTCCAGGCCTTGATGCGTATTCATGGAACCAGGGTACGTAATACGAAACGTTCTGTTTTTCTTCGCTATCGGCCGTGGACGAAAAATGCTTGGATCGGGATAGTTGATGATCGTGGTGCACTTCTCGCGGGGCACGGATCGCGAGACGAGCCTCTCATGCCAAAGATGGTTGGCGATGATCACGTGGTCCGCGAAATGGGTCGAGACCTTCTCAACCACCAGCAGCAGCCGGAACAGGGGCGAGTTCGAACTGATTCCGAACTTACTTGCGTAAAACTCCGGCAAGATGTCGTGAATATCCAAAATCACTCGTACGCCCAACAACTTAGGTACAAGTGCGGCAAATACCAGAAAGTCTGGAACCGAATGGACGTGCACTACGTCATAGGGCTTGGAAAGTTGTCTCTTGGTCAAGACAAACGCAGCACGCAGAAGGAAGAGTAGGATTCGAACTAAGTAGCCGAATCGTCCCCGCTCGTTCACCTTTCGCCGCTGGATGCGATAGACTTCGACCCCATCCATCACCTCAAACGAAGGAGTGCCTTCTCTGCGGACCGCAAACACTTCCACCGAGTCTCCGCGCTCGGCTAGCACTTTGGCGTACTGCAAAACTCGCGTGTCGCTCTCGTAGAAAGCGTAAACCAACATGCAGATTCTCATCCCTATCCTCGTCTTAGCCCGCCCCAGGGAGCACGGTTCATCTGACGAACAGCGGCCTGCGCCGCCACAACCCCCGGATGATTATGCGTTTGGCAGTCCCGAAGAAGGTTCGCGTTCTGTGTAACAGGGGCAAGCGCATCCAACCCCGGATCAGCGAGAAGGCACGAAAAGTTGGTACAGGCACCCCAAACAGTCGTAGAGCCGCAAGTCTCCCGAATAGCTCTCTCCGTTTTTGCAAGAGGTTCGGCTGCGCCGCCAGTACGTTTTCCGGCGTTGCAAGAGTCAACTGAACGTAATTCGCGGCCATGGCGCGATGCACGATTTCCCGTCCTCGCGGAGTCCGCACTAACACGACCGAACGTCCTGGATCTCCATTCCTGTTAAAGCTCTCCCACGCGTCTCCGCACGAGACGTCCGCCACACGACCCAACCCGTCCGGACAAAGATGGCAGCGTAAGGGCCGGTAATGGCTCAACTTGCCCCACGATTCTTCGTAAGACAGCGAACTTTCCCGCGATCCGTTCTGATCAAGAATCTTGAACGCACCGGGCCAACCCTCGCCACGATATCGCAACCGTGTTACTGATCCAGTATCGATGCTCATGCCTTTGAGTAGATCCAGGGTCCCTCTCGTACTTGGCGTCCCCGCACAAAAAAAACTCAGCACCAAGCCCAGATTACGATCAAGTTCCGGTCGCTCATGGCGCAACATGCCGACCGCTGCCGTATCGCAAGGTTTGCCGATGAACACACACTGCCGCTCGCTTTTCTCGATGGCTGCCAGACCGTCGCAGGGAGAAGCCGGCGCATAGCGCGATCCGGTCCGTGCCAAGATCTCGCTGCGTGTCCGGCTTTGTACCGTGGCATTGAGCCATGGTTCGTGGTCGTCCATCGCCGAGTGCAACACGAAGGCCATATCCTCTCGCTCCAGACAGTACAGTGCTAGCGCGGACAGTACTCCGCCCGACGATGCAGAATGCCGGATCTGGGGATCGCTCGCGTAGCCTTCCCAGATCTCGAGGGCGGGTCCGAATTCGTGGCACGCTTCCGTCTCTTTCGCAAGTGCGCGGGTCGCCAAGTCCCCGTCAACTAAGTGTCCCGGGCAGATGGAGAGACACTTTGTGCAGCCTGCGCATGCTTCGGAATCGAAACGTGGACGAATGCCGACTGCCTCAATGTTTACAAGTGCAACGTGCCCCGCTGAACACGCGTAGTAACATGCGCCGCACCCGGTGCAGAGGCCCCAGTCGACAACATCCTTGAGTGTTTTGATAGTTCGGGTCAACAGCTTTGATTCCAGAGAGACTCTTCCAAAGATTATTGGGTTAAAAACAACCACATGAGAGGCGAGCACCCGCCTGTGCCCCAGCGCCTGCAAACAAGCCGCCTCTCGGTTTTTCCCTCACGGTCTACCAGGAGGACGACTTCGCATGATTACGCCTATACGCTCGTATCGTAGTGATCGCCCGCAGTGTCCGGCCCATGGAAGCTCACGAACCGGCGAAGTTCCTTTCCACGGTTCTGTCGGAAACAGCCGCCACCATTTCTGCCTCTGGAAGAGCTTGTTATTCAACGCCAGCGTGGTTACCGTGCCCTGCTTCTCCACGCGCTGAGTCCGTGCCAGAGTCCGTCCGGCAAGAACCTCCGACCCAAGCCTACCGCTGCGGTCCTGAGTCCGTCGGCTACGGCAACGTCAAGTCGCGGCACCTCTGCTACCGCGGCTCGACAGAACTTCTCCAATCGTGCACTGACAGTTTCCAAGGTGAAGTTCTTCAGAACGAATTGCCGGGAGAGTTGCCCGAGCGCGGGGAGCTGTTCGGGACGCTCGGCAAGCCCTCGGATGTCTGCGACGAGACGTGCATTGCTAAGACTGCCGTCCCCGATACCGTAGATGCCTTTGTAGTAGATGGCTTCTGCCGTAGCTGGCGTGAGAGGTGCGGAGAATCCTTGCTCCCCCACAACGACCACCGGCTTGCCGAACGCCATCCCGCGCAATGCCGACCCTCCCATGCCGACAACGATGTCGGCCGCAGCGTAAGCCGGTCGTGGATCGATGAGCGCCCCGGTGAGCACCACGGCCTCTCGTCCCAGTTCGACGTTAGTCTCGCGCGCCAGCCGTTCGAGCTCGGCACGCGATGTGCCGTCCCCAACGATCACGAACCGCAGCGGCAGATCGCGGCCCAACGTGCGGACGACATCGACGGTCCGACGCAAGCTCTCGGCCTTCATCCAATCGACAAGCCGGGAGACGGTCACCAGCGTGAGATCGCCTACTTTGATGTCGTAGCGCTCGCGGAAGGGCTGTGCATCTACTGAGTCGGGCGCATTATAGTGGACGTCCACCGGTGGCAGGACGAGTTCCAGTCGCCGCCGGCCCGCTGCTCTTGCCTGGTCCAGGAGTTCCGGCGTGCCCAGCGTCGTCGGCAGCACCTTTGGCAGCAGACGGGGAACTGCCATTGACATCACTGTCACAACCATGGGCACCCGCATTAATACGTGCGCGACGTAATAGGCGTCGAGCAACTGCGTCCAGTCCCAGACGTGGATCAGGTCGGGGCGCTCGCGTCGTACTGCGTCACGCAAAGCGTACATTCGCGGTAGCGACGGGTGAACATGTGTGTCGGGCGCCGGAAGGAAGCGCAGGCCTTTCTTTTCGGCCAGTTTGAGCATCGGTCCCGGCGTCGCGAAAAGTACCACTTCGTGACCATGAAGGTCGCGGAGAGCCGCGGTGAGCTCGATGGCGTTTACCTGCGTACCGCCCACGTCGAGTCTATCGGCGAAGACGAGGATTTTCATGTTGCACTCGCAAAGGGCACCCTATCTGAAATTGGGCTATGGCAACCTGTGGATTTCATTGAATCGTTCGGTGAAGAAATGTTTTGGGTTCTCTCCATTCTGCACTTCATTGACAGAATGTTTCGCTCTGAGCCTTGCTAAACGCAGTTACGTCGACCGGCCGCCTAGTAAGTCCTTCCACGGTTGAGCCTTTAGCCGTACGAAATTGCGAAGTAGGGATAAAACCTTTAGCCTCTGCTCACTTCGCAAGAAGGCCACAAATTCATCGGAAACAGGTCTTTTGTCCCTGCAAACATAGGACCAGGAGAAACCCGCTAACCTCGTGATCCCGCCTATGAATAATGGCCTCTCGGGCAGGCGTTCGAGGCATTTGAAGATCTCAAATACTGGGTCACTGCCGAAGGAGTAATCCATCCTTCCCGACCGGAATCTGTCTTGCAACAGGTTCGTGCCGGTCCCTGTGTGTCGGTGGTGGAAAATGCTTAGTGTAGGAATCGCCTCGACGCGCCATCCACTCATCCGGGCATGAGTCTGCGAATACCAATCTTCCCCGCCATATCTGAGAACGGCATAGCCCCCGATGGCTTCGTAGCACTCCCGCCTAACCAATTGCGCGGCGTGAGGAACAGAATACGCCCGGTTCGATCTGCGGCTCCGAAATTCGCCTTTCATCTCTTCATGAATGAAACCTGCCGCTAACCCCAATTCGGGATCCCGCTCAAAATGCCGAATAAGCTCCTCGAAATATGAAGGGTCAACAGAAATATCGGCATCGATGTTACCTATAAAATCAAATGCAACGTCACCCAGCAGCTTGCTGCCTCTCTGCAATGCAATACCCTTTGCTTCAAAGCTACGAGCAGGAGGTCTTGCTACCCGTACAAAGCGTACGAAGTCATACTGCCTGGAATAGTTCTCTACAATTTCATCAGTTCGATCGGTGGAGTTATCACTAACAATCACCCACCTTTGCGGTCGGACGTTCTGCGAGAGTACACTCGTAATCGTTCTTTCGATAAACTTCTCTTCGTTATGCGCGGCGGTCATCAGGACATACTTCCGGCCCTGAGGGTCGTGTAACTCGCTTGGAGTGTGCTTACTCATCGGTTCTTCACTGGTTCTTCACTGCGTCAAGCAGTCTTGCTACTCCAAAATGGTTCAGGATCTAAGGTTTGCTACGCTGCGATCCAAAATACTGCCTTGCGTAGCTGCCTCGCAGTGGCTGGACTACGGTCTTAGGATCGCGTGCCCCTTCCAGTAAATATCGATGTTAGTTGACTATCGTAGAACCTGAAGGAACATAGCCGAATCCGACGAGCAATCGCCGCATGGGACGTGGAATCTGGTCTAAAGAGATGAGTTTGAGGAGAGCTCGGAGCGAGTAAGAACCACTCAGAATTACCGCCAATGTCCCAACGCAACCCGCCAAAAGGGTTGGCAGTACGTAAAACCCGCAGAACACCACCGCGATCAAACAGAGGAAGAGCAAGCCCGTTTGCTTGTTCTCGCGGGACCAGCGAAAGCCGCTGAGCCAACGCACGATGGGGTAAATCATCAGGCCGTGAAAAACGTACGATCCAAAGAACGCAATGCCGGCACCGTTCACGCCGAAAGATCCGATGCAGACCCATGCGAGACCGACGGCGACGACAGTCCAAGCCAGATCGGCCGAGAAAAAAAGGTTCTGCTTTCCTTTTGCCACGATAATGAAGCCCATCGGCCAGGTAATCACCTGGAGGGTGGCTCCGAGACATATCCAGCGCAAGATTCCGACCGCCGCACCGAATTTGGCACTGTAAAATAACGCGATGACGAGCGGTGCAAATGTTAGAGTAGCGATCACACCAGGGCCCGCTAGCAACAGCCCCACCAGCGTCTGTTCGTTGACCAAGCGGTTGCACTCGAGATTGTCGCTGGCGCTGGCAGTTAAACGGGGATAAAAGTCCACCCCCATGGCCTGCAGAATGAATCCAACATAGAGTCCACCTAGTGTCCAAGCAGATTGATACAACCCAGTTGCTTCAACACCAATTTTGCGAAGTATGATAGTCCGCACGGCATAGGCCACCCCCATCATCATTAAGCCACTTGCCATGAATGCCAAGCCCAGCTTCAAGAGAGCAGCTGCCTCCTGCCCCACCTGCGACGCTGTCATGGAAGGACTTGGGATGCGTACCCGCCGGCTATACCACCACGAGGTAATAATGCTCATCGCGGCAACGCCTACCAGCGATGGCACCACACCTCTTTCACGAAAGAAGTACACTACTGGGATGCTGATGAACGTGCCATAGAGAGCGCTCAAGACCCCCATTTTCGCGAAATCAGCAATGCGACGCATTCCTTGGATCAGCGCCCCTTGACCCGCGGATACTAAACTGAAAAACACAGCGATTGACAACAGGCACACAGCGGCGGTGGGTTGCTGACTGCCAAAAGTCAAGGTGGACACTTGTCTGGAAAACACGACAAGCAAAACAGCTCCCAGCGCTCCCAGGACGATCGACGTTCGTCGCAATACTGCGGTAGTTTGCGCGATCCGCTCTGTGTCGTCCGAACCGACTGCCTCGGCAATCTGGCGTACGCCACTGCTGTTGATGCCCATACCGGCAATGCTCTGCGTAAGTTCGGCGATCGATCCATAGAGCCCAAACAATCCGAACCCGGCCGGACCAAGCAGCACCGCCATAGCCTTGGTACGAACGATTCGAATTGCGATGTTCAGGACCGAAGAGCCGCCAATCAATGCCGAGGACTTCAGAATCTGGCCGTAGCTCTGCTTCTTCGCCGTGGTCTGTGCCGCTTGAGGCAAGGACTCTAGCGAAGGAACCGTAGATTGATTGCTACAAAAGCTTGATGACATATGTGGGCACGAAGACTACGCAATCCGTTTTGTTGTGGATACCGCCACCACCGTTTTGGCATCAGGTCGTTTTTGCTCGGTTCACAGACCAAACTGATCCGTTAAGATGTTGCTAGAATAGATCGGTCACTCTTGCCAGCCAACCTATCAGCAAGAATCTCCCGTATTTTCTCGACAACCCGGTGTTGTTGTTCCGCCGTAAGATTGGGATACATGGGCAACGATACAACCTCTCGCGCCAGCCTCTCTGACACGGGGAAGTCTCCTTCCTTGTAGGCCAGGTAGCCATAGGCGGTCTGGAGATGAAGTGGAATGGGATAGTGGATACCAGTCCCAATATTATCTAGGGCGAGCATCGCAATCAGTTCATCTCTGTCCTTAACCCGAATCACATACAAGTGGTACATGGCTTTTGCCCACGGAGCCGCAATAGGAAGAATCGCGCTATCTCCAACTTCCGAAAGTAGTTTGTTGTAGAGTTGCGCTCGTTCTTGGCGTTGCTCATTCCAGCTAAGGAGGTACTTGAGCTTCCTTCGCAGAATTCCGGCTTGAATCGCATCCAACCGGCCGTTGTAGCCTTCCATGTCATGGAAATACTTTCGCACCTGTCCGTGATCCCGAATCATGCGCGTCTTATGAGCAAGTTCTTCGTCGTTGGTTGTGATCGCACCCGCTTCGCCGCAGGCACCCAGGTTCTTTCCCGGATAAAAGCTGAAGGCGGCCGCCCTTCCAATTGAGCCGGCCTTCATCCATCGATTGTTTTTCGAAGAGAAGTACTCCGCACCGTGGGCTTGACATGAGTCCTCTATGACAACTAGGTTGTGGCGCTCTGCCATTTCCATGATCGGGTCCATGTCTGCCGTCTGGCCATAGAGATGTACTGGAACGATGGCCGTGACCGGCCGCCTGGTCCTTCGCGAAATAAGCCTGCCACTGCCGGGTTCGCGTTCGCACTGCGTATCCAACAAATCGCGCAGCTTCTCCGGGTCCATGCTGGAGGTTTGTTCGTCTACATCAACGAACTCGGGTCGAGCTCCTACCTGAGAGATCGCTTCCGTCGTCGCAATGAACGTATTGGGAACGGTGATGACAGAATCTCCTTCTCGAACTCCAGCACCAGAAAGAGCGAAACGAAGCGCATCAGTGCCACTGCCGACACCGACACAGTATTTGGTATCGCAAAACTCTGCGAACTCGCGTTCAAAGTCCTCGACCATGGGTCCACCGATGAATCCGGCCGACCTCAGAGCCCCACGAAAAACGGAGACTAGTTCTTCTTCCAAATCAACGTGAGGAGTAACCAGATCTAGAAAGGGTATTTTGTTAACAACAGTCATTTTGTCAGCCTTGGTCTCATTCTCGATCGAATCGGTGCACCGCGCCAGAATCCTCGCTCGGATTCACTTGCAACATATCTTTCGTAACGATGGGGAAGAGGTACTGCAGCCTGGACACCACACGAGCGCTGAGACAAAGTGCTTGTCTAATGCGCTCCTTCGCCTAAGATCACTGCCCGTGGCGTGCGCATCAGGATTCTTATGTCGAGCCAGAGCGACTGCGTCGCGGCGTATCGAACGTCAAGTCGAACCATGTCATCGAACCCAACGCGGCTGCGACCGTTCACCTGCCACAATCCCGTAATTCCCGGCTTCGCTTCCAGTACGCGACGTCGGTGCCAAGTCTCGTAGGCTTCTACCTCGTACGGAATGGGTGGCCGTGGACCGACCAGAGACATGTCGCCTCTAAGTACGTTGTAGAGTTGGGGAAGTTCATCAAGGCTGGTCCTTCGCAAAAATGCGCCTAAGCTCGTTACCCTGGGATCGTTCGTCAGCTTGTAAACACCCTGATTTGTCCCGTTAGACGGTTTGCGCTCAGCCCGACCGCTGATCAACTGGCTGACATACTCTTTGTGAATACGAGCGTCGTTGTCGACGTACATCGACCTGAATTTCAGGAAGACGAACGATTTGCCGTACTGCCCTACTCGCTGCTGGCGAAAAAACACCGGACCCTTGCATGAAACCCTGATCGCCAGGGCAATGGCCAAGAAGAGGGGGGAGCTAATGAGCAGTCCAAAGGTGCTGCCTAACACATCCATCGTTCTCTTGGCCACAGAGAAGAGTTTGCTCCCGTTCTCACGCTTTGATAGATCAGGGTACAGGGTGGGGTGACTCGGTCGTTGTGGCACATCGTGGTCCCACTCTTCCGGAAAAACGTGGTGGGAAATGCTGATCTGGTTGAACTGGTCAAAGGTCAAGTTGCTATACAGTACCCCACTTACCCTTGCGACCATGGTATTGACAATTGATTTCCGAGCGTCAGGGGGAATCTCCGTGAACATGATGCCTACTACTGCACCGCTCTTGTGCCACCCTATCGCATCAGTCTCCCTGATCGACGATGAGAACGTCGACACAATCTTGCCGAGTATTCTTCTGTTCTTGTCGTCGATTAGAATTCCTTCTATATTCAGAAGCATAAGCAAGAACAGCCTTTTGGAACGCTCTGTTCTCTTTCTCTCCAGAGAGATCATCCGGTGAAAGGATTCCTCATCAACGATGCTGCGATCCCCACCCGAGACCGTGGGAAAGGCAGCATTCGCACCGATACCGAATTCCGCAAGCTTCACGACCTAATATCTCCTAAGTTCTGCATAATTGTTTCACCAGTGCTGGAACCCGAGCAGCAGCTCCGACTGCGAGTTATTCCATGCCCTGATCGCCAATCTCTTCGAGGCATTCAATAACATAATCCTGTTCATCTTCTGTCATCTCGTAGAAAAGAGGCAGAATCACTGTCGTATCAGTCACCAGGTTTGTTATTGGCAGCTGCACATCCCACTTATCGTTGCGGTATGGCGGTTCGCGGTGAATTGCCATGATGCCCCGGCGCGACGAAACTCCCCGGTTGAGTAACTCCTGCATGAGTTGGTCACGAGTGACAGGAGCATCGCTCTGGAGCTGCACCATATAGGATTGAAAATTGTGACGACATTCAGTCGGTTCCTGAGGCAGCGTCAGCCACGGGAGCGAAGAAAGGCGCTCTGTGTACCGTTGGGCCAGTAATCGCCTCTTGGAAAGCATTTCATGGAGACGTTGCAACTGTACCAACCCAATTGCAGCCTGCAGGTCGGTCATCCGATAGTTGTACCCGACTTCGTCATACGTTTCGATCACAACCCGAGTCGCACTGTGGCGCGCAAGGTCAGACACATTCATCGCATGTTGGCGCAGCCTGCGGATTCTGGCGGCCGCTTTGTCGTCAGCCGTTGTGATCATACCGCCTTCTCCCGAGGTCAGAATCTTGCGAGGATGAAAACTAAAGCAAGCCGCGGACGTGTATGGCGATCCAATGCGGGCGCCGTTGTACTCCGAGCCTATGGCGCAGGCGGCATCTTCGATCACCACCAGACCTTGGCGGGATGCGATGTCAACAATTTCGTGTAAAGCACACGGTAGCCCGATTTGATGAACTGCCAGGATCGCTCTTGTCCGTGGCGTGATGGAAGTCTTGATACAGCGAGGATCGATATTGTAGGTGGACCTATCGACGTCTACAAAGATCGGTGTTGCCCCCGTGTAGGCGATGGCGTTGGCGGTCGCTATGAACGAAAGACTGGGGCACAGTACCTCGTCGCCGGGCCTTACACCAGCGGCCAGCAGGGCCAAATGCAAGGCGGTAGTGCACGAGGACACGGCTATCGCGAAGGGGGCACCTACGTACTCGGCGAAGCGGCGCTCGAACTCCTCAACACGGGGCCCCTGGCTAACCCAACCGCTCCTGAGCACCTCTACAACAGCCCGCTCCTCAGACAATCCAAAGGAAGGTCGAGCCACGGGCACAGTCCTGGGCACCACGCTAGTCATACCGCCTCCATTAAGGCGGGGGACGCTTTTACGCTTTTTCGCCAGCGAATCAACTCCCGCAAACCTTGCTCCAAGGCAACCTTTGCTTTGAACTCCAACACTTCGTCTGCCTTCTCAACTCCGGCTCGGCGCGTCTGCACGTTGGCCACGCTGCGTGCTTCGCGATACTCCGGACGCAATGACGAACCGGTCAGCCTGAGGAGCAGGTTACAGAGTGCATTCAGACTGGTTTGACGGCCGCTCCCCACGTTGAACACTTCGTCCGTCACGTCGCTCTGCGCAGCCAACAAGTTCGCGCGAGCAACATCTTTAACGAAAACGAAATCCATCGACTGCGTGCCATCTCCAAAAATGAGAGGTGGCTGATTCGCTTCGATTGCTTCAAGCCAGCGGATCAGCACCTCGGTATAGACACCTACGATGTCCATGCGCGGGCCGTACACGTTGAAATAACGGAACGCAACGTAAGGGAGACCGAAGGTTGTGTAGTAGGCACGGAACATTTGTTCGCAAGCGATCTTCCCCGCACCATACATGGTTCGATTGTTAAAGGGATGGCATTCGTCCATCGGGAGATACGAAGGCTCTCCGTAGACGGACGCGGACGAGGCAGCCACAAGCTTCTTAACTCGATGGTGAACAGCGGACTCCAGAATATTGAGCGTGCCGTTGATCAAGACCTCCACGGCTTCTCGGGGAGCTTCCGCGCAACGGGTTATCCGCAGAGCGGCCTGATGGAAAATGTAATCGACACCTGCGGTCACCCTGTCAACCAAGGCGGCATTGCAGATATCGCCCTCTATCACACTAACTCCGCCTCTTGCCGTTGCACACGCGAGATTGCTCCAGGTGCCACGAACAAAATTGTCCAGCACACGTACCTCAGCTGCTCCCGCGCCGAGCAACTGGTCGACAATTGTGCTGCCGACAAATCCGGCACCGCCGGTCACTAGACAGCGTGCGCCTGCAATACGGTTCATCTTTCCTCCGAGAAGAAGCTCTACTGCCAATGGATGAGGTTGTGGAAAGCAGAGTTCATTTGTGCAGGAACTGGCATACGCTTCGTAACGACTTCAAGGGGGGAACCTGCACGCCTGCGTGGACTGATGGGGGGGCTCAACTTGATTGGGTGTCCGTTCAACTCCATCGACCGCTGCGCTGCTTCAAGCAGGCGAACAACACGGTAGCCAGCATAGCCATCACTGACCGGTGGTCGCTTTTGCACGATCGAATCGACAAACTCTTGCGCCACAAGGTGTAACGCCTCGGTGGTGTCAAGGTTCGGCACGAACACGTCCCCGTTCCGATAGCCCGCCAGTAACTTTTCCCGGTGCTCCGGATCATGGTTCATGGTGATCCCTTTATCGTAGACTCTCACCTTCTCGCTGGTTTCCATGTCGTCGTATGCGATCATCTTCCTGGTACCACCGATTAGGGTTTCGCGAACTTTGACCGGAGCCAACCAGTTAAGGTGGAAATGGGCGATCATATTGCCGCCAAAGTGTGTCGTTACGTAGGCAACGTTTTCAAATTGGCAACCCAGATGCTTCACGCCTGTTGCCGAAATCAAAACCGGATCATCCTCGCATAGGTAATCCATTATGGAAAAGTCGTGCGGTCCTAAGTCCCAGATCACATTTATGTCGTTTTGCACCAGGCCAAGACTGATCCGAACCGAGTCAAAGTAGAGGAGGTCGCCTACTTCCCCCGAATCGATGACGGATTTGATTTGCCGCACGGCCCCCGTATAGATAAAGGTATGGTCCACCATCAGGGTTTTGCGGCGTTTTTCGGAGAGCTCCATCAAGTCGAGGGCTTGCTTCGTACTGGTCGCCAAAGGCTTCTCTACCAGTACGTGCTTACCCGCCTGCAAGGCCCGACGCGCAAACGGATAGTGCGTGGACACCGGCGTCGCTATCACGACACCGTGAATGCGAGCGTCGGAAAGAATGTCCTGATAGTCCTGCTTCAACTCAAGTGTCGGATAGCGGCGCTTCATGCGCGCAAGTGCATTCAAGTTGAAGTCACAGACTGCCACCACCTCGACGTCGTCCAACTCGGAGAAGTTGCGGATCAAATTCTCACCCCAATAGCCGCAACCGACGATGGCGACTCTGGTTTTGCCCATAGTTGAGGTGTTCTTTCCGTTCAACGGTTTTGCCCTAAATGGAGATGGATGATTAAGACGGAATGACGCGGAGATCTAGTCTTAGCGCCGTAATCGCAGTACGCGTGCTGGAACACCTGCGACGATGGCATAGTCGGGAACATCCTGCGTGACCACTGCACCCGCTCCTACGATCGCATGCGCCCCCACGCTCACGCCCGGCAGAATCGAGGCATTCATGCCGATATCAGCTCCGGTTGCCACTACCACTGGCTTGATCACTAAATCCGTCGTAATGATCGGCGCCTCGATCGGTTCTCCGGTATGGGCCGATCCCAGAACTTTCGCCCCGGGTCCCCAGCCAACATAGTCCTCCAGGATCAACTGCCGAGCATCGAGGTAGGCCTGCGGACCAATCCAAACGTGATTGCCTATCTTGCAGGTTCCATCGAAACGCCCCTGAATCATTACTTGCGATCCGATGAAAACGCAGTCGCCAAACTCCATAGTCTCCGGATGCTTCAGGACCACACCCACTCCCACCTGGAGATCGTTTCCCGCAGTGCGGCACATCGCGCGCAACAGCACCCGGCGCATGAATGCATCGAACGCGCTCTCCCCCATCCGGAAGCGTCCGAAGAGCGTGAGCACCTCCTCCCGCGGGTTCGTCTCTCGCAGCCATCCAGCGAAATTATGTTCCCATGCCGAATCCTCACGCATGGCGCGCCTGCCGAATGTAGCAGCTACCTCGCGAATGGCCGACTCGCTACCGTCACTGATTTGGGTAATGGACATGAAGGAAACTCCAGGAACAATCAACCGCAAGCATTTTTGTCTGGGGAAAATGGGGAGGGATTTTCTGTAACTCGCTAAACACAAGCCGCGACGGTGCTTATGCCAAAACAGCTTTTCTCATAACCCGCGCGGGATTGCCGGCAACAATCGCGTTGGCCGGAACATCATGTGTAACCACACTGCCGGCGCCCACAACAGCGTTCTCGCCGATCGTCACACCGCATAGGATCGTCGCGCTAGTTCCGATCGAGGCCCCCCGCTTGA